>TARA_R110002124_G_scaffold165121_2_pt1 | contig 47510 bp, 45 predicted proteins | sample TARA_R110002124 | Tara Oceans TARA_R110002124 (sample SAMEA4397445) | marine metagenome | biome: Polar Biome; feature: [SRF] surface water layer (ENVO:00010504); material: water (ENVO:00002006), including particulate matter (ENVO:01000060) such as... | depth 5 m
ATCCGTCTTGCAGGTCTGGGCCAGGCGCGACGCCGCCGTCTTCAACCCGGAGAAGGAGAAGTCGCAGTCCTTGCGCCCCAGCAGGGCCCGCGGCAGGTCGAAGCGACTGCCGTCGCCGGTCTCGGCCAGTCGCTCCAACGCCGGCCCGCCGGGGTAACCCAGTCCCAGGGCCTTGGCGATCTTGTCGAAGGCCTCGCCGGCGGCATCGTCGATGGTCGAGCCCAGCCGGCTCATGTCGCCGATGCCACGCACCTCCAGCAGCTGGCAATGGCCGCCCGAGGCCAGCAGCAGCAGGAAGGGATAGGCCAGGTTGCGCCCCAGCCGCGCCGAGACCGCATGACCTTCCAGATGGTTGACCGCCACCAGCGGCAGGCCGCGCGCCAGGGCCACGGCCTTGCCGAAGCCCAGACCCACCATGACCCCGCCGACCAGACCGGGGCCGGCCGTGGCCGCGATGCCGTCCAGCGCCCCGTAGTCGAGCCCGGCCCCGGCCATGGCCCGGCGGGTCACCCCGGCGATCATCTCGACATGACTGCGGGCGGCGATCTCGGGCACGACCCCGCCGAAGGCCGCATGATCATCGATCTGGCTGTGCACGACCGACGACAGCACGGTGGCCGTACCGTCGGGATCCAGCCGCACCACGGCCGCCGCGGTCTCGTCACAGCTGGTTTCAAGGCCCAGAACGAGGCGCGAACCTGCGGGTCCGGTTGCCCGTCCTGCCTCGCTGCTATAGTCGGCGACCGTATTCATCGGGTCCAGCTAACGACCCCATCCCCTGTGCGCAACGCCTCATGACCTTCCCGATCCGTATCGGCACCCGACGTTCGGCCCTGGCCCTGACCCAGTCGGGCATGATGCAGCGCGCGATCGCCGCCGCGATGGGCGTGCCCGAGGCCGATATCGCCACCGCCGTCCCCCTGGTCGAGATCGTCACCACCGGCGACCGGGTCCAGGACCGCCGCCTGCTCGAGATCGGCGGCAAGGCCCTGTTCACCAAGGAGATCGAGGAGGCCCTGATCGACGGCCGCGTCGACGTCGCCGTCCATTCGATGAAGGATGTCCCGGCCGAACAGCCGCCCGGCCTGTGCATCGCCGCCGTGCCCGAACGCGAGGATGCGCGCGACGCCTTCGTCAGCGAGGCCTTTGCCTGTTTTGCCGACCTGCCCGAAGGGGCCCGGCTGGGCACGGCCAGCCTGCGCCGTCAGGCCCAGGCCCTGGCCCTGCGACCGGACCTGCACATCGAGATGCTGCGCGGCAATGTCGATACGCGTCTGCGCCGGCTGGCCGACGGCGATTTCGACGCCATCCTGCTGGCCACCGCCGGGCTCAATCGTCTGGGTCGCGCCGAGGTGATCCGCGAGCGGCTGTCACTGGACCAGTTCCTGCCCGCCCCGGGCCAGGGGGCCCTGGCCCTGCAGACCCGCGACGGCGAGACCGGGGCGGCCTGGGTTGCCGCCCTCGACCATCCGTTGACCACCCTGGCCGTGGCCGCCGAGCGCGGGGCCATGATGGCGCTGGAGGGCTCGTGCCGCTCGGCCATCGGGGCCCACGCCACCCGGGCCGACGGCCGGCTGCTGCTGACCGCCGAACTGCTCAGCCCCGACGGCACGGCTCGCTGGCGCCGCTCCGGGGAGCTGGGCGACATCCACGCCGCCGACGTCGTCGACGCCGCCCGCACCATGGGGCTGGCCGTCGGTCGCCAGATCCATGACGCCGCCGGCGACCAGCGGATCGACCTCTGACCATGGCCGGGGCGGACGGATCCGGCCCCCGCGTCTGGGTCACCCGGGCCCGGCCGGGGGCCGAGCGCACCGCCGCCGCCCTGACGGCGCGGGGCTTTACCCCGATCATCGCCCCCGTGATCGCCCTTGAGCCGCTCGACACGCCCCTCGACCTGGCCGGTGTGGCCGGCCTGGCCTTCACCAGTCGCAACGGCGTGGCCGCCTTCGCCGCCCGCACCCCGCGTCGCGACTGGCCGGTCTTCACCGTGGGGGACGCCACTGCGGAGGCGGCCCGGGCCTGCGGTTTCGCTGACGTCCGCTCGGCCGCTGGCGCGCTGGAGGATCTGGCGGCCCTGATCACCGCCGCCTGGCCTGCCGACGGCGGCCTGATCCTGGCCCCGGGCCCGTGCGAGCCCGCCGGCGACCTGGGCGGCGAACTCGCCGGACGGGTGACCGTGCGGGCCCTCCCCCTCTATGCGGCCGTCGAGACCGGCGCCACCGTCCCCGCAGAGGTCGACACCATTCTGGTCCACTCACCCCGGGCGGCCCGCGCCCTGGCCGCGCAACTGACCCCGGCCGACGCCCGTGAGCGCCTGCTGGTGGCGATTTCCGCCGCCACCGCCGCCGCCCTTGACCAGGCCGGCTTCGCCGAAATCCGGATCGCGATCCACCCGACCGAGGCGTCGCTGCTCGCGGCGCTTGGCAACCCGGTCCGGCCCGTATAAACAGCGCTCCTCGCGCCGGACCTCCGTCGTCCGCGCACAGAGGCCGCTTTAGCTCAGCTGGTAGAGCATCGCATTCGTAATGCGGGGGTCAGGTGTTCGAGTCACCTAAGCGGCACCACTTTTTCTATAGAAAATCAAAGCGATAGCAGCCAAGGAAAGCGCCCGACCTATCCTTGCAGAACCCGTGGAAGCAGGATGGAAGCAAGGGCTTCCATCCCCGCCTATCCACAGATTTAAGCGGCGAGCGCCTCCCCTGTGTTCGAGAAGGACGGTCCGTCCGCAAAAGCATTGAGGTCGGAGAGGTGATAGCGAACCATTCGCCCCCACCTTCTGAACCGGGGCCCTTGCCCCTTCAGACGCCAATCCTCCAACGTTCTGTGAGAAACGCTAAGCAGCCGGGCAGCCTCTTTTGTAGACATTGCTAGAGTGCCCTGCCCGGACAGAGCCGAGGAGGTCGTTGAGGCGATCACAGCGCCACCCCATCCCGAGCGCTCTCTATAGAAGTCCATGTCACCCCGTGTATCCGTTGGGGAAGTTGGTTGAACAAAGCGGTCGCGTCGATTGTGGTCGCCGCAACCGAAATCGAGATTTTTAAGCAAGACCCGATCGACGGTTCGAAATTTTCGTCTATCACGCCTTCCTTCATAAGTTCTTCAAACAGATCACTAAACACGTCGTCACCAATAAACGATCGATAGGTCAGGTTCTGGGTTTCCGAATACATTGTATAGTTCCTTACAAGTGTGAAGCGCCTATCTGACACTTGCGGAAGCGACCGAGACCGCATCCGCCGATGTGCGCGGCGCGGTCAACTATCTATACGGCTGAAAGCCGTGATAGTGAGGCTTATTCACTCCAGAAAAGTCAGCACTTTCAATGCCGTTTGTCAGATCGATAAGGACACATCCTGCGCAAGCCGATCCCTCCGCGCTATTCTCGCAAGTTTGACCATGTGCGGACCGTCGTTCACGCGCTGGGCTTTCGGTTTCGGCTGGGCGGACGAGGGCTTCCTGGGCGACCACATCTCGTGTTTCCGGTTCACCGGTTGGCGATGTTCGTCTGTGACTGCGGCGACTATGGCCACGACTGCCAGCCGGAGGACCTCTCAGGACCTTCCGACTATTTTCGGATCCAGAGGCGGCTGGTGAAACGCGACCTCGCCATATTCGAAACCGTTCTTCAACGGCGGGGGTGGCGCACGCATGTCCTCTTCGACTGCGTGACTGGGGATCGATCCGTGCTGGAAGCGGCCTTGATAAATGCCTTAGTCACGGGACGAGGTGAGCGCGTCTCTTTTTAGCGCCGATTTCTGCGCCGCGCGTTTTCAGCACGTGCATCGCGGGCTTCTCGTGCGGCGCGGCTGGCGCGGACGGCATCGCGAGCATCGCTCTCCGCGTCGAGTTCCCGGTTTATATGGTCAAGCTTGCGCTTCATGATGAGCGCGCAGGTCGCCATTACAACGCCGGCGAAACCCAATACCCCTGCCATTGCAGTCAGGCCGTCAGGATTGATCGTCATCAGATTGTTCCTCTTCGCGCCACGACCCGAGCAGCATGACAGGGATGCGCGGAAAACGGCAACGGTCATTCACCGCCGGTGCGGGTCGAACAAGATCAGCGCCTGAACGCCCGGAGCCTGCATGTAAGGGAAGTAGTGGGGTTGGTGGCAGATATTCTGGACCAGGGTCCCGGTAAGCACCCCCATCTCTAGGGCTTCCATATGTCACCAACGGCGGACCGTCGCGCCCGGCCGGGGTCGTCCGTCACGTGGATCGCCGAGATTTTTGATTGTCAGTATTGGACAACAATCCTGATCGTCGATCATTGGGAGGGATGAACCGACCATGCCACCCCCGCTATGCCCTTTTCGATTTGCTGGATCGCCGCCTTCGCCTTTTTGCGGTCGCGACTCTTGTCCGACGCTCCGGCACGAAGTGGGGAGTGTATATCCTCTTTGACAAACGCCTGGCCGGGCGCGACCCGGTTCGCCAGCTCATCGAAGGGCGAATGCCGAGCCTCTGCATTGGGCGCAGCATCGAGCTTCGAAATCGACTTTCGCAGCTGGTGTGCGGGATCGAGTCTGGAACGGCGCGGCATGGCTTCACGACCCGATTGCTGTCGGGCCAGATACCGGACTTTTTGCCCGACGACGTGGGAGTCATCCTGATTTCAACCAACCACCCAGCCTCGCTGGAGAAGTTCCTTTTCTGGGAGCACGTCGCGCGCCACGGTGCGTTTCCGATCGGAAACCGGAAGGCACCAGATCGCCAGGCAGGAAACAGCGGCGAGGTCCGCATAGACATAACCTGGGCGACCATCTTTTCCCGTCACAACGGAAGGGGGGATGTTTGATCAGGGCGCTTCTCCTGCCAGACAAGACAGGTTTTTCCGTGGGCCTCGACGAGGTGCCAGACGCCAATGATGATCTCGGCGATGAAGGCCGGAGTTTGGTCGACGTCCCGGTGTCCGCTTTCGATAACGTAGGTAGTCCCCGGCGTGGCCGGGTTCGGTCGGTCAGTGTTCTTCCGCTCGGTGATCATCCCCTCTGAAAAGGCGAGGGCTTCGGTCAGGGATCGGTGGGTCAGCGCCTCGTAGGCAACCATCTTCTGGTCCGCCCAGGTGACGAGCGCGTAGTTCTGCATATCTATTCCTCAGCGCTTCATTGCGCTCAATCAAACTAGACGGTGCTGGACCTCGCGGTTGTGGGAAGTGACGGATCCAGGTCGGGATCGAGCGTTGTCGCTGTCCACTTGAATGTCCGCGAGCAGAACGGTGTCAGGGACGGGTCTAGCGAGCGCTTGGAGCGGTGTTGGAGTCGCAGGTCGGACGGTCCGGTCGCAGTGTGAGTCGAACGACAAGGATCGCTCCTGAGCGCTCCTGAGCGGACTTGTTTGCGAGCCGCTCGCCCACAGATTTGTTCCCGTTATGTTCTTGTTCTGGCCGCAGCCGGGACGTAGGCATGGTGTGTGCCTTAGCCGCCGGAGATATTAGTCATGAGAATGGAAGTCGCGCCCGATGCCGGCCTGGTTCAGCTGGTCGCATGGCTTGCGGGAAATGGCGCTGACGGGAGAGCCGGTCTGGGTTCGTTACTGCGGGAGGTCGAAGCGAGGTATCCCGGTGAGATCCAGCGAATGGCCTCAGCTTTGACGGTGCCAACTCTGAGAGAAACGCCGTCCCGTCCGCAATGACATGGGCCACAGAAATCCTGAGCGATACACGGCGGGCGACTGGCAGCTGGCCGGATCGACGGTAGGTGCGATGATCGCCAATCGGTGGCTGGTTTATACAGAATGCGACCTGTGCCGGCTGCGCATACAGGCCGACCTAAAGCGAATAGCGCTGAAACGTGGAATGAACTTCAACCTGTGGGGACAGTCCACCTCGTGCCGGCGAATGGGGTGTCCCGGTCGGGTGTCGTTCTGGTGTCGGCCGCATGGAGCATACGCTGATGTGGCGATGACTGCTCCGCGTTAGTGCGCGAATGTCCGCTATGGGTGGTTAGCGGACATCACGGCAGATAGGCTAAATCGCATGGCGCGCATCGCACTCTCTACTGCATCCCTTCGCTTCTTCGGCCACGAACTTGACCCTGACGACCTCACAAGAAGGCTGGCAGGAACGCCGACGAAATCGGCCCAAAAGGGCGACATACGAACTGGTCAGTCCGACCGGCAGTATATCGAAAAAACCGGATCGTGGCGGTTGAAGGCTTCGGACGCCAAGCCCGGAGACCTCAACGCCCAGATACAGGGGATTTTCGCCTCTCTGACGCCCGACCTATCGGTCTGGCTCGAACTTTCGGCACGCTTCCGGGCAGACATTTTCTGCGGGCTGTTCATGGACGAACGAAACGAGGGCTTAGAAATCACCCCCGAAACCCTCCGTGCTATGGGCGAACGCGGAGTGACGTTAAGTCTCGACATCTACGATCCCGCTGAAGGCTGAATGTCGCCAATGGGTCGAAAGCCGCCCGTCGCCTGAGGGCGGTTCGCGGACGTTAGAGGCATCCAGCCTCCGTCACGATGGCCCGGGACTCCTGCAACCTGCTCTGGCTGTCAGCAGCCCACGTCACAGCCACCCGCTCGTTGCAGGGCAAGCCCTCGACAAGTCGATCTGCGCGTCTTCCCGACCGGTCGATGTCGAAGCGATTTCGCTCAAGCCACTCCAGTAGGCTTGCCTCATCAGTGCCCGCTTTGAACTCATCTTGAAATAGCTGGGCACTGGTCGAGTCACTCCACTTCGCGTCCCGCAAAAGGGACGGACGCTTCTCTGCCAAGACAACTGCGCTTGCCCAGATGATGGTCTCGAAGTTGAGAGCAACGAGAATAACGACGGCTGCCACGCCAGCGATTATCCACCTACCTCGGTGACCATTCTTCGGTTCCATCGGGCAACCGTAGCCAAACTGCGAACGTCTGCAATGGGTCGACAGCGGCCGATCGGCAGCTGGTAGTGAATGTCAGGGGCTCGTGCATAGCGGTTATGTGCCACCGAGCCGTATCCCATTGGTTGTTCGACGTTGGTGCGCTACCGGTGCCAGATGTTCCTTTCCATCGCCACAACCCATCAACCGGCAACCGACCTCGGCTTCCTGCTGCACAAGCATCCAGACCGGCTACATGAGACAGATCTGAACTTCGGCAAGGCCTGGCTGTTCTATCCCGAGGCGACCGAGGAGCGTTGTGAAGCGGCGCTCATTCTGGATGTCGATCCTGTGGGCTTGGTGCGCGGCAAGGGGCATGCAGACGGCCTTCTCGACCAGTATGTCAATGATCGCCCCTATGCCGCGTCGTCCTTTCTGTCGGTGGCGCTGAACAAGACCCTGCGCACCGCCATGACGGGCGTGTCCAAGGAGCGTCAGGAGCTGGCCGACAGCGAGTTGCCGCTAGAAGCTGTGGTGACCCCGCTGCCCCTGCGGGGCGGCGAGTCATTGGTGAGGAGTCTGTTCGAACCGCTGGGCTGGAGCGTCGACCTGACACCGGTCGAAGCCGTCGGCTCCGGTGCCGGCTCGGCTCGCTACGGGCACCTGAAACTGTCGGGCGTCGGCCGGCTCAGCACCCTGCTGAACCATCTCTATGTCCTGATCCCCGTTATGGACGACGCCAAACATTACTGGGTGGGCGAGGCCGAGATCGACAAGCTGATGGCCAAGGGAGAGGGCTGGCTGGACGGCCACCCGGCTCGCGACCTGATAGTGCGGCGCTACCTGCGCAACCGCGGTGCCCTGGCGCGCGTGGCGCTCGAACGCCTCGCGCCGGAAACGGCCGGCGAGGCCCTGCCACCCGAGGCCCGCGTCGCCCCCGAGGAGGCGCTGGAGGCACCAATCCGGCTCAACGACTTGCGTCTGGATGCGGTGGTTCAGGCCATCCGCGCCACCGGCGGAGCCGTCATCGCCGACCTCGGCTGCGGCGAGGGCAAGTTGCTCTACCGGCTGGTTCGGGAGCGCTGGGTCCAGCGCCTGTTCGGCCTAGATCCCGCTGCCCGTGAACTGGAATGGGCGGCGAAGCGGCTCAAGCTGAACGAGTTCGGCGGCCCGCCCGAAGGGCGTGTCACCCTGCTGCACGGATCGCTGACCTATCGCGACAGCCGCTGGGCGGAGGCCGATGTCGCGGTCCTGGTCGAGGTGATCGAACACATGGACGAGGATCGGCTGCCGCTGGTTGAGCGCATCGTCTTCGGCGAGACCGCGCCCAAGTCGGTGATCGTGACGACGCCCAACGCCGACTACAATGCTTTGTTTCCGAAACTGGCCGCTGGCGCATTCCGCCATCCGGACCACCGGTTCGAATGGAGCCGGGCGCAGTTTGAGGCTTGGGCCGCCCGGATCGGCGAGACCTACGGCTACACCGCCGCCTTCAGCGGCATCGGCGTTGAGGACGCAAACCTCGGCGCGCCCACCCAGATGGCGGTGTTCACGCGATGAGAGAACCCGACAAGACGGACCTCGCCATCCCCGACTTCGCCCTCGTTGTGCTGATCGGCTCGACCGGCTCGGGCAAGTCGACCTTCGCGGCGAAACACTTCCTGCAGACCGAGGTCATCTCCTCGGACTACTGCCGCGCCCTGGTTTCGGACGACGAGACCAATCAGGACGTCTCGGCCGACGCCTTCGACCTCGTGCGCGAGATCGCGGGCAAGCGGCTGAAGCACCGCAAGCTGACGGTGATCGATGCCACCAACGTGCGGGCGGCCGATCGGAAGGCCTGGGTCGAACTGGCGCGCAAATGGCATGCCCTGCCGATCGCGATCGTCATCGACCCCGGCGTCGAGGTTTGCATCGCCCGCAACGCGCTGAGGCCTGATCGCGACTTCGGTCCCGGTGTGCCCAAGCGGATGGCAATGGAAATCCGCAAAGGCCTGGGTGGTCTCCAGCGGGAAGGCTTCCGTCAGGTCTGGAAGTTGACCAGCGAGGACAGCATCGAGGCTGCGGTCGTCACCCGCCAGCCGCTGTGGACCGACAAGCGCGATGACCACGGTCCGTTCGACATCATCGGCGACATCCACGGCTGCGCCAACGAACTCCAGACCCTGCTCGGCCAGTTGGGCTATGGCGTCGCCTGGTCAGAGGATCGCGGGGACCGGACCGTGACGGTCACTCCACCCGAAGGCCGCAAGGTCGTGTTCGTCGGCGACCTCGTTGATCGCGGTCCCAACTCGCCCGACGCCCTGCGCATAGCCATGAGCATGGTCGCGGCCGGAAACGCCTACTGCGTTCAAGGCAACCACGAGCGGAAACTCGGCCGCTGGCTGGAAGGCCGAAAGGTAACCATCGCCCACGGGCTCCAGGAAACCATCGACCAGCTTGAGGGACAGGATCGGGGCCTGCGCGAAGGTCTGCCGGCCTTCCTTGACAGCCTGCGCAGCCACGTCTGGCTCGACGACGGCCGGCTCGCCGTGGCTCACGCCGGGCTCAAGGAAGAAATGATCGGGCGCGGATCGGGTGCCGTGCGCGAGTTCGCCCTGTATGGCGAGACCACGGGCGAGATCGACGAGTTCGGCCTGCCTGTCCGCGCCGACTGGGCCGCCGCCTATCGCGGCAAGACGGCGGTAATCTACGGCCACACGCCCGTCGTGTCGGCCGAATGGGTCAACAACACCCTGTGCATCGACACCGGCTGCGTCTTCGGCGGCAAGCTGACGGCCTTCCGCTGGCCGGAACGGGAACTGGTCGATGTGCCGGCGATCCGGACCTGGTTCGAGCCGATGCGCCCCCTCGGCGGATCGAGCCTCGGCAAGTCCGCCCAGGCCGACGCCGACGGCGTGCTCGACTACGAGGACGTTTCTGGCCGCCGCTGGATCGAGACTGAACTCAAGGGCAAGGTCGTCATCGCCGAGGAGAACGCCTCGGCGGCGCTGGAGGTGATGAGCCGCTTCGCCCTGTCGCCCCAGTGGCTGACCTATCTGCCGCCGACCATGTCGCCGTCCGAGACGACCACCGCCGAGGGTTGGCTGGAGCGGCCCGAGGAAGCCTTCGCCCACTTCCGCGAGCGCGGCGTCGCCCAGGTCGTGTGCGAGGAGAAGCACATGGGTTCGCGGGCGGTGATCGCCCTGTGCCGCAACGCCTCGGTCGCCCGCGAGCGGTTCGGCGTCGCCGGCGAGGAGAGCGGTGCCATCTGGACCCGCACCGGACGATCGTTCTTCCATGACCCGACCCTGACGGAGGGCCTGCTCGCCCGCCTTCGGGACCGGGTCGACGCCACCGGCTTGTGGGACGAACTCGGCACGGACTGGGTTTTGCTGGACACCGAGATCATGCCTTGGTCAGCCAAGGCCGGGAGTCTGATTGACAGCCAGTATGCCCCGGTCGCCACATCCTCGGCGGAGGGTTTCCGCAATGCCCGCGAGGCGCTGGCCCGTGCCATGGGACGCAATATCGATGTCGGAGCCCTCGACGCCCGGTTTCAGGATCGTGCCATGCGCGCCGAACGCTACGCGACGGCGTGGGCGCCCTATGTCTGGCCGGTGTCCGGCATCGACGACCTGAAGGTCGCCCCCTTCCACCTGCTCGCCAGCGAAGGTCGGGTCTGGTTCGACCAGGACCACGTCTGGCACATGACGCTCGCCGATAGTCTGGCCGAGGGCGAAGGCGTCGTGACCCGCACCCAGTGGCGCGTCGTCGACCTCGCCGACGAGGCCGCCTGCGCGGACGCTATCGGCTGGTGGGAGTCCCTTACCGCGTCCGGCGGCGAGGGCATGGTGGTGAAGCCGCGCGATTTCGTCAGCCGGGGCAAGAAGGGCCTGATCCAGCCCGCGCTGAAGGTGCGTGGGGGTGAATACCTACGGATCATCTATGGCCCCGAATACGACGCGCCGGACAACCTCGTCCGGCTTCGCGAGCGCGGCTTGGGCGGCAAGCGCAACCTCGCCCTTCGTGAGTTCGCGCTGGGGCATGAAGCCTTGAAGCGGTTCGTGGCCCGCGAGCCCCTTCGTAGGGTTCATGAATGCGTCTTCGCCGTTCTCGCGCTGGAGAGCGAACCTATCGACCCACGCCTCTAGGTCGGAACTTGGAGCGGCATGGTCGGGTAGTTGGCCTTGGCTCAAGGTCTGTTTCGGGGGGAAGCGGACATTTCGATGTTAGGCTGACGTATGAACCGGACCTGCACCTTTCCTGCCGTTGTTGTGGCCGCCGTCGCCATGCTCGCGTGCGGCTCGGCTTTGGCGTCCGAACCTGACTGCTATGACGCGGAGGTGTCCGCAAGGATTACACGTCAGACGCCGACAGTGATGGGGTATTGCGGGGATGACTGCATCATCATGGCGTGGCCGTGGATCATCGATCTCAACGTGAGGTGGGTATATTCCGGTTCCGTCCCGAAAGGGCCGGTCACCGTCTTGGCGGTGCAACACACGTATTTCAGTCACCCTCGCAACGGACGACGCTGGTGGTTGAGACGGAACTCGCTGGGCACCTACAACATCGTGCAACGTAACTCGGGCGAGCCCCTTCAACGATGCCTCGCCGATGCTCTTCCAGCACGCCCGTTTATCAGTCCTGCTGACGGACAAACGCTCGACGACCTGCGTCGTGAAGGCGAGGAACGTTACGGAGCCGCCCCATACGACTAATGTCCGCTTTGGGTCGATAGCGGTCATTCAGCAGTTCGCCTTTCGGGCAAGCGTGCGCCGACTCCCCAACCGTTCGTCGCCGTGTCACCCTCCGGCGATGTGCAACCTCTACTCCCTGTCCAAGCACCAGGCCGGCATCATTCAGATGGTCCGCGCCATGACGCCGGACGTCGGCAACCTTCCACCCATGCCCGGCATCTTCCCGGACTACGCGGCACCTGTAATCCGCACCAATGCGGCCGGCGAACGCGAGCTTGCCATGCTGCGGTGGGGGATGCCGAGTTCGAAGAAGGCGATTTTCGATGCCGCCAGCAAGCGTGCCGACAAGCTGCGGGCAAAGGGGAAGGCCGTCGACTTCGACGAGCTGCTCAGGATGGAGCCGGATGGCGGAACCACGAATATCCGCCGGACCGAGAGCCGCCATTGGTCCCCGTGGCTTGGCGTCGAGAACCGCTGCCTCGTGCCGTTCACCGCTTTCAATGAACCGGACCAGGTGGAGCGGGGACCGTCAGCGTGGTTTGCCCTTTCCAAAGATCGCCCCCTCGCCTTTTTCGCAGGGGTCTGGACCCCTCACTCCGGCGTTAGGAAGATCAGCAAAGGCTGGGAGGAGATCGAGACGTTCGGGTTCCTGACCACGGACGCAAACGCCGAGGTCGCGCAGTTTCACCCCAAGGCCATGCCCGTGGTCCTTACCACCGACGAAGAGCGCAGCGTGTGGATGCGTGCCGGCTGGGATGAGGCGAAGGCGTTGCAGCGCCGACTGCCGGATGGGTCGCTGGCCGTCGTCGGTCGCGGTGGAAAGGCTGACCCGCCACCGGCCTGAACAGGTTCAGCCGATGACGTCCAGTTTGCTGGTGCGGGTGTAAGGGCAACGATCCTGACGGCCGGAACGCACGGCAGGCTCTCCGGTCTTATCCGCGGGGCCGAGGCCCACGTCCATTTACTTATGCCTCGCCCCTGACGACCGGAACGCCAGTGGTAGCCAGCCCCCCAGCGATGGGGCATCTGCCGCAGGGGGGGTATCCGAGACGCAGGACCTGAAATCGCGATAATAGGTGTCTCACCGGCACACTGTAATGGTCAGCCTCCCCGCCCTCCACGGCGGGCGATGGACCCCAAGGGTGTAAGGGAAGCGTCGAAGCCCGGCCGGCACTGAAGGGACCCTGATGGCTTGGGGCGCTCGATTTCTAGGACTTCGACATCGGGATGGTCAGCGATCTCCGGCACCAACAATCATCGCAGCCCCATCCGCTTATCCTGATCCGCGATAAGGCCCCGCAGGGACTCTCCGAGGCCCCTTGGAGCGCAAAGAAGGTGTCGGGACCGGTCACGGGGCAGGGCGAGATCCACGAGTCCCCAAGGGCCCTTCTCAGCAAAGCTGCGTTCGATTTCCGTCTTGAGCCGAAGGCGGGTCATGGGGGCGACATCCATCCCCGCACGCTGTTCCCGGACGTGATCGTCAACGAGGATTTCGATGCACCGGGCTACCAGGCTACGTGCCCGCGTCTGCTCGTCTAGGCTGCTGCGCTGCGCCCTGATCTGCTCGAGGTGCCAGTCCGGGTTCAGCACGGTCTGGCCGTCATCCTCGGTCAAAAACCAGTGGCACCGGGAGAACAGGAAGCGGATCGCCTTGCGCGCGGCGTCCACAGACACGAGCTGGTCCAACCCCATGAAGCGGGATGCCCTCCACCGGTCCACAGAGTCGTCAATCCGGGCCACTTCCACTTGGGTCGCCCGTTCCCATTCCGAAATCGAGTCGTCGAAATGGATGACGAGTTCATCGATGACGGTGTCCCGGATCCGGCGTTCGAGATTGTTGAGGAGAGCTTCGGCGACAGGACCATCTTCAGTCGTGGGGAACTGCAGGCTCAGACCCCGGATGACGGTTTTGTCGAAGGTCGAGGCAAGCTGAAGGACGCGGTTAGCCACCCATGCCCGAGCTTGATCATGACTCTTCCAGGAGCCGGCCCCGGCAATGCAGACCCCGAAGTCGTCGGCGTATTCTACGAGCAGGGCGATCGGCTTCAAAGACGCGACCTGAAGACGCCAGTCCGTGCTGGAGAAGACGTAGTCGAAGGCCGTCCACGCCATGGACGCGGAAACGGGGTCGGGCAGCGGCGTGCACGAAATGGCTCTTGGCATTGAAATGAATGGGTCTCGAAGGAACCGTGCAGGTCGACCTGGATGGACCAGGGTGAGGCCGGAAAATCGATCCGGGCGGATGGCCTACAACAGCAACAGAATAGCATATTCGGGGCCGCAAGTCGCACGCCTTCGTCGTGGTGACGCTCTCCGACAGGAAGCACTTAAAGCGGGATCGTCCCGAAATCCGACCACGACTGCCCGGGGGCCAAAATCAACTTTTTCTTCCGGGCCCCGGAATACCAAGCCTTGCCGAGAGTCCGAACACCATTGGTCGCGGCAAAGGGGGATCCGGATTTCACCGCAGAGCCGAGGTGACCTTTAGTGATGTAGGTGAACCACCGAACCGGCGTCTCCATCTTCGGCAGGTGGAGCTGGCGGCCGGACAGTTTTGCGGCGTAGCTACCGCCAGCTTTCTTGAGAGCGCCCCGAACGATACGAGCGTCGACCCTCGCGTCGATGAGGATGCCGCCGTGGATGTGCATCTTCACGAGGTCCGACGCTTCAACCACGAAAAAGAAATCGGGGACCGGAAGGCCGCTGCCAGCGAGGGCGCGCTTCAATGACCTGGTCATACGGTCCCGGAGATGCTGCGCAGCCCCACGAGGATCCCTCATAGCTGCATCGATAACGTCGGGGCCTAGGTTCAATGACATCGACTCTCCGCCAGCCTGGAAGACTGCAGCCGACCACGCCAAACCCTTGAGCATGTCGTGGGTGTGATCCCAGTGAGGGATCCAGATTGATTTGGCCCAGGAGGCGTTGGTTATGTGCTGCTTCATATCCCGACGGTCAGCAGCAGCGACCTTCTTCCACTGAGCGAGGAGGACTGGGTTCTGACGCCTTATAACTCCAGGCCCTCCCCGAGGAACCAGCCGCACCTGCAGCCCACGGCCTAGAGACGATTGTATTTCCTGGAATATATCGCGGTCCGCTAGCTCGTCGCGACGCTTGGGTTGGAACTCTTTGTTTGACGAACGAGCCTGCAACTTTTCCCTGATCCGGGCAGCATTCTGGGCCGTCCGCAGCCCGACCTCCTTCGTGTTGGCAACCTGTTTGTCGAGGTCGGAAATCGTCGATCTCTTAGCTGCCTTGATCGCCAAGAGCTTCTTCGACACGCTGCGCACAGCCATAATCGTCTTTCCGGTTGATGCTCACCACCGGGATGCGAAAGCCGCGACCAAGCCTGAAGATGGCAGCTTTTCAGCTAGCCTTCCGCACACGGTATACCGACGCCCTCGAGACCCCAAGACGTTTGGCGATCTGTGTAGCCCCAACCCCTTCTGCGGCGAGCGCTGCAATGGCCACGGGATCGATCGAGGCCGGCCGGCCTCGATAGCGACCCTCAGCCTTGGCCCTTTCTATTCCCTCCCTCTGCCGCTCGCGCTTAAGGTCGACTTCGAACTCGGCGACGGCAGCCAGCATATTCAGCATCAGCCGACCACCTGAGCTGGACGTGTCGATCGCGCCCTGCTGGATCGCCTTGAACTCGACCTTCTTCGCGATGAGGCGATCAACGATCTCACGCAGGTCGGTCATGGACCGGGCCAATCGGTCGAGGCGGGTCACCAAAAACGTGTCGCCTTCTCGGACGTAGTCCAGGGCCACCGCGAGTTGAACGCGGCCATGCTGGCTGGTGCCGCTGACCTTCTCCTCGAAGATTTTGGTGCAGCCGGCGGCGCGCAGCTGCTCCGCTTGGACCTCAAGTGATTGGCCTGTCGAGCTGACCCTTCCGTAGCCTATTGTCGCCAAGCGACCCTCCTGTCTCGATTAGGTCTAGACCATACACCGAGACTGTATCGGAAGTCGGGTTATAACCCATACGAGACGCGATTTTCCGTCTCTGGACGACGCCTCGCCGGGTATACGCAAAAAGCACGGTGAGGGGCTGTCACCAATCTGCGGCGAGGGGATAAAGGTCATCACCATCGGAGACGCCGACATAGAGCCCACGGGGAAACGCCAGTCTCCCTACGATCACCATCACGACGCCAGCCAATACAAGCTGCGACTTTTGAACCGTGCTCCGAACCGTGCGAATGTCCCGGCCCGATGGCAATGGCACTGTTTGCGGATGAGTGTGCCAGTCGCCGACGTAGTGCCAACCCTCCAGTCTCAAGCTTGTGATTTCGTGCCGTTCGGCCTGACGGTCCGGCACATATGAGAATGGTGTTCGAAAGTCAGTTGGGCGTGGTCCCGTCGCCAAGGCGACCGAGATTAGACCCGGACCGAGCTTTGCAAACAGTTGACCCCCTGCCTCAGCCTGCCAAAAGCGACGCTGCCGGTGACAATCGAACCGCTCAAGCACAGTCGCAGAGAACTCGATCACTTCGCCTGAGTCACCGATCGAATATCGCATTGGACTACCCCCCGCAGACCCGACAAGCTTCATTGACGGCCCAGGCAAGATCCAGTTCCCTATTTGCCGGGATGCCGTTGGTTGAGGCGACCCATTCAGCGCTCCAACCCCCTCCCGCTCGATCCAAGAACCCCTGAGAGCCAGCCCATGCACGGTGGGTGGACGGGGCTGCGCGGTCTAGCAGCGCGTCCAGTGAGAGTCCTGCGACCGATGTAGAGCCGCGCTCGAGTTGAATGGCCCCGTAGGGTTGGAAAAACGCTCCGCACGCCGGCTCTTGGACCAATTTCGGGTCAGGCCAGCTGGTTACTCTAAAATTTGGGATACCCTGAGCAGACATTCCACACGCCAAGCATCCCAGACCGGCGCTATGGTCGATCATCACTGACTGCCCGCCCGCCGCTTCCGGCTCAACCCAGCCGTAGACGACGCGCTGATCCCTTTCGCGCAGCCAAGCATCTAGCAAGCTCTCGGTTGTCCAGCTTCCAACGGTGCTAACGACAAGGTCGATTTCATCTAACAGTCTGGGCTCAGCATCGACGGCGTCCTGCCAACGCTTTTGCAAAGCGTTCACCCGGTAAATGTGCGGAAAGTCGGTTCTCAAGCGACGACCAACCTCGTTTACCTTCGCCTGCCCAACTGACTGGGATCCGAGGAGGTGCCGCCCGGTATTGGCGGCGGTCAGCCTCTCGGGGTCGATGAGCGTAAAGGCTCCGACGCCTGCTTGGGCGAGGAGCCTGGCTACGTTCGAGCCGAGCGACCCACATCCCACGATGGCGACCGTCGCAGTCTTGAGGTCTTCGATTTCCGGGTTCGTGTCGCGACCGTGGATCCATGACGCGTCGCAGCGTTCCACGGATCGCCGGGCAAGATGGATGCGGCCGTTGAAGCGCAACTGAACGAGGTGTCCGGGCACCTTGGCTGGCCGGAACCCCTGAGCCAGCCAGTCTCTGTTCGGAAAGAGCGCTTTTCGTCCCGAGCGGGAAGGGAATGCGGTGATAGCTAAGTATGAAGCGCCTGTAGGTGTTGGAAATCCGATAACCACCGTCACGGCCTCGGGTGAGGTGCCGATGACCTCCGGCATTTGGTCTACCAAATCGCAGAGGCGAAGGAGTTCGATTAGGTCAGCACCGGACTTCGGAAGTTCAGCCGGAAGCGGCGGATGATCGAGCCAGCAGAGAAGGCCTCGGGTGAAGTGGGGGTCGGCCTTCAGATTTGGAAAGCGATGCCGGAGCCAGTCGCTCATGGCCTCCGGGTCGTCGCCGACGAGCGTGAAAAGTTTGCCCGCCCAGACGTCTATCGGCCGGCTCGGACCCTCCCGATCCAGAAGCGATTTAATGTCGTTCCAACCAGAGTCATCCAGCCAATATGACTGAGGCTCGGCCCGAAAATCATCCCGATTGCGTCCGAGCAACCCATCTGACAGCAGTGAATGCGCGTCCAGGATTTGCCGTTCGACGAAGCCTACTGGGTCCGCCGTCGACCATTCTGCCGATGCTGGGAGTAAGCATAAGCGCCCGTCTGTCTCGACGTGCGGGATGCTGGGGAAGGTCGGCGGATCGACCAAGACGACACGCGGCGCACCCCAAGGAAAATCTCGCGGTAGCCAGAGGTCAACTTCGATCGCCTGGTCGGCAACTTCAAGCCGAAAACGCCAAGCTGAAACGGCAGCCGGATAGCGAGACTTGAAGCCTTCGACCGCCACCGCGCCGATTTCGGCCATTCGCTGATTTACGGCGTCAATCGCCTCGTCGGAAACTTGCTCAACCCAACCATTCCGCCAGCTCATTCAGCCATACCGACCATCGCCATCTTTGTTGACCGCTTCGCGCTCTTGAGCCCGCTCCTTCATTTCGCCGAGAAGACCCATCGTCAGGATAGCCGGGGAGGCCACCGCCGGCGGGTTCGGGTCGTCAGAACTGATGAGGGAAATGTCGTTCGGGATGCGGTCGCCAAAAGCCCCGATAAGCTCGTTCAGGGCTGCTTGCCTGGCATCCGTCCCTTGCAAAGCCTGACGAACAGCGGCCCCCAAAGTCTCAGCTTGGCGGACGAAGTCGGCGCGCTGCTCCGGAGACCATTTCTCGTCCAGCCGTTGACCTTCGACCACCGGGTTGTCGATGCGTTGACGCAGAAGGTCCGGGAGGCGGTCAGCCACATCAAGCAAGCGGAGATCGTCACGGTTTTCCGCGATTGCAGGACCGGCGTCGAACGCTTCCCTAACGCAGGCCATGAGAGCGATTGATGCCAGGCGACAGGAGGGCCACTTGTAGTCGCGCCAGCCCTTCACATAACGGCAAATCCGGCGGAACTGAGCCCCATATGCAGCGACGCTCTCATTGACCCAGTCGTCGAGTTTTCGGGGGTCCGAGGGTTTCCAGCCTTCCTCGCGGTGCGCCAACATGATCTGGTTTGCGTCGAGTTGGCGATACATCACATCGCTGAAGTCGGCGGACTCGAACACAGCGACGCGATCTTGGGCGTCCATCGCCGCCTTTTCGACGAGCACTTCAAACTCAGCATCAGGAATGGCGTAGAGCGCAACATCCATGTGAGCGCCATCATCGAGGCGTATCCGAACACAGGACGGCAGGTCGGTTTCCAGCTGCCAATCGTTTTCGTCGCAAAGCGGTGCGAGTGCCGCCTCGACAAGTGCGAAGTATCCCGTGTGGATCAATGCGGGGTGAGATCCGCCTTGGTCAGCGAGGTAGGAGACGGGCAGAAACATGCCGTCATCCAAGTCAATTTCCTGCGGGTCTTGGGCGGGCTCGTTCAATGTTCGGTAGGCAAAGCTGCCTTGCATCCTGAACTTCGGCTGAAGCGTGTCGTGAGCCGCAGACGCTGACTCAAAAAGGGCATCCATCGTGGTGTGAGAGGACCACTCCCGGAACGCTTTCTTCAGGGCATCACGCACGGCGTCGCGAACGTCCCGCAGCTGATTTTCTTTGTCGGGATCCACGGTTAGGGCCGTGAGGTAGTTGTTATCGGTGGACCCGGAAAAGACCCTGTGAGCATTGAGAGCCATCCGCTCCCTCCCTTGCTACGGCAACGCTGTTCGACCAAGTTAGGGGTCGTCAGGGATCGGAACAAGGGGTGAACGATGTATCAGTCCATCGGGGTCGCGAAGTTATTCACATTATTCGCCTTAATCGCTGCGGTTGTGGCCGCGACCAAGGTCGCGTTTTGGCCTCCGGCCACATTGATCGCGTGGTGGTCCCCCGTGAGCTTGGGGATGGCAGTGAGCAGCGGACTAATCATAGGTGTTGGGCAGTCCTTCCTGTTCCCTTGGATTTGTCGGCTGCCCTTGGTCCGCGATATGGCTCCGGACATCAGCGGCGATTGGCGCGCCACGCTGCATAGCAACTGGCCTACCATCGCAGGCATGGCAGGGCTCCAAGCCGGCGCCGGCGCACCGATCACGGCGGACATCAGGGTTGTCGCCCGACTGCTCCGGGTAAAGATCACTTTCCGTTCAGATACGAAATATTCGAAATCAAAGTCTGTAAGCGTTAGCGTCCACCGGGATGAGGACAACGGTGATGTTCGGATATACTATACCTATGAAAACACTACCGAAAATCCTCTAAGTTCCGATTGCTCCCACCATTTCGGGTCTGCTTATGTTGACGTTCTCGGCCTCGGCAAACAGATGACGCTCGAGGGTCTCTATTGGACAAACCGCAACTGGAGCGAGGGACTGAATACCGCCGGAACCATCGCGTGGGCGCGACGGTCGGCCTAGTTTCGTTGACCAAAAGAAGCGCTGTGCACGAGAACGATTTGCCTCCGGAAGGCTGGACCTCTTTCGCGTTCGATCATGCGGTGATGCGCTATCGAAATCGCGTCGAGGAACTGTTCTATTTCAGTATGACGGGCCACATCGCAGCTGTAGGCCACGCCTATGAACATCACATTGGTGACGGCAATCCAACTTGGCTTCCCGACCTCAGTGAAAATCTACTGCGCGCCATTGCCCTGACCCTCAATAGCCAATGGCAGAACGATACCGTTGAATGGCTATCCGAGACGCTGGCGTTCACGCACCGAGAGGATCGGAACTACGCGACATTTCGCAAGAACTCGTCTCCGAAGCAGGTCGACCAACACGTCAAAAAGCTTCGAGGTGCCGGGATCGCTGCGTTCCCCGAATACGAAACTCTCACCGAGTTACAACTTGTCGCGAATGCAATCAGGCACGGCCCCGGACGCTCGCTGACCGACCTCTATGATGCTCACCCCGATCTCTGGCGCGGAGGCGGAGAAGAGATCCGCCTCCGGCCTTGGTATCTTCCTGACGATAAGCCTATGCCCCGCTTTTTCGTCCGAGAGGGCGACGTGAAAAGATACAAGGATGCGATCTGCGGCATCTGGTCCCGCATCAGCAACGCAGCCCTGCTTGGTGAAACCGATTGAGGTGGCGCTTCATCCAGCGACATTCTTCACCAGACATCACCATTAGGTGCGACCGGACGGACCTAAGCAGCTGCCTTCGAACCCATTGAAGACATTCTGTCGACCGCGCGGCTAACGCCGGCTCGTTGGACATCTTCAAATAGCTGAGCGTAGCGTTGGGTGGTCGAAGCCTGAGTCTGTCCCAGAGCCTTTCCGACCGTCATCAAATCCGACCCTGTCGAGATCATGAAGCTTGCCGTGGTTCGACGAAGGTCGTGGCGGCGGTGATGACCAATGTCGGCAATCTTTAGGATCTGGGCCCAAGGACGTTTCAGGTCACACCTCGGCTTCGTTCCATCCCGACCTGGGAACAAGAACATTGAAGACGGACCATCGCTGCGCATGGACCGCAGAAGCGTCACCGTGGCGGGGGCTAAGTGCAGCCGATGAAGGATCTTGGTCTTCGTGTGATGCGAGGGTTTGATCCAGAGCCCGACGTCCAGGTCGAACTGTGCCCATTCCGCTTTCAAAACTTCGCGTAGTCGTGCGCCTGTGAACAGGAGAAGCCTCACCGCGTTGGCGGCGTGCTGGTCGTGATAGAGGTCGCACGCGCGAAGAAGAACCGGGACCTGCTGCTCAGAGAGATAGTCCCAGCGTTGGTCCTCAGGAAACTTCTCGACGCCTCCGCACGGATTGTCGGAGCGCCACTCGTTTTGGATGGCAAGCGTGAACATTCGGCTCAGCACCGCGCGCAGTCGATTGGCTTGGTATCGGCCCGAACTCTTCCGGGCGTCGTTGTGTATCGCGCGGATGTCGCCAGCCTTCAGGTCGCTGACCTTGCGTAGGCCAAACTTGGGGAGCGCAAAGCGATCGAGCAGACTGCGAGCGTCTTTGATCGTCTGGACCTTCAGCCCCCTGTCAGGGCCATATGTGTCGCAGTAGTAGGCAGCTAGATCCCTGAGGGTTGCGGCGGTCCTTGTCCCGTGCCGTGCGCGACTGGGATTGCCTCCCTGATCGACTGAAACCCTGTGTTCGCGAGCCGCCTTTCGAGCCTGTTCAACCGTCATTGAGGGGTAACGCCCAATGACCATCCGGCCCTGTTCGTTTGTGCGCGAGCGAAACTGAAATATGAAACTCTTGGTGCCCGCAGCGGTGACCCTCAGACCAAAGCCGGGAACCTCGCTGTCCCACGTCCGAGAGCCTGGCTCAGCTCGGTCGACGAGGGACTTCGTGAGGCGGCCGGCGGTTCTGATGGGCATGGGTAACTCCTTCCCAATCGGAGCTACGGGACGGGGTATGTGGAAGCAAGATGGAAGCATATGGACCCGTGCACGCCCGTAATGGACCGTCCCCAATCGGGTTCGGGATTACCAACACATTGAGTTCGCGGACTTATCCGTAGCCACCCGTCTTCCAGCGCAGATAGGGCTCGTTATTCGTAATGCGGGGGTCAGGTGTTCGAGTCACCTAAGCGGCACCACCTATCCAATGGCACTCTAGGTAGGAAGCCGGCGGGCGAGCGGCGGAAAGGCGCTTCCGCTTGGGAGTTGCGTGGGTATGGAGTGGGGGGCCTTGCGGCAGGTCCCGACTCGTAGCGGAGTCCGCAAGGCCGCACCCTGATCGAGCCGAATCCAGCTCTTATCTGACGCTCGGGGGCGTTCAGCTAGGCTGGCATTGAGCTGTCTTTGCCAGCTACCCCCACAGATTGCGGGCGAAACAGATGACACTTGACGATTACGAACGATCAGGGATGGCTCGGTATGAGGGGCTGGCCAAGGTCGTTGCGTCGATCTTGCGCGCCGCTATGGCCCAGCATGGCAAGCTCCATCCCCAACAAATTCAGAATCGCGCAAAGTCGCCCGCTTCGTTGAAAAAAAAGCTTGAGAAAGCCGGTGTTGCTGCGGACGGCCCCATTGAACCTCACGCCAAGGACCTGGCCGGTGCCAGGGTCATTTTCTACGCCAACGATCACGTAGAGCGCTTCCAACAGTCACGCCTGCTGATGGAAAACTTCGAGATCGATTGGGATCGCACCAAGTTCCATCACCCGACCTCCGACGATCCCGAACCGACCGAACTCTTCGTGTCGTCCAACTATGTGGTTCGGCTAAAACCCGAACGAGCAGCCCTGCCGGAGTATGCCCAGTTCGCCGAACTCTGGTGTGAAGTGCAGGTCCAGACCACGCTCAATCACGCATGGGCGGAGATGGCCCACGACACCATCTACAAGAAGCCCGAACTCCAAGGGTTCGGGGCGCGGTTGATGGAGGGCATCGAGGCCCGGATGAAAGCCATCATGCGAGACCATCTCGCACCGGCTGGCTACGCTTTTCAGAAAGTCGCCAGCGACTTCGACCGGCTTTCGCGCGGACAAGCACTCTTTGAACGCGATCTGGCGGCGGAGGTGGAGGCGGCCGAAGACAACAACCAACTGCACGAGAGTCTGCAGAAGTTCCGCACATCGGTACTACCGCACTTTGACGATCACGAAGCCGCCGCTGCCGATATCGTCGCGGCGGCTGTGAGTGCAGTGAAGCGATCCCGCGCGTTACCGGCTCGGGCTCGGCAGACTCCCTTCGGCAACTTGTCGGCGCGAACCAGCGCCGATGTCGCAGCCCTGGCTTCCTCCATCATCCAGGAACTACGCTTCCTCAATGTCGAAGGTACGTTCGCTACAACCTGCGACCTGTTCCTCACGGCCACCGACGGCAGTGAAAAGGAATGCTGGGTTCGGCTGGCCGACCGCCTTGCCGAGCATAACCTTGACGTCTGGAAGCAGGCGGGACCGATGGTCCAGTCGCTTCTTATGGATCGCATTCATTCGCTCGCGCCTGAAGAGCAGTTTGCGCTAAAGCCGGTGGTGTTGGTCGTCGCCCAAAGGACCTTGTCCGCCGAACTCTCGGGAACCACCTCCAGCTTCGACACCCTCACACTCCATCAAGGTGTGGTCACACCAAGCGATGCCCTGCGGATGTTGCGTGAGCAGGCGCTCGACGTCCTGTTCGCATTTGATAGGGCCGCCGAGACCGAAGATGAGCGCGCCGAAATCATCAAAGCCATGAAAATCGGGATGGCCATGCCATCAACTCGGCGACAGTTTGATCCGGGCCTAGCAGCGATCATCTACGACAACGCCGTAGCGATCATTCGGCACTACATCGATCAAGTGTCTCGCTGGTCCTATGAACAGCAGCAGTCCATCGAGCACGACCTCCTCTGGAAGTATCGACATCATGGCAGGCCGCTTGCCGACGACGCGGAAAACGCTGAGGCAGAGGTATCACGCAGGGAAATGGTCGCCGCCATCTTCGCTTTCCGTGATCGGGTGAACACCGACGACGGCTTCACGACCTACAAGTTGCTGGTGGGGTTCAAGTCGGTATTTCCCCCTGCGTGGGAAGATCGGGAGTTCGACTACGAGAAAGAAGAAGCCTACCGTAAGGAGGCGATCGACCGGCTAGTAGGAGAGATCGACGCTTCCAACGCCGATCGCTGGTTAACCATCATCAAACGATGCGCAGCCACTGAGTCCAATGACCTTGCGACGTTCCCCACCTTCGCCAGTTTTCTGGAGCAGCTTAGCGTCGCCAAACCCGAACTGATCCTTGCCTACCTGCCGAAGTTCAACGACCGGCTCGCGTCATTCCTCACGCCGTTTTACCAGGGCCTAAGAAGCACGCCGGCGTGGAACGATGCCGTTGCCGTGCTGGAGGTTTGGATCGCCGAAGGGCAATTTATATCCAGCGTTGTCTTCGTCTGCGGGACGGTTGAAGCGCTTGACCTTGGGCTTTTGGAAGCCGCATTGAACCGCGCAATAGACACACAGGATGACAACGCAGTCCTTAACTGCATCCATTCTGTTGCGCTGCGCGACACCGAAGCATCTGCTCGCCAACTCAGACCGCTATTCCTGCGCGCCATCGACTACATGATCGAACGAAAAGAAGCGCGCTGGGTCCACTTCTGGAACCACCGGAACCCCAGTGCCATGTTGGTTCGGCTGACCAAGCGCGAAACAACCAAAGTGCTGCGTTCACTCCTGGCCTATGAGCGGGTCGAAAATCGGCTCGAATGGTTCCTGGCCGACATCGCCAAGGTCCGTCCGCAAGAAGTGATCGACTATTTCGGCCGTCGCATCTCGCACTATCATACGTCCGGTCACAGCCGTGACTACGAAGACATCCCCTACGATCTGCACCGGCTCAGTGAGGCGCTCGCCTCCTCCGCCGAGGCTCTTATAGCCACGGCTCGGGCGTGGTTCTCGAAAGAGCCAACTATGTTCAGTTATCACGGCGGGAAGCTGATCGAGGTCGTCTTCCCATCGTTTTCGTCGGACCTCCAACAAGCACTCTCCACCTATGTCGGTACTGGGGATGCCCAGGACACTCGCTTCGTCATTGAAGTCATGCGGGCCTATTCTGGCGAAGCGTTCCTACAGCCCCTCGCCAAGGAGGTTGTGGCCAGCCTTCCGGGCGATGACGACCTCTCAGATCTCGTCGAAATCGCGCTCGAACCCTCAGGGGTAACAAGTGGTGAATTCGGGCGCGTGAATCGGCTGGTCGCGCACCGCGACAGAATCTTGGCCTGGAACAGTGACGAGCGCGAAGCGGTACGCGCGTTCGCCGCGCGCTATGCGCGTCAGCTTGAGAACAGCATCCGGACTGAACGGCAGCGCGCGGAAGGGAGCGTTGCCTTGCGTCGGCTCGAATGGGATCGCCCCGGGCAGATAAACGACCCAGTGCTAGATCCCTCAGATGAATCGGATGGCCCGGAAGGCGGTCAAGCTTGAAGGGCGGAGCCAAAGTCCTTCCAAATATTATCGGCCATTCGGGTCAACCTTTGATCCTGCGTGACGAGGTGTCTGAGCGCACCTTGATCTTTGGCAAGAAGGCGAGTGGGCTACAGCGATGATCAGGCCGGCTCGGAAGTGGCAGAACTCCTCTGCGTCGACCCGAGCGACGCACTGTCATCAGAACATGCTGGACGGCTATGGCTGCCCCTTGAGAGCAGTGATCAGGCGACGGGCGAGGGAATCATCGTCGGCACCCTTCCACCGATTGATGAAGCGGCAGACGATCTGGACGTTGTCTGGCGTGTAGTGTCCGGCGCTATCGACGCGATCGAGCGAGGCCAGCATCTGCTTATCGTCGCATTCTCCGACATAGCCGAGCGGCAAGCCGGTGAGAGCGCAGCGATCCTCCTGTTCGCCCATGAGTCTGAGAATCAGTGCCTCGCAGTCCTCCCGGCCAAGCGTCGTGTTTTTCTCCTTCACCCGTCGCTCGACAATCTGGCCATTGGCCTGGGCCACCGTGCCCAGCATCGTGCTGGCCATGTCCGCTGCCGACTTCTCCTTCGGCGAAAAGATTCGACCCGGATTTCGCTTGGCCTCGGCCGCCTTGGCAGCAAATAGGGATTGGTTATGCCAGAACGCCAGCGGCTCACCAGCGACCAGCGCACGGGTGTAGTCGGCATAGCCGCGATCGTTGCTCAGGCTCTGGAACGTCGCTTCGGTTGCGAGGAAGTCTTGGGCCTTCCTATGTAGGGCTGACCACCGAAGCGGCCGCCCAGTCGCGTCACGATCAGACCAAGGCTGGCACGGCTTTTCGAGAACCCAGACCTCCGGACCGTTCCTGTCGGGCCGATCTGCGGCCTGCAGCGTCTCCCTCAGTTCGCCAGGCAGGGATAGCGTCCACCAGACGGAGTCACCCTGACGGCTGATCCACAGGTCCTGCTCGCTATCCCTGAGCTCGTTGATGAGATTGAACCAGCGCCCTGCGGTGGAGCGCGTTGGCCTCTGGCCCAGTGCCGTGACTGTGTGGGTCAGGGCGGTTTCGATGAAACCGTCGCGGTCGCCAAGACGCCAAAATTCGTGAACAGCGACATCGTCGAAGGTCGCCAAAGTGCTGTTGGCCCTGCATTGAGGCCAAAGGCTATTTCCTTGCCCAAAGTTGGCGACATAGACCTTCTCGTTCAAATTCCCCTCCGTGTCGCGCGCCACAGGCACCGGGACCACGCATCACTCTTTCGTAGAGCGAAACGAAGGGCCGCGCTTGTCTCCCGGTAGGCTCAGATCAGCCCGGACCGGATAGGATGCGTTAGTGTAACTAAGGAGCACCGGAGGATAGGCAATTAGGCCTAGCCGCGAACCCAAGGCGCTCGGGGTGATAGCTTCTGTCGTTAGGCTCGCGATCAGCTGATTCCGTTTCTGTGCAGCGATATTCCTGACGAGCCGATAGTCCATCGTCAGAAAATACGGGAGGCCATGAATCTCGGCGGTCCGAAGATGCCACGCGTCTTGAGTGTTCCTCGAGCCGAGAACCTTGACCAACCCATGGTAGCGCTCGTCGTCAGAAGAAGCCAACCGTGCCTGCTGAGCCTCGGCCTGCGACAATGTGCGATCAAGCAACAGAGCCCAAGGAGTTCCGTCGACACAGTCAAGCTCATTCGGCTTGAGCAGCGTATGGTCATACAGATGGATGGCGTCGAAGCGGGCATTGGGGTGCTGGGCCTGCTCAACTTTCAACTCAATGGATGACCAGAGCTTCAAGTGCTGAGTCTTGAATAGACGAACTAATCCTGGGAGGTATTTGATATCTTCATACTCGACCTTCTGCGCCTCACGGTCGTGCACAGGAATTCTGGCGAGATAGCCAGTATCGATCGGATGCTTGCCGCCCCAAAGAGACTGTCCAGTAGATATCCAGCGAGTTTCGTGCGTGACTGCGTAATGAAGGATGTTACTGTCGATAAGAATGCCAAGCGGTTTGGCTGGATCGAGTTTGGGCCGGGCCAAAATAAGGCTGAAGTCGAGGAGACGCTGAGCCACACCCGGCATATGCTTGAAGCGCCAGTTCTCGATCATGGCCTCTAATTTGTTCCTCCGCCCATTTTTCATCCTTTGACTATCTGCTCCGGGCTGCCCACCGAGTCTCGGTTAACGAAGTGACCACCTGACCAGCATAGGCGGCACGCCAAGGACTGCCACGGGTACTTACGTGCCATAGTCAGTTATCGGCGATTGTCGGCGACCTTGAACAGGCTGACGGCTTGAGCGGATCGAGCGCAAACCTCGGCATCTTATATGATGTGCAGATTATGACGCATCGAAAGTCATGAGAGAAATGAAATGAATAACAATGCAGTCCGCCTTGGATTGGCGGCCGTAGCAGCTTTCTACGTGGTGACGGGAGGTCTATGGGCAGCGGATTATTTCCCGGTGCAGAAGTTCTATGCCCAAATAGAAGTCAAAGACGCCATCGTCGAGAAGGTGGGGTACCCGGCGGCCTTCGAAACCAAGGAATTTCGCGATGCTTCGGCTTATCAGCAGACCTACGCCCTAACGCATCCCAGCATCATCGAGACTGAAAACAAGCTTGCTTTCCTCGGGACACTCTTGCTCTGGGGCACCATCGCCCTCGGCGCGGGAGGTGGCGTTCTTTTCCTGACCCGGCGAAATGGCAAAGACCTGTCGGGCGCCCCTAAATCGGAATAGCAGGCGCACCTTCTCGACGAACCCCACCGGCCATCGCGGCCGAGAAAAACTCCAAGGTAGCCATCAGCTTCAACCCGACCACTAGCGCCCCTCGCGGGCACCATCACCACCATCCACCCCGAGCCCTCGTGACCAACGTCGCGGGGGCTTTTTCTTTGCCCAGAAAGGACCCCAACCATGCTGTCACTCACCGACCGAGACGCGGTTACGGCCGCGCTTACAGACACCACCCTCGACCCCACCCTGCGCGCCTTGATCGGCCTGAGAATCTGGCAGGTAGACACCGATCGCCGGCGGCCCCTGGGCGAGATCCTCCAGATCGTCGTCGTCCAGCCCGGCGACACCTCCGAGGTCATCCACGAGGCTGTCGGCTTCCCGATCACATGGGATCAGGCCGAACAGCCGGGCTGGGAATGGTTCAACGACCACGGCTCATGGTTCGAGCTTTGCTACGTCCTCACCGACGACTTCGGCATGCTGGTGTTTGTCGCTGACCATCCCGACACCAACCACACCTTGCGCTTCAACTGCCTCGGCTTCGCAGACCGGTCGTCGGTCACGAAAAGCATGGCGTAAACCCATCCAGACCACCACCGCCTAGCCGCCAACCACCCCATCCAACCGAAGCCTCCACGACACCGTCGCGGGGGCATTTTTGTGCCTGCAAGGAGCCTGAAGATGCCTTCACTGATCAACCCTCTCGACCTCGACATCCACTACCTGTGCCCCTCGTACCTCTGGCCTGAGGGCTTGGGGGGCGGCCGATGAACAAGCTCGTCGGTCTGCTGACCCTATGCGTCGTTTGCGCGATCCTTCAGGCGGCTTTGGCGGGCCTGGTCGTGGCGATGATACTCGCGCTGCTTTGGTCGTTCATCACGCAACCGAGGGACACGATCCTGTTCCTGGCCACCTGCGCCCTATCCTGTGTCGCCGTGGCCCGCCCAATGGCCTGCATCATCGCTCTCGGCGTCATCAGCGTCGCAGTGGTCGTGGCCGGCGTAAGGCGGAAGCCCCGCCGTCCGCTGCTGCTGATAGGGAGGGGTCCCGGCTCAGACGGATAGATCGCGAACGTTCCCGCTGGGAGCTTCGTCATCTGAACTGCTGATCTGACCGGTTGTAGGCGACCCGGCTATAACGGGACGATCACGATCAGCTCCAGTGATCGTCCCGTCTTCTTCCTGAACCGAGGCCACGGGCGGCGGCACCCTGAGATGGGCTGTAGACACCCGCTTGATCGGCACCTCAGTCACGACCGGCAGCTCGCGGGCCTTGCGCATCAAGTCGAGAATGTCTCGAGCGTCGGGCAGAAAGTCTTTCCCGGCGTCGGTAAGCGCCGGCGGGTAGGTGTTCGGCCACAGCAGCAGCCGGCGCGGGCCGCCACCGAGCCATTCCTCAAGCTTGGCGATGTGCTTTGAAACGGTGTCCTCATTGACCTTCATCTGCGCTGCAGCAGCCACCCGCTTCTCATTGTCCACGGTGAGGACGAACGCCTCCAGCCATGCGGCACGCAAGTCGCCGAACTCCAATTCTGAGTCAGACTTGGTCAAATTGGCTTCTCCCATCAGGTCGGCCGACGCCGAGTCGGCCTCGTGGCGACGGATTTTTTCGACCCGCCCTTTTGGCAAGGTCAAGGTCAGCGGACCTTCGCCCTTACCCCCGCCACCCCGGCAATTGAAAGCCCGTTCGGGGGGCTTTTCAACCCGCATTCGGAGGGACCACATCCTCCCCAGCGAGGACGCGACACCGACTGCAGCGGCTGTCCCGTGATCGCGATGAAGGCGCGCCATTCCGGCGCGACCACGACCACATCGCAACGATTAAGGACAAAAGCCATGACTGTAGATGAGTACCAAAATCCCCACCCTGAGCCGGTCGATGGGAGCCGAACTGATTCGGACCAACCCCCGGTTCCTGAAGCTGTAGAGCGAGAGAATTCGATAAACTCGGACGAGCCTCAATCTGGGCCATCGACCAATCCGAATGCGATCGAGCCCAACGAAGTGAACAGAGATCGTCCTCTGACCGTACTCGTTTCGGAACCTGTTGCCGTGATCGGGACGGCTTTGGCGAAGCCGGTTCATCCCCTGCGGCAGTACAGTCTTCTCGGCCAAGCAGACAAATATGAGGCGCTAGCACAGGCCACGACACCTCTGCTCGGGGACCTAGTCATGCATGGTCAGGCGACCATGATCTACGCGGCACCGGGTACCGGCAAAACGCTCGTCACCCTGCGTCTGCTGTTGGACGCAGTGGAAGCCGGTCGCATCGATCCCGACGACGCCTACTACGTCAACGCCGACGACAGCAGCCAAGGCCTCTCGGACAAGCTGCGCCTGCTCCAGGACGTGGGTGCTCACGTCCTGACCCCGGGTGCTATGGGTTTCGCTGCAAGCGACCTCGCCCCACTGTTAAGGCAGACCGCCGAGCGGAAGGCAGCCCGACATAGCTGCATCGTCATCGACACGCTCAAGAAGTTCACCGACCCGATGCAAAAGTCTCGGGTCAGCGAGTTCACTCAGGTCTGTCGGGAATACGTCATGGCCGGAGGCACAATCCTGGCGTTGGGCCACACCGCCAAAAACCGCAATCCCGACGGGACGCTTCGGTATCAAGGCACCACCGACGTCATCGATGATTTTGACGCCGCATACACTGCTGAGCCGATGGTCAAACTCGGCGGGTCAGACCACCGCGTAGTGAAGTTCAAGCGCGAGAAGGGCCGCGCAGACGGTCCAGAGGAACTCGCGTACGCCTACGCCACCAGCGCAGGAATCTCCTATCAGGAGAAGCTGGCGTCCCTACGGACTGTCGATCCGGACGCCTTGGACAACTATGCCCATGAGCAAGAACTGATCGTCGATGGTTTTCTCATGGAGACAATCGCAAACCTGATCCAGGCAGGCTCGCAGGACGGCCAGATGATCCTGGCGAAGAGAGCCGCCAAGGAATGCGGCGTCTCACACCGGACAGCGCTCGGCGTGCTGAGCCGATATACCGGTACCATACCGCGCACGCATCTCTGGACCTTCGACAAAGGGCCAAGAGGGGTCCGGATTTATCGCCTTATCGACCAGACGATCCGAGACTGAGTAACCGCACCAGCGCAGTGTTTCAGAAGTGCAGTTTCACGCCGCGTCGCCCTCATCGGGTCAGACCTGCGAAGCTGCGAAACTGAAACTCTGCGGCGGTGGGCGCTTTTGCGAGGCGCTCCGAAATCTGCCCCGTGGGGCACCCACCCGCCCGACCGATCACCCCGCCATCGCCACCCCCGGCGCGCCGCCCCAGCGGCCAACCCTGGGGCAACGCGGGCCATTCCGGCGCCGCTCCAGCCTTCCCGATCCTCAAACCGGCCGTCGCGCGCCCCTGCGCGGCTGTCAGGCGCCCCTGCGCCAATCACCCCACAATCAAGGAACTCCACCATGCCCAACGCAAACCTCGACCACGCCTTCGTGACCAGCGCCACATGCCCACCCGGACGGTCCAAACTGAATTTCTACGACTACGCCATCAAAGGCTACATCCTCGAAGTCCGCCCAGGCGGCAAGACATATGCTTATCGATACAAGGACCTCGCCGGCCGCCAGTGTCAGTACAAGATCGCCAAGGTCGAGGACCTGACCCCGGCCGCCGCCAGGAAGCAGGCCGAAAAGTTGCGGTCGAGGGTGGCGACAGGTGACTATCCGGGTGCCGCTAAGGCTCTGGCCCACTCGATTCGGCCATACAGCGAACTGTCGGCCATGCATCTCGCCGATGCCAAGCTGCACCAGCGATCCTACTCCACGACCGAGATGTATGTTCGACGTCACATCATTCCGAAGTGGGGCAAGGTCCGCCTGACCGACATTGAAAGCCGGGCGGTTTCTCAATGGCTCGCCGACAAGCGGTCCGAAGGGTTGGCTCCGGCGACCGTAGAGAAAATCAGGGTCATCTTCGGCCGATCGTTCGAGTTGGGCGCACGGTGGGGCATACCCGGTGCCGACAAGAACCCGACCCGTGGCGTAGTCAGAAAGCCGCTGAACAACGCCCGAGAACGCTTCCTGTCGGCGGAGGAAGCGGCCCGGCTTCGGGTCGCGGTGGCGGCGTCCCAGAACACTCAGCTCCAACACATCGTTGGGCTGTTGCTGCTGACCGGTGCCCGGCTGCGTGAACTGCTGGATGCCAAGTGGGAGAACGTCGATGTCGATCGGCAGTCGTGGCTGATCCCGACCAGTAAGACCGGGAAGCCGCGTCACGTCCCTCTCAGTGCCGCAGCGCTGGCGATCATTGAATCCCTGCCTCGCTTCAAGGACTGCCCGTGGCTGGTGCCCAACCCCGACACCCTCAAGCCCTTCGTGTCCATCAAACACGGCTGGCAGCGGGCGATAAAGGTGGCGAAGTTGCCGGGCCTGCGGATCCACGATCTGCGGCACTCGGCGGCGTCCTTCATGGTCAACAGCGGTGTCGACTTGTTCGCCGTCGGCAAGGTCCTGGGGCACGCCAACGTCGCCAGCACGGCCAGATCAACAACTCGACCCTGTTGGCTGCCGTCGAGGCCGGCGCGGCGAAACAGGCTGCGGCCTAAACCCTCCCCCGCCCCGCGCGCTGGCTTCGGCTGGTTCGCGGGGCGGGCCCCCATTTTTTTTCGGGTCGGACTGCAGGGCACCGGCGGCAGGCCCGCGCAGGGCCGTCTGAGTGCGATAATACCCCGAAGTCGCAGATAACGCGTTTCAACCACCCCTACGTTTAGCAGAGGGTAGATTTTACCCGCCCCTTAGCTTGGAGTGCGAAAGGATTTTTGGGGGCCTCAATATACCCGCAAGAATAAATGACCGGGCGCAGAGCAACGAAAACACGTCCGTCACATCACTGTCACACGAAGGTCGCGCGGCCTTAACAAACGGCGCTACTATGGGAGGTCGACTACTCCTCCGAGTCGAGGCCGCCCCAGACTGCCATCCGGGAACGGCCTCAGGAGGAACCTGCATTCTCTGGCGAGGCTGCAGGCGTGGTGGACAACCGGAGAATCCTCTTCGGCGCCCTGATGTCAAGCCTCGCCGTTTTGAACGGAGGCACCCAATGGGCGCATTCATCGTCACCTACGACCTTAACAACGAGGTCCGTCGTCCGCCGATCGTGGACGAAGTCAAGAAGTCGCCCGGCTGGGCGAAACTGAGCGAGTCCTGCTACGCGATCTCGACAACGGAGACCGCAACGGCAGTCCATGAGCGGTTCAAGCCGATGCTGGATGCCGACGACAATTTTTATGTCGTCACGATCCGCAAGCCCATCGCCGGCTGGGGATACAAGAACGTAAACGAGTGGTTGGATAGCCACGTCCCCTGACCGCGAGCTCTTCCCGCCCCGCGCGCTGGCTTCGGCTGGTTCGCGGGGCGGGGACCCCCCTTTTATTTTTTCACGTTGGTCCGTCGTGCGTGTCAGCTCGCCTAATGGACATTCCAGGAAGCGGACCCTCCCGGGGTCCGCTATGGGGGGGAAGCGGACATGGGTTCTGACCACGTTGAAGGCTAGGCCGGTGCCAGAAACTGAGCTTTCCGCGGCACCGGAAAGACGACATTCACGCGCGACAGAGCCGCGCCATGAGCAGTCACTCTATTCCGTCCGGAAGAAACTGCCCGTAGCAGATCTCCCGGTCCCATCTGGAGCACTCGATCAACCAAGGGCTGTTGTCCGCCCGGCAGACCCAGATTTCCGAACCGAGGTCCAGGATCATTGGCGCGTGATCGGCCAGATCGGCGGCTGTTATTCGCATGCCACTCATGTGGGTATGCCAGATCACCGCCACCCGTTCGCTCGCAGCGGCACACGCTTCCAGGGCCGTTCGAAACATTGCATCCCGGTCGTTGGCATCGCTCCAGGTCAGACAGTTCGCCCGTTCGACCAGGGACCAGTCAATGCGTTCATCCCTGCCGGGCAGCGAGGACAGGGGACCCAAAGCCTCGCTCACCGCCGCCGGCGAGAGTCTTGAGAAGCGGATCCCAGCCGTACGAAGTGGCCCTGCCGCCTGTCGGTAGGTTTGGGCGTGGGCCGCGCGCGCCAGCCGCCGCTGCAACAACAGGCGTCGATACAGTTTTCTGTCGCGCTCATCCTCGACGCTGGTCATGGGGACGACGGTGTTTTGATCGAGGCCATGCTGCGAGCCGTCATCTTTAGACATCTATACCCGGCACCCTGCGGCGCATCGGTCGCTAGACATACGGCCCGCACTCGAGGGTCAAGGCCAACCGCTGATCAATCCCTATCGGCGATCGAGGGCGTACCCTGTTTTCTCCAGATTGAATCGAGAGGAACTGAAACAGCTTTACAGAGCGCCGGCAGGGGGGCGGATCCCGACCGGTTCAAACGCCATTGCCGAAGCGAACGCAGACCTCGTGCAATCGATTACCCAGACTGATCAGGTCAGACAGATCGGCTTCCTTTTCGGGGTCACCTTGCTGATCGGTGTGCAGGGTGATGTTCAACCTGTCGGCCACATCCCCGCTGGCTACCGATTGAATGGCCCCTGAAATCCTGATGCCGTACTGGCCATTGCGGTTTGGTGTGCTGCGAACCCAATCGATCAGATATTCCCCGGTGGCATTTCCCCGGCTGACCATCAATGCGCTCTGGCAGACCTCATGCGTAAGCAGTCCTACGCTGTGGGCTCCGACAGCGGCGTTGCCGAAACCTGCCACGAAAAGTTGACGGCTCGGGTCGAACATTTGACGCTGCAACTCGATCGCCTGGACGGCAAGACCGGCTTTTGGGTGGCCCTGAGCGGCGGCCGCGCGGAGCCAGCGGAGACCGCGTTCCTTGTCCTGACTGATCTCGGAATATTCGAGCAGGCCGGCGACATACTGCGGTGCCATCATGCCGCCATCCGCCGCACGGGCGTAATAGATCAGAGCCGTCCGCGGGTTGGAGGGCGCGCCGTCCTTCCCGGCCAGGTAAGCGTCCCCCACCACAGCACTGGCAATAAGCCGACCCGCGTCGCTTGAGCGCGTCATGAGACGTAGAAATTCTGACAAGTTCCGGCTCGTACCCGTGCCGTTGTAATAGTTTAGTGCATGCACATGCAGGCCGAAGCCATCGCCAGTTGCCGCCGCGGCCGCCCCCCAGCGAAAAGCCTCTGATGGATTGAGCGCGACTCCGACCCCGGTCGCGTACATGCCAGATAATACCGCCATCGCCTTTGGATCGTTTGCCTGGGCGGCGGACAGGACGCGATTTGCGGACCCGGGCAGACCCAGACGCTGTCGAATATCACGGGGCCCCATCGTCGCCCATTCCTGCTCGCTCAAGCCCCAGTTCTCGCCCGTCTGTGATTGGGCGACGGAGGGGGCTGCGGTGGTAATGATTGCCAACGGAACAGCGAAAGCCATTACGGCAAGGCTGATTGTTGCGACACGAAGCATGCGGAATTCCCCCGATTCAAACGTCAGTCAGGGTCAAGCTAAGCGGGCGGGTCGGACAGGAAATCTCCAATATTGTAGAGCCGCGCGTTTTTTGGACGCAACTCACCCTCCACCCCCACGCATGCGGCGGAGCCAATCCGTGTCGCGGCTGTCCGTCCGGGTCGATAGCCATTCGTCCAGCCGGCTGTTGACGGCGTCGCAGTATTCGACGTGAACGACCCGGGCGACGCACAGGACCAGCAGCATGTCCGCCTCCGCGTCCGTGCATTGTGCACCGATCGACCAGCCCCGTTCGGACAGACACCCGTCGCCGTTGCGCCAGTGGTAGCTCGAGCCCCGCCCCTGGCCATTGCGCCAGAAATAGGCCGAGCCCGGTCCCTGGCCGTTGCGCCAGTCGTATTCGGAATTCCGGGCGGTCCCGTAGGCGAAGAAATACGCACTCAGGGGTCCGGTGCCGAACTGCAGATACTCAGCCGTGCCGGGTCCCGTTCCGTACTGGAATCCGTCGCGGGACAGGCGACCGTTGCCTGCCGCCCAGGCCGCGCGACCATAGGGCACGCCTGTCGGACCGCCGCCTTCCAGCGACAGGCTGTAGTTGCCCGACTCTCCCGCCGCATAGCTGGTAGCGAAAATCCGGTAGGAGCCGGAAGCCGGAAGCCGCAGTATCAGGCGCGCCGTGTGGTCGTTCTCGGCGACGTCGTCATTCTGCTGAGCAAAGCTGTTCGGGCCGCGGATGATCAGAAAGGCATCCAGATCCTGCGACCGCATCGTCACTGTCAGCGGCTGACCAGCCTGTCCCTCGAACGGCCAAGTATCGACATACCGACCGCCCTCGCGTTGCGCATCACCCGACCCCAGCCAGCCGGCCACCGTCTGGCCCACACGGACAGAGGTCTGGGCCGCCGCCGGTGCGCCCGGCGCCAGTGTGGCCCCCATCGCGACTGCGATCATCAGTGGCGCACCGCGCGCCGATCTCCCCCTGGTTTCCACACCCGCCATATTCGTCCTGCCCGCTGGCTTCAGTAGGCCCAGCGCGTGACCACGACCTGTTTGCCCGCCCGGCGCCGTTCGGCGATGTGGTCCATCCGGCGGTTCACCATCTCGTCGCGATCCCGGTTCGGGCCAAGACAGTTCGCCCCGGCCATGGCGTCGGGATCAAAATGTGCCGAAACATAGCTGGCGAAGGCGTTCTGGATGCCCACGGAATAGGTATCGGGCGACACGCCGAAGACCCTCGAGACATAGACCGTATCGCCATAGGGCCTTGTCGCCAGGGTGCAGTAGTAGAAGTCCGGCGCGGCCGTCCGTTCCTGCGCGGCTCCCGATGCCGCGTCGGTCGGACCCGGCGCGCGGCCGGCGGCCATCACCAGCACCGCCCCGGCGGCGACGGCGATCAGACCCCAAGGTCCCCTTGATGTGATGACCATACCGATTCCTCCAACTCAAGATTCTGGATCAGAGCCGGGCACCGGGGTTTCGCCTTCGCCGTAACAGGCCCTGTCGTAGATTTCCCCGGTGATGGTGTGGGGCAGGATGGGGTGGATGCCGTATTCATCATCGACATGGCCCCGCCCGCAAATATAGCCCTCGCGGGTGATGTCCCCGGCGGCGTTGCGATGACGGACAACGACATACCAGGGATCGGGATCCTCGTCGGGGCCCAGCCCGTGCCGGACCCGCAACCGGGTCGCCCTGGCGGTGGCGAGATCGCTGACCGACAATTCCGTCGATGCTCCCCAGGCCTGAAAGGGTTGCCATCCCTCGTCACTCGATAACGGCGACAGCCCCTGGATTGCCAACAAAAGCAAAATCGACATACCGCTTTTCCCGTCCCCGTAAACCTGCGCGGCGGATGCGCATGGTGCCCCGTCTGGCCGGACTCACCGCCTAAATCCATCGGACGGATTGCACCCTAGGGCCCCTGTGCCGACGAGTGCATCTGCAAATTTGTAGACAGTCATAGCGATCTCAGCCGAAGCGGGCCAGAAGGGCCGCGATGCTCAACTGGCTGTTCACCCCCGATTTTTCGAAGATGCGGCGGACGTGGGTGCGGACGGTGCCGACTGAAATTCCACGCTCGCGGGCGATGGTCGTCACCGACTGTCCCCCCGCCAGCTGGGCCGCCACGACCCCCTCGACCTCGCTGAATCCGTACAGCGTTCGCGCGGCGGCAGCGATGCGCCGTTCGTCCGCGCCCGGTCGGTGAACGATGACAAGGGCGCACACTCCGAACCTCAGGGGATGATCCTGCGGCACGCTGACCACTTCGAGCAGTAGGCTGTCCCCGCCGTCGTGCCGGCGCACCGCAATCGGATCAGACCGCGTCGCGCGCCCGGCCAGAGCCTTGGCAAGGGCCGCCTCGTAACCGGCCCGGTCTCCGTCCCACGCTGGAAACAGACGGCCCTTCACCAGACGTAGACAGTCGCCGGTTGCGACCAGGGTTTCCGCGCTGGCCGTCATCGCCCGGGCCCGCCCGTACTGGTCGCACAGGAAGACCGTGGCATTCATGCTGTCCAGTACCCCGGTCAGCATGGCGAACCCCTGGTTCTGCAACGCCATCTGCGTCCGCACCGCCGTCCTCACCGCCGGCGCCACAGTCGCAAAGATCCGTTTGTGTTCGGCATCAATATCTCCCTGACGTTCGGAGCGGACGACGGCCAGACCCACGAGCATTTCGGCACTCTTGATCAGGGGCGTCAGACAGATGTGACGCAGGTCGTGTTCGCGAACCCAGTCGCCATAGGCCGGGTTGCGCCGCATATCGGCTTCGGTGGTGAAGGCATGTTCGTCGAGGATCTCGAGTTCCCCGGGGCGGGTGCCGATGCGCACGCGCGAGTTGACCGCCGGATCTCCGCCGCCGACGTGCAGGAACTGGGTGGCGGCTTCCGGCGCCACCCCGGTCATGATGTTGAACGGGACCACAGCATTCGAGCCGATGCCGATCAGTTCGCCGGCCATGGAACCCGTCGAGGTTGCCAGACGGGCCACGGCCTCGCGCCAGCAACCCGCCCCGAGAGCGGCGGCGTTGAAGGCTTCAATGGTCGCTTTTAGATCATCGACGCCCGACAATACGCCACTCCGGAACTCACAGAACGCCGAAGTTTGACCTCAGCTGAGGCGGGAAGTCACGCCTAAAAGTTGTCGCGTCGCCCCTAACCCTGCGTCCGTTCAGGGCGTGGAGTTATTGGTGGGGATCAGGGGGATGCCAGGATAGCTGTATTGTCTTCGCGCCTCGACCTCCGAACAGGGCCGGGTTGCTCCGGTCCAGGTCGAATAGCCGTCCTCTGCCAGCGGTCGCCCGCGATCCGTGCCCCCGGGCCCGATGTTCGCATAGCCGACGCATTGCGCCTCCGGACCCGTGTTGTTGTCCGCCGAGGCATAGTCGACGGGTACCCACTCGTCGAAGGCGGCACAGCCGGTCAGGCTCACAGCCAGACCGATCAGGACAAGACGCGTCGGGGTCATGGGATCATCTCTCCAGGTGTTTTCAGGGTTGGTGACGGTCCGGCAGGTCACAATGGCGGACCGGTGAAGCTTGGAAAGCGCCGGTCCCCGCAGCCTTGCCCCGGACCGCCGCCAACCCCGGTTGCTAGTTCTCGATCGAAATCCGGGCGAACGGCCGCACACTGGTCGCCCCGGTGCCACGGCAGGCCGCTTCACCGGGGAAGCTGTAGCTGTCGCCCGGCCGGACGGTTGCGCGCTCGCCCAAGGCACCGGTTTCGCCCACCTGGGTGCTGCCACTGTAGCAGCCGTAGGTCTTGTTCTGCCCCGCTCCGACCGAACAGCTGACGGCGCGACTGTTGGCGTTGCGGCAACGCCAGGCGACCCGGAACCCGTCGGAGTCGCGTCGGACGGCATAGTCGACGCCCACCCCGTCCACCGTGGTGAAATTTTCCCATGGGCCGAAGCCGGACTGGGCCTGTGCTGTTCCGGCGCCCAGCGCCGTCACCGCTGCCACAGCGGCCAGAATACTCAATTTGGTCATTGGATTTTTCCTGATTGTTCCCCTGTCCGCCCAATCCAGCACGACATTCGGTGGGCCGCGTCTGCAAATTTGTAGAGGGACGGTGCTCGCGGCGCTGCCCCTACCGCCCCCCCTTCACGGGCAACCCTCCAAGAGTCGCTCAGCCGGATCGGCCGGCCCTTTCATGTCTACAATATTGCAGACGCGCCGCCCCGCGCGGCCGCCCTGGAGTGAGGCTCGCGCCTGGGTGGCCTTGGCTGCCGAAATCGACGGCCGAAGAACTGTGAACCGAACGAGCACCGATGAGGACGACATCAATGAAGCTGACACCAGGACTCTGGAGCCCTGCGATCGCCGCTGCTCTGGCGCTCACGGCGGTATCGTCGGCCCATGCCCAATCCGGCGGCACTGTCACCCTGGACTGCGTCGTCGAATCCGTCGGGATGCCCGGCAATGAGGTCGGGCATCACGGCACATGGCGGATCGTGCTTAATCCCGACGCGCACAGCCTGCGGATCTCCAATTCACACGTCTATCTCCTTCATTCCGGCCCGACCGATTCCACTAGCCGGTTGGACGGGAATTACTCCGGAGCGAGCGTTAGCTTCACGGACAACCAGATCCAGTTTTGTCCGGAAAGGTCAGTGGCCTGCGACGCGACGCAAATGACTGGCGGAACGCGATGGAGCGTCCGACAGGCCGGGCTGGATCGCCGAACCGGTGCCTTGCATTTCTCTACCTGGTCCCGGGACAGGTCACACAACGAGACCGTCAGCTACAACGGCACCTGCAGCCGGGCACCGGAACGTCAGTTCTAAAGCCGCTTGAATGGCCCGACCAAGGCCCGGAAGGACTATGATGAGGAAACCAATGATCTCGAAACGGATGATTGCGCGAAGCCTGGGCCTCGCCATGGCGACCGCGCTGTTCGGCGCTTCTCACGCGATGGCGCAAACTCTGGACTGCCAGGTTCATGCCGAGATCGACAGCTCTCGCTCAGGCCAGTCCACCGAGGATTTTGGCACCTGGAGGATCGAACTGACGCCGGCGACAAATCGAGTGGTTGTTCAGCGGATGGGATTCTACGACAACAACATGTGGACCCGAAACCCCGAGGGCGTGGCCACGCGGGTGAGCTTCACTGATGACCGCATTACGTTCTGTCCTGTGGCAGAAGGTTGTGATGTCGCAAATCGGGGCTCGGTGAGCATTTCCACCTTCAGCCGCGCCACCATCAACCGGCGGACCGGCAATTTTGATTGGTATGACGACACGACCTACGTCAATGGCCACACCAGACACACCCGCTACACCGGTCGGTGCGATCCCGCCGCCGAAGCCCCGCCGCAGCGGTTTTAACGCGTTGGTTCAGATCGTCCCGTTCCAAGCCTGAGTTGATCGCCGTCTATTCAATTTTGTAGACGACGCGGATTTGAGTAGCCTCTAAATTCAGCCTTGAATACAGCGGGAGTCGGCATCCATGCCGTTGAACAAATTCGTCGCCATCATCGCGGTCGCGATCAGCTTCAGCGCCATCGGGTCACCATCCGTTGCTGAAGACAAGGAAACCATAGACGCGATGCTGCGCATGCCGACCTATGGCAGCGTGGACGGCTGGTCTGTCGTCAAGCTGTCAGACAATGGCCAGGATATGTGCAAGGCCATCAAGGCCATCGATCTCTCCGCCCAGGCGTATTCTATCTACTCGTTCCTGCCTGATGGTCAGACTCTCATCGATTTCTCCTATGAAGATCCGTCTGTTGTCATTGACGGTCAGCTACTCAATTTATGGCCGGAGATTACGGTCGTATTCGACGCGCCGGGCGTGAGAATGGTGCCCGGTGACCGTGCCTCTCTTGGTCTGAACCACGGCTCTCCTCCTCACATTCGAAGAACGTTGCAGTTCATTGTCGCGCCAGAGACAGTTGACCGCATCGCAGGCGCAGAAGATCTTGGGATGGAGTTCGTGTCGGCCAGCCCCAGTCAGGTCGCAGGACTCAGGGCCATCGGTTTTCCTACCTACGGGCGCACCTGGGTCCCCGTGGGTGGAGCGACACGGGCAGTGGCCCTCGGCCGACGCTGCGCAAGCGAATTGCGCTCGTCTTGATGGCGGGCTGGCATCGATGTGTGGATCCTCAATGCGTTCATGCCTGGGCTCCCGCCGCCGAAGAACGGATGCCCCAATATTTTTGACGGTCGCGTCAGATCAGCGGGGCCGACCGCCCCGTTTTGCAGAGTAGCCCGGCGCACAGGCGGCAAAGCCTCTCGTCCGGGCTGGGTTCGGAGTTCATGATGCGAATAGCGATGATCCTGTTTGCTCTCGGCGCGGCCCTCGCCGCCGGCGACGCGACGGCACAAAGCCGGACAGCGGGTGCCGAGGCCGTGATGCCGTCGTTCGCGTCGGACGAGGCCCTGCTGAAATTCCTTATGCCGGACGGCGAGCTTCTTGCTGCCGGTACGCCACCACCGTTGCCCGCGCCGCCGCCCATGCCATCGTCCGACAGCGGTGCGAATTCCGCGACCGCGCCGGCGGTGCCCAGCGGGCCGGCCAATTCCTCCATCACCAATACCCAGATCGCCGGGGTCGACGAAGGGGGCATCGTCAAGGTCAGTGGCGACCACCTGATCGTGCTGAGGCGCGGCCGGCTGTTCAGCATCTCGACCGCCCACGGCGGCCTGCGCCCCGTCGACTCGATCGACGCCTTCCCGCCCGGCGTGGACCCGTCCGCAGACTGGTATGACGAAATGCTGGTCGCCGACGATCTGGTGGCCGTGGTCGGCTACAGCTATCGGCGTGGCGGGACGGAGATCAATCGCTTTCGCCTCGGCCCGGATGGTCGTTTCAGCTTCATCGACGCCTATCATCTGCGCTCGAACGACTACTATTCCTCGAGCAACTATGCCTCACGGCTGATCGGCCGGACCCTGGTCATCTATACGCCGCTGAGCTTTGGCTGGGATCACGACAGGAACCCGCTGGACCTGCTGCCCGGCCTCAGCCGCTGGCAGCCCGATCAGGAGACAGCGCGCTTCGAACGCCTTGCCGGCCCCCGCCAGATCTATGTGCCGGAGCCGATCCTCGAAGGCGGTGCCAAACTGGTGCAGGCCATGCACACGGTTCAGCGATGCGACCTGACGGCACCGCGACTGACCTGCGACGCCACCGTGGTGCTGGGTCCCGAGAGCCGGACCTTCTTTGTGTCCCAGAATGCCGTCTACGTCTGGACCATCCCGGACTGGTCCAATCTCGTCGACTGGCATGCCGAGGACACCGACACCCGTCTGGACGAGGCCGATGCCAAACCGGGCATGCTTTACCGCATCCCGCTGGACGGGTCCGCGCCGCTGGCGGTCGGGGTCCGGGGCAGCCCGCATGACCAGTTCTCGTTCTATCCAAACGCGGCCGCCATGCGTCTGGATGTACTGGTGACATCCGATACCATCGGAGACGAGATGTGGTCGCCAGCGTTTTCCAGCGGCCGGCCGGCGCTGCTGCGCCTGCCGATGGATCGCTTCGGAAACGGCTCTGTCGAGGCGGCCGCCTCCGCCTACCAGATGCTGCCGAAAGACGGATGGTTGTTCGAAAACCGCTTCGTCAACGGATACCTGCTGCACGCAACCAGCGCGTATGAGCAGAACACGGCCCGCAACAGTCTTTACGTCACCCCGGTCGATGGCGGCACCCCGACCCGGTTTGATCTGGACGCGCGGGTGACCAGACTCGAGGCGCTCGGCCAGGACGGCCTTGCTGTTACCACCGGTCAGGACGTCACCTTAACCACGGTTGACCTTTCCACGTCCGAACCACGCTTGGGCAGCCGATATGTCGCGCCGCGAGCCCGCGAGGGAGAGTCGCGCAGCCAGGCCTTCTTCTATCGATCCGATTCTGAAAACGGGGCCTCAGGCGTGCTGGGATTGCCCATCCTGTCCCGCACGGTGGCCGACGGTGACGGTGCCGCACCGCGATCCTCGGCCAGCATTCTGTTTCTGCAGCGGGCAGACCGCCAGCTGTCGGAACTGGGGCGTCTGGAAGCCGGGGGCACACAGACCCCGAATGACAGCTGCGTGGCCTCATGCACCGACTGGTACGGCAACGCCCGGCCGATCTTCCTCGGACGCCGTGTGTTCGCTCTTATGGGCTATGAGGTCGTCGAGGGCGCGGTTGAGGACAACGATATTCGGGACGTTCGTCGGGTGGATTTCTCTCCCGGCGTAGCGGCTCCGGCGGAAAAATAACCCCGCCTGAGCTGCTGAAATCGTCGAGGAGGATGGAGCAATGATCAGGACGGGAGTGGCTGGCGTTCTTGCCGGCCTGATCGCGCTGCAGACCGCCTGCGCGCCGCTGGAGGGGCGGGAGGCGCAGATCGCTGGGGAACGCGCAATGGAACGCCACATAGCGCGCGCGGTCCGCGTCAATCCGCAGCTCGCCGGTTGTGGCGATCTGCGCAAGGTGGACTTCCGACGGCTCCCCCCGGAGGCGCTCGACCGAACGCCACCGGGCACAGCAGAGTTCGAATCCAATTCTCCCGATCAGGCTGAAACCCGCGGTCCGTTTGGACCCTTCTCCGCCCCTGGGGACGCACCGATCGTATTGTCGATGCTGGCGGGGGCGACGGGTCACCAAATGGTTCGAACCGCCACCTCCAGCGTGGTCTGGAAGGGCGCAGACGGCGTCTGGCGGGTCAACGCCGTTCACAACGCGACCGGACAGCAACCGCCCCAACCCGGCCCGCCAGGCGAACCCCAGTACTCCGACGAAGAGCTTCAACGTATGCAGCGAAGGGTGGTCGTCGGTCGGCTCGACGAGGACCAAGCCGCGGCTCTGGACGCTGCAATGGGGGACGTCTGCCTGCAGCTTCAGCCCGACCGCGTTCCCATGGACATCCCCTTGCTAGGAGGCACGAATGACTTCTGCTACGGCGGCATCGGCGGCGTGCTGCGTATGACCGTCAACGGGCAGCGTCGCATCATCGTCGACGGCTGTGCTCGCTATGTTGCGGGGCGGATCATGCAGATCGTGATGTATCCTAGGACGGTCGATTCTTCTCACTGAGGTGCGGCTGCAAAGCAGACGTTCCGAACCGCCGCTTCGAGTCACTTCGGGGCTCGGAGACTGCGGGCTCGGAATGTCCGCTTTGGGTCGAGATCGGTCCTGACCACTAGGCCGGAAAGCGGACTTTCAGACCGCCTTGCTGACGGGTTCGTAGAGACACCAATGATAATGGGGCGCGTGGGTGAGGGCCGGGTCATTTCGCCCCACGTGAGGAAGAGCACCCACTACGGTCTGTATGGACTGCCCCGGCGGGTAATCGATGAAATCTAACGCGTTGCCGGTGACGACTGCGACGCTGCTACCGTCCCGAAACTGAACGGTGAAAATGGTGTAGCCCATGCCGCTCTCGCCTTCGGTGTAGAGCGCATTGGCAACCGCTGCTGGCAACCGCGTAGGGCTGTCTGCGATAGCCGCTACGTCCCCGAGGTCGAGGTACTGTTTGCCCTCATCATCTTCTGGCCAAACCCCCCAACTCCGAAACCAAGGCTGCGCTTCGGCGAGATACACGCGGTCGAGCACCGTGCCGTCCTTAAGGGTGACCATGCAGGGGCGGTAAAGGCCGTCGGTTGCCTCGATTGTTGAAAGCTGCTTCGCCAACTCAACGGAGAGGGGCGGATATCTGCGATCTTGCACGCCGTCTCAACCTCCGAGAGTTCAGTGGCCAGCAAGATGACGGTTGCCCTGAATGTCCGCAATGGGTCGACAGCGGACTCAGCCGCCCGTGCGGAAAGCGGACGGCGCACCGCCTGCAGCGGCATGTTTGGCGCCCGATCGAGGCCCGTTTGCAGGTATGGCGCAGGTCGAATTTCCGGCGTTTCCCACGGGAAGGCGCCTTAACTAGGAAACGCCCCCACCTACCCCTCCGGCGAGTCTGGGAGGAGGCTGGGTGGCTACAAAAACCCCGCCCCAATTATGGGTTATGCGGTTGTAGTTAATGGCTTTTTATCCCACCCTTCCCTAGCCTTCGTAATGCGGGGGTCAGGTGTTCGAGTCACCTAAGCGGCACCACCACTCCAATGGCACTCCAGGTAAGGACCAGTCGGACGGTAAGGCTGGAGGCCGTCCCGCCAGACCTTCCAGTGGGTACCCTCTGGGTGAGCTTTCAGTCCGCCCGTCTCATGTAAGACTTGCACGAGGGTGCGCACTACGGAGTTTCCGGGTCTGGTCTTATGGTGTCTGACGATATCTTGACTCGTGCCTCGGTCGGGACGACTTCCATCCGCGCGCCCGGGTAGTCTGCAATATCCAGATGGCGCGACACCCGCCCGTCTTGAACCGTGAGGACGGTGACAATCCGCGACCTGAAGTGGGAGACTCCGCCGGCCGGTGCCCGGTATCGGGCATCAACACTCCCGACAAACACCATCTGCGCGCCGGACTGATAGGCGAGATCGTGTCGCTGATGCAGGTCGATCAACCCGTTCTCGCTCACAAATCCTTCGACAGCCGACAGCCATGCATCTCGGCCTTCGAAGACGTAAGGCCCCCCCGAAGAACCGGCTGGTGCGCTGTCGTCACGGAATACGATGTCCTCGGCCGCCAGTTCCATCATGCGCTCGACGTCGACCGACTCGTAAGCCGCAAGATAAGCCCTGGCCGTACGTTCCACGGTCGCAGGATCGTCCTGGGCGGTGGCTGTTCCAACGAACAGGAAGGCCATTGCTACTGCGGCGAAGAACGCTGGAGTTCCGGATTTCATCGCTCGTTGTCCTCTTCGGCCGAGAAGCTTTGGCGGTCATAGACGCGCCCCCCCAGGATGACCGTGTCGATCCGGTCATAGGCGTCCAGTGTCTCCAGCGGATTGGCGCTCAAAAGCAGCAGGTCAGCCTTCAGGCCGGGGGCGACCGCGCCGATTTGATCGTCCAGTCCAAAAGCTTGCGCATTACGAAGCGTAGCGGCTTCGAAGATCGTCTTCAGCGGTACGCCGCCGCGCGCCCAGTCCTGCATCTCGCGCAAGCCGTTCAACCCCGGCGGATTACCCCAGCCGGGTCCCCCGACGGCGGTGTCAGTGCCGAACAGAAGATTGGCCCCGTTCCGGTCCAGCCAGGCGGTCTGGCGTTCGTAGCGATCGATCGTGGCCTCCAGCATGGTCCCCGGCCGGGTTGCGCCCGGCTGGCTGGCGAAGGCATCACCGAACATGGCCAGGAAGTCGTCACGCTGGGCCTGGGCACCGGTCTTCAGATAGGTGAGGTAGCGCGGCGGAAGCACCTTGTTCAATCTCGGGTCCTGCAAGGCGGTCGGATCGAACAGAGAGGCCGTATTCCTCAGAGTCTGGATCGTGGGCTGAAGGCTGACGCCGGCCCGCGCCTCTTCCTCCAACACGCGTTGCACCTCGGCCGGTACGGCCGGTGCCATATAGGCGATGTCAGGCCATTCCCACAGTCCATGGGCCAGGATGTCGATCCCGGCCCGCATGCCCATGACCTGGCCTTCCGGGGTGGTGGCGTGCAGCAGGGTCACCAGGCCTGCGGCATTGGCAGCCTGGTCGATGCGCCTCAGGATGTCGACGCTGGGCAGGCTGAATTCCGGGCGTTCGCCCTGCCACCACAGCGCCTGCTCATAGTAGAGTTTGACGCAGATCCCGCCTGCGTCGACCACCTTTGCGACGACGGCCTCGGGGGTGTGGTCGGCCGGATCGACGCCAGCGGGCAAGGGCGCGCCGGTCGATGGATCATAAAGATAGTTAGGGAAAAATTCGGCCATTCGACCCGGCGGCAGATCCGCAGCCATGAAGCCGTCGAGCAGGTCGATCCCCTGCGAGCAGTCCAGGAGGGTCGGATGGGGCGACGTGGCCTCGAACGCTTCGCGGCCGCCTGCCTCAGCGTTGAGCTCGATCAGGGTCGTATAACCGAAGTAGAGGTAGCTGGAGGGAGCCTGGTCCAGATACTCCCGATACAGGGATTCATAGTCCGGGGTGTAGCGGCCGCGCAGACCGGTCGCATGGCTTACGTGGACATGGCTATCGATCAGGCCAGGTGTCAGGTAGCGGCCTGTACCATCGATCTCCTGGTCAGCGTGTTCGCCCAGGGCCGCGCCGATCTGCACAATTCGGCCGTCGCGGATCAGGACGTCGACCCCCGGCAGTGGCGCGGGACGATCGGCGCTGACGACTGTGACGTTGCGGATCATGAGCGCCTCAGACGCGGGCGTCTGGCCGGCGGCTTGTGCCGCGTAGCCCATCAGGGCTAGCGTTATTCCCAGTAGCAGGC
>TARA_R110002124_G_scaffold103270_4_pt1 | contig 47393 bp, 38 predicted proteins | sample TARA_R110002124 | Tara Oceans TARA_R110002124 (sample SAMEA4397445) | marine metagenome | biome: Polar Biome; feature: [SRF] surface water layer (ENVO:00010504); material: water (ENVO:00002006), including particulate matter (ENVO:01000060) such as... | depth 5 m
AAGTTTAGAGATATTTAACACAAAGGGTAAACGTGTTTGGAATAAAGTTCCAGAAGTATCCTTAAATCATGTGGAAACCCCAATAACATCTCCAGATGTAGATTTATGGGATGAGTTTGACCGTTCAATTGGTCACCATTTCAATTTATCAATTGATTTAAATGCTTGTACAGGTTGTGGATCTTGTGTCATTGCATGTCACGCAGAAAATAACGTACCAGTTGTTGGTAAGTCTGAAATCAGACGAAGTAGAGATATGCATTGGTTGCGTATTGATAGATATTATTCTTCAGAAGATACATTTGAAGGGGATAACGAAAAGAAAGAAAATGCTGAAGGTTGGTTTACAGGACAAAAACAAGCATTAAGGGAAATGGAGCATGGAGCAAGCAATCCACAAGTTGCATTTCAACCTGTAATGTGCCAGCACTGTAACCATGCACCTTGCGAAACAGTTTGCCCTGTTGGCGCACCTGTGCACGGTCGTCAAGGTCAAAGTCAAATGATATATAACCGTTGTGTAGGTACAAGATACTGTGCAAATAACTGCCCTTATAAAGTACGTCGTTTTAACTGGTTCTTATACAATAAGAATGATGAGTTTGATTACTACATGAATGACGATTTAGGCCGTATGGTATTAAACCCAGATGTTACTGTTCGTTCTCGTGGTGTGATGGAAAAATGTTCTATGTGTATTCAAAAGACACAAAAAACTATTTTGGATGCAAAGCGAGATGGTAGAGAAATTAAAGATGGAGAATTTGAAACGGCCTGTTCTGCAGCATGTGGAAACGGAGCTATGGTGTTTGGAGATGTTAATGACAAAGACAGTAAGATTGCAGCATTAAAAGAAGATGATCGTATGTATCACTTGTTAGAGAGCGTTGGCACTAAACCTAACGTTATTTATCAAACAAAAGTGAGAAACACATCAAAAGCATAAATTAAATTTAAGAAACAATTATATAATTATGGCGTCTCATTACGAAGCACCTATTAGAAGACCTTTAGTAACCGGAGAAAAATCGTATCACGATGTTACTGTTGATGTCGCTAAACCCGTAGAAGGTAAAGCCAACAGAGCATGGTGGATTGTTTTCAGTATTGCTTTGGTCGCATTCCTTTGGGGAATAGGTTGTATTATTTATACTGTATCTACAGGTATTGGAACTTGGGGTCTAAACAAAACCGTAGAATGGGCTTGGGATATTACTAACTTCGTATGGTGGGTTGGTATTGGTCATGCAGGAACACTGATTTCTGCAGTACTACTACTCTTCCGTCAAAAATGGAGAATGGCAATTAACCGCTCAGCGGAAGCAATGACCATTTTTTCTGTAATCCAAGCAGGTTTGTTTCCAATAATTCACATGGGTCGTCCATGGTTGGCGTATTGGGTATTACCTATTCCTAACCAATTTGGGTCGTTATGGGTAAACTTTAATTCACCATTGCTTTGGGATGTATTCGCTATTTCTACGTATTTATCGGTTTCAATGGTATTCTGGTGGACAGGTTTATTACCAGATTTTGCTATGATTAGAGATAGAGCGGTTAAGCCTTTTCAAAAGAAAATCTATTCTTTATTAAGCTTCGGTTGGTCCGGTAGAGCAAAAGATTGGCAACGTTTTGAAGAAGTGTCTTTGGTACTTGCAGGTTTGGCAACACCTTTAGTACTTTCTGTACATACTATTGTATCGTTTGATTTCGCAACATCGGTAATTCCAGGTTGGCATACAACGATATTCCCACCTTACTTCGTTGCTGGTGCAGTATTCTCAGGATTTGCAATGGTAAACACGCTTCTTATTATTATGAGAAAAGTATGTAACCTTGAAGATTATATTACAGTGCAGCACATAGAATTAATGAACATTGTAATCATGATTACAGGATCTATAGTTGGTGTGGCATATATCTCTGAGTTATTTATTGCTTGGTATTCTGGTGTAGAATATGAGCAGTACGCATTTTTAAACAGGGCAACAGGTCCTTACTGGTGGGCTTATTGGTCTATGATGACCTGTAACGTGCTCTCTCCACAATTTATGTGGTTTAAGAAATTAAGAACAAGTATCATGTTCTCATTCTTTATTTCAATTATTGTAAATATTGGTATGTGGTTTGAACGTTTCGTAATTATTGTAACATCGTTGCATAGAGATTACTTACCATCATCTTGGACAATGTTCTCACCAACATTTGTTGATATAGGTATCTTTATTGGAACTATAGGTTTCTTCTTTGTGTTATTCTTATTGTATGCTCGTACATTCCCAGTAATTGCCCAAGCAGAAGTAAAAACAATATTGAAATCTTCAGGTGAGCGTTATAAGAAAATTAGAGAACGTGGTGATAGTTTAGTAGGTACAGGAGCAGATGTTAGAACATCAAATTCGATTTCTGCCAATGTAACAATACCTACTAATACTGAGGAGCATTCGGGAGATAATTCTGTTAAAGTAAATGACCTCTTAGGTAGCATTGGTGCTTTTAATACAGCGACACAAACAGCAGACGATTTAAAAATTATCAATGGTATAGGGCCTAAAATGGAAGAAGTACTAAACAGTATAGGTGTTTACTCATTTCTTCAGGTTAGTAAGATGACCAAAAAAGAATATGACTTGTTAGATTCAATTACAGGTTCTTTCCCAGGAAGAGCAGAACGTGATGATTGGTCAGGGCAAGCTAAAATATTATTAAACAACTAATATAGTCTATGGAAGCTTCAAAAGTAATTCATGCTATTTATACAGATGATGATGTGTTAATGTCAGCCGTTAAAAAGGTTAAGGCAGAAAAACATCATATCGAAGAAATTTACACACCGTTTCCAGTTCATGGGCTAGACAAAGCTATGGGACTAGCACCAACACGTATAGCCATAACGTCTTTTATATATGGCTGTTTTGGGTTGATTATAGCTATTTGGATGATGTACTATATGATGATAGAAGATTGGCCTCAAGACATAGGTGGAAAGCCAAGCTTTAGTTATTTGGAAAATTGCCCAGCTTTTGTGCCTATTATGTTTGAGTTGACCGTGTTTTTTGCAGCACACTTAATGGTTATGACGTTTTATATGCGCAGTAGAATGTGGCCATTTAAAAAAGCTGAAAACCCTGATCCAAGAACTACTGATGACCATTTTTTAATGCAAGTAGCTGTGCACAACAATGAAGAATCATTAGCATCTCTTTTAAAGGAAACTGGTGCAGTTGAGATTAATATTATTGATAAAGAAGATGAACATTAATATGAAAGCTATACTTAAAATATCTGTAGTACTTATTTTGCTAGTAAGTTTTGTTTCTTGTCAAAAGAACTCAAGACCAAACTACCAGTATATGCCAGATATGTACGAGTCTGTTGGTTATGAGGCTTATCAAGAATCTGATGCATTCGCAAGTGGTGTTGAAGCACAAATTCCTGCAGAAGGAACAATTCCTAGAAATCAGCCTTTGCCATTCGAAATTAAGAACACAATGGAAGGTTATGAATATGCTAAGACAACATTGAATAATCCTTTAGATTCTAAGCAAGTTAATTTTACTGAAGGTAAAATACTATATGATATTTATTGTGGTATTTGTCATGGCACTAAAGGTGATGGTCAGGGTAAATTGGTTCAGCGCGAAAAAATATTAGGAGTTCCTGGTTATGATGATGCAGGTAGAGCAATCACAGCAGGTAGTATTTACCATGTTATATATTACGGTAAGAATACTATGGGTTCTTATGTTAACCAATTGAACGAAACTGAACGTTGGCAAGTTGTAGCTTATGTTGAAAAGCTAAAAACTGATTTAGAAAAATAAGATTTAGATAAAGATTATATAAATGGAATATAAAATTTCAAATCGATTAAAAATAGGGGCTATCATCTTAATTGTCATAGGATCATTAGGTGTTGGTTATGGCTTTATAGACTCTCAGAGCTATAATGAAGACAACATAACTGAGTTTCTTGCTAATGAAGTCGATCATGGTGACGCGCATGCAGTTGAAGCTCATGGTGAATCTGCTGCTCAGGTTGAAGAAAGTCATGGTGAAGAAGGTAATGTTGAAGATGGACATAAAATGACTCATGAAGAACATGAACTACATAAAATACATAATAGACCATGGTCTGCATTATATGTAGCAGCATTCTTTTTCTTTATGATTGCCTTAGGTGTATTAGCCTTTTATGCCGTTCAACACGCATCTCAAGCTGGTTGGTCGCCTGTATTATTTAGAGTAATGGAAGGTATTACGACTTATGTATTTCCTGGTGGATTAATAGTTTTAGCTATTGCATTTTTAGCAGATAAGCATTTATTTGTTTGGTTAGATCCAGATGTTCTAGCTCATGATGCTCTAATTCAAGGTAAAGAGAGTTGGTTAAACAAACCATGGTTTTTTATAAGAGGTATTATCTTCTTAGGAGGTTGGTCTTTATATAGATATTTTTCTAGAAAGTTTTCGGTTGCGCAAGATAATGCCGATGTAAACGACAATAGAAACTTTAAAAAGAACTTCAGAATTTCTGCAGCATTCTTAGTATTCTTCATCTATACAGAATCAATAATGTCTTGGGATTGGATAATGAGTGTAGATCCTCACTGGTTTAGTACTTTATTTGGATGGTATGTATTATCAGGTATGCTTGTTTGTGGTATAACTGTGATTGCGATGATTGCGATTTACTTAAAATCTAAAGGCTTATTAGAATATGTAAATGATAGCCATATTCACGATTTAGCTAAATTTATGTTTGGTTTCAGTATTTTCTGGGCCTACCTATGGTTTTCACAATTCATGTTAATCTGGTATTCAAATATACCAGAAGAAGTAACTTACTTCGTAACACGTATTGAAGATTATAATTTACCATTCTTTGGTATGGTAGCAATGAACTTTATATTCCCGCTATTATTATTAATGAATAGTGATTACAAACGTATTCCTTGGTTTGTTGTTATGGCAGGTATTGTAATTCTATGTGGTCACTATGTAGATATTTTCAATATGATTATGCCTGGAACAGTTGGTGATAGATGGTTTATAGGTGTTCCAGAAATAGGCGCAGTATTACTATTTGGAGGGGTATTTATACTTATTGTGTTTAAAGCACTTGGCAAATACCCATTACTGGCAAAAGGAAATCCATTTATTAAGGAAAGTGAACATTTCCATTATTAATTTTAAATAAGAACAGAAACGATAATGACTGCTTTATTAACTATTATAATTGTACTCTTTGTTGCTGTTGCCTTATGGCAAATGGTAAAGATTTTTGATTTGGCTCAAGTTGGTTCATCAAATACGCAAATTGCGGATGATAATGACAACAGGCTAAATGGCTACTTAATGATGGGATTCTTAGTATTCATCTATGCCATAACTATAGCTAGTTTTTGGTATCTAGGTGATTTACCATTAGTGTCTAATGCGGCATCGGCGCATGGGCCTGATATAGATAACCTTATGATAATTTCAATGATTATCATTTTTATAGTGCAAACTATAACTCAATTTTTGCTACACTATTTCGCTTTTAAATATAAAGGTGAAAAGGGAAGAAAAGCCTTGTTTTACGCAGATAATAATTTATTAGAAGCGATATGGACTATTATTCCTGTAATTGTTTTAGCGGGTTTAATTATTTGGGGTTTATTCACTTGGAATGACATTATGAATGTTAATGAAGAGGAAGATCCCTTGATTATTGAATTATACGCACAACAGTTTAACTGGAAAGTGCGATATAGTGGTAATGATAACGTACTTGGTAAGGCTAATGTAAGACTAATTGATTTAGATAGAGCTAATATTTTAGGTATAGCAGAAGATGACCCAAATGCACAAGATGATGTCATTGTATCAGAATTGCATTTACCAGTAGGTCAACCCGTATTATTCAAAATGCGTTCTCAAGATGTATTGCACTCAGCATATATGCCGCACTTTAGAGCTCAGATGAACTGCGTACCAGGTATGGTAACACAATTCGGTTTTACACCAACGATTACTACAGCAGATATGCGTCAGAATCCTGATATGATTGATAAAGTTTATAATATCAATACAATCAGAACTGAAAAGAGTAAGGCTTTAGCAGCGAAAGGTGAAGAAGCTTTAGAGCCATACGAATTCGATTACTTATTATTATGTAATAAAATTTGTGGAAAATCGCACTACAATATGCAAATGAAGATTATTGTAGAAACACAAGAAGAATACGACGCTTGGATGAGTGAGCAAAAAATATTTGCAAATTCATTAAACTAAAATTAAAAATCATTTTTAAGCAATAGATAAAGAGATTATGTCAGCAACAGCAGATACACACGGTCACGACGATCACGACGTACATCATCACAAAGAGACTTTTGTAACTAAATATATATTTAGCCAAGATCATAAAATGATTGCAAAACAGTACCTTATAACAGGTACTATTATGGGTGTTATTGGTGTTTTAATGTCAATAATGTTCCGTATGCAAATTGCATGGCCAGAAGAGCCAAATGTATTGTTTGAAGCCTTATTAGGTAAATGGGCACCAGATGGTGTTATGGATGCTGATATATATCTAGCCCTAGTTACCATACACGGAACCATAATGGTGTTCTTTGTTTTAACAGCTGGCTTAAGTGGTACATTTAGTAACTTATTAATTCCATTGCAAATTGGAGCAAGAGATATGGCTTCTGGGTTTCTTAATATGATATCCTATTGGTTATTCTTTCTTTCTAGTGTAATAATGATTATTTCATTATTTGTAGAAGCTGGTCCAGCAGCAGCAGGTTGGACAATTTACCCTCCATTATCAGCCTTACCTATGGCGCAAGGAGGTTCAGGTATGGGTATGACCTTATGGTTAGTATCTATGGCAATTTTCATTGCATCATCATTACTGGGATCATTAAACTATATTGTTACTGTAATTAATTTACGTACAAAAGGTATGTCAATGACAAGATTACCATTAACAATTTGGGCGTTCTTTGTTACTGCTATAATTGGTGTTGTTTCCTTTCCAGTATTATTATCTGCAGCGTTATTATTAATAATGGATAGAAGTTTTGGTACGTCATTTTTCTTATCAGATATATTTATTCAAGGAGAAGTATTACATTATCAAGGTGGTTCTCCTGTATTGTTCGAGCATTTATTCTGGTTCTTAGGACATCCTGAAGTATATATTGTATTATTACCAGCATTAGGTATAACCTCTGAGATTATTGCTACTAACTCACGTAAACCCATTTTCGGCTACCGTGCTATGATTGCTTCAATTTTAGCAATAGCATTTTTATCTACAATTGTTTGGGGTCATCATATGTTTATTTCTGGTATGAATCCATTCTTAGGTTCTGTATTTACATTTACAACCTTATTGATTGCTATTCCTTCAGCTGTAAAAGCATTTAACTATATTACTACACTATGGAAAGGTAATCTACAAATGAATCCAGCTATGCTGTTTTCAATAGGATTAGTTTCTACATTCATTACAGGTGGTTTAACAGGGATAATTTTAGGTGATAGTGCATTAGATATAAATGTACACGATACATATTTCGTTGTCGCTCACTTCCACTTAGTAATGGGTATATCTGCACTTTATGGAATGTTTGCAGGAATTTATCATTGGTTCCCTAAAATGTTTGGTCGTATGTTAAATAAAAACTTGGGCTATTTACATTTCTGGGTAACAGCTATATGTGCTTATGGAGTATTCTTCCCAATGCACTTTATAGGTATGGCTGGCTTACCACGACGTTACTACACTAATTCTAATTTTCCATTATTTGATGATACAGCTAATGCCAATGTTGTTATTACAATATTTGCTATCGTTGGAGGTATTTTTCAACTGGTATTCTTATATAATTTCTTCAGTAGTATTTTCTTCGGAAAGAAAACGGTACAGAACCCATGGAGATCTAATACTTTAGAATGGACAGCACCTATAAAACACATACATGGTAATTGGCCAGGTGAAATTCCTCATGTGTACCGTTGGTCTTACGATTATAGTAAGCCAGGACATGACGAAGATTTTGTACCTCAAAATGTGCCAATGAAAGAAGGAGAAGAGGAATTGCAACATTAAACAAATACCTGCGAAATAAAAGATTCTCGAATTCAATATTATTAGATAAGAATTCATGAGTAATGCAGGAATCTCTTAATAAATATAAAAAGACCTTTGGATAGTTCAATCTTTCTAAAGGTCTTTTTCTTTATATTTGAGAATTAAAAGATAACTTAAAAGAGATTCCCAGTTTCATGGGAACTGACCATGAACGAAAACCTAGATCCATCCAATGATAATTTCAGTCCCGAAGAACTTGATGTTGAAAAGAAATTAAGACCCTTAACGTTTGATGATTTTACAGGACAAGAACAGGTATTAGAAAATTTATTGGTATTTGTTCAGGCAGCTAATCTTAGAGAAGAAGCATTGGATCACACGTTGTTTCATGGACCTCCGGGTTTAGGAAAGACGACTTTAGCTCATATATTAGCAAATGAGTTAGATGTTGGTATTAAAGTAACTTCTGGACCTGTTTTAGATAAACCAGGAGATTTAGCAGGCTTACTAACAAACCTTGAGGATCGTGATGTGCTTTTTATTGATGAGATTCATCGGTTAAGCCCTATTGTAGAGGAGTATCTATACTCAGCAATGGAAGATTACAAAATAGACATTATGATTGAATCTGGTCCAAATGCCAGAACAGTACAGATTAATTTAAACCCTTTTACTTTAGTTGGTGCCACAACACGATCTGGATTGTTAACAGCACCAATGCGTGCACGTTTCGGAATTCAAAGTCGTTTACAATATTATAAAACCGATTTATTAACCACTATAGTACAGCGAAGTGCATCAATTTTAAATATGCCAACTTCTATGGAGGCAGCTATTGAAATAGCAGGAAGAAGTAGAGGAACACCTAGAATTGCTAATGCTTTGTTGAGACGTGTTAGAGATTTTGCTCAAATAAAAGGCGATGGCAAAATTGACATAAAGATTGCTAAGTTTGCTTTAGAAGCATTGAATGTAGATGCACATGGCTTAGACGAAATGGATAACAAAATCTTAAGGACTATTATCGAAAAGTTTAAAGGTGGTCCTGTTGGTGTCAGCACTATTGCAACGGCAGTTAGTGAGAGTACAGAAACTATTGAAGAAGTTTACGAACCTTTTTTAATACAGGAAGGCTTCATAATGCGCACACCACGTGGTCGTGAAGTTACTGAACTTGCCTATCAGCATTTAGGAAAAGCTAAAGGACCAACGCAAGGCGGCTTATTTTAATTTGATTGTCATTCTAAACTCGTTTCAGAATCTCATATGATGATAAATAACAAAACCAAATACACAGAACTCATCAAAACCGAAGCCAAACGCCTCGGTTTTTTGTCTTGTGGTATTAGTAAAACTGAATTCTTAGAAGATGAAGCGCCTAGATTAGAGGATTGGCTTAATAAGAATATGAATGGCGAAATGCGTTATATGGAAAACCATTTCGATAAGCGTTTGGACCCAACTTTACTAGTCGAAGGTTCTAAAAGTGTAGTCTCTTTATTATTGAATTATTATCCTTCGAAAATTCAAAACGAAGATTCGTATAAGATTTCTAAGTATGCTTACGGAACCGATTATCATTTTGTAATTAAAGACAAATTGAAATCGTTATTACATTTTATTCAAAATGAAATTGGAGACGTCGAAGGACGTGCCTTTGTAGATTCTGCGCCAGTTTTAGATAAGGCTTGGGCAGCAAAATCTGGTTTAGGTTGGATTGGTAAACACAGTAATCTATTAACACAACAAATAGGCTCTTTCTATTTTATTGCCGAATTAATCATTGATTTAGAATTAGAATACGACCATGCAACAACAGATCATTGTGGCACTTGCACCGCTTGTATAGATGCTTGCCCAACAGAAGCCATTACAGAACCTTATGTTGTCGATGGAAGCAAATGTATCTCATACTTCACAATAGAACTTAAAGATAATTTGCCAACAGAATTTAAAGACAGATTGGATGATTGGATGTTTGGTTGCGATATCTGCCAAGATGTTTGCCCATGGAATCGGTTTTCAAAATCACACAATGAACCTTTATTTAATCCACATCCAGAATTATTGGATATGACCAAAAAGGATTGGGAAGAAATTACAGAAGATACCTTTAAAAAAGTGTTTCAGAAATCGGCTGTGAAGCGGACTAAATTTTCTGGTTTGGAACGTAATATTGGGTTTTTGAAGGATTAGTCTTTTACTTAAAACTAAACCCAAGAGAATATTTAAAAGCAAAATTATCACTAGATTTTTCGAGATTGTGATAACCATAGCGATAAAAAGCACCAACACCAATACCAAAAAAACCTAATTCGCCAATAGGTATTTTAATAAGATTTTGAAGCTCTAAACCTGTTTCTAAAAATAATTCTTCTTTAGTTTTAAACTCAATGTTTTGATGGCGAAAAGAATCGTCTAAATTTCCTATTCCAAGATTATTATGGAGTAAAATATCAGGTTGAAAATAGCCTTTATTGTTAAGTAATCTCCCGAAATTATGCGTCGCAAATAAATGTGCATACTTATCTGAAAGAAACTCGTAAGGTGTTGAAGTTTGAAAATAATTCTGCATCACAAACGGTATTTTCTTATCAAAACTACCTTCTCCAGTAAACAATAATCCATATGGAATCGATCTATCAATATAACCCAAATCTAATCGATAAGTCGTTCGGCCAAGTCCTTTGGTTATAAAACTATGATCTAAGGTAAAACGTAATTTGTTATAACTAAAATCACCATTAATAGCCCCTTTTAGACCTCTAGAATAAATGAGATTAAAAATAGGAGCGTCATTAGGCACTCTTGTTGTAAGGCCAAACATATTTACCAATTTCTCATTTACATGGTATCCAATACCTACATTAAATTCTGTATTTGTGTAATTAGTGATTGCGATGTTATTAGTGTTAAATTGGTAGTCGTAAAGTGGTGTAATATCAGCAGTATTAAATCCTAGAGACCAATTTAAGTTTCTAAATAGTTTCATATTAGTATCTATACTGTATGATTCTATAGCATCCATTTGGTTAGCGATCCAAGTTCTTTGACTAAACGGATTGTTTATTCTGTTTCCGGAGTATGCACCTGTTTCTCGTAGATCTTTTGTATATTTTAAACTTATAGAAATGTCTTTTTTACCAGGAACATCAATTTGTAATTCTCCACCATATTTCCATGTGTTGTCTCTAAAACCATAACCTGCATAACCACCAATAGAAACGTGCTCAAAAATATCATCGTTTGTAAAGAATCCCAATCCTAATCGATTGCCTTCAAAACGATTAAAGTTCGCCAGTTTAGTAATATCAATATCTATATATTTAAGAGGAATACGGCCTTTCACTAAACTTGGGAATAAATCAAAAAGCTTCTCTAATTTTATTTTTTCACTGATACTGTCGATAAATACATAGGTTCGCTTTTCATTTATTTCTAAAGTGTCACGTCTATTTAAATTCCAAAAAGTAGCATCTTTTGTACTAGCACCTTCTGGTAAAGTAGTAGAAACAAAAGGGAAATCTTTTTTATTTAAATCAGCATTTGGAGTAATTTCAGATAAATAACTTTTTCCAACATATTTAAGACTCCCTAAACCAGCACCAACAGTAATTTCAAAATTAAGCTGTTCTGGGAACCAATATTTGTTTTCAATAAAGTTGTATTTCTGTTGAATGGTAACATCTAACGTTCCAGAATTAAACGTTGTGGCATCCACACTTTGCACAGCATATTTGTTAGAGTTAATTTGAAGTAACCCTTTTAAGCCTTCAAAATTTCTGTTTGTTTTTGGTTCAAAAGCAATGACAAAAACCGTGTCCTCACCTTTAACATATTTCTCTTTTAATCTGAATTTGTATTTTTTGGTACTTCCTTTAGAAATAGGATTTAGATAATTAGTTTCAAAAAGAGAAATATGTTCTTCGTAAAAAGAGAATGGCTGAAAGCTATTTGCCAACAAAGCAAAATTCGGATTTTTAAAACCTGAGGATTTTGTGGCTATAACACTATCTTCAGAAAATCTCGGTTTTAAATATTTGTGTTTGGCAATGGTTTCGGTAATGAAAAAATAAGACCCTTTCATTACTTTTTCTATAGCTTCCATTAAAGAATCTTTTTCTTTTTTTTGCTTTCCGCTAGTCACTATAATTTTGTCATAAGATTTATAGGTAAAAGATTTTAAATTTTCGGGATTGTTAATGTCTTTATTGGAGACAGCGTTTCTAATAATGCGATGTGCCCGATTTTCAGAATTATTAATAACTACCTCATCAAGCTCGCTAGTTTTTTGTTTCAACTTTATAAATTGAGTCTTTATGTTACTAACTTTTAAAACCCTCGTTTCATAACCAATATAGCTTATGGTTATGTTTTCTATGTTAGAAGTAACATAAAAAACACCATCAATATCTGTAGAAGTTCCTTTGTAATCCTTGCTATTGAAAACAATATTAGCAAAGGGAATTACTTTTTTGGTATCTTCATCAATCAAGATGATTTTTTTAGTGTTTTGTGCAATAGTTTTAAAACTTGAAATAAGTAGAACTAATAAAATAATTTTTTTCATTAATAGTAATTGGCTGATAGTATAGCTAATTAACGGATATTTTCAGAAACTATTAGACTTTAAAGACCAAATTTCATTGCGTATCTTTGCGGCTTAATCCATTTAGATAATGAGTAAACAAAATAAGCGCATTGAAGCATTAGTATATCATGCCAAACCTACACCTGGTAAAATAAAAGTTGTACCTACTAAAAAGTATGCATCTCAACGCGATTTATCTCTGGCCTATTCTCCAGGTGTAGCAGAACCTTGCTTAGAGATTGAAAAAGATGTTGAAAACGTTTATAAATATACAGCAAAAGGAAATTTAGTTGCTGTAATTTCTAATGGTACAGCTGTTTTAGGATTGGGAAATATTGGTCCTGAAGCTTCTAAGCCAGTAATGGAAGGGAAAGGATTGCTCTTCAAAATATTCGCTGATATTGATGTATTTGATATTGAGATAGGTACTGAAGATGTTGATGCTTTTATAGAAACAGTAAAAAATATTGCCCCAACATTTGGTGGCATTAATCTCGAAGATATTAAAGCTCCTGAGGCTTTTGAAATAGAACGCAGATTAAAGGAAGAGTTAGATATACCTGTAATGCACGATGACCAGCACGGCACGGCAATTATTTCTGCTGCTGCATTATTGAATGCAATAGAAATTGCTAAAAAAAACATTGAAGAAGTGAAAATTGTGGTGAGTGGTGCTGGTGCAGCTGCAATTTCTTGTACACGATTATATCAGGCATTTGGTGCTAAACGCGATAATATTGTAATGCTAGATAGTAGAGGCGTTATTAGAAATGATAGAGATGATCTTACGTCTCAAAAAGCAGAATTTGCGACAGACAGAAAGATTGAGACTTTAGACGAAGCAATGGAGAATGCAGATGTGTTTATTGGTTTATCACAACCAGATATCGTAACACCAAAAATGCTTAAATCAATGGATGCAAACCCGATTGTATTTGCCCTTGCGAACCCTAATCCTGAGATAAAATATCAGCTTGCTGTAGATACTAGAGATGATATTATAATGGCAACTGGTCGTAGTGACCATCCTAACCAAGTTAATAATGTATTAGGATTTCCTTTTATTTTTAGAGGTGCTTTAGATGTTAGAGCGACAAAGATTAATGAAGCAATGAAAATGGCTGCCGTTAAGGCATTGTCTAATTTAGCCAAAGAGCCAGTGCCAGAACAAGTGAATATTGCTTATGCAGAAACACGTCTTACTTTTGGTAAAGACTATATTATTCCAAAACCATTCGATCCAAGATTAATTGCTGAAATCCCACCTGCTGTGGCAAAAGCAGCAATGGAAAGTGGTGTGGCAAAAGAGCCGATAGAAGATTGGGATCGTTATACAAATTCTTTACTAGAACGTTTAGGTTCAGATAATAAATTAGTACGTATGCTCTTAAGTAGAGCTAAGACTAACCCTAAACGTGTTGTTTTTGCTGAAGCCGATCAACTCGATGTACTTAAAGCAGCCCAAATCGCCTATGATGAAGGTGTTGCACATCCAATTCTTTTAGGAAGAAGAGAAGCTATAATTAGTTTAATGGAAGAGATAGAATTCGATGCAGAGATTCCTATTATAGATCCAAAATCAGACCAAGAGACCGAACGTAAAAACCGTTATGCAAAAGCGTATTGGAAAAAACACAAACGACAAGGAGTTACCATCTATTCTGCAGAAAAAAAAATGAGAGAGCGTAATTATTATGCGGCAATGATGGTAAATGAAGGTGATGCAGATGCTCTAATTACTGGGTATTCTCGTAATTATCCTTCTGTAGTAAAACCTATGCTAGAGTTAATTGGTATGGCTAATGGGATTTCTAGAGTTGCTACAACTAATATAATGATGACACAGCGTGGTCCAATGTTTTTTAGTGATACATCAATAAATATTGATCCTAATGCAAAGGATTTAGCGAAGATTGCTCGAATGACTTATAGAGTTGCTAAAATGTTTGGAATTGAACCAGTAACGGCTATGATTTCATATTCAAATTTTGGATCTTCAGATAATCCACGTGCAGAAAAAGTGAGAGATGCTGTTGCATATCTCCATAAAGCATATCCAGAAATGATTGTAGATGGAGAGTTGCAAACAGACTTTGCCCTAAATTCAAAAATGCTTCAAGATATTTTTCCATTTTCTAAATTAGCGGGTAAAAAAGTGAATACCCTTGTTTTTCCAAGTTTAGACTCTGCAAATATTACATACAAGTTACTGAAAGAGCTTAATAAAGCGGAATCTATTGGCCCGATTATGATGGGTATGGCAAAACCAGTGCATATTTTACAATTAGGAGCTAGTGTTGATGAAATTGTAAATATGACGGCAATTTCGGTTATCGATGCTCAACAACGAGAGAAAAGACAGCAGAAATAGTTGGTTTCTTAGTCTTTATCTTGTCTTTGTAATGTAAATAATTTTATTACATTTGGTTTTTTAACCTTTGGCAATAAATGATTACACACTTAGAGGGCAAACTTGTTGAAAAAAATCCGACTGATGTTGTTATAGATTGCAATGGTGTAGGATATTTTATTAATATTTCACTTCATACATTTTCGCAAATTCCTAATCGAGAAAATATAAAGCTATATACGTATCTTCAAGTAAGAGAAGATTCGAATAGCCTTTATGGTTTTTCTTCTAAAACAGAACGCGAAATATTTAAGTTACTTATTTCTGTAAGTGGTATAGGCGCTAATATTGCACGTACTATGTTATCTTCATTAACTCCAGAACAAGTTAAAGAAGGAATTGCTATTGGAGATGTGGCTTTAATTCAAAGTATAAAAGGTATTGGATTAAAAACAGCACAGCGAGTTATTATAGATTTAAAAGACAAAGTGTTAAAAGTCTATGGTATAGACGAACTTTCTTTAATACCAAACAATACACATAAAGATGAAGCGTTATCTGCTTTAGATGTTTTAGGATTTAACAAAAAACAATCAGAAAAAGTGGTTGATAGAATTTTACAAGCCCAACCAGATGCCTTTGTAGAGCAAATTATTAAAGAAGCTCTAAAAAACTTATAATGCAATTGAACAAAACTAGCTATACTCAACTTAACTCATTCAGTTTTTATTACCTATTAGCACTTATGATGCTAATAAGTACATCTGTCTTTGCTCAAGAAACGGAACAAGAACAAGATACAACAAAAACAACCTTTGCTTTTGGAAAGCTCAACATGCCAAACCCAAGTAGTATTGTTTCAAAATACACTTACGACCCTATTTTAGACCGTTATATCTACACCGAAAAAATAGGGAATTTCAATACTAATTATCCATTAATTCTAACTCCAGAAGAATTTCAAAAACTAGTTTTACAAGAAAAGTTAAAGGAGTATTACAAACGAATGGCTGATGCCGCAGCTGGCCAAAAAGAAGGCTCAGAAGAAGATCGAAAGAATTTATTGCCAGAGTTTTATGTAAATTCAGGGTTATTCGAAACTATTTTTGGTGGTAATACCATAAATGTTATTCCTCAAGGTTCTGTCGAAGTCGATTTAGGCGTATTATTCTCTAAACAAGACAATCCCTCTTTTTCGCCAAGAAATAGAACCAATTTTACATTTGATTTTGACCAAAGAATAAGCCTAAGCTTACTTGGTAAAGTTGGTACTAGACTACAGGTAACTGCAAATTATGACACTGAAGCCACTTTCGATTTTCAACAGCTTGTAAAATTAGAGTACACTCCAACCGAAGATGATATTGTTCGTAAGATAGAAGTTGGTAATGTTAATATGCCATTAAACAGTTCTTTAATCACAGGAGCTCAGAGTCTTTTTGGTGTTAAAACAGAATTACAATTTGGAAAGACTAGAGTAACAGCTGTATTCTCAGAGCAACAATCTCAATCGAGATCAGTTACAGCTCAAGGTGGCGGAACTGTTGAAGAGTTCGAATTCTTTGCCAGAGACTATGATGAAAACAGGCACTTCTATTTAGCACAATACTTTAGAGATAATTATGATAAAGCATTATTGCAATACCCATTTATAGACAACCAAGGGCTTAAAATTACTAGAGTAGAAGTTTGGGTTACCAATAGAAATAATCAAACAGAAAACGTTAGAAATATTGTTGCATTTCAAGATTTAGGTGAGTCTGAAGCAGAAAATATTGGTTTACAACCCTTGCCAGGTGGTTTTGTAAATAATCCAGGAGCACTTCCAAATAATAAAAACAACGATTTCGACCCAACAAATATTGGTGGTGCAGGTTCCTTGTTAGCAGATGCAGTTAGAAATATAACTAATGTCGAATCAGGAATTAACGTCCCAGTAAACGAAGGTTTTGATTATGGTAAATTAGAAGCCGCAAGAAAGTTACAAGAAGGACAAGAATATGTTTTAAATTCAGATTTAGGATATATATCCTTAAATCAAAGATTACTTAATGATGAAGTATTAGCAGTTGCCTTTCAATATACGATTGGTGGTGAAGTTTTTCAGGTTGGTGAATTTGCAAACGATGGTGTTGAGGCTACTCAGTTTAGCGATGGTTTAAACGGAAATTTGGTTGTAAACAATCAAAGTTTAGTCTTAAAAATGTTGAAAAGTGCAGTGACGTCTGTAGATCAACCAATTTGGGATTTAATGATGAAAAACATCTACGATACTGGAGCGTTTCAATTAGGTCAAGAAGACTTTAGACTGAACATTTTTTATACAGAAGCTTCCGCATTAAACTATATAAGACCAGTAGAAGGAACAGCGTTTCCTCCTTTTGATAATAACACTCCATTTTCTGGAGATGATACTGTGATTAATGAAACACCATTAATTAGACTTTTCCATTTAGACCGATTAAATTTCAACAATGACCCTCAAGAAGGAGGAGATGGTTTCTTTGATTATGTTGAAGGTCAAACAGTACTATCGCAAAACGGTAAAATTATTTTTACAAAAGCAGAACCTTTTGGGCGTTATTTGTTCGATGTTTTAGATGATGATGGCAACCCAAATAATAATGACATCGATTACGAACAAGATACCTACACCAATTTAAATCAAGAAAAATACGTTTACGATTTACTTTATAAATCTACTAAGACGCAAGCTCTAGATGAGGTCGAAAAAAATAAGTTTCAAATCAAAGGACGTTTTAAAAGTAGCGGAGGTGATGGCGGAATACCTATAGGAGCATTTAATGTACCTAGAGGTTCAGTAAGAGTTACTGCTGGTGGACGTTTGCTTGTAGAAGGCGTGGATTATACGGTAAATTATCAATTAGGACGTGTTGAAATATTAGACGAAGCTTTAAAAGCATCAAATACTCCAATAGATGTTTCTGTAGAAAACAATGCGGTTTTCGGACAGCAAACCAGACGCTTTACAGGTATAAATGTTGAGCACCAATTTAATGACAACTTTGTTTTAGGTGCAACATTGTTAAATTTAAACGAACGACCAATTACACAAAAGGCTAATTTTAATAGTGAGCCAATAAACAATACGATATTCGGGCTTAATGGAAACTATTCTACTGAAGTACCGTTTTTAACGCGATTAGCAAATAAACTTCCTAATGTAGATACAGATGTGCCTTCTAACCTTTCCCTTAGAGGTGAGTTTGCTTACTTATTACCTGGAGCACCAAAGGGTACAGATTTTAATGGCGAAGCCACAGCTTATATCGATGATTTTGAAGGCACACAAGGATCAATAGACTTATTAAGCCCTTTGTCTTGGTCTTTATCTAGTCGTCCTAAAGAATTACCAAATACTATTCCTGGTACTGATGCTAATGGTATTGATAATGGTTATGGTAGAGCATTTTTAAACTGGTACACTATTGATCCTATTTTTTACAGTAATCAAAGACCAGATGGTATTACAGATGATGATGTTTCAGATTTATATACCAGACGTGTATTTATAGAAGAAATATTTCCTCAGGTTGATATTGTACAAGGGCAAACGTCAGTAATTAATACGCTAGATTTATCGTATTACCCAACGGAACGTGGACCTTATAATTTTGATCCTAATGAAGTGGACAATATACTTAACCCTAATCAAAGTTGGGCAGGGATTACGAGGCAAATTACTTCAACAGATTTTGAACAAGCTAATGTAGAATATATTGAGTTTTGGATTCAAGATCCGTTTTTAGATAATCCATCAAACTCAGGTGGAAAGTTAACTATTAATTTAGGTAACATTTCTGAGGACGTACTAAAGGATGGCAAAAAACAATATGAAAATGGATTACCAGAAGATGGTGATATCACTACAATTCAACAACAACTACCAACATTACAGAGTCCTTATATAGTGCCTCAAAATCAGTCTTTAATTTATACGTTTGCAACTACAGGAGCAGAAAGGGCGAATCAAGATGTAGGTTATGATGGCTATGATGATGCTGAAGAAAGCCAAATGCTAACTCAAGTTTTCGGAGCTAACAATTTTGGCGAAGATCCTGCAAGGGATAACTATACATATTACTTAAATACAGATGGTGATATTTTTGAACGTTATAAATGGTACAACGGTCAACAAGGAAATACACCAGATATATTTACAGATACCAATAGAGGGTCAACCACACAGCCAGATGTTGAAGATATCAACCGAGATAATACAATGAATACTATTGATAGTTATTATGAGTATGAAGTAGATATGAATCCGGCCAATCTTAACATTGATAACCCTCAGATTAATGATGTTAAGGTAAGAAATGTAACTTTACCAAACGGTGATCAAAGAGAGGTTACTTGGTACCAATATAGATTGCCAATAAACGAACCAACTAATGCCGTTGGAGGAATAAGTGATATTCGTTCGGTACGTTTTGCTCGTTTATATTTAAGAGAATTTACTGAAAACACTGTACTTCGATTTGCGTCTTTAGATTTAGTACGTAGTGATTGGAGACGCTATACTTTAGATTTAGATAGTGACGCAACAAATAACAGTACAAATGCAGAATTTAATGTAGCTATTGTTGGTGTTCAAGAAAATGATGGTGATTATGTGATTCCACCAGGAGTACGACGAGAAGAGCTAAATAACAACAATACTATTGTTAGACAAAATGAGCAGTCTTTAGTGTTACAAGTCTGTGATTTAGAACCAACAGATTCTCGTGGTGTGTTTAAGAATATTAATGTAGATATGCGTCAGTATAAAAAACTTCGAATGTTTTTACATGCAGAAGCTCAAGAAGGATCCACTTTAGATCCAGGTGAATTAGTTGCTTTTATTAGAATGGGTAATGATTTTACACAAAATTTTTACCAAATAGAAGTACCATTATTGCCAACTGATTTTGCAGAAGGTACAATAGAAGAGCAAATTTGGCCAGATGAGAATGAAATAAATATTCCTCTCGAATTTTTACAGAAGATTAAAGCATTAGGCATTTCTGCAGGAACATTAGGTGATGAAGAACCTACGTACTATAATGTGCTTGACGGACAATTAAATGAAACACCATTAGTCGATGGAGATGTGCCATTTGATGATGTGTTAATTAGTGCTAAGCAACAACGTATAGCAGTAAAAGGAAATCCAAATTTTGGTAATATTAGAGTGTTAATGGTCGGTGTGAAGAACTCTGGTTCTACAACAATGGATGCATGTGGTGAGGTTTGGTATAATGAATTAAGAATGTCAGACTTAGAAAATGAAGGTGGTTGGGCAGCAGTTGTAAGTATGGATTCTAATATTGCAGATTTTGCAGATATTAATGCTACAGGTCGAAGAAGCACAATAGGTTTTGGAGGTATTGAGCAAGGGCCTAATGAGCGAAGTTTAGAAGATGTGCAGCAATATGATGTAGTTACAAATATGCAATTAGGGCAATTATTGCCAAAAAAATGGGGAGTACAAATTCCATTTAATTATTCACAGAGTGAAGAATTGGTAACTCCAAAGTACGATCAATTTTATAATGATCTCACATTAGATTCTCGATTAGATGCTGCAGAGTCTGGTGAAGAAGAAGAACGCATAAGAACACAATCTGAAGATTATACCAAGAGAAAAAGCATTAATTTTATTGGTGTTAGAAAACAAAGAACAGGAGATTCTAAAAAACGTTTTTATGATGTTGAAAACTTAACATTTAATTATTCCTACAATAAAGTCGAGCATCGCAATTTTGAAATCGAAAATGCGCTCGATCAAAATATTAGAGCTGGTGTAAACTATAATTATTCTTTTGAACCAGTAAAGATAGAACCATTTAAAAAGAATGATTCGCTGTTTACTGGCAAATACTGGAAGATTTTAAAAGACTTCAATCTTAACTTATTGCCTTCTAGCTTCTCCATAAATACAGATATTAACAGACAGTTTAGCAAACAGAAATTTAGAGAAGTTGAATTAGCTGGTAGTAATATTGGTATTGAAGAATTATTTAGAAGGAATTATACATTCGACTTTCAATATGTAATAAATTATAACCTAACTGATGCCTTAAGTTTAAATTTTACAGCAGCCAATACCAATATAGTCCGTAATTATTTTATAGATGATCGTATTAATGGAAGACAAGATCCAGAACTCAATGTATGGGATGGCTTCTTTGATTTTGGTGATCCAAATTTTCAGACACAACAGCTTCAAGTTAATTATGAATTGCCACTCTACAAAATACCTGCCTTAAGCTTCTTAAGAACCACTTATGCATATAATGGAGCTTTTCAATGGCAAAAAGGTTCAGATTTAAATACGGGTTTAGAAGTTGAAGATTCAGATAATCCTGGTGTTTTCAATACTTATAATTTAGGAAACTCCATTCAGAATTCAAACACACATAACATTAATACAACCCTTAACATGGAAACCTTATACAAAACATTAGGTTTAGTGAGAAAGGGTAACCCAAGAGGTAGAGGACGAGGTAGAACTGCACCTGCAAAGCGACGTACAGGTACACCAGACACTTCAGTTGCTAAGGATGGGCAGGCAGATCCTAATAAATTAAGTACAGGTAAAAAGGCTTATAATACATTGATTGATGTGGTAACGATGGTTAAGCGCATTCAGTTTGGTTATACTGAGAATAATGGGACTTTCTTGCCAGGTTATTTGCCAACTCCAGGTTTTATAGGGACTTTAAGACCAACCGTTGGGTATACATTTGGAAGCCAACGAAACATTAGAGATTTAACAGCAGAAAGTGGGTGGTTAACATTATTTCCAGATCTTAATCAACAATATACAGAAGTTAAAAATACAACATTAGATTATTCGATTAATGTTGAACCGATGCGCGATTTAAAAATTGACCTTATTGGTAATAGAACCTATGCCAACAATATAACTGAAAACTTTAGAGCTATTGATATTGATAATGATGGATTGAGCGATGAATATGAAGATTTAATTACTAATTCATTTGGTAACTTTAATATTTCAACAGCCCTCATTAAAACAGCCTTTAGTAAAAGTGACGAAAATCAATCGGCTGTATTCGATGATTTTAGGTCAAATAGATTAGTGATTGCAAATAGATTGGCGAGAGAATTTTATGGAGCTGCACCTTTTAATGTAGATGCAGATGGGTATCCAGAAGGTTTCGGTAAAAACAGTCAACGCGTATTATTACCTGCGTTCTTATCTGCATATCAAGGCTCTAACCCAGATAAAGTAAGTACAAATGCTTTTAGAGATGTGCCAATACCAAACTGGACTTTAAAATATACAGGTTTAATGAAAATCCCATGGTTTAAGAAAACATTTAGACGTTTTTCTATTCAGCATGGTTACAGGTCTAGATATACAATTAACCAGTTTAGAACTAATTTAGATTATACTCCTGGTATAAGAGGGGAGGAATATGGTAATCAGTCAGATGACGCCTTAGATCAAGCGGGTAATTATAAAAATCAAACACTGTACAGCAATATTAACTTAGAAGAGCAGTTTAGTCCTTTAGTTCGTTTAGACTTTGAAATGAAAAATTCAATTAAGGTCTTAGCAGAAATTAAAACAGATAGACTGTTGTCCCTAAGTTTTGATAATAATTTAATGACCGAAATACAAGGAAAAGAATATACACTTGGTTTAGGATATAGAATAAAAGACCTAAGAATTAGATCAGAACTTGCTGGTCCTAAACAAATTATTGTAAGTGACTTAAATATGCGAGCAGATATTTCTGTAAGAGATAACAAGACCATTATTAGATACTTAGACCTAGAAAATAATCAAATTACGGCTGGTCAAACAATTTGGGGATTTAAATACACAGCAGATTATGCGTTTAGTAAGAATTTAACGGCTATTTTCTATTTCGATTATACCTTTTCAGATTTTGCTATTTCTACATCGTTCCCACAAACCTCTTTACGGTCTGGAATTACTATACGTTATAATTTCGGAAATTAATTTTGAATTGAAGCAATTAAAAAATTACTTTTGTTTCATTAATATTATACAACAATAAAAATGAATATACCATCAGAATTAAAGTACACCAAAGATCACGAATGGATTAAAATTGAAGGTGATATCGCTACAGTAGGTATTACAGATTTTGCACAAGGAGAACTTGGTGATATTGTTTACGTAGAAGTAGATACATTAGACGAATCCTTAGATATCGAAGAAGTTTTTGGTACGGTTGAAGCTGTTAAAACGGTTTCAGATTTATATTTACCATTATCTGGTGAGATTGTAGAATTTAATGAAGGCCTAGAAGATGAACCTGAAAAAGTAAACACAGATCCTTATGGAGATGGTTGGATGATAAAATTAAAATTCTCTGATGCATCCCAAGCGGACGATTTGTTATCAGCAGACGATTATAAAGCGCTTATAAGTGCTTAGAAAACTGCTATTGCCAATAGCCATAGTTTATACAATTGCATTGGTTATTGCTAGCTTAATTAATTTGAATGGTGTACCCAGTTTAGGGTCATCATTCGATGATAAAATCTATCACTTTATTGCCTATTTAGGTCTTGGTTTTCTCTGGATAACCTACCTTAAGCCTAAGAAAAAAAAGAGAAATCTGGTAATTGTATTCTTATGCCTAATTTTGTTTGGTGTGGTTTTAGAAGTAATGCAACATAAACTAAACCCCAATAGAACTTACGATACATCCGATTTAATAGCAAATTGTTTAGGCGTAATACTTGGCACATTAATTGCAACACAAATAAGCAGATATAATTTAAAATAACAAAAAGCCTTGTTTTTTTTACTATTATTTAGTTAAATTAGCGACGTTATAATAAATATAATAATATGGAACCTAAGAAGAATCCAAAATCAGATGTAAGTCGCAATAGCTCAATATACTTTGCAGTTGGTCTTGCATTAATGCTAGCAGTTACTTATTTGTCTATTAACTATAAGACGTACAATAAAAGTGATATTGCATTAGACTCCCTTAATTTAGACGACGAGTTAGACGAAGAAATACCGATTACAGAACAAATTATTACTCCACCACCTCCACCACCTCCACCACCAGCAGCTCCAGAGATTATTGAAGTTGTAGAAGATGAAGAAGAAGTAGAAGAAACAGTTATAGAATCTACTGAAACAGAAATGGATACAGAAATTGTTGAAGTAGAGGAAGTAGAGGTTGAAGAAGTAGAGGAAGATATAGAAGTGCCATTCTCAGTGATTGAAAATGTAGCAGTATTTCCTGGTTGTGAAAAGAAAAAAGGAAATACAGCCAAGAAAGCATGTATGAATGAAAAGGTGAATAAATTTATCAATAAGAAATTTAATACCGATTTGGCTAGTGATTTAGGATTGCCTCCTGGTAAAAAACGAATTTTTGTTGCGTTTAAAGTAGATAAATCTGGTAATATCACAAGTATTAATGCTCGTGGTCCACATCCTGGTCTAGAGAAAGAAGCAAAGCGTGTTATAGGTTTATTACCCAAAATGAAACCAGGAAGACAAAGAGGAAAGGCTGTAGTAATGCCTTTCTCTATCCCAATTGTATTTCAAGTACAAGATTAGATAAAGTATATTTTTTAATTATAAAAATCCCGTTCAAAATTAATTGGACGGGATTTTCGTTTTGGTATGCTTATTGCGACTTTCTCATAATATTAACATTTTAAATAATACGTATTATGAAAAATTCTAAAAAAGACTTCGGTATTGCTAGTCAGAGCACTACCGAAGCAAAGAAACCACACAAGCATGATGCAAATTTACAAAAAAACTCAATCCTTTATTTCCAAATAGGATTGATACTTTGTTTATTAGGCACCTACGCACTTTTTGAAATGCAGTTTCAAGACAAAAAAATCACAGTTATCGATGATACTGTTACTGCAGAAACAATTGTTATTGACTATGCTCCACCTTTTATTGAAGAAGTCATTAAGCCAAAAGATCCAGAGCCCTTGCCGAGCATAGATGTAAAAGATGTATTAAAAGTCGTTGAAGACGATCATCTCATTGTAGAAAAAATTATTAACACACCAGATGCTCCCGCTCCTCAAACAGAACCTGTTGACGTAGCTTCTATAGAGGTTATTGAAATACCTGTTGATTTGGCGCCTGTACCTTTTGCAAGAATTGAAAAAGCACCAGTTTATCCAGGATGTGAAAGGTTTAAAACAAACGACATGCGAAAAAAATGTATGTCCGAAAAAATTGCAAAACTAATTAATAGAAAGTTTAATACAGATATTGGTTCTAAGTATGGCATTTATGGTAAACAAAAAATAACTACACAATTTACTATAAACGAAAATGGTAATGTTGTCGATGTTAAAATTAGAGGACCACACCATGCTTTAGAAAACGAAGCGAAACGTGTTATTAACAAAATACCTAAGATGGAACCTGGTTTGCAACGTAATGTGCCAGTTGGTGTAATTTACACACTTCCTATTGTGTATGATGCTAGAGATTAATATAAGTAATCTTTAAAAAAAAATAATTAAGCCGTTATTGTTTCAATAACGGTTTTAGTCTTACTAAAAAAAATAAGTATCTTTCGGCCATTAAAATTTAGCCGTTTATGAAGCGCATTATTTGTATTGCTATTCTATTAATTTCTTCTTTTGGTTTTACTCAAACATTATCAACCTATGAGAAACCTCCTGTCTTTAGTGAGTGCAAAACGGAAGTTGTAGATCACATAAAATCGTGTTTTAATTATACGCTCAATAGTTTTATCTATAAAAATTTTAAAGTGCCTCAGATCGCTATTGATGAAGCGTATAAAGGTGATGTTCGGGTATTATTCGAAGTCAACAAAGAAGGTGAGTTTAAAGTGATTTATGCAGATGCTATATATGAAGAATTAAAAGAAGAGAGTAAACGCGTATTTAAATTACTACCAAAAATAAAACCTGCAACTTATAACGGTAACGCAACATTTGTTCAGTATAGTATTAGTATTGAGATACCACTTACCGAGCCTGTAAAAACATCGGATAAAACAACAGAAGTACAACTTACAGAAAGAGATAGTCTCAATGCGACATTATCAAATGAGTTTGACGCCATTGCAGATGAATTGAAACCTTATGAAAAGTTAGAATATAACAGTCAACTAAATGTGCCATTTACACATTCTTATTACGCGCGTTTTGATGATGAAATGAATGCGATTGGCACTAACAGCCATACTGCAGCTAAGCCATTTTTGTATAGCGATGTTGCTAGATATTACGATATTAAAGCAGAAAAAGAAAGTTTGGCTAAAGAAACCGATTCTTGGTTAGGAAGAAAATTGTACAATGAGCATTTAGTTGAAGTTCAGGCAGAAGACTATTGGTTTACAGTAGATCCTATTTTAGATTTACAAGTAGGTAGAGATTCAGAAACCGATTCTGGTTCTACATGGAATAATACAAGAGGACTTTTTATACAAGCGGGTTTAGGAAAGCGTTTTAATTTAACAGCTTCGGTTTATGAAAGCCAAGGACGATTTGCAGATTATTTTAATCAATATGCAGAGAGCCTAAAGGCCTTTGGACCAGATCCTGCAATTATTCCTGGGCGAGGTATCGCAAAGCGCTTTAAAGAAAACTCTTATGATTATCCTGTTGCAGAAGCCTATCTATCTTATACTCCTGCAGACTTTTTAAATATTCAATTTGGTCATGGTAAAAACTTTATTGGTGATGGTTACCGCTCTTTATTGCAAAGTGATGTGGCAAGTCCTTATCCATTTTTAAAGTTGAATGCCACTTTTTGGAAAATAAAATACACTAGTACATGGATGTGGCTAAAAGATGTAAGAGATGACGTAGTTGAAGGTGGCGCATTTTTAACTAAATACATGGCTAACCATTATCTAAGTTGGAATGTATCTAAACGTCTAAATATAGGTTTATTTGAATCCGTGATGTGGGCAGATACTAATGGTAGAGGTTTTGATGTCAATTATTTAAATCCGATTATCTTTTTTAGAGCTATAGAATTTCAAACAGGTCAGGATGCTGGGAATGCTATATTAGGCTTAAGTTCTAAGTACAAATGGAACAATAAAGTGAATTTATACGGTCAATTTATTGTTGATGAATTTTCATTAAGTGATGTCACTGGTGGAGATAAAAGCTGGAAAAATAAATTCGGCTTTCAATTAGGTGCTAAATATTTTAATGCTTTTAAGGTAGATAATTTGTTATTGCAGGCAGAATATAATCAGGTACGACCATATACTTATTCACATAATTCTATCATTTTAAATTACGCGAACTTTAATCAGCCTATGGCACATCTTTGGGGATCGAATTTTAGAGAAATGGTTTTAATTGGTCGTTATAACTATAAACGTTGGTTCGCAGACGCTAAATTTATAATTGGTGAGCGTGGTTTTGATTTTAATACAGCAGAAGATAGTCTTAATTATGGAGGTAATATTTTTGCAGATGAAGATAATCGGGTGAGTGATACTGGGATAAGAATTGGTCAAGGAAATAAAGTCAATAGTTTTATGACAGAAATACAAGCTGGTTTTCTGCTTAACCCAGCAACCAACTTAAAATTGTTTACAAACATCATTTACAGAGATTTTAATCCTGAGGCTATTACAGCTTCAACGACTAATTCTAATACGCTATGGTTTAGTATAGGTGTACGAACAGATATATTTAATTGGTATAATGATTTTTAGGAATTACTCTTCTCTTAAACTTTTATAAAAAGTAAGTCTAATTTTTTCGCTATTGATAAAACCAGTACCGAAACCTAAATCGTCATAAGTTTTAGTGAGACTAGTATTTGCTTTGACTTCATCCTCAGTTTTTCCTTCGTCTATTTCTTTTTGAATATTAGTTCTCAAAGCTTCAAGCATTTTCAAAAATCTTTTATAGTCTTCTTTATTAGATAATTTGCCATGCCCAGGAATAATCTGTGTGTCTTCATCAATAACCATTAAACCGCGTTTTACAGCTTCAATATAGCCGTTTACAGTTCCACCAGAATTTATATCAATATAGGGATAACGACCATTAAAGTAAGTATCTCCTGTATGTAAGACATTACTTTTTGTAAAATACAATAAAGCGTCGCCATCTGTATGCGCATTGGCTACATGGAACACAGCAATAGTTTCATCATTTATAGTAATATTAAGTTTATCATTAAATGTTATTACAGGGAGGGCTTCTTTGGGATTAAAGCTTCCGTCACGTTGTTTGGCTTCAAGACGTTTCTTTACATTGTCGTGAGCAATAATGGTAGCGCCAGCTTTAGTCATATTTTCATTTCCACCAGAATGATCACCATGATAATGTGTGTTTACTAAAAATCTTAGAGGTTTATTGCTAAATGATTTTATTGCTGTTAGAATTTTTTTAGACAATGGTGCAAACTATCATCAATAACAAAGACACCGTCATCGCCTACAGAGACACCAATATTTCCGCCAGCACCTTCAAGCATATAAGTATGCTCAGATAGTTTTGTGGTTTTAATTTCAACCTTGTCAAAGCGTTGCGCATAGATTGATGTTGAAATGAATAATATAAGGATTGGAAGATGTTTTATCGTTTTCATAGTGAAGATTTAAGTGCTTTTAGTCTTATAAAAATAAACAAACTTACAAGTAAGGCTTGGTGTTAAATTAAAACTAAGGCTTTACGTTGGTTAGAATTAATTTTCAAACTATCTTTGCACTCGCTAAGAATAGAACTAAAAACGTACAGTTTGAGCAGCACAAAATCTATGGTATCAACTGCTTCTGTGATAACAGATTTTAAAGAAATCACTAAGATGGGATTGTCCCTTAGTGTGGTGTTTTCTTCTATTGCTGGTTATCTTCTTGGAGCAGAAACCATAAGCTTTACAACATTAATTTTATTAGCTTTTGGAGGTTACTTTATGGTAGGTGCTTCTAATGCTTATAATCAAATTATTGAACGCGATTTAGACGCTTTAATGCATCGCACAAAGAATAGACCAATACCAGCTGGTCGAATGACTGTAAATACAGCATTTATAATTGCAACATCATTTACCGTTTTAGGATTAATAACGTTATACATCATCAACCCAAAAACTGCAATGTGGGGCGCTATTTCAATATTTTTATACACTTGCGTTTATACACCATTAAAGACTAAAACACCATTAGCAGTATTTGTTGGTGCCTTGCCTGGTGCAATTCCATTTATGTTAGGTTGGGTCGCTGCTCGAAATGATTTTGGTATAGAACCTGGAACGTTATTCGCTATTCAATTTTTTTGGCAGTTTCCACATTTTTGGGCTATTGGTTGGTTCTTATTTGAAGATTATAAAAAAGGAGGCTTCTTTATGCTGCCTACTGGCAAGCCAGATAAAGGAACTGCAGTACAAATTATAATGTATAGCGTTTGGACGATTTTGGCATCAGTAATTCCGGTATTTGGATTTACAGGAGATTTAAGATTGTCTATAGTTGGTGCTATTTTGGTGTTTATACTAGGTATGATAATGTTGGCGTACGCCTTTAAATTATTTAAAGATCGTACACCAAAAACTGCTAAACAATTAATGCTGTCTTCTGTATTTTATATTACCATGTTGCAGATTATATATGTTGCAGATAAATTTTTGAGATAAATGGATTTAACACAAGGAACACAAGAGGAGAAAAGAGCAAGATCTAAAAAGATGATATTGTGGTTCGGTATTGGCGCATTAATAATGTCTTTTGCAGGCTTAATCAGTGCTTTTATTGTAAGTAGTAAACAGCGACTAAATGAAGATTGGTTAAGTAATTATGAATTGCCAAATGCATTTCTAATAAGTCTTTTTGTTATTCTATTAAGTAGCCTCACATTTATATTGGCTAAGCGCGCATTAAAACAGAACAACCTAAAAATGGTAACCGTTTGGCTGATGGTGACTTTAGCTCTTGGAATTGTGTTTGTCTTTAATCAGTTAGAAGGGTTTAGACAAATCATAGAAGCAGGTTATAATTTTACAGGACCAACAAGTAATATTACAATGTCATATATCTATATTATAGTAGTATTGCATATAGGACACGTCATTGCTGGGTTGATATGCTTGATTGTCGTAATTTATAATCATTTTAAACAAAAGTATAATGCCAACAATATGCTGGGTTTAGAACTCGCAGCTAATTTCTGGCATTTTGTAGATGTACTTTGGCTTGTGCTCTTTTTGTTTTTATATTTTTTTAGATATATAATTTGATTATTTTTGTCCAATCTTAAAATTTAAATAAATTCTATGGATTCTACAGTAGAAAGTACTGGTACAGAAGGAAAAGCTTGGGGAGGAGGCAATAGACCTCTTAAGGCAAGTTACGGAAAGATGATGATGTGGTTCTTCATTGTATCAGATGCATTAACATTTTCAGGTTTCTTGGCAGCTTATGGTTTTTCAAGATTCAAGTTTATAAAAGAATGGCCAATTGCCGATGAGGTATTTACTCACGTGCCATTTTTGCATGGTCAGGAGTTACCCATGATATATGTAGCATTTATGACTTTTATTCTTATTATGTCATCTGTAACTATGGTGTTAGCTGTAGATGCAGGTCATCACATGAATAAAGCAAAAGTGACTATATATATGTTCTTAACCATTATTGGAGGAGCAATTTTTGTAGGCTCTCAAGCATGGGAATGGGCAACTTTTATTCAAGGTGATTATGGTGCTGTACAAACTAAAGGAGGAAATATTCTTCAATTTGGTGAAAATGTAACTATTGATGGAGTTGAGAAATTTAAGCGTATTTCAATAGATGATTTTGCAGCTGTTCAGTCAGGAGAGAGAGTTCAGCACGAACGTAAAAATGGACTTTGGTTTGAAGACGAAGGTGCATTACCACCTTACACAGTTAATGAAATATACAAGGGTTTGGCTGCTAACGATAATATCTTGGTTAGAACTCAAATCATTGATGAAAACGGCGAAAAGACAATATTGTCTAGAGGGGAATCTCTAAAGCAAATAAAAGAAAATGGCAAGTTAGTTGTAAAAGGTGCGAATCTTCATGTTAATGAATACGGAACAGCTTTATTCGCTGATTTCTTCTTCTTTATTACAGGATTTCACGGATTTCACGTATTCTCTGGTGTAGTAATTAACATTATTATTTTCTTTAATGTTATTCTAGGTACATACGAGCGAAGAGGAAGTTATGAAATGGTTGAAAAAGTAGGATTATATTGGCACTTTGTCGATTTAGTTTGGGTATTTGTATTCACGTTCTTTTACTTAGTATAAAAGAAATTAAGATTAAATTATGGCACACGAACATAAATTAGAAATATTTAGAGGCTTAGTTAAATTTAAGTCTAACACTAGTAAAATTTGGGGAATCTTAGTTTTCCTAACTCTTGTTACCTTGCTAGAGGTTGTACTTGGAATCTATAAGCCAGATGCATTAATAACACCATTGATGACACCTTTTGAAGGAGGTTTCTTAGCAACATTAGGAAATATCCTTTTCTCACCAATTATTTACATGAAGTCTTTAAATTTAATCTTCATTGTATTAACAATTGTAAAGGCTTACTATATCACTTGGGACTTTATGCACATGAGAGATGAAACAGGCAGTTTAAGAAAAATGGTTGTATGGACAGCAGTTTTCCTTATCGGTTATTTAATCTTCATCTTATTACAAGAAGGTGGTTATGTGTTTGAAGTTTACAATTCGGACGATGCACTAATCAAAAGAGACTTTTAAACGCATGCAAATGCGTTAAATAATATTAAAAGGTGGTTTTTATAAACCACCTTTTTTATTTTTACATTATGAAAGTTCATAATGTACATTTGGAAAAAAAATGGGTTCAAATCCAAAATACAGCCCTTTTAGAGATTGGCTTTTTAGTTCTAAAACATGAAAACAAGTAACACAAAACGAAATATTGTCTTAGGTATTTTATTCTTTTTACCAGTTGCTTTTTTATTAATGCTTTATCCCGCAAAGCATAATTATGAACCTTTGAATATTGTAAATAAAAAGGTCTCTGATATAGAGAATTTTTATTCAGATAGAAGAGATACTATTTTATTAGAAGACCACATCACCGTTTTAGGATTTTTAGGCAAGTCACCATTAACAAAATCTATTGCGGCTTCAAATCTTAAAGAGTTGGTGTATGATAAGTTTAAAGGGTTCAAAAAATTTCAAATTGTAATAGTGGTTCCTGAAGGTACAGAAGAAGACATAAAAGAATTGAAGAAAGAAATAAACACCTACGAAGACTTAAAATTCTGGCACTATGCTTTTGGTACAGAAGGTGAGATAAAGATGCTTTACAATGACTTAATGTCTAAAGTTGCACTAGATGAGGAATTATCTGTAGACAACGTATTCATTATAGATAAAGACTTAAATCAACGCGGAAGAATAGATGGTAGAGATGAAAAAGAAGTTGAAACCAATAAGCCTACTTTTAGTGTTTATTCCTATAATACAATTGAAGTTGCAGAAATTAAGAATATGATGAGTGACGATATGCGTATTTTATTTACAGAATATCGCCAAAAGCGAAAAGGGAAATTTGAAGATTCTAATACAAGAAGAGAAAAAGATTTAAAACAAAGTGATGAGTAAGAAAATAAATTATTCGTACATAGGAATTGCATTTATCATTTTAGTTTTCGGAATAATATTTATTCCGAAAATTATTGATCGTGTAAATAAAGATGATATCATTAGAGACGAAAGTAGAAGTAAAGATGTCTCAATATCTGAAAAAGGAGAAGGTAAAAATACCAATAAAAGTGATTTGGTATTTTTAGAAATAAATGGCCAACCTAAAAAAGTGCCAACGTTTAGTTTCACTAACCAAGATGGTAAAACCATTACAAACGAAGATTACTTAGGTAAAGTCTATGTCGTAGAATTTTTCTTCACAACCTGCCCTTCTATTTGTCCAATAATGAATAGAAACTTAGTCGAAATTCAAAATCAATTTAAAGACCTTAAAAACTTTGGCGTTGCTTCTTTTACTATAACACCAGGTATTGACACACCAGAAGTTTTAAAAGCTTATGCAGAAAAATATGGTATCAATAATCCAAATTGGCATTTAATGACGGGAAATGAAGGCGCCATATATAAATTGGCTAATGAAGGCTTTAATTTATATACGGCCAAAGATGAAACTGTCGATGGAGGATTTGAGCATTCGGGCAATTTTGCATTAATAGATAAAGAAGGTTTTATACGTTCTAGAAGAGACGCTTTCTCTAATCCTTTAATATTTTATAACGGATTGATTTCTGAAGCAGATGGTATTGATGAAGATGGTATTCCTCAGGAAATTACAATTCTAAAAGAAGATATTGCTAAATTATTGAAAGAGTAGAATTTTTGTCATTCCGAATTCTCGCACAGATCCCTGTCGAAATGTTGTTTCAGAATCAAAAGAAAGCCATATGGATTCAGTAAATAGAGAAAAAGAAAAGAAATATAATAAATGGATAGTAGCACTTTCAATTACTATACCAGTTGTAGTTGCTGCTCTATTTGGTGTTAATTTAAAAACATTAGGTTTTAATGTAACGCCATTAACTTTTTTACCACCAATTTACGCAGCAGTAAACGGGTTAACAGCTGTGGTTTTGATTTTTGCTGTTGTAGCAATTAAAAATAAAAATCGAAAATTGCACAAACGTTTAATGAAGTTTGCCATTGCGTTATCTATAGCTTTCTTACTGATGTATATTGCTTATCACACGACGAGCGATTCTACTAAATTCGGTGGAGAAGGTTTTATTAAGTACATTTATTATTTTATACTATTAACACATATAGTACTTTCAATTGTTATCATTCCATTTGTTCTTATTACTTATGTTAGAGCTATAACCAATAATATAGAACGCCATAAAAAAATTGCTAGAATCACATTTCCGATTTGGTTATATGTAGCAGTAACAGGAGTTATTGTTTATATTTTAATATCGCCATATTACGCTTAAAAATGAAACAAAAAACCGCCTTTTTATTTTTGTCGCTTTTCTTTTTTTTAAATACAAATGCGCAATGTGCAATGTGTAGAGCTGTACTTGAGAGTGAAGAGAGTCAATCTGCAGCAGAAGGCATCAATGATGGTATTCTTTTCTTAATGGCAGTTCCCTATATTTTGGTAGCTGCAATTGGCTATTTTATTTACAGAAAATATAGCAATCCAAAAAAGAATGAAAATACAGACGAAACCCTGTAACATTTTTTCAATTCAATAGTCTTTATCATACCAATTTAAAAGGAAGTCTTAACAAATTGTTGGCATAAAAATCACACGAATTTACTTAAAATTGCATTCGCTAACCTTCGGCCTTATGATTCAAATAAAAGATTTACATAAATCTTACCAAATGGGAAGCAATTCTCTTCATGTTTTAAAGGGTATTAACTTTAATGTAAAAGAAGGTGAGCTTGTATCTATAATGGGGTCTTCGGGCTCTGGTAAGTCAACATTACTAAACATATTAGGGATGTTAGATGAGCCAGATGAAGGGCAATATATTCTCGATGGTGTACCTATTAAAAACCTAAACGAAAAAATTGCTGCACAATACAGAAATAAATTTTTGGGATTCATTTTTCAGTCCTTCAATTTAATAAATTATAAGTCTGCCTTAGATAATGTTGCTATGCCCTTATATTATCAAGGATTAAAACGTAAAGAGCGCATAGAAAAAGCTAAGCATTATTTAGAAAAAGTTGGTCTAACACAATGGTCTCAACACTTACCGAGTGAATTGTCTGGAGGTCAAAAGCAAAGAGTGGCTATTGCAAGAGCCTTAGCTAGTGATCCAAAGGTGCTATTGGCTGACGAGCCTACAGGAGCTTTAGATTCTGTTACCTCCCATGAGGTGATGGAATTAATACAGGGCATTAATGATGAAGGTAAAACGATACTTATTGTTACTCATGAGACAGATATTGCTCAAATGACTAAACGCATCGTTAATCTTAAAGATGGTGTGATTATAGATGATAGTAAAGTAGAACAAGTTAGAGCCAAACAAAATGTTTGATATAGAGCGCTGGCAAGAAATATTTGACACATTAAAGAAAAATAAACTTAGAACAATTCTTACTGGAGTTTCTGTGGCTTCAGGTATTTTTATTTTAGTGGTACTTCTAGGTTTTAGTTCAGGGATACAAAATGGTGTGACTGAACAATTTTCAGGTGATGCGACTAACCGAATTAGTATAAGAACACGAAGTACAACCAAAGGTTATAAAGGTTTAAATCCTAATAGACGAATTCAACTTAAAAACGAAGATTTTTTCACTATATCTAATACTTATGATGACTATTTAGAATATAAATCTGCCGGTTATTCTATTTGGGGCGGTCTTATGAATTATAAAAATGAATCAGGGAATTACAGTATAAGAGGGGTTTATCCGGATTTTCAGTTTATTGAAAATGCAGAAATGCTAGAAGGCCGCTTTATTAATCACGGAGATATAGAAGAGTCGAGAAAAGTAATAGTTGTTGGTAATAAAGCTAAGAAAGAATTATTCAAAGGAAAAAACCCTGTAGGAGAACTTGTATCTGTCTTTGGAATCAATTTTAAAGTTATAGGTGTTTATACAGATCCAGGAGGTGAGCGAGAAGAGGGTAGTGTTTATATTCCTATTTCTTCAGCTCAAATTGCTTTTAATGGTGGTGATAATATTAGAGATATGACTTTTACAGTTGCAATGTCCGATAACCTAGATGAAGCCTTGAAAATATCTAATGCCTTGGTCACAGCTATAGAGAATGACATCAAACAAAAACATATCATTGCTCCAGATGATAGAGCAGCTGTACGTATAGATAATTCTTTAGAGGAGGCTATAAAGATATACTCATTGATAGATATTTTAAAAGCGGTATTTTGGTTTGTAGGTATTGGGACTATTATAGCAGGTGTTGTTGGTGTTGGTAATATCATGATTATTATTGTTAAAGAGCGTACTAAGGAGATAGGTATTAGAAAAGCCTTAGGCGCCGAGCCTCTTTCAATAATTTGGATGATACTTCAGGAATCTATTTTTGTAACTATGTTTTCGGGACTATTTGGTTTAATAGTTGGATTAGGATTATTAGAAATTGTTGGGCCAACTATTGAAAATGATTTCATTAAATATCCTCAAGTAGATTTTAACACAGCGCTAACTACAGTTTTTATACTAGTGGCTACAGGTACACTCGCTGGGTTTATACCAGCATATCGTGCAGCAAAAATCAAACCTATAGTAGCATTAAGAGACGAATAAGATGTTTAATAAAGATCGTTGGAACGAAATATTAGAAGCACTTACAGCAAATAAGTTTAGGACTTTTTTGACTGCTTTTGGTGTGTTTTGGGGTATTACTATCTTAGTGCTTTTATTAGCGCTAACTAATGGATTAAAAAATGGTGTTGAAGCTGGTTTTAGTAATTTTGCGACTAATTCTATGTTCACTTGGGCCCAACGAACTTCAATACCATATAAAGGTCTTCCAAAAGGAAGGCGATTTAATTATAAATTAGACGATGTTGAAGCCATAAAAGCGGAATTCCCAGAGTTAAAATACGTCTCACCTCGTAACTCTCTCGGTGGATATCGTGGTGCCAATAATGTAACTCGAGGTACTAAAATAGGAGCATTTCAAATTTACGGTGATTATCCAGAATTTATTAATCAGTTACCTATGGATATTCTTCAAGGTCGTTTTATTAGCTACTCAGACATTAATGCAAAACGAAAAATTTGTGTTATAGGTATAGATGTTGTTAGAGGACTTTATGATAAAGAAGAAGATGTTATAGGATCTTATATAAAAATTAATGGTGTTAATTTTATGGTTGTTGGGACATTCAAAAATCCAAATAGCCAAGGAGATAAAGAGGAAGAAGCGAATACTATTTATATCCCATTTACAACATTTAGCCAGGCCTTTAATTTTGGAGACCGTGTGAGTTGGATGGCCATTACTGCCCACGATGTCTTTAGTATAACTGAGGTTAAAGAACGCGTATTTAGTTTTTTAAGAACAAGGCACACGGTTGATCCAAATGATGAACGCGCATTTGGACATAGAGATCTTTCAGAGCGATTTGCTAAGGTGGAAGGTCTTTTTTCAATCCTAACAATGATAGGATACTTTGTTGGTGCTCTCATATTATTATCAGGAATAATAGGCATAAGTAATATTATGCTTATTGTAGTAAAAGAACGAACTAAAGAGATAGGAGTTCGAAGAGCTCTTGGCGCAACACCTTGGAATATAAAAGGTCAAATACTTCAGGAAAGTTTGATTCTAACAATACTATCAGGTATGACAGGTGTAGCATTTGCTGGAGGAATAATTTGGTTAGCAAATTATATTTTAGAGAATAACGGTCCTGTTGAAAATTTTGCCAACCCAAGCGTTGGAATGCAGGTTGTGTTTATTGCACTTACAATTTTAGTGGTTTCGGGGCTGTTAGCAGGATTAATTCCTGCAAATAGTGCTACTAAAATGAAACCCGTAGACGCATTAAGAATTGAATAAATAAATATTACTAAAACAAGTATCAACTAATGAAACGTACAACTACAGTTATTATACTTTTAGTTATTGTGGCAACTTTTACAACGGCATTAATTTATCTTTGGCAGAAAAACCAAGAGGACCCAATTACATATTCCACTGAGATGGCATCAAATCAGAATATCGTCCTAAAGACTATGGCTACGGGAAGTATTGTCCCAAAAGAAGAAATATTAATTAAACCTAATATTTCTGGTGTTATTGAAGAAGTATTTATTGAAGCAGGTGAATATGTGAAATCCGGCGATTTAATTGCGAAAATTAGAGTTATTCCCAATGTGTCTTCTCTAACTAGTGCGAAAAATAATATTGCATCTAACCAAAATGCATTACAAACAGCTGAGATTAATTTTAAGACTCAAAAGGCTATTTATGATCGTCAAAAAGATCTCTTTGACAAGGGAGTAATTGCCGCGAACGAGTTCGACCAAGTAAATAACACCTATTTACAAGCAAAGCAAAGTGTTGAACAATCTAGAATTGATGTGACACAATCTCGTCAAAACTATGATATTATTAAAACAGGTACGACGTCTGGTTTAGGAAACATTGCGCAAACTCAAGTAAGAGCAACAGTATCCGGTATGGTATTAGATGTCCCAATTAAAGAAGGAAATCAGGTTATTGAGGCTAATAATTTTAATGAAGGAACCTCTATTGCATCCTTAGCAGATATCAAAAAAATGATATTTGAAGGAAAAATTGACGAAAGTGAAGTTGGTAAAATAAAAGAAGGTTTACCACTAGAAATAACTGTTGGAGCGATTGAAAATTTAAAGTTCGATGCGATATTAGATTATATAGCTCCAAAGGGAGTTGCTGAAAATGGCGCTATTCAATTTGAAATAAAAGGATCTTTAAAGAATATTGACTCTACTTTTATTAGAGCAGGATTAAGCGCAAACGCTTCAATTATTTTAGATAGGGTAGATAATGTTTTAGCGATAAAAGAAGCTTTAGTTCAATACGATCCTAAAACCAAAAAACCTTTTGTTGAAGTGGCTATTGGAGACCAGAAATTTGAAAGACGTAATGTAGAATTAGGTTTAAGCAATGGTATCTTTGTTGAAGTAAAAAATGGTATTTCAAAAACGGATGAAATTAAAGTTTGGAATCAATTGCAAGGCCTACCAAAATACGGAGGGCGTAATTAATTAAAATTTAGTGTAACACATAGAGATTTATAGAGACATATAAGCATTATGAAAAAATCAATCATCATAGCATTATTACTTTTTGGGTTTTTAATGCAAGGTCAAAACAAAAAATGGACGCTCAAGGAGTGCGTTGAATATGCATTGGAGAATAATATTTCCGTTAAGCAAAGTGAATTAAATGTACAACTTACAGATGTAGAAAAACTTACAGCAGTTGGTGGTTTTTTACCAACAATAAGTGCTGGTGGAAGTGTATCTAAGAATACGGGTTTAAGTTTCGATCCTACAACAGGAAACACATCTACTACAACATTTTTATCGGCATCTGGTAATGTAAATATTGGATATAACTTATTTGATGGTTTAAGAAATATTAGACAAGTTCAACGAGCAGAGATTTCAAAATTGGCGGCAAATTATAATTTGTCAAAAATGAAAGACGATATATCACTTTTTGTGGCAAATGGATATATTCAAGTCATATTAGGTAAGGCAAATTTAGAGGTTTTAATATCTCAAAACAACGTAACATTAGAACAAATAGAACGGACTAATAAATTAGTGGAGGCAGGTGCTTTACCAAGAGGTGATCTGTTAGAAATACAGGCAACGGATGCGAGTGAAAAACAAGCTATCGTAAATGCAGAAAATACAATTCAGATTTCATTAATTAGTCTCGCACAATTACTTCTTATTAAAGATTACGAGAATTTTAATATTGAAGATGAAGGTTATGATATTGTAGATGAAGGAATTTCTGGTAAGTCAGTAACTGAGATAATTGAAAGTGCTAAAGCAAATAGATCGGAGATTAAAATAGCAGAACAAAACGTAGCTTTAGCAGAAAAGGATGTGCAACTTGCAAATGGATCTTATTGGCCAACACTTAGAGCCTTTTTAGGATACGATACGCGTTATACAGATGGGAATACAATACCTTTTAATGAACAAATTTATTTAAATGATGGTATTGGTTATGGATTGAGTCTTAATATTCCAATATTAAATGGTTTTTCTGTAAGAGGAAATGTGCAACGAAATAAAATTAACCTTGAACGCTCTAAGTTTCAATTAGAGCAAGAAGAATTAAATTTAGAATCTACAGTATATCAGGCTTATGTTGATGCTAAAGGAGCTCTAAAATCTTTTGAAGCAGCAAATATAGCATTAGAATCGCAAGAGTTGGCATACGATTATGCTAAGGATCGTTACGATGTTGGGTTAACAAATGCCTTTGATTTTAGTCAATCAAAACTCAGATTTGATAATGCAAATATTGAATTAAATCGTGCTAAATACGATTATATTTTTAAGCTAAAGGTTCTCGAATTATATTTCGGAATTCCTGCAACTGAATTAAAGTTTTAATTATGAGCAAAACAGTAAAAATTATTATAGGAGTTGTCATTCTTGCACTTATCGTTTTAGTTGCAGGCTCTAAAATGGGGTGGTTTGGTAAAAAAGGAAATTTTAAAGAAGTTACTGTTAAGGAAGTCACTCTAAAAGATATTGTTGAAACCGTATCTGCTACAGGTAAAATTCAACCAGAAGTAGAAGTGAAAATATCATCTGAAGTTTCAGGAGAAATTTTAGAATTACCATTTAAAGAAGGTCAGGAAGTTAAGAAAGGAGACTTACTTGTTAGAGTAAATCCAGATTTAATTCAATCGGCTGTTAGTAGATCTCAAGCGTCTTATCAAAATTTTAGAGCAGGTTTAGAGCAGGCAGAAGCAAGTTTAAAACAAGCAAAAGCAGATTACGATAGAAATAAGTCTCTATTTAATAAAGGTGTTATTTCTAAATCCGATTGGGACCGTTCAATTGCAACTTACGAAACAGCAGTTGCAGGTAAAAGTTCTGCTTATTATAGTGTGCAAAGTGCAGCCGCTACAGTTAACGAAGCAAAAGATAATTTAAACAGAACAACTATATACGCACCAATGAGCGGAACAATTTCGCTTTTAAGTGTAGAATTGGGTGAGCGTGTTGTTGGGACACAGCAAATGGCTGGTACTGAAATTTTGCGTGTTGCTAATCTTAATAATATGGAGGTTGAAGTTGACGTAAATGAAAACGATATTGTAAAAGTTAATATAGGAGATACAACAATTGTTGAGGTAGATGCTTATTTAAAGAAGGAGTTTAGTGGTGTTGTTACTGAGATTGCAAATTCAGCCGCCGGAAATTTAGCAGCAGATCAGGTTACCAATTTTAAAGTAAAAGTTAGAATTTTAGAAGAGTCTTATAAGGACCTAACAGAAGGAAAACCTGAAACCTATTCCCCTTTTAGACCAGGAATGACGGCTACAGTAGATATTATTACAAAAACACGCAAAGATGCAATTTCGGTTCCAATAAGTGCAATTGTCATTAAAACAGATACAAGTTCAACGAAAAAGCCTTATGGTAAGACGTCTGAAATTGAAGAAAATGATTTACCAAAAGAGGAAAAAAAGTTTGAATGTGTTTTTGTAAATGAAAATGGTAAGGCTAAGTTAAGAGTGGTAGAAACAGGCATTCAAGATGATACTAATATTGAAATTATTTCAGGACTAAGTAAAGATGATAAAATTATAACAGGTCCTTATAATATGGTCTCTAAGACACTTAAACCAGGCGACCTTATAGAAGAAAAAAATAAAAAAACAGAACCTTCAGACAAAGAAGAATAGTCTAATACATAATTGCTAATGGCATTAGTGCTCAATATCGAAACAGCAACTACAAATTGTTCAGTCTCTCTATCTAAAGATGGAGAGACTTTAGTTTTAAAAGAAGATAATAGCTCTGGGTATTCTCATGCTGAAACTTTACATCTGTTTATCGATGAGGTTTTTACAGTTTCAAAATTAAATCCTACTGAGATTGATGCTGTTGCAGTGAGCAAAGGGCCTGGTTCTTATACAGGTTTACGTATTGGTGTGTCTTCAGCAAAAGGCTTATGCGTTGCATTAAATAAACCTTTAATTGCTGTAGATACTTTAGAGAGTTTAGCCTATCAAATAAAAATTGAAGAAGGCTATATAATACCAATGCTTGATGCTAGACGTATGGAAGTATATTCAGCTATATATAACTCTAAATTAGAGTTGCACAGAGAGATTAAAGCAGAAATTTTAACCGAAGTAAGTTATAGAAATCTATTAAAAAGCAGTAAAGTATATTTTATTGGTAGTGGTGTAGAAAAAACAAAAAGTCTAATACAGCATCCAAATGCCTTTTTTATAGAAGGTAAATTGCCATCTGCAAACGAAATGGCTTTATTGTCAGAATTAAAACATAAAATAAGCGACATCGAAGATGTCGCTTATTTTGAACCTTATTATTTAAAGGATTTTATAGCCTTAAAAAAGAAGGTTTAGCCTTTTTTTTGTATTTCGACTGCGTGAGGGTAAGGAATTTCTATTCCAGCTGCATCTAACGCGTTCTTCACATTTTCGTGGGTTTCAAAATAAACATCCCAATAATCTGCAACAGTGCACCAAGGTCTTACAGCAAAGTTTACAGAGCTGTCTGCCAATTCTGAAACATTTACAGTTGGAGCAGGATCATTTAAAATTTTTGCGTTAGATGTCAAAACAGTCATTAAAACGTCTTTTGTTTGTTTTATATCAGAATCATAACCAACTCCAAAAGTTAAGTCCACTCGCAGTTTTCCTTCTGTGCTATAGTTAACGATGTTTCCATTAGATAAAGCTCCATTTGGTATTATAACCTCCTTGTTTGTAGGAGTTAATAGCTTAGTGGTAAAAATTTCAATCTCTTTTACAACACCTAATTCTCCTTGTGCTTCAATAAGATCTCCAATTTTAATTGGTTTGAAAATCATAAGTAAGACTCCGCCTGCAAAATTCCCTAAAGAGCCTTGTAGCGCTAGTCCAATAGCCAAACCTGCTGCGGCAAGAATAGCAGCAAATGAGGTTGTTTCAATACCTACAGTACCTAACACAACTACAATTAAAACAATTTTTAAAATCCAATTAACAAGATTTAATAAAAACTTTTTTAAACTTTCATCATAATTGGCTTTATTCATTGCTTTTTTAACGCCTTTAAGCATTATTTTAATAATCCAGCTACCGATAATCCATATAAAAATTGCTGTAATCAATTTTGGGCTAAACTCTATGATTAGTTTATAACCTGAGTCAATCCATTGTTGCGTGTCCATGTTGGTATAATTAATTTAAATTTAATAAAAAACTCGACTTTTTTAGGCCGAGTTGCATGTCTAGTAGATTACATTAAAGTGTAATTATTTAACTTCGAAAGTTAATTTTAAAGCAACTCTAAATTCTGTAACATCATCACCGTTAACAATTGCGCTTTGATCTTGCACATATACAGAACGGATATTCTTTATAGTTTTAGACGCTTCTTTTACAGCTTTTTTAGTTGCGTCTTCCCAACTTTTATCTGAATTAGATAATACTTCAATAACTTTTAATACTGCCATAATTTATTTTTTTAAAGGTTTATATTTTAGAAACGAAAAATTCTAATTAGTCACACTAAATTTAATATTATTAACCATTAATAGCGTTAACATTTATGGTATGCCACTAAGGATGTTTTAATGCTATTTTCAGAGTAAATGTTGAAGAAAGACATCTACTACAAACATCTTGAAGTATTACTTCAACTTTTAGTTGCCTAGAAGATAAAGATTTTTTGTAATAGAACAACACAAATAGTTGACTTTAGTCCATAGGTTTTTTGGTTTTTAAAGTATATATGTATTTAATAATCTTTATTAGTTCTTCTTCATTCTTAGGGTTGAGCTTGTTTTTTTTAATGAAAGACTTTAGTTCATTTGCTTTATCAGGGAAAACTTTTAACAAGTCCTTCTTTTTTAGAGGGATAAAAATAGTTTTATCACTTAATTTTAAGTAGTAGTTGTCATTTCCACGTTTGAAATTTGCAGGTTTATCTTTGTGATATGAAGATGCTGCTTTAACCTTTTCATAAAATTGTACATTCTCCTCTTTTAAAAGAGTGTAATTGTTGTTTTCACTTATAACAACAAGGAATCCTCTTTTAGAATTTTCATTCTTAGTTATATAGCTAATTGTTCTATATTTTTTGTTGCTAAAAGTAAAAAGCACTTCTAAATCAGCGATGTTATCTAAAGCAATGATTTTTTTATCATTAATTTTAACTTCCATTTCACCATTGTATGCATTGTATCTAGCACTGTATACTTTGTCTTTATGTTGAGTGATAAGAACGGGTTGAAAATTTTTATCAATATAAGGTGATCCAATAGCAACAATTTTAGAGCTTATATTTCTAGACATTAATCCTCTTTCTGTTGCAATATCAATAGTAACATTTTGTGCTAAAGATGTTGAAAAGAGACTAAAAAACCATAGGCCTAAAGCAACTTGTTTTACTTGTGTTTTCATAATTGTTTTATTTATAAATACTATCAGCTAAAACCATGCCTAAGTATAAATTTTAATTTATGTTAAAAAATTTAAGATTAAAGTTAATCAAAAAAAAGGCAATAATTAATTGTTAATAGCATTAACAGTAATGGCACTGTCATTAAGCATTTCTTTGAGCAAATTTTCTATACCATTTTTTAACGTAAAAGTAGATGAAGGGCAGCCACTACATGCTCCTTGTAATAAAACTTCAACTTTCTTGGAATTAACATCATAAGACTTAAATTCTATATTGCCACCATCGCTTTCAACAGCTGGTTTAATGTGTTCTTCCAGAATATTTATTATATTTTTAGATGTATCATCTAAGATTTTAAATTTTTGCTCAATAGCTTCCTCAGTTTTATTGAGCTGTTTTGGTGCATCATCATTTAATATAGTTTGACCTTCTTCAATATAAGATTTTAAAAATTCTCTTAGCTGAAGCGTAATTTCTTCCCATTCAATAATATCAAACTTTGTAATGGAAATAAAATTCTTATCCATAAATATGTTTTTCACAAAAGGAAATTGAAATAATGCCGTGGCTAATGGTGATAGTTTAGCTTCTTCAATTGAAGTAAATTCACAGAGATTTGGAACCAATACCTTGTTACAAACAAACTTTAAAACACTTGGGTTTGGTGTGCTTTCAGCATATACCGTTACCGACGTTTTCGGTTTAATAGCATCTTTAGTAATTACAATTTCGTTTTTAGATAAGTAATCCTCAATTTGCGTGGCTACTTCATCCTGTACATCCGTCCACTCAACAATGTTATAACGCTCTATTGCTATAAAGTTAGAGGCTATATATACCTTTTTTACAAATGGCAGATAGAAAAGTTGTTGAGCCAATGGTGAATGCTTTGCTTCTTCTATATTGTTAAATTCAAAGCTATTATGGTTAGTTAAAAACCGATCGGCTTCAAATTTTAATATAGCCTCATTAGATGTAGGTATTATGGAAATTTTTGTCTGCGACATCTTTTTTTTACAAAAATATGAAATATGATGCTTAAACGTTCATCTGTTATATTAAGTTTTGTAACTTAATTCTTAAGTCAAGTCATATAATTTGTTTAAATTTCGTCCTCATAAAAATAACCTCTATTTATAAATGTGTAATTGCTAGCATTTATTAGAGTTAGTTTGCTAAAAACTAAATATGAAAAAGACTCTCTGTTTTATACTCTTAATGGTGACTTCTATCGCGTTCTCACAAGACCTTTCTATGCAAGACGGTACTTTTAACCGTTGTGCTCCTGATATATTTTTTGACTCAGGTGGTGAGTTTGGAAATTATGGTGATAATGAAAATTTGGTAACTACTATTTGTCCGCAAAATTCTGATGAGTTCATTATTCTAAATTTCACTTTTTTCTCGACACAACTTGGTATTACACCAGATACTATGAACATCTACGATGGTGATGATACATCGGCAACGTTAATAGGGAGTTATGCAGGAACCGGCAGCCCAGGCACAGTATCTGCATCTACTTCGAATACTTCAGGTTGTTTAACTATAGAATTTATTTCTAGCGATGGAGGTAATCTTAATGGCTGGGAGGCAGAAATTCTATGTGCAACACCATGTCAAGATATTATAGCATCGATTGACAGTACTACACCTGTTGCAAATGGAACAGGTGTGATAAGCATCTTACCGGGAGAGTCGGTGGATTTTTCTGGGAGTGCAACTTTCTCAGTTGATGGAACAAATGCTAATTATAATTGGGATTTTGGAGATACAAATACAGCAAGTGGGACTGACGTAAGTAATACATTTGCTAACTCAGGAACATACACTGTTACATTCACTGTAACTGACGATAATACTCAAGGTTGTGAAGGCTCAACTATAATAACTGTTTTTGTACTTGGCCCAAATTTAGTTGTTGATCAAGATACATTTACACCAGAGCAACTTATAGAAGATGTATTGGTAAATAGCCCTTGTGCTTCAGTATCTAATATTATAGCATCAACTGGCTTAAATTATAGCGCTACGGAGCCTAATGGCATAGGTTATTTTGTTAGTAATGGAGTGGATTTTCCTTTTGAAGACGGAATATTGTTAACGAGTGGTGATGCAAGTAGAGCAGGTGGTCCAAATGTATTTTTAGGCGATGGTACAATTGCTGGTTGGCCAGGTGATACTGAGTTGGATGCGGCCACAGGAATAGATTCGAATAATGCAACGTTCATTCAATTTGATTTTACCCCTTTGGCAGATACCATAAGTTTCGATTTTATTATGGCATCAGAAGAGTATGATATGGGTGGTTTTGAATGTACTTTTTCAGATGCATTCGCCTTTTTATTAACAGATTCAATGGGTAATACGACTAATTTAGCAGTTTTACCTGGAACGAATACTCCTATTTTGGTAACAAATATTCATCCAGATAATGGTGCTGCTTGTGGAGCAGCCAATGAACAATATTTTGGAGAATATACTCCAAATAATGGCCCACCTATATCTTTTGATGGAAGAACCATAGTTTTTACTGCACTGTCTACGGTTACACCTGGTGAAAATTATACAATTAAACTGGTTATCGCCGATGATGGAGATGCCAATTATGATTCCGGAGTATTCCTTAAAGCTGGAAGTTTTGACTTAGGTGGTGACTTAGGTGAAGATGTCACTATTGCAGCTGGTACAGCGGAATGCGGAGGTAATCAAATTACTTTAGATACAGGAATTCCTACGGCTGATCATACTTGGTATTTTGAAGGTGTAGAGATTGTTGGTGAAACAGGTTCAACTATTATGGTTGGTGATACTGGGATATACTCCGTAGATATTGTTTTTACAGGTGTTTGCCAATCTACAGATTCTGTTTTTGTAGAGTTTAGAGCAAGTCCAACGGCAAATCCAGCGCAAAATTTAATTGGTTGCAGTGCGAATGGAGTGGCCGAATTTAGTTTAAGTGAAAATGATGATGACGTTTTGGGAGCGCAAAATGCGGCAGATTTCGTTATAACGTATCATCTCACAGAGCAAGATGCTATTGATAATGTAGGTGCATTGCCAGCGAATTATACAAATGTAACAAACCCACAAGTTATTTGGGTACGTATGGCTGATACTACTCAGACTTGCTCTGATACCATTTCATTTACCATTTCTGCATCAGCCCAACCCACGATTAATTCTGCGAATAATATAGAGTTATGC
>TARA_R110002124_G_scaffold14345_9_pt1 | contig 47335 bp, 46 predicted proteins | sample TARA_R110002124 | Tara Oceans TARA_R110002124 (sample SAMEA4397445) | marine metagenome | biome: Polar Biome; feature: [SRF] surface water layer (ENVO:00010504); material: water (ENVO:00002006), including particulate matter (ENVO:01000060) such as... | depth 5 m
CTCGATGCTTAATTGTCGTGCCGCTGCAAATAGATCGTCCGATAATTGCAACACAGCTGAGGCGTTCCAAGGTTTCACCTCAGCGCGAACCAGAGGTGCTACTCCTAGAGCCATGAGAATGATAATAAGGTAGATAGTGCGATTTCTTACGCTATTCATGGTAACCCCCTAAAGAACTAAGTCAACGTATATAGCTTACTGTAGGTTTTTCATCTTGCGATGGTCATGACGCTTAGTAGTTGATTTCGCTGGTTCGCATTTCGCTTTCGAATCGGTAGCAGTGTCTTTTTCGGTGGCCTCCTTTCCGCTTGGTTTGCAATCTTCACGGGCCTTATCGTCCTTGGGTACTGAGCTGATCCCACTACCCTTTGTCATTTGATGGTCGTGTGTCGCGGGTTCTACATCTTGGGCCACTGCCGGAGCGACAATCATCGTAAGAACAAAAAAGATGGAAACGACTTTCTTTCTGTCCATTTGCTTTACCTCTAGTCAATGTTTACGTCGGGACCATTGTTGGTCGTTGTGACGGGTGTGAAATTTTACGGGCACAACCAGCCTTTCGGCATGTCTGATCGACACTTTTAGGATAGCAATTGTTATCTGACACGAGGATTACCTTGAAATTACAATTGCGTAAACTTCTCGGCATCTGGTTGGCCGACGGGCAAGCTGCCAAAGCCAATCACCAGCGCTTATTAGGTGGCAAGGAAAATATAACTGTAGCTGCCGTCCTCTTGACCGATACTGACAATACGAAGTTAGCAGCGGTGGCATTGGTAGGGGATATATGATTCGCAGCGAAATGAGGCGAATTGGCCCGAATGCGCTAGAATATTCACCGCAAGCCGATGGGACAGCACCCTGTCTCGGAGTGGTCGGGTACTTTGTGGTTGTGGTGATCGCTATTCCTCATCACTTTCGTCGTCTGGGGGTTGTGGGGCCAGAGCCCGGTTTAGTGCATGGCCTGATCAGTGCAGTAGCCCTGCTGATCATCGCCTGTCCCTGCGCTCTCGGCTTGGTGACCCCCATGTCAATCATGGGGGACACCGACAAACTGCGGGAAGCGGGTGCCAGTGTTATTTATCTGGGCGTCGACAGTGTTCTGGCCGGGGTACTGACAGTGGCCGACCCTATTAAGGAAGCTACCCGAACGGCGATTCAATTGCTGCGAGGCGAGGGCGTGCGGATCGCCATGACAACCGGGGATGGTGAGATAACTGCACGAGCAGTTGTGAAAGAGTTGGGTATTGAAGACGTCTACGGCGGAGTTACACCTGCTGCCAAGCTAGATATCATCAGTCGCCTGCAACAAGAAGGACTCATTGTAGCCTTGGCGGGTGATGGTGTGAATGACGCTGCAGCGCTGGCCAAAACCGACGTCGGTATCGCCATGGGCACAGGTACGTATGTGGTAATGAACAGCGGCCAGGTAACCTTGGTGAAAGGTGTCCTGCGCGGCATTGGCGAGTGTTTTTTGCGTCACTGCCTTAGAAGCAACTTCCAGTCAGTGGCAATCATCTCGCTATATTGACTCTATAGCAGCTATAGGAATTACAATCGCGAACAATTACCATTTGCGACTGCGAAACAAGAGATGTCCAGGATGCTTAGTTATTTGAACCTACAATTTTCCCGACGAGCGAAACCGATCGTCTGGAAAGTCACCATAATTTTAATGCTTTCACTTTCGCTCTTTGTCGGGGTGAGTGAGGCGCAGACAACAGCGAACACTGCTGAACTTCGACAACTGGCACAACTGGCTGAATATATTGGGGTCGATTACGCCGAGGCGGTGAGGGACGGTCAGGTGAGTAATGATAACGAATATCAGGAGATGACGGAATTTTCGCAACTGCTTGTAGAAAAGAGCTCGCTGCTAAGTACCACGGATGACTCCGAAGTTCTGGCGGTTCAGGCTCAGGCATTACAGAAGGCAATCCACAACAAGGCAAGAGTTGAGAGGGTTCGTCAATTGAGTGCCAGTCTGCGTGGCACGTTGCTGGGCCTGATGCCAGAATTAACACTGCCGGATAGCCTGCTGCCTGAGGATACTGTCCAACCTTTATTTGAAACTCATTGCGCGTCTTGCCATGGCAGATCCGGTCTAGGTGATGGGGCACTGGCAGCGCAACTCGATCCAGCCCCTACGGACTTTAGCGATAAATCGCGGGCGCTGAACCGATCAATTCTGGGGCTCTACGATGCTATTACCAACGGGATCGACGACACTGCTATGCCTGCTTTCAAGCAACTGACAGAGCGAGAGCGCTGGTCGCTGGCATTCAATGTGGGCGGATTGGCTTTTCAGGCTAGCCCTCCGCCTACGAGTAAGGATTTCAGTATTGATTTGCAACAACTGATCAACCACCACCCTGCACAGCTGTCGTCTCAGCACACTGTGACACAGCAGGCGGTCGAGTGGCTTCGTGCCAACCCCGAACGTCTCTTCAGGCCGACACAAAATCCGCTGATCATCACTCGTGAGCGATTGAGGTCGGCACACAATGCTCACCTGCAGGGCGATTACGCCACTGCGAGTGAGCTGGCTGTCAGCGCCTATCTGGATGGTTTTGAACTGGTTGAAAATAACTTGGATGCTCAGGACAAGGCGCTTCGCCAAGTCATCGAGACGAACATGATGTCACTGCGCCGACTATTGAAAGAGCCGCTGTCCAGCGGTGATCTGGACGCCCTTGTCGCTGAGACCCTTAAACTACTGGATGACGCGGAGCGATTACTCTCCATGTCCACGCTGTCCAGCGGGACCTTATTCACCGCCAGTCTGGTCATTTTGCTGAGGGAAGGTTTGGAGGCATTGTTAGTCGTCATCGCCTTGACCACAGTCTTGATTCGTACAGAGCGCCGGGATGCGCTCCGCTACGTGCACTTGGGCTGGATCGCGGCGCTCTTGGCCGGCGGCGCTACGTGGGCCGCGGCGCAATCGCTGATCAACATCAGTGGCGCCAGCCGCGAAGTGATGGAAGGTGTTGCCGCTTTGCTGGCAGCACTGGTGCTGCTGTATGTGGGGATCTGGATGCACAGTAAAACTCATGCCGCTCATTGGCAGGCCTACATTCAGCGGAACATCAGCGCGCGACTGAAGTCTGGTACGTTGTGGGGGCTGGCAGCACTGGCATTTGTAGCCGTCTACCGGGAAGTGTTTGAAACGGTGTTATTCTACCAATCGCTATTAACGCAGGCAGCGTCAGCGCAATATTCCTTCGTGGCCGGGGGGTTTGTAGTCGGGGGCTTGCTGCTGGCTGTGCTGGCCTGGGTGTTGATACGTTATTCGGTCAAACTGCCTATTGCCAAATTCTTTTCCACCACCACCTATTTGCTGCTGGGCCTGGCCTTCATCTTGATGGGGAAGGCCGTCTCGGCGTTGCAGGAGGCAGCTATCATTGGCATAGCGCCGCTGCCTGTCAGCTTTGAGTGGGACTGGATCGGTGTCAAATCCACCTGGCAAGGCGTGCTGGCGCAGATGTCAGTACTACTGGTTTTTCTGGTATTCATCGCGCTGTCCCGAAGACAGCAGCAGACATCTTTCTCTAAATAGCAAACCAGTGATGGCAACATCACCCGCGATACCGCTGCTAATTCTGATTAGACGATAGCGTTTGCAAGATGCCGCACTGCTCAACCGTGCGCTGGTTTGAGCAGTGGCTACGCAACGCTTTCAGTTGCTCGCTTAATTGGGTCAGTTCGCGAATCCGTGCCTCAACCTGTTGAATGTGTGTCTCCATCATGCGATTTACCTCATCACACTGAGCACCTGGAGAGCGTTTTAACGCCAATAACTGGCGGATCTCCGACAAACTGAGGTCCAGACCGCGACAGAGTTTGATAAATAACAGCTGCTCTGCGGAAGCTTCATCGTAAAGGCGAAAATTGCCTTCACTTCGCTGGATCGAAGGTAGCAATTGTTCTTTTTCATAATAACGGATGGTCTGTACCGAACAGCCCGTCAGCTTTGCCAGTTCACCGATTTTCATGGCGTGGTTTATCCTCTCTCTCGACCTCGCGATTCCTGCCGAGTCTAGATGAGTAGTCTGTACATTATATTCACAATCACTCTAGTCCCTGCAATCCAGTCATAACTCGTCCTGAATTTTCTTTGTGTATCAAAACTGCCACTGCATACCGAGCGAAGCGGTGAACGGTTTGTTCGGGCGCGCGCCATCCGGCTGGCGAGCCACGATGTGCTGCTCGTCGAATACATTCTCGAGTTTTATGTACGCTAACACGCCATCCATCACCGGGTAGCGGCTGATGAGATCGACCACGAAATACGACTCGGTCTCATCGAACTGGCTGTCGCTGTTGTTGCAGCCGACATCGGTGCACATGCTATCCACGTACCTGGCGATCGCGTAGTTGTTCCAACCGCTCGCAGCTTCCAAACCGACTTGCAGGCTGGCGGTGTTCTTGGGAATTGCCGCGAGCTCGTCGCCGTCTTCCACACCGATGAATGCATTGTCCTCGCTGACGGTGGCGTCGGTGTAGGTATACATCAGGTTAACCGGCACGCTGAATTGACCGACATCAAACTGGGCACCCAGTTGGAATTCTAATCCCGCGATTTCCGCCTTGCCTGTATTGAATGAGCCAAACACTTCGCCGTTGCTGCAGGGTGTGGCATTGGAGCAATACTCCGTCTTGTTGTCGAAGTCACTGTAAAAGCCGATGGCCTCTACGAACCAAGTGCCTTGGTAGCGCACCCCAGCCTCCCAGTTGGTGCTGGTTTCGGGCTTTTCATTCTCCTGCGCACCGCCGCCCAGGGGAGAGAAGCCCTCGTGCACGCCTGCCAGCACCTGCCACTGGTCAGTGAGGTTGTAGGTGAACGAAGCGCCCGGCAACCACTCGTCATTGTTGTTCTGCCGTTTGTTCCTGACCTCGGCGCGACCCGGATCCACGTAATCCTTCTGCTCTGACTGCACATCCTCATACCGCAGCAACAGGTTTACCAACAGCGCGTCATTCACCTGCCAGCTGTCAAGCGCCCAGAAACTCAGCGCGTCGGCACTCTGCTTGAGGTTATCGCTGCCTACCGGTTCGATAGTTTCGACGTAGATCAGTTCACCATTCACCTGATCGTATACCTCCACGGGCTGGCGGATATCCATCTCGTCTTCATGCGGTCGGCCGCCGAATGCCATCTGGTGGGCACCGAGGTCAACGTCGAAATTGACATCTAGTCCATAGGACTGGTACTTACGGTCGTTGTGCTTGTACTTGAGCCCGGTGACGTCGAGGCTGCCGTCCAGAACACCCTCGGCGTCGGTGTCACCGGCGTTGGCGGCGTCCACCAGGGCGGCTCCTCCGCCCAGCTTGAACCAGTCCCGTTTGAAGTCGTTGTAGTAGCCAATGGCTGTCATGGTCACGGTGTCTGTGATCGCGAGGCGGTAGGTGGCGCTATAGCCGCTATGCTCGTTCTCCATTTTGTCGATCAGCGAAAGGCCGTAGCGGCGATCGGGGTCGCGCTCAAAATCCCGGTCCGTCAGGCCAAGGTAGGTTTCATCAGAGTGCTCCTTGGAATATTGCGCTTTGAGCAGTATGCTCTGGTGTTCCCCCTCCCAGCCCAGCTTCACCAGATAGTCCTGGATGTCGTAACCCGTGTCCGCGCTGGAGCGGTCGATGTCCTTGAAGCCATCGCTGCGGCGCTGCGCCGTCTCCACCAGCGCGCCAAAATCACCGCTGCGCACGCCGTAATTCCCCAGCATGTCGATCTGGTTGTCCCGACCGTAAGCGAGATCGAGATACCCGGCATTGGACTCGGGTATCGGTGTGGACACCAGGTTCACCACTCCGCCGGTGGTCTGCGGTCCGTAGCGCAGCAGCGGCGCACCCTTGAGCACCTCGATCGAGTTCATGCGCAGGGTGGTGGGGAAGTAGTACGCTGACGGGCTGGCATACGGGGCGGGCGAAATCAGTATGCCATCCTCCATCAGGGTGATGCGCGAGGAGCGTTCTGACGTCGCACCGCGGATACCGATGTTGGGGCGCAAGCCGTAACCGTCCTCTTCCATGGTGTACACGCCAGGCACTGTTTGCATTAACTGGATGATGTCACCGGTGGACTGGATTACCATTTTTTCGTGATCAATTACAGATCCCGATCCAGCCAAAACGCGCGCATCCTCGACGGATCCGACGATTGTCACCTCCTCCAGGCGGTGCGTTTCGGCAAGGGCGAAGTTCACTGCCAGGCTTGTGATGGCAACAGCCAGTATTCTCTTGTACATGTGGTACTCCGATTGGAATTGTCAACCCGTGGCGTACTTGATCTTGCGCGCATCGCCAAGCAGAATATAAACGATAACAATTATCATTTGCAATACCGGAGCTGCAAAATAGTTTCTCTGCCGTCGGGCGTTGCTTCGAAGTGGGAGCCGGGGAGACGTGTGATGTAGCATATCGGCGGATAATTTTAGTCGGAGCAACAGGATCGGAATGCCCGTTACTGAGGCTCGTATCTATGTGAGGATTTTATTAGCCTCTAACACTCCATCATCGTGAGCACTTGGAGCGCATTTTAATGCTGTATTCCGAGAAGCCTTGAGACACCCCTAGACCAAGACGGAGGGTGATAATTAGCAGTTGCTCTGCGGAAGCCTCGTCGTAAAGGCGACAAGTGCCTTCACTTCGCCGGGTCGAGAACAGAAACTTTTCCTTTTTATCGTGCGGGATGGTTTTTACTGCACAGCCTGCCAGTTTTGCCAATGCACCGATGCTCATGCCACTCAATCATTACGCTTGACCCTATAGTAACTATAGAGATTAGACTGCAAACCGTGGACAGAACAAGGGGTCATTGTGACAGATCAACGTGCCAGTTGTGGTCAAAGCACCGCGAACGGAGCGCTTCGGCAGGCGTCCGAGAACGGTGACCTTCCCCCGTGCGGTTTTGTCAGCGAGTATGATGTCCCCAAGATGGACTGCCCCTCAGAGGAGGGTCTGATCCGTATGGCACTGGATGCTGTGGAACCACAAGTTGTTCTGCAGTTTGATACCCCCAATCGTAAGGTGCGCGTCTTTCATGGTGATAACGCAGACACCATCGAACAGCGGATGCAGTCAGTGGGCTTGGGCGCTAGACGCGAGAGAACCGCTCCGGTGTCTGGCGATGAAATTATTCGGGCCCAGGAGACCGCACAGGGAGAGGCACAGAAGGAAACCGGCGTTCTCAAGTGGCTGTTAGCGATAAACGGCATTATGTTTGTGGTGGAGATGGTGGTTGGCTGGTGGGCACAATCCACAGGCCTGATTGCAGATTCTCTGGACATGTTTGCCGATGCTGCCGTCTATGGCGTCGCGCTCTATGCTGTCGGCCACAGCGCTCGGATGAAACTGCGCGCAGCGCATTTCTCCGGATGGTTACAAGTGATTCTGGCTCTTGGTGCCTTGAGCGAGGTGGTACGGCGTTTTGTGTTCGGCAGTGATCCGCACTCCAGCTTGATGATGAGCTTCGGCCTGGTTGCCCTGGCGGCCAACGTTCTGTGCCTGCTACTCATTGCCCGGCATCGGGAGGGCGGAGCGCACATGAGAGCCAGTTGGATTTTCTCAGCCAATGATGTAATAGCCAATCTGGGGGTCATTCTTGCCGGTGGCCTGGTTGCCTGGACCGGATCACGTTATCCGGATTTGGTCATCGGGTTCATTATCGCCGGGATTGTTTTGAACGGTGCACGTCGGATTCTGCAACTTAAATCATGAAGAGTTGAGTGTGATGAAAGCTACCAACACGCCAGCCTATATTCCGGCTTTAAAATATCACGTCTTAACACGCTATTACGACAGGGTGGTTGCCCTGACTACGCGAGAAAGACGATTCAAACGCGCACTGCTAGACCAGGCCACCCCACTCGCGGGGCAACACCTGCTCGATATCGGATGCGGGACAGGCACATTGGCCCAGATGTTTGCCAAGCGAGAGGCGTCACTGACGATCACCGGCCTGGATGCTGATCCGGGCGCGCTCGAACAAGCCAAAACCAAGCTTGCCATGGTGGACGAGCGCGTGAGCTTACGGCAGGGATTCGCGCAGGACATGCCTTTTGAAACAGCGACGTTTGATCTTGCGGTGTCGAGTTTGTTTTTTCACCACCTTAATCGGCAACAGAAACTGGACTCCTTGAGAGAGATCCGTCGTGTCCTCAAACCAGGAGGGCGACTGCACATTGCCGACTGGGGTAAACCGTCATCAATAGTTCAACGAGGGTTGTTTTTGATGGTGCAGTGTCTTGACGGCTTTGAATCAACTCAGGACAGTGTGGAGGACTTGCTCCCCATCTTGCTCGAGGAGGCGGGGTTTGTTGAAGTCGCAAGAGGCGCCTGCGTACCAACAATTTTAGGAACTATCCGATTGATTCAAGCAAGGGTAGCTAAAGCTGTACAATGAACTTGCGCGGCCCCGGCTCTCTGGTTCTGGGAAATGGGTCGAAAATATGGCGTAGCACCGCCGTTACATTGTATGATCCACGCAGCGTCTGTGTTATTGTTTCCGACTCAACAAACTGTTAAACGAATGATCTGCAATAAAACCAATGCTTAAATTTCGCCGAGCGATAGCCATATTCATTTTGGCCCTGCTTACCTGCCAGTCGGTGATGGCCGGCCTCGGTGAGCATTTCGCAGTTTTCTCGGACGGTGAGATAGAGAGTGCACTACTCTCCAATACCACAGGGCACCTTGCCGACAGCCAATCCGACCATGGAAAACCCGGCACGGTTGATCTGGTTGACACTAATTGCTGTCATGCCCACGGCCACTGCCACGTATTGGCTTTAGGTTGTCAGATTAGTTCTGTGCCTTCACCCTACGGGCGGAGCTTCGTTTCGTCTCATTCCTACTCCTATAACTCTCAGTTCCTCGATCCACTCCTAAGACCCCCAACCAGCGCCTGATCTCGCCATTTTCTGGCGAATAAGCGCGTTCTACTGCGTAAATTCTGATCCTGATGTTCCTTGGGATATAGCGTATTTCCTAGTGAAATTCGTGTTTCCACACTGGATTTAGCGGTAGTTGCGTTGTTTTGAGCCTGTGTTTCGCCTCGGCGATCCAGGCAGAGACAGGTAGACCTAAACCAGGGGTTAACAGAATGCATCAATCCATCTGCGGGATCCAAATCCGCAAACTCGATCGGTACCGGTCGTCGATACACACTTTAATCGGGTGTCTTTTTACAGCCGTGTTGGCATTGCCGGCAAACGCCGCTGAAACCAGCGATACAACAATGACACTGGGTTCGGCGATACAACTCGCGCTGTCTCAAAATCCAGACCTCCAGGTGTATCACTTCAGGGAAATCGGCCTGCAGGGTTTGGCACAAACCGCCGATCTGCGGCCACAATTTGATCTGAGTGCAGAGGCTGAAAACATTGGCGGTACGGACGATTTCAGCGGTGCCGATAGCGCGGAGTTTACCCTGGCCTTATCGTCCGTTATCGAATTGGGCGGCAAGCGAGAAGCCCGAGTCGCCGCCGTCAATGCGCAACGCTATTTGATTGATGGAGAGCGCCAGGCGCGAGCCCTCGATTTATTGGGGGAAGTGACGCGTCGTTATGTGGACGTGGTGGCTACCCAGGCGCGTCTGGATCTTGCGGTCAGTAGCAGGTCGCTCGCGCAAGACGTTATTCAATCGGTGGAACGCCGCACCCGCGCCGGTGCCGCGCCGGAGGCCGAGCTGCTGCGAGCGCGTGCGCAGCTGGCGCAGGCCGAGCTTGTGGTGACCGAGGCGCAGAACCGCTTACGAGCCTCGCGGCTGTCGCTCTCGGTGTTGTGGGGTGTGCCAGAACCAGATTTCGTACGGGTGGCTGGTGATTTGCAGACGTTGGGTAACGTCGGTGACTTCGACGCGCTGTTGCAGCGTGCAATCCAGAATCCCGCCATCGAAATCTTCGCCAGCGAGGAGCGCTTGCGCGAGGCGGAACTCCAACTCGCCAAAACCCAGTCGAAGACAGATATTGGCTGGTCTGTGGGTGTCCGGCAATTCCAGGACACGAACGATACCGCTCTGGTCGCGGGCTTGAGTATTCCTTTATTCAGCGCAAAGCGAAATGCCGGTGCACTCCAATCCGCACGCGCCGCGCGGGATGAAGTCTCTGTCCAACGTGAATCGGCGCTGCTTAATTTGCGTGCGAGCCTTTTTGACGCCTACCAACAGCGCAAGCTGGGGATAGAAACCGCCAACTCTCTTCGAGCGGATGTCATTCCCATACTGACACGCGCGCTGCAGCAAACGCAGGCAGCCTACGAAAACGGCCGCTATGGCTACCAGGAGTGGGTCGCTGCGCGGCAGGAATTAATCTCGGCGGAGTATGCCTTGATCGCAGCAGCCTATACCGCACTGCAAAGCGGCGCGACGATCGAGCAATTGACCTCTGAACCCCTTTTACCTTCGCTGGAACGCGGTTCCAATGAGACTGAACAGGAATCTGACCAATGAAAACACTTACACAATACTGCGCCACGCTCTGGCTGCACTTGATCATATTAGCAACGTCGCTGAGTTGGATAGCGTTACCTGTCTATGGCGAATCGGCAGACTCTGGTCCGTTATACCACCTCGTGCCGCGCTGGCTGACGCTACTCATCTTGGTCATCACACTGGTGTGGGTGGTGATTCCTGCTCATGCGGAGTCTCCAGCGCCGGACGGTCACGAACAGGAAGAGGCTCACAGCGAGGAGGGCCTTATCGCGCTAACGCCAGAACAAATCAAACATGCTGGCATAGCCATTGAACGCGTTGGTTCCGCGAGTATCCGGGAGACCTTGCCGTTGTACGGGCAGATCATACCGAATGCCGAGCGCGAACATACCGTCTCAGCGCGTTTTCCGGGGGTCATCAAAAACGTGGCTAAACAGATCGGTGATGCGGTGCAACAGGGCGAAACGTTGGCCACGGTGGAAAGCAACGAGAGCCTGAAATCCTACCCGGTTATTGCCTCACTGAGCGGGGTTGTCACCCAACGCAACGCCAATGTTGGCGAACAGACCGGTGACAGAGTGTTGTTTGTGATCGGGGACTACTCCACGGTGTGGGTCGATCTCTCGGTCTTTCCCGCGGATTTTTCCAAAGTCCGTGTGGGGCAGTCAGTAAGGATTGTCAATCGAGACCCGTCTATCACTGGTGAGGGCAAGATCATCACTATCTTGCCCGTGGGCAGCAGTACCAACCAGACGACCACGGCAAGAGTATTGCTGGACAACCCGGATCACCAGTGGGTCCCCGGCCATTTTGTCACCGCTGAAGTGGTGTTGTCAGAAACGGAGGTGCCTACGGCCATTCGGCATGAGGCCATCCAGATTGTCGAGGACCAGCCTGTAGTCTTTGTGGAGGGTGACGAAGGCTTCGAGGCGCGGCCCGTAATGCTGGGCCGTAGCGATGGGCAAGTCAGTGAGGTGCTAAAGGGATTACAAGTTGGCGAGGCCTATGTCTCGACGAACAGCTTCACGCTCAAGTCTGAACTCGGTAAGGAGGACGCTGAACATGGGCACTGAGATTCTTCAACCTAATAGTCTCCCCTTAGTCACTCAAGCGGTGTCGCCGCATCACGTGTGCGGCCTAATGTCAGGCAGCAGGTTTTTATTATGATCGATGCACTTATTCAATTTTCAATTGCGCGCCGGTGGCTGATCATCTTTCTGGTCGCGGCGGTGGCGGCGGTGGGTGTCTGGAACTACCAGAACCTGCCCATCGACGCGGTCCCGGACATCACCAATGTGCAGGTCCAGATCAATACTGAGGCACCCGGTTACTCGCCGCTGGAAGTTGAGCAGCGGATAACCTACCTGGTCGAGCTGGCCATCACCGGATTGCCCTATGTCGAAGAAACCCGTTCCATCTCCCGCTACGCCTTATCCCAGGTCACTGTTGTTTTTGAGAAGGGTACCGACATTTATTTTGCCCGCAATCTTATCAACGAGCGTTTGCAGCAAGCCAAAAGTGAGATGCCAGGGGGTATTGAGCCCGTTATGGGCCCTGTCGCCACAGGGTTGGGTGAAATTTTTCATTACGCGGTGAAAGCCGAGCCCGACGCAAGACAAGAGAACGGCGAAGCCTATGACGCGACCGCCCTGCGCACCCTGCAGGATTGGGTCATTCGGCCGCAGCTTCGACTGGTGCCGGGTGTGACCGAAATCAACACTATCGGCGGCTATGAGAAAGAATTTCATATCACGCCGGATCCGGCAGGGCTATTGGCATACGGTCTGACGTTTGATGATCTGGTGGAGGCACTGCCCAAAAATAATGCCAACGTCGGAGCCGGCTATATTGAAAAAAACGGCGAGCAGTATCTGATTCGAGCACCGGGCCAGGTGGCCGATATCGCCGCGATAGAAAGGGTCATCGTCGCCTATCGCGGGAATGTACCAGTCACAATAGCCGATGTCGCCGAGGTGGGGTTCGGTAAGCAATTACGCACAGGTGCCGCCACGCTCGACGGTCAGGAAACCGTCCTGGGCACCGCTGTTATGTTATTGGGTGCCAACAGCCGCACTGTCTCAGAGGCGGTGGCTGAAAAGCTGGCGGAGATCAATAAAACGCTGCCCGAGGGTGTTACCGCCGAGCCAGTCTACAACCGCACAGTGCTGGTGGACAAAACCATTACCACCGTCCAAACCAACCTGCTCGAAGGCGCCGTCCTGGTGGTGGTTGTGCTGCTGGTAATGCTTGGTAATGTTCGCGCTGCACTGCTTACGGCGATGGTTATCCCCCTGTCCATGCTGATGTTGATCTCTGGCATGGTAGAGACGAAAGTCAGTGCCAACCTGATGAGTCTGGGCGCGCTGGATTTCGGCCTGATCGTCGACGGCGCAGTTATCATCGTTGAAAATTGTATTCTGCGGCTCGCAGAACGCCAGCATCATCTCGGTCGTATCCTGAAACTCGATGAACGTTTGCAAACAACATTCGCCGCCACGAGAGAGGTGTTTACACCCAGCTTGATCAGTGTACTGGTGGTGATTCTGGTCAATCTACCGATTCTGGCCTTGACGGGCGTAGAGGGCAAAATGTTTACGCCCATGGCGATGGCCGTGATTATGGCGTTGGTCTCCGCGTTAATCCTCTCGCTCACGTTTGTCCCTGCGGCCGTCGCACTGCTGCTGACCGGTCGCATTGAAGAAAAGGACAATGTCATTGTGCGCACAGCCAAGTCGTTGTATCTCCCAACACTGTCGGCTGCACTTCGATTCCGGCTTCCGGTATTCCTCGGCGCGGTGTTGTTTGTGCTCGGCTGTGGCTGGTTGGCTACGCGTATGGGCGCCGAATTCATTCCCAACCTGGATGAAGGTGACGTGGCGATTCAAGCGTTGCGTATTCCGGGCACGAGCCTGACCCAATCACTCGAGATGCAGTTCCAGCTTGAGCGGGCAATACTCGAACTGCCCGAGGTCAAAACCTACTTTTCGCGGGTGGGTACCGCTGAAGTCGCCAGCGATCCGATGGGTCCGAATATCTCTGATGGCTATGTGATGCTCAAGGATCACGAGGAGTGGCCGGACCCGGATAAGTCCAAGGCACAGTTGCTGGAGGAGATAGGCGAGAAACTCGCTCTATTGCCCGGTAATGCATTTGAAATCAGCCAGCCTATTCAGCTGCGTTTCAACGAGCTGATCTCCGGTGTGCGCTCCGACCTCGGCGTGAAGGTGTTCGGTGATGACCTGGGGCAATTGCTCCGCTCTGGCAATGAAATCGCTGAGGTCATCAATAGCATTGAAGGGGCGGAAGGTGTGAAGGTCGAACAGGTGTCGGGCCTGCCTATACTCTCCGTTGAAGCGGATAGGCCAGCACTGTATCGCTACGGCCTCAATGTTGCCGATGTCCAGGATGTGCTCGCGGCGGCCACCGGCGGAGAAGATGCGGGTCTGGTGTTCGAGGGTGATCGACGGTTTGCGATCGTGGTACGACTACCCGAACAGTTGCGCAGTGATCTCAGAACATTGGAGCGCCTGCCGGTTCCACTACCGCGAGGCGGTTATGTGCCGCTTGGTGAGGTGGCCGAGGTGAAACTAGCGCCAGGCGCCAACCAGATTTCGCGGGAAAATGGCAAGCGCCGCCTGGTGGTGAGTGCGAACGTCCGGGGGAGGGATCTGGCGGGCTTCGTTGCGGAAGTCCAACAGAAGCTGGATGAACAGGTCAAAATCCCGCCCGGCTATTGGTTGAGCTACGGCGGTACGTTTGAGCAACTGGAGTCGGCGACCGAGCGGCTCACCCTGTTGGTGCCCGTAACACTGGTGATGATCTTTGCACTGCTGATGATGACGTTTGGTTCAGCGAAGGACGCTGCACTGGTGTTCAGCGGCGTACCGCTGGCGCTGACAGGCGGGATAATCTCGCTGTGGTTACGCGATATTCCCCTGTCGATCACGGCGGGGGTTGGTTTTATTACCCTTTGCGGGGTATCGGTCCTGACAGGCGTGATGATGGTGTCGGCGTTTCGGGACGGGCTGGCGAATGGCAAGGATATTGATGCCGCGATTCGAGACGGCGCTCAGCTGCGCTTACGGCCCATCCTGATGGTCGCGTTAGTGGCAGCGTTGGGCTTTTTACCGATGGCGCTCAACACGAGTACGGGAGCCGAGGTTCAACGCCCGCTCGCGACTGTGGTTATTGGTGGGATTATATCCTCAACCCTATTAACGCTCATTGTGCTTCCAGGGCTGTATCGGATGGCCTATCGAAAGCCAAGAGAAGTAACTGAGAATGCAGAAGTGACTGCTTCGCCGGAGATATAACATCGTGACACCGGAGGGAGTGATTCCCAGTATCAGGCCGCTTGATGCGCAGCTAGAGCGGTCTATCAATAGCAGAGGAAATGGCAATGAAACAAATCAAGGCGTTTATACACCACATCCGTTCAGCGGCTGTGGTGGAAGCACTGCGTGATGCGGGTGTAACGAATATCACCCTGCTTGATGTCAAGGGCACATTAATGCCTTTGTCTGAGTTCGAGCAGGCGTACTCGGTCGAAGTTGGGGTGGCGATCATTTCCGAGGTCCGAGTTTCGCTCGTATGTGACGACGCAGAGGTCCCGCGGATAACGGACATTATCCGTCGGGCAGGGCGTATCGGGGAGGGGATCTCCGGTTGGGTCTACGTAAGCCCAGTAGAGCAGGCCTTACCTATCGGAGGGCCCGCGTAATGATCACTCAGTGTGCAATCGAGGTACTGACAATGCAGCGTAAAACAGACGACCCCGGGTCGATACATTTTCATGCGAATCGCATTCACCGCACCAATGGCCTCTGGTATTTTGAAACGGGGGAGGGAGAGAACGTTGGCCCATTTGACTCTAAACAAGAGGCCCGCACAGCGCTTTCGCGATTTATGGCGGAAATCGGAGCAGAGTTTTCAAATCAAAATTCGACATGAGAAAGAGAGGGAGATTCTCAATCTGCCGACATACTTTGATTTTCCCGTTTTAAAAGCGAAGGTAGCGAAAACCGATGTGCATAATCACAGGCACTATCACACGCAGTCTTCATCTGCGCAGATGGATTGAGCGTGTTGACCAAGAACTCTGAAACAAACCAGTGACGTACGATTGTGCATACTGCCACGAACACCCAACACCCTTTGAGGCCATCATATGTCCCACGACCACGGAATAGACGCTGAACAAGGCGATAAGCGCGTCGGCGTCGCGATTGTCGCAAATTTGATCTTGACCGTCGCGCAAGTGATTGGCGGAATTCTGGCGGGTAGTCTCGCGCTGATTGCTGACGCACTGCACAACTTCTCCGACGTCGCCTCCCTGGTAATCGCCTTCGGCGCACGCAAAATTGCTCGGCGGCCGGCCGACGTGCGTATGACGTTTGGATACGGTCGAGTCGAGATCGTGGCCGCTCTCATTAACTACACGACGCTGATCGTGATAGGACTCTATCTGATCTACGAAGGCGGCATGCGCTTCATTGACCCGCCGGAAGTAAAAGGTTGGCTTGTCGTCATTTTGGGTAGTGTCGCACTTGTCGTCGATGCCCTCACGGCATTGCTCACTTACTCGATTCAAAAGGGCAGTGTGAATATTCGCGCCTTGTTCCTCCACAATCTCTCAGACGCGCTTGCTTCGGTCGCTGTAATCGTGGGTGGATCGCTGATCCTGCTCTACGATCTGCGTTGGGTCGATCCGCTCATAACGATTCTAATCGCGGCGTATATCCTCTATCTCGCGGTTACAGAAATCGGTGGAGTGATCCATACTCTGATGCTGGGCAGTCCGCCAGAAATCGATACTGATACCGTGATCGATGCGGTTATTGATGTTGACGGCGTCACGGAAGTTCATCATGTGCATTTCTGGCAAATGGGAGAGCATGAGGCGGCACTGGATACTCACGTGGTTGTTGACAGTAACCGCTGGGGCGATCTCGAAGAGATCAAGCTGGCGATCAAGTCTCGCCTCGAAAACGAGTTTGGAATCCGCCATTCCACATTGGAGTTTGAACGGTCGGACCACATGCACCAGGGTGCCGAAAAATACGGTCATGGATAGTCGTAAGGGAGAAGAACATGTTCAATATAGTGGAATTTGAGGCCGAGAATGTTATCGGCCTGGAGTGTATCGGTAAGTTGACCGAAGAGGACCTAAGAAAAATACATCTTTGGCTGGATGCAGAGCTCGCCAAGGGTGAAAAGCCTTCTATGGTCATTGTGATGGAATCCTTTGATGGATATGCTGATGCCTCGGCATTTTGGGCAGATTTAAAGATCGACTCGAAACACGCTGGTGACTTGTCGCGCGTCGCCATCGTTGCCGATCAAACCTGGCTCAAATGGGGTACTGTAGCTGCCAATCCTTTTACTGGTGCCGATCTAAAGTGGTTCGCCACCAAAGACCGCGACTTGGCCATCACATGGGCAAAAGATCGATCATAAGCCAACTAGGCGCCCAATAGAATTCAATGTGAGGGTTACCGGGACGTTGATTTAGCCTCATCGTGTGGCCATTAGATTCTAGCACGTGGGTGTTGAGTGAGAATTTCCGGATAAATAACGCTGCGAGCGTTATGCGGGGAAGACTGGGCAAGGCACGCTAACAGCCTGTGTTGAGAATCTGGGGTTCAGTCGATGACGGTTGTCTTTTTTACAATTTCGATAGTTGCGGGCGCCGCCCTGCTAGCACTGTCGCTCGCATCGCTGTGGCGACCACGAATCAGATTCTGGCCACCCCCTGGTATAGATACCTGGCAGTACTGGACGTTTTGGTGGCTGTTCCGAACATTTTTTGTTGGGATAGTGTTAGTAAGTATTCTTGATTTTGGCGCCATCGGAAACCAACATATAGGCCAGTTCATTATTGGCATTTCATTGGCAATATTAGGATTTGGCTTAGCTTTTTATGTGACATTCCTGCTCGGCTGGCGAGATGCTCATGGTGAAGCGAACGGCCTCACTACCAGTGGCTGGTACGGTTGGAGCCGAAACCCGATCTATGTCGTATCTATCGTAGGTATAGTGGGGCTAGGCTTGCTGGTGCATTCCTGGCTTGCGTACTGCCTCTTGTTGATATGGACTGCTTTCTATATCGCTGCACCCTATCTTGAAGAACCCTGGCTTGAACAACAGTACGGAGACGCGTATCGAGATTACAAGTCAAAAGTACCGCGCTTTATAGGGAAGCGGGGCAATGAAATATAGCCTCCAAGCTACTTCAATGGCGACATCACCTGTCCGCCTATTGGCTCCATAGGTAATTTTCCAATGAGAAAAACGTTAGTTGTCTAGTTCTTATAAATGAAGACCTACGAATTTGAAATATCGAGCGAACTCAATGCAATACCATCTCTGTTGTGGGACGCTGCCGTAACACCTGCTAATATAAATCGAGAATTCCGACCGGTACTACGCATGACGTTTCCGAATGGCACGCGCAGGATCACCGAACCGCTAGTATTGAATCAAACAAAATTTAGAAGTTGGCTGCTGCTATTCGGTGTACTACCGATTGAGTATGACGATTTAGCCTTTTCAGGGGTCGTTGAAGGCCAAATGTTCCACGAAAAGTCATCAATGTTCTTTGTGAGAACTTGGGAGCATATTCGCCGCATTACACCAGCGGATTGCGGAAGCAGGCTAACTGATACAATTCGATTCGAGCCAAAAGTTCGCATTCTCGGTACAGCGCAGTTGAAATTATTTAGGCTTGTATTCAAACTAAGACACATGAACTTGCTTAAAACCTATGGCAAGCTCATCACTATCGATGCTGCAACAACGGACAGTGCCCAACCGCCGAAAACGCCACCATGACACAGGACACTTGGCTCATACTGTTGCACCAACTGCTGTTTCAGGGCATGTTCTTCGCCAAGAACATTCTGCTGGAGCGCAGGCTCGGTCAGCCAATCCGGGGCTTCAACCCGGAGGCCAACCTATCCATTGCGTTTTTCGCGATTTTCATCTGTGTTGCACTCTGGTTGTCTCTGAGCCCGGATACACATCGAATCACCGGTCTGTCAAGCGGCCTGACGCAGGCCACCGCCGGACTGTTCTTGCTTGCGAGTCTGGGTATTGCCGCCGCGTCACTGAAGGACCTTGGCGACTCTTGGCGTGTGGGGGTTATCGAGGGGCAGGAAACCGAACTGATCGAACGGGGTGTTTACCGCTTCAGCAGGAATCCCTTTTTTCTCGCCTACCTGCTGATGTTCGCCGCTTATACGATACTTTTGCAAAGTTTTCTCCTACTGGTGCTGTCTGTAATCGGTTTCGGTCTGGTACACGGAATGATCCTGCGGGAAGAGCGCTACCTAGCGGGTAAGCATGCCGCCGATTACGAGCGTTACCGGCAGCGTGTGCCACGCTATCTAGGGTAGCCCAGCCACTCATCAAGCCAGTTTGCTCTATCTTGCCGCGAAAGTGCCTTGATTGAGGCTACCTCAAATAGGACCGTAACAAGGACACCACCTGGTCTAATTCTTCGTTACGCTGCCGTGCGCTTATCGAATCGCTCCCCAGATGTTCACGCAAGTGGCCCTCCAATACTTCTGCCATCAGTCCGTTGACTGCACCGCGAATAGCCGCTATCTGCTGAAGTATTGCCGCGCACTCTGCTTCCTGTTCGAGGGCATTCTCCAGCCCGCTCGCCTGCCCTCTGATTCTGCGAATACGTGCCAGCAGTTTTTTCTTGTCTTTAGTGGTATGTGGCATGAACCTCACCTTCGGTTGTTATTTAGTATACTGGGGTATAGTATATTTCCTTTAGGTTCAGGAAGCGAATACATGCAAATTAACAACGCCGCAGAGGAAAGGCGCCACTCACACGTGTTTGATGAGGGCAATCCGCTGGCAGAACGCAACACCCGGTGGGCCGTCGGATTGACTGCTGTGATGATGGTGGCCGAAATCGCTGGTGGTTGGGTTTATAACTCCATGGCATTGCTAGCGGATGGCTGGCATATGAGTTCACATACCTTGGCGCTAGGATTGTCGGTGTTAGCTTACGCAGCAGCCCGGCGCTATGCGCGCGATAATCGTTTCGCCTTCGGTACCTGGAAGATCGAGGTACTGGGCGGATACACGAGCGCCATCTTCCTCGTTGGGGTGGCAGTATTGATGCTATACCAATCCGTTGAGCGACTAATTGCGCCCACGCCGATCCAATATGATCAAGCCATTTCCATCGCCGGGGCGGGACTGATGGTCAATCTCGCCTGTGCCTGGCTGCTAAAAGACGGACACTCACATCACCATGGTCATGCGGGTCACGAACACGGCCACGAGCAACACCACGATCTAAATCTGCGGTCCGCCTATTTGCATGTATTGACTGATGCGGCTACGTCGGTACTCGCAATAGTGGCACTGTTTGGCGGTAAGCTCTGGGGCGCCAACTGGCTGGATCCGGTAATGGGGATTGTCGGCGCCGGGCTGGTGTCTATCTGGGCGTACGGCTTGCTGCGTGATACTGGCCGGGTATTGCTTGATGCGGAGATGGACGCGCCGGTCGTAAAGGAAATCCACGAAGTTGTCGAGGCCTTTCCGGTTGAGGCAGTCATAACCGATCTTCATGTTTGGCGCGTCGGCAAAGGAAAATATGCTTGCATACTCTCCCTGCTGGCGAAGGGGGCCACTGAGCCAGACTACGTCAGGCGGTTACTCAGTATTCACGAGGAATTGGTCCATATTACGGTAGAAGTGAATGTTCTCGATGACATGTCCGGTCGCGTAGCACAGGTTTAAATTATCAGCCTATATGGGAGCTGCATAGCTCCCATATAGCTGATCGTTCTTCACGGCGCTATTTTGTTTCGAAAGGCTATCAGGCTTCTTGGCCCGCGCTTTGGGAACGTTTTACTTTATGGACTCTACCCGATGTAGCCTTTTGTATGCCGTGCACCATCCTGTAAAGCGCTGGCAGTACAAGGAGTGTGAGCAGCGTCGAGGAGATAATACCACCGATCACCACGGTCGCCAGCGGCCGCTGAACCTCGGAGCCAATACCGGAGTTGAGGGCCATAGGTACAAATCCCAGCGAGGCGACCAGGGCCGTCATCAACACCGGGCGCAGTCGCGTTAGTGCACCTTCAACGATCGCATCATCCAGTGAATGCCCGTGCTGCCGCAGATCGCGAATAAAGGCGACCATGACCAGGCCGTTGAGTACCGCTATTCCCGAAAGCGCTATGAAACCGACGGCAGCGGAAATCGAAAACGGAATTTCGCGGAACATCAGGGCGAGAACACCTCCCGTCAACGCCAATGGCACACCTGAGAAGATGATGCCGGCATCACGAAAGCTGCCCAGGGCCATTACCAGCAAACCGATGATCAGTACTAGCGTTACGGGTACGACAATACTTAGGCGATTAGCGGCCGATTGGAGATTCTGATAGGTGCCGCCGTATTCAACCCAGTAACCGGCAGGGATATCTACCTGCTGTGCCACGGTCTCCTGCACTTCATTGACAAACGAACCGAGGTCGCGTCCCCTGACATTAGCGGCGACCACCACGCGGCGTTTGCCATTTTCGCGATTGACCTGATTGTAGCCATTCACGAGCTCCGTGGTGGCCAGTTCACCCAGTGGCACAAAACCTCCTTCCGAGAGCGGCACGGGCAAGTTCTGCAATCGATCCGGGTTGGAGCGCAATTGTTCCGCCAGGCGCACCACCACGTCGATGCGCTGGTCTCCCTCGTAAAGTTGCCCCGCCACAGTACCGCCAAGCGCCGTGGCCACGAGGCTCTGCAGTTCAGACAGCGACACACCATATCGTGCCAGGGCCTCTCTATTCGGCAGAATAGTCAGTACAGGTAACCCCGTAGCCTGCTCGACGGCAACATCAGCGGCACCCGGTACCTGATTCACCGCGCTCTCAATGGCGTCACCCAGTTCGATGAGGGTATCGAAGTCATCGCCAAACACCTTGACTGAAAGCTCCGCGCGAACACCCGCGATCAGTTCATTGAATCGCATCTGAATGGGTTGCAGAAATTCGTAGCGATTGCCAGGTATCGGAGTGACTTTCTCTTCAAGTTCCCGCACCACCTGGGCTTTCGGCTTATCGGGATCGGGCCACTGCTCCCGGGGTTTGAGAATGATGAAGTTGTCGGCTACGCTGGGGGGCACCGCATCGGTCGCGACCTCCGCCGTACCAATCTTGGCGAACACGCGCTCTACTTCTGGAAGCTCCCTGATCCTGGCTTCCAACTGTTCCTGTAGCTGTACTGCCTGTCCCAGCGAGGTACCGGGAATGCGCAGGGCATGCATGGCAATATCGCCTTCATCAAGGTTGGGCACAAACTCGGTACCCAGTCGGGTCGCAAGCCAACCGCAGACCAGGACGAGTAATACAGCAACCCCTACTACCAGCCCGCGAAACCGCAATGAGAAGAGCAACAACGGTCGATAAAGGTGCAGTGCCCCGTTGACGATAATATTGTCCTTCTCCTTGACCGGTTTCCTGAACAGCAGCGCGACGCCCGCAGGCACGAAGGTTACCGACAGAATCATCGCACTGATGAGTGCTATGACTACAGTGATCGCCATGGGATGGAACATCTTTCCTTCGACTCCCGACAACGCGAATATCGGTAGATACACGGCAGTAATGATGAAGACGCCGAACAATGCCGGTCGAATGACTTCGTTGGTGGCGTCGAAGACGATCTCCAGGCGTTCTCTCAAGGGCAGGGATTTTTCACCGGCCTGGCTTAGTCGTCGCAGACAGTTTTCTACAATGATAACGGCGCCGTCGACGATAAGGCCGAAATCCAGCGCACCCAGGCTCATCAGATTGGCACTCACCCGGGTCTGAACCATGCCGGATATCGTCATCAGCATGGCGATTGGAATCACGGCGGCGGTGAGCAGGGCGGCACGAATATTTCCCAGGAAAAGCAACAGCACGACGATCACCAGGATCGCACCTTCCAAGAGATTGGTCCGCACGGTGGCCAGTGTTTTATCAACCAGGGCGGTTCGGTCGTAGACTGCCGTGGCCACTATCCCCGGCGGCAAGCTGGTGTTGACCTCTTGCAGTTTTTCCGCAACAGCATTGGCGACTTCCCGACTATTTTCACCGATAAGCATAAAGACCGTGCTCATCACGACCTCATGGCCATCCTGCGTGGCAGCTCCAGAGCGCAACTCGAGACCTGGACCTACCTCTGCGACGTCACGCACGCGTATTGGAACGCCTTCGGTTTCACGGACCACGATTGCCCCAAGGTCGTCGCTATTGCCCGCTTGTCCGGGCAGGCGCATAAGCCATTGAGATCCGTTGTGCTCGATAAAGCCTGCCCCTCGGTTGGCGTTGTTCACCTCCAATGCGCGCACCACATCTTCAACAGTAAGCCCCTGGGCCAGCAATTTCGCAGGTTCAGGCGCGATCAGTACCTCCTTCTTGTAACCACCGATGGGGTTTACCTCGACCACCCCTGGGACCCGCAATAATTGTGGCCTGATGATCCAGTCGTGAACGGAGCGCAGGTCAGTGGGCGTCACCATAGACCCATCGGGATTGAGAGCCCCAGGCTCTGCGTCCACTGTGAACATGAAGATTTCACCCAGGCCGGTAGCAATGGGGCCCATCGCCGGCTCAAGTGATCGCGGCAGTTCCGCCTTGGCCGCATTCATGCGCTCGGCCACCTGCTGCCGGGCAAAATATATGTCGGTACCCTCCTCAAATACGACGGTAATCTGCGAAAGGCTGTAACGTGACACAGAACGGGTGTACCCAAGGCGGGGAATACCCGCCATGGCATTTTCCAGCGGAAACGTCACCCGCTGTTCGACCTCTAACGGCGTATAGCCAGGCGCTTCAGTATTGACCGTGACCTGGACATTGGTGATATCCGGTACGGCATCAATAGGAAGTCGTGTGAAGTTCCACGCACCCAGACCAACCAGCAGCAGCACAGCGAACAACACCAGCCCGGGTCGGTACAGAGAAAGCTTGATAATATTTGCTAACATGGGAGGGCCTCAATGATCGTGTGATGCGCCAGACTTTTCGATGTCGGCTTTTAGAAGATAACTATTGGTGGTGACATAGCGCGTTCCGGGTGCGAGTCCGCCGAGGACTTCGACCCGCTCGCCGTCCTGTCGCCCGAGCTCGAGCATCCGCACTTCATACTCGTCGCCGATCTGGGCAAAAACGACAGTAAAATCGCGGAATGCCTGGAGCCCCGTTCGCCTTACCGACAAGGGTACTGAGTATTCAGCCACCTGGATGTCAGCCGTCACAAACATGCCGGGCACCCAATCGCCGCTCGGATTTTCCAGCACAACACGCACCGTGACGGATTGATTCGGCTGCGCTGTATTATCAATCCAGCTAATGACACCCTGTTGTTCCAGTGCTGATCCCGCGGCGCTCACGCGAGCGGGCGCACCCGTGGTAACTCGGGTGCGATCCTGCGGAAAGACCGCGAGATCGGCCCACACGCTACTGGTATCCAGAATGGTAAACAGTACTCTCCCATCCGTTTGCTCGCCGGGATGGGCGTTCCGCTCAGTGACAACACCTGCAATTGGCGCGGTAATCTTAAAGCGAGACAAACTCTCGTTACTTTCAACTGATGCGAGGTTCTGTCCCTGGATTACACGATCGCCCACTGACACCACAGTTTCTTGCACCACGCCGTCAAAACGGGCCGTCACGCGTCGCACACGCTCAGCATTCGGGACAATCTGGCCATACACCGATACGGTATCGTGGATGGTCGCGGGGCCAGCCAATTCGGTTTCCAGTCCAAACGCCGCCGCAATATCCGGGTCGATACTGGTACGCCCTTCAAAATTGTCGTATATCCAGTGGTGTGATTTATCTGCGTGACGGGCATCGATGGTCACTACAAAGGAGTGTGGCTCGTAAATCTCCGTGTCACCCTGCAGGAAGTCATCCTTTGGTTCGAAGCTGATCTCGTCCTTCACTCCGCCCAGGCGAGTCAACGTTATGGTCAAATCCACTTCGCCGGGCGGTACTGGCACACCATCTTCTGTGATCCATGCATGAAACTCCGGCGGCACCCCAGTCTCAAAAATGGCAAGCTCCAGCGCGAAGTCTCCGTCTACTAACAAGCGGCCGCCGTGCGGTCCCTTTGAGACTTCCGCAGCAGCGGTTTCGCCGTGTGGACTTTGATCATGTTGTGCGTGATCGTTGTGCCCCGGGGAAGAGCCGCCACAGGCAACGAGGCCAAGAACCAGCGCAATCGGCGCAATACTTTTCAATATACTCGTCATAAAAAACCTCATGGATTCAGGACCGCAGACGGCATCGCCACCCCGGTCAATCGTTCTATTTCAATCAAGCGCTGATGTGCCTCGATAGCGGCGTCCAGAACATCTGCGCGCGTCGCAATGAGCTCTGTCTGTAACACCTGCAATTCGTAATAGCTGTAGCGGCCCGCGACAAAGGCGCGTTGTGTTTCTGAAACGGCCTTTTCCAGGCGTGGGAGCACCTCTTCCCGTAACGCTCTGGACCGATGCAGGCTGTGTTGCAGCGCCTCGTAAACGTCAAAAAGCTGTGTCTCAATCTGTACTCGGGTGGCCACGCGATCTGCCTCTGCCCGATGCAGGTTAGCCCGTGCTTCAGTAACCCGGCCCTGGTTGCGATTTGCGCTTGTCAACGGAATTACAACACCGGCCACGAATGCGTTATCGTTAGTGAGTTCCAGGCGGCGGATGCCGGCATTGAAACGCCAGTCGGGTTTTGCTTGAGCCTCGGCTGAACGTAGTTCCGCTTCACGCAACCGACTCTGGCTGAGAAAGGCGGAGAGATTGGGATTCCGATCCACTTCATCCAGCAACCGTGTAAAACTCCCGGGTGACGGCAGTTGGTGAGGATCGCCTACAACCTTGGTGAAGTCGGCTTGCGATTCACCCCACTGCGCAGCCAGCCAGCGTCTGGCTGTCTTGAGTTCGTGGCTGATATCCTCTGCCGCTAGACGCACGCGTGCCAATTCCGCCTCTGCCCTTGCGACGTCGGTGGTGGGCGCCAGAGCTGCGTTCGCTCGTTTACGCACGGTAGCGACTGTCTGCTCAGCAAGTGCGGTCGCCTCATGCGCCAGATGCAAGTGTTCCTGGTATCTGAGATTTTCCAGAAACAGGTAGGTGGTGCGGGCAATGGCATCAAGGCGATGAATCTCGCTCTGCGCTTCCAGAGCGAAAACCCCGGCGCGAGCGGCGTTTACATACAGTTCACGTTTCCCGCGTTCCAGTACCCAGCCCAGACTTAACGTGCTTTCTGCGCCATCGAACGCCTCATAGTCGCCAGAGCCCAATGCGTTTTCCACCATCAACCCCAACTCGGGGCTGGGCGTGACCTGCGCTTGCGTCAGGCGGCCCTGTTGAGCCTCGATCTGGTAGCCGAATGCGACCAGCTCAGGATTGCTTGCCAGCGTCCTGTCGATAGCATCTTCCAGGCGAATACTGCCGGTCGAAGCAGCTGCCGTAATTTGAGTGATAGAAAGAAGGCTGAGCGCTATCAGCCCACACCACGCTCTGGCGCGGTGAGTAAGTAAACCCCACATAGATGTTTTCCCCACGTCGGTACGACGCGATTATTAATTGCGCGATGCCATAAGCAACAACGAGTGCTCGTGGCGCGAGGGACAGGATTTAGTGGATTTGGGGTGGTGCGCGCAGAGGAGGTCGCCAGTGGCCCTGGCGGCAAAGCCTACCAACCTGGGTTGGGGGAATCCAAATTCGTCGCTGCAACCAGCCTCGGACTACCAGCAGAATGGCGCAGAACAGGATTAATGGGATCAGTTTGGACCAGGTAGCACCGAGTTGTTCCAGAAGCGGGACATCGATTTCAGCGCTGTGAGCATGGCCTGAAGCATCGTCATGATGGACATGGGTGCCGTGCAATCCTGCAGGCTCACCGGATGCGTCAATATGCAAATGCAGCCCGCTCATCTGCATGGCTAACAAGCAGAAGGACACAAAGAAGATAAATGAGCGGATGTGAATTTGCATTTGGCCAACATAGCGGAATCCCTAAGCTATGTCACTCACTATGTACAGCTGAGGACCGGATCTGAATAGCAACAGCAGTATCTGGATGAACTTCAATAGAATCAGTGCGGGCTGGCATCCTAACGAAGACGTTCTACCCAGCGTCCCGGCAATGAGCTTGGGGATACTTGTCGGTCATGAGTGGTTAACTCCAACGGAATAAGCTTGGCCACAGTCCGGTAGGAGGCAATTTATTGCCATGGCATCGGAAGTGTTTGGGACCACCATGGGACCACCCTCAGGCCTTTTGATGCTCTCCAATGCCAGGCTCATTTTTTAACACTCTAATTTACAAGGCATTAGGCAGCATGGCGAGGCGGAAAAATACATGGTTCAGGGTTCGAGTCCCTCGTGAGTTTGTGGCGAAAGAGATCGGATGAAAAGTCCCAAACTCAATACTCGGCAGCATCTGATGGTCATAAAAATTAGCTTTATTGTTAGTTTTTCTGAGCATGTTACTTTTTATGGTGTCAGCTAAACACAAAATCGTACCCTGCTGAAAACAAAGAAAAAAATCACTTATTGATGATCGAGTGGAGTGACCGGAATTGACTAGCAAGGTCTGGCACTGATAGGCACTCGCTGGCTGGAAGTTGAGTAATAGTGCTACCGAATTGTCAGAGTTTAATTCGAATCTCGGCTAATCTATGTGGAGAAATTGGACGTCAGAGTAGTTTGTAATTCAGGGTAGTTTGTAATAGTAGATGCAGCCCACATACGCAATGCTAGTCAATTCGATATAGGTACAACTGATACTCTGGCGGTTGTTGGGTATCGGGGTTTTCCGCAACTTCAAGATCTCTTAACACGTATCTCACAAGCGCCCGCCTAGTCGTCACCTGTCGTCCCGCCGCGCCATTGAATAGCTCATCCCTAATGAGCTGTTCCTGGGCGGAGTTCAAGCGTGGATGTGGACGTAGTTGCAAATTCACATATTCATCCCACTCAAAATCGGGGGGCGTGGTAGTGGCCTTTTCTACGAGCTCAGCCCCGCAAATGCGGGCCAAGTTGAAGTCGCGATGTTCCTCAGTGGTCTCATCGAACGCCCGGAGGTGCCATCGTCTACCAGCAAAAACAAAGGCTCTGGGGTGTACCACTCGTTCAGTACCTCCAGGATTATTCATCGAACGATAAATGATCTGAACGGCTCCGTTCATAGTGACAGAAGCATGCAGGACACGGAAATGTCCGGGATCAACGTGGGTGAAATCTTGTCGGACCTCCTCCATTTCAACGTTTATGCTGGTGTTAGCTACGGCACGAAAGTATTGATCAATACTGAGGGTTGCGATGGCAGGGGAAAAGCGGGAAGTAGGCATATAGCGTCCCCTGCCTTCACCCTTGATCGGCGAAGTATTTCGCGGATAAGCATTGCGATACGTGGCAATAATGCGGGATGCCTGAACGCTGGAAATACCAAACGTCTCGCGCATACGTTGATTTGTCAGCAGGCCTTCGTAAGCCAACACCAACTCAATGAACTCAAACTGCTTGGAGGTGCGTGCATCCATGATCGTTGGTCTTCTGGGTTGCAATTTACATGTATGTTAAATTAACATTGATGTTAAAAGAAGGGAAGGCCTATGACTGAGTCGCTCATCAATCTCTTTGATCGTGTTCCGGAACGCGTCTTTCGCCCATTGGGGGCAGTTGACCACTCTCGGCGCAATTGGTTGTTGCTGTCCCATCTGTATAACGATTTTTTTGCTCCCGAGGCTGATCCCCCTGATGGTGAGGGCTGGACTCAAAAACGTGTGACTGCCTCTATCGAGCGTTTTCTACAGCGCTGGGACGATGAGCATGGGGCCGACCCCGAGGAGCTGGCGACACCGCTCAATGTCAGAGCGCATGGCGCACTAAAAATGCTGATTGAGAGTGAGTGGCTCAGTACTGACCGCGTGGGATTCACGCAATTCATCATCATGCGCCCCACTGTGCAGGGACTATTTGAACTGCTGAAGAGCTTTGCGGAGCAAGGACCAGAGTTCATCGGCGGTCGTGTCCAGTCCATTCGTAATAACCTGATGCAGGTACAAGCTGACCCCGGGGCGAATGCAGCCGTATTTCAGTTGGCAGCCAAGGAATGTTCGTCGCTGTTGCGCATGTTGAATACCACACGAATGCGCGTGCGGGAGGCTAGCGACTTACTCCGCCAACAAAATACGACGCATATTTTTTTGGAGCGATTTTTTGGCGAGTATATCTCCAGCCTGTATATCGGAGACTACTCCGATCTGTTCTCTAAAAACCACCCGTTGACGTCTCGATGGGAAATTATTGATTTGGTGTCTCAGATTTCGGAGGAGACAGAGAGTCGCGCAAAGCTACGGGTCTGGTATCGAAAGAATCTTCGTTGTCGGAATGACGAGGAGGCGGATTCGCTGATTGATGCAGATACCGCAAGGGTGTTGGCATTGCGCGAAGTCGACAGGTTGCTGACGCGATTGAAAGATGCTGTTACCCGCGCGAATGACCAAGCATTGGGGTATCTTGAGTATAAAGTGAGGTCACAGGGTAATTTCGACCTGTGGATCGACCAGACACTTGATGCAATTATTCGTGCGGCTGATTCGCGGAAAGACGAAGATTTGAGGATAGCTATAGGATGGTCTCAAGGGCGGCTTCTCAGCCAAGAAGCGCTGAAACTACCTGCTGCGAAATCACGAAAGCGTAAAGGTGCGGTGATTCAAAAACGACAGCTCTCTCCCGAAGCCCAGGCTCGACGGTTAGTGCGACAAATCATGAAAGGCAACCGCGAAGTGTCTGAGGCCAAAATACTTGCCTATGTTGATCGCCATTTGCCTAATGGAGGTGAAGTCGAAAGCGGATCATTGGTGGTTGAGTCGATTAATGATTTGTGCGTATTGGCGGCTTTCAGTCGTTTGGGGCTTGTGGCGGAACGGGCGCTACGAAATGAGCAAAAAGGGCTTGTGAGAGACAAACTTTACAGAGAGTTGGGTAAGCATATTGAAATTGAACTGACTGGTGAGCGCTTTGAAAACCAATATCTGGAAGCTCCGTCGGTAAAGATTCGTCGAATTCAAATCAGAGGACAGGGACATGTCGGTTAATTGGAACCGTATTGCCGAACGTCAGGAAACGTTCACGGTTAAAGATTTTCAACGGGCTGCGCTTCGTTTAATCGTTGACCAGGTTCTCTATCAGGCCAATGCAAAACAGCGTGTTGACTATGATCTTATTGCCGCCTATGAGAAGGAATTTACTGAGGTGCTGGATCTGCTAGGCTGCAATCTCGACCATAACGCAAGGGAGCGTTATGTCGCTGCAGTTCCGACACAACCGGATGTCAGTAAAATTCCGCTGATGCATACGCTCTTAGCCCTAGTGCTAAGAAAACTCTACGACCACCATATGAATCGAGGCTCCCTAAATATAGGCATAGCGGGTATCAGTCTGTCCGAATTGGAGACTGCTTTTAAGGAGTCGACCGGTCGCGACCTACCGATGAAGCCGCAAGCGGATCTGATGGTTATGCTGGAAGCGATGAAACGTTGGGGAATCGCTCGCCCCGTGAAGGCCGAGAATGTGGGAGAGGTAACCTGGTATGTGGAAATACTGCCGGGTATTCAGAGCTTGGTCAATGAGCGGTCACTGGCAATGTTGAAAGCCCACGCGGAGGTACTTTACGAGCCAGACGGGTCTGATCGCGAAGACACTGAAGGCGGCGAGGCATGAAACAGCTTCGGCGCGTTGTATTGGTTCAGTTCTACCTTCATGAAGCGTTTGATATTGAAATGGATGGTTCAACCGCTTTTCTTGGTCCAAATGGGTCCGGTAAATCGTCGACGCTGGATGCTATTCAAATTGCGATGCTGGGTGGCAACCAGCAATATGCGCGCTTTAACACCCAGTCCGTGTCGAGTAAGCAGCGACGTACTTTGGCTGGATACTGTCTCGGCATGTTGCGTAACCCGGAAAAGGATAGTCAGGTTATTGGCCGAGCGCGCGATGAGGCACGTACCTACATTATTTTAGTCTTTGGTGATGAGGAAACCGGGGCAGACGTCCTTTCTGCAGGGATCTGTATTGAAGCTGATGTTGAGTCTCAACAGCATGAAGTGAAAGGCTTGTTTGTCCTTCCGGGGCAAAACCTGAGAGCCAAGGATTGTATCGTGTTTGACGGTCGTGACCGCCTTCCGATGCCATTTGCAGAGTTTCGGGAGACCGCAAGGGAGCGGGCCAAGACGATAGGGCGCACTGCCATTTTTACAGATAAGTCCAGTGAGTATGTGCAAGAGTTACTTTATGCCCTCAATGGACAGCGAATGCCTGATTCACGGCGCTTCATGTCTTCGTTCGTCAAGTCGATGACACTGAAGAATGTCGACTCTATCGATGAGTTTGTGCGCAACTATGTGGTCGAGCCTAATCCGGTCGATATTGCCGCGTTTCGGAAACAGGTCGAACAGTTTGAAGCGTTGCGTGACCTTATCCGAAAGACCAAAGCGCGTATTTCGCGATTAACCGGGATTCTTTCGGATTTTGAACGGGCCCGTTCGGCGGAGTCCAGAATTGCGTCACTTGAAGCGATTAAAGCTGTATTCCAGGTTGAGTGGCTGGGTGAGCGAATTGATGATCTGGACGAAAGGATCGAAACGCTGAGCGACCAACGAAGAACGGCACAGGAAAAGGCTCAACAGGCAAAAGTGGAGCGAGATGCTCAACAAACACAGGTCAATAAGTTAACGGTTCAGCTGGAATCCGATCAGGCGGAGCAGTCTCGCCTACGGTTAGAAAGCGAAATCCGCGCTAATCAACAATTGATTGAGGCCTACCAGCATCCAGAGCTTGCACGGGCTAATCGGTGGGTCAATGCATTGAGAGATGTGGTTGATGATGATGCGTTTAGAAGTATTAAGGGACTGGTAGTTTCCACCATCGAATCATTAGTCCAAGCGCGCAGCCAAGACGATGCCGGCTCGGCAGTTGCAAAAACACTGGGCGAGTTGGGCAGCCAAATTGCCCCTGTGCGTACCACCGCTCAAACCGAGTTGTCTTCCGTCATAAAGCAACGCGATGCCTTGACTGAAGAGCGTGATGCGACCCGGCGCCGAATAGCTGCGGCCGGTAAAACAGGGCGGTTGCTTAACGACGGTGCGGCACTGCTGCTGGAATTGCTGGAGCGTGCCGGGATGGCTGTCCAGCCGGTATCTGCTCTGGCTCGTATTCTGAGGGCGGAATGGGCACCCGCACTGGAAGCTTATCTAGGCGGTGATAGAGATGCGCTGGTGGTGACGGAAGGCAACACCCAAGACGCCGTGAAAATCCTGCGGGAAGCACGGCGGCGTGGGCAACGGGTCGATGGGGCCGCTGTTATACAGCCTTATCATCTTCGTCAGGTCAACACTTCTCCTAAAGGTACAGAGTTTGCCGTAGGTTTGCTGGAAACTGACAACGACACCGCCCGCCGCTTTCTGTGGCAAAAATTTGGCAGCATGCGGCTGGTGGATACCGAAGCCGAGCTGGAAATGCATCCTCGGGCGATTACGCGTGATGGCATGCTTAGCCAGGGCGGGCTCACAAAGTCAATCAGGGTCGCTTCCGTCAGTGATCTTCGCGTTGGCAAAGACATGGCGGATACCTCTGAGTTATCCCGCCACGCGGCGGAGATTCAGGGGCACATGGAGGCTCTGGCTAAGCGACAAGCGCGCTTAGAAACGGTAGTGAGGGTCTTGTCGAGTCAAGATGCCGATGATGAGGATGGAATAGCTAAAAAACTGGCCGAAGCCGCCCAGGCTATGACCGCGGCGAAACAACAGTTGACGGCGCTGGATGTCTCTCACTTGGGGGAGATACGAGTTATGGTGGAACACGCTCAGGCTGAGTATCAACGCCTGGATAACGAGTACACGGAGAATGATCGTCTGGCTGTTGGACTGGATCAACAAATTGAGGGAAGAATTCGGGAGAAGACCGCGCTTGAAGATCAATTACCTGAGTGCCGCGAGATTGAACGATCTGCCTTGGCCGATCCACTGATCGTCGTTGAGACAATGGATACCTTGAAGGACGAAATTGAACGTGCCGAGAGCGCGTATCACGCCCGCATTGCCGAGGTTGAGAAAAAGCTGAGTAATAACCAATCCCGCCAGAGATCAGCTGAAGAGCGGGCATCTTTGGACCTGGTAAGTTATGTGCAGGATGAGCGTCTGGATGTCCAAGTGTCGGATATGCATTGGCACGACCGCTTTTCTTGGGCAGCGGACGAAAAACACAAACTGGCTGACACCCAGCTACAGAACTACGAAGCTGAAGCCGAGCAGGCGCGCCTGGCATCGGAAGAAACCCTCCGCTCCGATATAGCAATGTCACTGCATGACCGATTTAAGGAGATGGACCTTGAACGCCGGGAGAGAAACAAGATTCTTGATGCCTGTCCGGCATTTACCGGAGGTGAGCGCTACCGTTTTACCAGCAGTGTCGTGCCACACTACGAGTCACTAGTGCGATATATCAATCAGATCGCACAGGATGAGCAAAGCCTATCGTTATTTGCCGATAACACAGACGACATCAACGAGACACTGCGCGAGCTTGTTGAAGCTGCTGCAGAGTCTGGCAATGCAAGTGCTGTGCTGGACTATCGCCAATTTTTCACTTTCGATCTCGATATTCTGGTAGACGGCAAACGTGTTGATCGCATGAGTAACCGGCAAGGAGCCGGCTCTAACGGAGAGCACATTGCCCCCATGTATGTCGCTGCTGGTGCCGCTTTGGCCAAGGCCTATCGCCTCCATAACCGGAAGGGACAACAAAGTGGCAGCGGACTGATATGCCTTGACGAAGCGTTTCATGGGATGGACACCACAAACGCGGTGGCGACAGCTCGGTTCCTCCAAAGCATTGGTTTACAGTTAATCATGGCAGGACCTGAGTTGGAGCGCACCAAGCTCGCCCCGATTACGCAAACGATCTATGATCTGGACCGGGAGGGGTTAGATTTGCTGATGGAGCGAACCAAATTTAAGGCAGCAGCGAATGCGCTGATGGTCAGCGATATGCCGGGGGAAAATCCTGAAGTGTTGGCCAGCGCTTATCAACAGCTAGGACTGACACCTTCTCAAATGGATTCTGTAGAAGCTGATGCCGACAATGGCTAGCAAAGGTGCCGAAGCCTGTAACAAAACCATACATCGGCTACTTCAACGTGTGGCTCGCCGTGTGTTTACGGATGGCAATTTGTCGCCTACCGCTGATCAGAGTTCCGTGAGCTTTCCTGCCACGTCATCGAGTCTTTCCGAGTATTTCCAGCTCGAACGTTTTGCTGATAGAGAAGATTATCATGCCAGGTTGCAGTCCTTTGCCAGAATAGGAGCTGTGCAGGCAGATTGGGATCGACGCTCAAGTGAGCAAGGGCAACTAGACAGGGTGACATTGAACGATCCTACGAAAGCTGCCGAATTGCTTGGCATCGATTTGCCGTGGGTTATTGCCGCCACAGCGATTCAACACCTTGAACAGGTTGCCGGAGATTCTGAACTAATGATTGCCCCTATTGTTGATGCTTGGAAACACGGTAGAGCACCGGGAGGCGTTACGGCAAACAAGGCCAGTCAGTTTATCGATAGCATTCGCGTTATTGAGGCTGCACGTCGGTTGGGGGCTTCCGATCAAGACCTGTTACTTCGGAGAGTGAGCACACAGCTATTTGGTGACAGTAAGCGGATAGAATCGTTGGTGCGGCCTATCGCGTATCTTCTTTGCGACGATAGCGACGATAGCGACGATAGCGACGATGAGGATACTTTTTCTCACCTTGGGCTGGTAAAGCACCCCCAACCAATGCTCCTGAGTGGAGGCGCCGACTGTCGTGTGTATGTGGGGGAGGGCTCAATCCCTTTGCTAAAGCCTTATATTGGTCTTCGCCCTGATAGAATAGATGGGCTGTCTGTCGATAGTGGTCGAATCCAACACTTGCTGACGATAGAGAATCTCGCCAGCTTCAATGAGGCGGCAGAGTACAGTGACAATCCCGATGATTTGCTTATCGTGTATGTGGCAGGGAATCCTACGCCATCCTGGTTGGCTGCCTACAGAAGGCTTCTGAAGTCCGCCAAGCCCTCGACGGTGATGCACTGGGGGGATATCGATGTAGGTGGGTTTCGGATTGCTGGGAGAATAGCTGAGAGCGCTATTGCGGTAGGTTATTCACTTGATCTCTGGCGGATGAACGCCGCTGAGATGAGAGCCAACGCGCATAACAATGCGCCTGGCAAAGAGCAGATAACACAAATTGTGCAACTCTGTGAAAAGTATGGTTGGAATCAGGAATTAGCTGGGCTCAAAGAGAACCCCGTTTTTCAGGAACAAGAGTTGATTGAGTGGGTGCCGCCTAGCGGTCTATTCTAGTAATTCAGACCTGATCTGACAGATACCGATTTTTCAGAAGGTGTCTGTTAGGTCAGCTTCAATTGAAGGGACTAGCTAGCCCCGCCCCCCGGATGCAAAATCACCTTTACATGAAGTCTCTCGATATTTGTGTTGCGGTGTCTACCAACAGTTCTTCATCTTCTCCGGGGTCGTTCTCCATACGGTAGCCACTGGAATCCTCAAGAATGAGAACTGTAAGTGTTTTCTCGTGCTCTATAGAGTAAATGCTAAATTCCGTGGCTGCGGTATTTGGAAACCAGATGCCAGCTTTGTGTTTTACGCCGTTCCTGGCAAGTGGTGTATAACGAGCCTCGACAGCCAGAGCTCCGTTCGGTATTTCGATGCAGTCCTTTCGAGTAGCATAGTATTTTCCAGACCGGAAGGCGCGATTATTGGATTTTGACCAGTGCATAAAGCCATCCTCGGAAAGAATGGCAATTGCTTCTTTTTTGGAAAATTCCAGCCACTTTAAAACTACCGCAGTCAGGGAAGCGTCATAGCGGCATGCACAATGTTGCATTAAATCGAAGGAAAATGGCTCGCCATCAACCTGGATGCGAAAGTCGTGGTTGGGCATTAGCAAATTTGCGGCAAATATATTTGCCTCCGCCTCGATATTTGGAAAGTCCTTATTTTCATCCAGCATATCACTTTCGCCACACTCGAAACGACTCATGGAAATTTGGTTTCGGTGCACAAAGTAATGGCCAAGCTCATGGGCTAAAGTAAAATTGGTTCGCCCTTTGTGTGCTATGTCTTGGTTGTAGAAAATTGCCCATTCATCTTTATGGGGATGTCGGGCCAGCATCCCATCAATCTTTCCCATGCTGCCCGCTTGAACAGTCGTAATTGGATCAGCATTGAAAGAGGGAGTGAGTTCAAGCGCGACCTTTTCTACATTAACGGGATAACGTGCAGAGGCGTCTAGTCCTAGATCGAGAAGTTTTGTGATTCTATTTGCTTCCTTGATGGGGCGCCTATTTTCTTCGGTCACTTTTTGCTCCATGCATCAATCATGTCCATGATCTTATCTCTGTCACCTTTTTCAAGCTTGCCCAGCTTGCGAAAGAAGACCTCCTTTTCTTGATTTTCTGAAATTTCAATCTGCTCGTTATCAATCAAAAAATCAGTTGTGACATTTAAAGCTTTGGCAATAAGCGCAAGCTTTTCAGCCGAAGGCCGTTTAACACCTTTGTTCTCTATCTCCCAGATGTAGCTTTTGCCTGAACCAATTTGTTCAGCCAGTTGCTCAAGAGTGAGCCCCTCATTTTTTCTTAACGTCTTGATTTTATTGCCCAAAATATTGGTCATGATGCTTCATCTACCAGCTTGAAATCAAAAGTTCATTATAGGCATACATTTTGTGCTTGAAAAGTATTTCGCGTGGCGGTATATTGGTTCTGTAAATTGAACTTTTTGTACTGGTTTGAGGTGAATTAGTATGTCAGGTAAAAATCAACATGTAGTTCCCCACAATGACGGGTGGGCTGTCAAAGGCGCTGGCAACCAGCGGGCAACCTCCGTGCATGATACACAACAACAGGCCATCGATGCGGGCAGGGAGATCGCACGAAAACATCAGTCCGAGTTGGTCATCCATCGGCCAGATGGTCGCATCCGCGACAAAGACAGCCACGGCAATGATCCATTCCCACCGAAAGGCTGATAGGGTATGAGTAGCGTCCCAACCTACCATATACTTACCCTGTCAGGTGGTGGCTATCGCGGCCTGTACACAGCGACGGTTCTGGCCGAACTCGAGGCAGCGCTGGGACGTCCCATCGCGTCGCATTTCGATCTGATCTGCGGCACCTCGGCAGGAGGAATGCTGGCATTGGGGCTGGCTGCGGAAATTCCGGCCATCGAACTCAAGGCACTATTTGAAGAGCGGGGCAGCTGCATATTTGGTTGCCGCAGCCCGCTGCGGCGACTTCTGGGGCGCTGGCTGATCGCAAAGCATGACTCAGCGGGATTGCGAGAAGTCCTCACCGAGCGCTTCCAAGAGACCACGATCGGCGAATTGAAGCACCGTGTTCTCGTGCCGGCAGTCAACTATTCGACGGGCCGGGGTCAATTCTTCAAGACGCCTCACCATCCTTCCTTTGAGTTGGATCACCGCATGAAGGTCGTCGATGTTGCCCTGGCAACCGCCGCGGCACCCGTCTACTTTCCCCTGGCTCGCAACGATCGCGGTGTCTTTGCCGACGGGGGGCTTGTGGGTAACGCCCCCGGTTTGTTCGGATTGCACGAAGTGAAGACATTCCTGGCGCCAGATCAGAACGCGGAGATTCGAGTTCTCGCCATCGGAACGATGACTATTGGTGCAACGGTCCGCGGCGGGGCCAGCCTTGATCGCGGATTCGGCAAGTGGGGCGGGGGACTCTTCGATCTAGTGATCTCCGCACAGGAATCGTCTGTGGACTATATGCTCCGACAGTCGTTGGGGAACAATTACTTCCAGATTGATGACAAGGCGACCCCCGACCAGAGCAAGGATGTGAAGTCGCTGGATCGTGTTTCCATTGGTGCCACGAATACGCTCAAGGACCGAGGTGTTCATGCGGCGCAGCGTGCGCTCGGCGATCCACTTTTTCAACCTTTTAGGGCGCATGAGGCCGGCGTCCCCATCTTCTATCACGGCCCCAACAAGAATGCATCGGAGGCCGCATGCTGAACCTGAGTCCACTTTTCTTCACCACCGTTGATAATGAATCCTGCATGCATGACGAGTTGGACCTGACACCTGAGCAGCGCGCCTGGATTGCCAGTGTACGCACGGATGTTAGGGATTGCCTGCGCACCGGCATCCCTCGTGTGCTGAGGGCAAACGGGTACACGGAATCAGTGCCGCAGCCGCGATTTTTCACACAAGGATCGTGGGCTTACAAAACACTGAATTCACCGGCACAACATCCGCAACAAGCAGATATCGATGATGGCTGTTATTTGCCATTGAGTTTCGTGACTCAGACAAAACGCCCTAGCGTTGCTGCGTCAGTGTTCTTTGCTGCGGCGGAAGAAGCCTTGAAGACGCTGGTTGAAGAAAGGCAGTGGAAGCTCGTAACTGAAAAACTGACGTGTATTCGCATCGAAATTGCCACGTATGCCCATATCGATATTCCGCTGTACGCTATTCCCGATGAGGATTTTGCGGTTCTAAAGGCGTCGATGGAACAGCGTGGTTACGATTTGCTATCAGAAGCTGTAAACATGGCGGAGCAGGATGCCTGGACAGCGCTCCCAGCTGACAAGGTGCTCCTCGCTCATCGTGAATGCGACTGGATGCCGTCTGATCCCAGGCCTGTGAAGGAGTGGTTCCTGGGCGAAGTGGAGGCCAAAGGTGAGCAGCTCCGGCGTGTGATTCGTTACCTGAAAGCCTTCCGCGATTGGACGTGGTCCAGCGGAGGGCCTGCCTCGATCTTGTTGATGGCTGCGGCGGCCCCGCTCTTTGAGAAACGCGACCGGCGCGACGACCTCGCGCTGCTGGATGTCGTCGCGGCATTGCCGGCTCGGTTGCGCGCGGGTGTAAACAACCCCGTGGACGAATCCGAATCGCTCACGGAGCGGCTTGGCGGCGCGGGTGTCGAAGAAGCGGCAAAGGCGTTTGAAGAGTTCGAGAAGGTACTTCGCGCGGCCACTGACGCCGGTAGCCCTTCCCAGGCTTGTATTTGGGTGCGAAGTGAACTCGGACCTCGATTTCCGAATGAGCCGGATCGGGTCAAGATGGTATCCGTCGCCGCCACCATTGCTGCGGCCCCCGTTGAGGCTGGCCCCAGCGAACTTGTCGGGCGAACGAAGGCTGGATGAGCAGCGCTGCAGTGGTCGCAGATGTGATTGAGGCTTTCAAGCAGCGAGGCTTCGAGTTTGTTGGCAAGACGATTGATGGCTGGTTCAGGCTGCAAGGGCAGTTGACCCCGCCCCAAGCGGACAAAGGCTGTCCTTGCGAAGTTCAGCTCGACCCCACTTTCTTCGACTTGCCACGCATCCGGCTGCTGGAGCTCCCTCCCGAGCTACCCGCAGCGGTTCCTCATCTTGGTGCAGGTGGTGGACTTTGCTATCTCGCCAAGGGCACGGTTGTTCTGGACATCTACGATCCTGTTGGGCAGTCGCTGGCATGCTTGCAGCGCGCCGCCGTTTTGCTCGGGCAGATCTTGAAGGGCGAGATGGTTGAAGATCTTACGGAAGAGTTTTTCGCCTATTGGGATGGTTGGCTGTGCTTTGTAGACATACTGGGCGAAGACCTGGGGCGACAGAACTGTATAGTCGCGCAGGCCAATGGGAATCCTTTGTGGCTCATCACCGACAACGAAGATCGAACAACGAAGAAACTGAAGTCGCTCGGCTACGAAGTCACGAATCAAACGGTGCTCACTTACCGGATCAAGACGAGCGCTCAACCTCGCCCGCTGACCAGCCATTGGCCCCCTGACACGGTTGGGGATATCTTGGCGTGGCAAAGCACGCTTGACCCTCGGTGCCGGCGCAAGATTCACGAGCGCATCAAGGAAGGTGAAAGGAGGAAAGCAAATGGCGTTCTAATCATTATCGAGTCTCCGATGATGACTTATGGCATCGCGGTTCTCTATGAGCGCCAATGCCAAGTTCAAAAGGGCAAGCTCGCAGGTCGCCGGGATTCGAGCTACGGGTTAAAGGTGACGCCTGTCTCGGTAGTCAGAATTGATGATCGGTATCTTGCCCAGCGAAATATGCCCAATTCAAAGACACTTGCTGGTAAGAGCCTGGCCATCGTGGGATGCGGCACGATCGGTGGATATCTGTCGGACATGCTGGTCAAGGCAGGGGCGGGGACATGTGGAGGGAAACTCACGCTGATCGATTTCGATTATCTTCTCCCCCAGAACATCGGGCGTCATCGTCTGGGGTTTCCGGACTTGCTGTCGAACAAGGCCGAGGCCTTGGCAAAGGAGCTTACGCGATTCGCTCCAGGAGCCGAGATTCGTGCGCTCCCTGTGGATGTCAGGCAGGCCCAACTGGGAGAGCTCGATCTGCTCATCGACGCGACCGGGGAAGAGTCTCTGGGACATTGGCTGTGCTGCCACTATCCGCTTCCGACACCTATGCTCTCAGTCTGGATCGAGGGACCAGGAACGGCTGTTCGTGCCCTCCTGAAGTCAAACGCATCTGGTGCCTGTTTCCGATGTCTTTGGCATAGCAACAGAAGAGGTGAACTCCTCCCCACTCTTGATCCTCTTCCTGCCCTCTTGGCGGGGCATGGCTGCGAGGGCTTGTACGTACCATTTCCAGCCTCAGTCTCTGTACATGCTGCCAGCCTCGGTGTTGAGATGGCCCTTGACTGGGTCAACGACGTTTATTCCCCAGCGCTGCGAACCAAGCTTATCGACCGCGAACAGCAGCTTGCCACACCCGATTGCGATCCGCTTCGGGACCAGGATTGCCCTGTATGCATTTCATGAATTCCTGGACCACTAACGACAGAAGGACACTGTTGCATTTCTCGGATTCTTGTCTGGAGATATTTGACCAGCATGCTCAACGGCGGGAAGACGACTGCGAAGCTGGTGGGCTTCTGTTGGGATCGGTTCATGGAGCTCATATGCTCATAGAGCAAGCAACAGTTCCTACGGTGTGGGACAAGCGATTCCGTTACCTGTTCGAGCGGATGCCGTTTGGCCACGAAGCTATTGCCTTGGCTCGATGGACGACAAGTCAAGGCACAGTTCGCTATTTGGGGGAGTGGCACACACATCCCGAAGATCATCCGCATCCTTCTGGTCTGGATAGGTCGGAATGGAATCGCTTGGCAAAGAAGCGTCGTGACAAACGGCCTATGCTGGCTGTCATCGTCGGTCGCAAATCCCTTTATGTCGAATGGGTGCCGAGTTCGGGTCGAGGTTTGGTACTTTTTCCTGTGGAATAGTAACCACTCAAATCAATGAGCGTCCCGGCATACCGCCGTCGGACCCGCGGGCTACGCCCCGCGCTTCTTGTCGAATCGCGGCCATTCGGCTTTGACCCCTGACGCCTCCGGCCCGTGAGGGCCTGCGCGCTCCGCTTGCCAGTCCGAGAGAGGTGGCTGGCGGGGTGGGGCGGTCTTGCTCTTTCCCTTCACCGTACCACGGCGTTCTTGCCGTCAAGGGCTGCGCGTGTTCCGCGCGCTTGCGTCCTGCGGCCGTTGGTCACCCCTGACGGCTTGCGCTGTGCCGTGATGGCGCCGGTTCCGGGCAATTCCGCCCGAGCAACCGGAGCATGATCATGACTCAATTCTCTCTCATTTCCGATTCCACGCTGCTGGTACGTGACGACCAGGGGCGTTACCTGTCGGCTACGGCCGACCAGATTCTGACGGCTGCCCGCCAGGTGATCGACCAGAAGCTCCAGCGGGGCGCCTCGTTCACGTCACCGGCCGTCATCAAGGAGTTCCTGTGTGTGTAAGCTTCTCGACATCTGGTTGGCCTACCGGTAAGTTGCCAAAGCCGATCACTAGCGCTTGTTCATTGGCAAGGTGTATAAAACTGTAGCGGTCGCCCTCTTGACCGATACTGGCCATACGAAATTAGAAGCGGTGGTGTTGGAAACATCCCATAACGATCAAACTGCATTTCCCATTATAAAAGAGAGGATTGAAAGCGCAGTTGTCGATGAAATTTTCGGTTACGGTTGTTATATGGCATCACCAACAGATTGAGCGCCGATGCAACTGCGTCATGGAAGGCAATATGCCCAATACCGATTGAGCTGTCCTGGTGCTTATCGGTAGTTGTCGTGGCGAAATCAACACCGCGGGCGGCCATGGGTGAGTAGCTTTGGATAGCGGTGTGTTTGGGTTCAATGAAGCAGGCTCAGAGATTCGTCACGGCCCATGCCGCAGTTCAGAATCTTTTCAACCTTGGCAGGCTCCTGGTCAGCGCTCAGCACTATCGGAATCTCAGGGTAAGTGCGTTCGTTGAGTGACTAGGACAGGCGTCTGAGATCCGGGGCTAGATTTCTGCAGCCTGGAAAAGTTAACTTGCCGATACCCCCTCGAGTCATTAATCTAGCGTTCCGAGGCCAACGCCGATCAGGATTTCGGCATGAAGGCGCATATCTCCGGCGACAGCAAAACCCGACTCATTTCACTCGGTGGTGGCGACCGCGGCCAACGTGCACGATTCCCTGGTATTGCCTGACTTGCTTCACAGCGAAGAAACGCGGGTTTGGGGCGACTCCGTCTATGCCCGCCAAAACAGACTATTACGCGCCCCGCGCTCAAGACTCCACTCAGGCCAAAGGCAGCCGGAATCGAAAGCTGACCGGAGAGGAGCGCGCCAAAAATCGGAACAAATCGCGCGTTCGCGCACGTTTGGAACATCAGTTCGGCATTATCAAACGGTAGTTTGGCTTCAACAAAGTCCGCTACCGTGGGCTGGCCAAAAATGGTCATCGCGTGTGCCCTGAGCAACCTTGCTGTTGCCAAGAAGGCGCTGCTGGGTAGAAACCGAATGGAAATGCAGGGAAGTTGCGCCTAATACGCAGCAAATTGGGGCCTTGTTGCCCCGAAGGACGAAATAGGCCGGGGATTCCCTAAGACGTTTCCTCGGAACCGGCACAGGAATGATGAAAAGTTGAAGGTATTGGATCTGTCCGATGTACGTCGGTAATGAATCAGATGATTCCTAGTAGAGTCGCGCAGGGTTTCGAACTGCCCAGCGAGGAACAGGTAGATCGCGAGTGGCGACAGCAGATAGGCGATGAGCAGCGTGAGCGGCTGTTGCGGCGTACATCCGACCTACCGCCCGAGCCCCGGACCTACACGGTATGAAAAGATTTCCACCAACGGCTTCTCCGCGAACACTTTTAGTGAGAGAAGCTCGTGGTCTGGAGTTCTCTCAAAAAAATGGTCCGTGCACTGGGTACCTAGGTTCCAAGCTTGGGCGCGATCAATCGCGGGACCAGCTATGTTCAGTCTGAATGCTCCTGACATCACCATACCGTCGCTGATATACTCGATCGAGGCCCTTATGCTGGTGCCTACCGCGATTTTCTCTTCTGGATCATCGAACGAGCGGCCCAAGGCTGCGGTGAAGACTTCGACCTTTCTATCTTCCGACAGACAGACCAGGCTTCGCAGTCCCATCAACCCAATAGCGGACCTGGTCGCATCAATAACGTTGGAAAACGCGGCCACCGCCGTCCGAATGTCAGGCACGCTGGTTGGAAACGTCACCCGCATCGCATCGATGCGGTGCCCATCGTAAGGGAGTCTATGAATCAATAGCGCGAGACTAAAATTGTTCTTGTGCGCCTGCGCCACGAAGGCCTGCATCACTTCGGGTTGATAAGTCCGCAAAAACAGCTCTTCGAGCAGGATATAACCGCACACCGCGCCAAGGAAGCGAGCCTCCAGCTCGTACCTCTTTACATTGTTCGGATCCCATCGACGGGGACTATTTAGCGAGTGATGGCGTAGCTCACCGCGCAAGAGGATAATTTCTTTAACAAGCTTCGAGACATCGCTCTCATCGCAGTCTTCGACTGGGAGCCGACTGCTCTTTCCCGCGAACTCAGCCTTGAAACTCCCCACAGCCGACTTGAGTTTGTCAACGAATACAGTCTCGCCCAGCAAACGTCTGACCTGCTCCCTCTGCTTCGTCTTGCCGTCGCAGTAGCGTGTTTCAAGAAACAAGAAATAGCCATTGTAGGCGTCCACGTTCCGGCCCGCGGATTTCGCGATAGACGCATCGCGATAGTGCGCAACATCTTCCAGTCTGGCCGAAGCTTCTTCCTTCATCAAAAATGCACGGGCGATGTGCTCGAACTCTATAGGATTTTGGTCCTTCTCGCCCGCGGCGTGATGAAACGAGGTCACTTGAATCGCGGAACGCTCGGATTCGTTCTCAGGCGTGAACGTTGAGCTGACATCGTCAAAGTCGATATCGATAACCAGGTACGAAGCTAGGACAGCCTGCCATTCGCGGAGTTCGCGCTCCGCTAAAACCTTATAGAAGCCGCTCTCGACAGAGAGCGTGTGTTTAGCGCCATTGTCAGTAGACGATGTTTGTGTGAATTTGGGAGCGTGTTTGACATCGATACCCCTGCGCACGATACCCGCCGAAGTTAGAAGTCCATTGTCTGTCTGCAGAAAGAGCGTGCTTTCCTTCGTTTCGACGGGAAAATGCGGCGCAATTCTGACTCTGTTCCTTATTTTGAAAGATATCGTAACTATCAATGTCTACTCTCGTGTCCAAGTTTTTACTGATCCTGCCCACCAACAGTGAACACGTACCTAAGCGACGTCTTCTGCCTCAAACGCTGCCGGGCTAATAAAGCTGTTGGCGTTGTGTCGGCGGCTTCAATTGTAGTCCACTTCGATGTACTCGAACACGATCTGCCGCATCTCCTCTCTCTCGGAGAATCTGTCCCGATGAATGTCCTCTACCTTGAGCGAGTGGAAGAAGCTCTCGGCACAGGCATTGTCGTAACATTTGCCCAAGGCGCTCATACTGCATAACAGATCGTGCTCCCGGATTAACCGGTGGTAGGTGCCCGAACATTACTGGCTGTCGCGATCCGAATGCACAATGACTCCGGTGGGCATGCGGCGCCGCCACAGGGCCATCTGTAGCTCGTCACAAACCAGTTGCGCGGTCATTCGCTCGGACATGGCCCAGCCGACGACTAGACTCGAATACAGGTCGATAGCCACCGCCAGATACAACCAGCGCTCCTCAGTCCAAAGATAGGTGATGTCACCCACGTATTTCTGGTCACGCCCGGTGGCCGAGAAGTCCTGCTGCAACAGGTTCGGTGCCACGGGCAAATTGTGCCGGGAATTCGTGGTCGCCTTGAATTTCTCCGTGGCCTTGGCTCGCAAGCCCTGCCGCCGCAGGCTATCCGCGAAGGTCTCTCGGTCATGCCGGTATCCAGCCTCTTCCATATCCCGAACCAGCCAGGGTGCCCCCGAGCGGCCGTTGTGAGCGTAAGCTTCCCCATATTGAAGACAGGGCATATTTAGAGCACTTTTGGCAGCACTCCCGGAGCAGTACCTGTTCGAGGCGGGATGTCAGGTAGGCCTCGATATCCCGGTGAACATGGCCAGGCAGGCATTGCCCCGTTGGGTCGGTTGGCCCACCAAGGCAGGGTAATGCGCTTTGACGAATCAGTGGAGCTGTGTCTGCTCGGGTTGATGGCGCTCGTAGGTGGTGTGGCCAGGGCTGTGGAATCCCTGTGATAAAAGGAAATCTGGGACCATCTTCCCACCCTTTCGCGCCACCTAATGCCCATCGCAATGTATTATGTCTCTGATATTGAAGGCATTAGCGGGCATTCGCAGGCGTTAGATTTGACCCCTGATGCTTCGATTCCCTCGGCTCCACGGTGTTTAGTGAGGGACAGAGAAAATATTTTTAAGAAAATTTTGAGCATGGTATTTTTCATGGTATTAGGCTGTTGGCCAAAAATAACTTCATGAATATAAAGAAGAAAACGGGCTTATTGATAATCGAGTGGGAGTGACCGGTATTCACGGGTAATGTCTGGCACTGGCTGGCATCACAGTCGAGGCTTCGAGATCTCGCAGCTAAGAGAAGTATCGCAAGGACACGGATGATGCCTCACGCTGCGGTGGCCAGGATGGCCAGCCGGGACGTGGAAGCTGATCATTGCTTGCACCACTGTCCCGGTTCAACCGCTCTATCGGATCGTCGAAGAATACTACCTGGCGTTCGCTGGCCATTTGGCCGAGCACGACCGTATGGACGCGGGATGTAGCAACGCATGGAGCAGTTGCCGAGGACAGGGATCTGCCGGGTTACTGCACCGGGAGTTCGAGGACTAACTGAAATGCTGCCGTCTCGAGCACGGGTTGATTCCCGGCATCCTGTCCCCCTCCGTTGCCCGCCAAACGTCTGTACGATGTGCAAAGCATCTTGAACGCACGGCAAATTTGTTCCGTCCGCACACCACTACACTGACCTTGTCATATCAACAAAAGCACGAGGACAGTATTATGAATTCAACAACACAGCACTTGATCATCGGTTCTACCGGTAAGACCGGTTCACGCGTTATGACAGGATTGAAGGCGCTTGGCTTCAATCCCAGAGGTACGAGCCGCAACGGCGAAGTGCATTTTGACTGGGATGATCCGACCAGCTGGTCAAGAGCGCTCAATGGCATCGATGCGGTTTACCTGACTTACTACCCGGACCTGGCCATGCCCAAGGCACCTGAAGATATCTCCAGGTTCTGCGCCCTCGCTAAGATGAAGGGTGTCAAACATATTACCGTGCTTTCCGGTCGCAGTGAACCTGCAGCCCAGGTATGTGAAAACATCATCATACAATCAGGTATCAGCTGGACGGTCGTTCGCGCCGCCTGGTTCGACCAGAATTTCAGCGAGGGCCTGTTCCGTGAGTTCATCATGGATGGCAACATCGCGCTGCCAGTTACAGATATTACTGAACCTTTCATCGATATCGATGATATCGCTGAAGTTGTTATCGCGTCGCTGACCGACGACAGGCACAGTGGACAGCTGTATGAAGTCACCGGGCCCGAACTGATCAGCTTTGCCGATATCGCGGCCAGATTCAGCAAGCACCTGAGCAGGAGGGTTAGCTTCGAGTCGATCAGTATCGCCGACTTTCAATCTCGGTTGGTCAGGGATGGTGTGCCTCAGGGTGTTATCGAAACCTTGACCTATTTGTTCGGCGAGGTGCTCGACGGTCGCAGTGAATCGATCACCGACGGTGTTGAGCGCGCGCTGGGTCGCCCTGCAAAGAGCTTCGATCAATATATTCAGAAAAATATGCAGTTCTTTATTGAGGGGACCTGATCATGGCTATTCAAATCCTGCAACTCATCGAAGCTTTGATTCAGCTCTCGATGATAATCATGGTCGGGCTGTATTTTGTATTCTCGAATACTCTCATGGCATCCCTCGACAAGTTTGAATCAGGTGCAGACGTTATGGTCGAGATCAACAAGGCCATTCTTAACCCAGTGTTCATGGCGGTGTTCTGGATATCCGGGCTGGGCTCACTGTATTTCGTGATTGTCGCTGAGGGATTGTTATTCGTTAGCGGCCTTGTGTTCCTGGTGGGTACGACCCTGGTGACCATAGCCAGAAATGTGCCCTTGAATAGCCAGCTGCGGGATGCGGGTGCGGAGCGTGGACAGGTCTGGTCGCGCTACCTCGACAAGTGGGTGTTCTGGAATCATGTACGAACAGTGGCGGCAACCACCTCGGGCTTGCTGTTGGTTGTCTGAGCGTTAAACATGCGATGCAATGAGACAAAAACCCAGCTAAAACTGGGTTTTTGTCCGCCAAGGGAGGACAAGCAGTTCGCCATGTGAATGCGATGTGGGTTATAGTTTTTTCGCGCAATGAGACGTACAAGAGGCTAGGTATGTCGTTTGATTACAAAACAAGAACAGCCACACATATCGCAGATCATCCTGTTGGCAAGCTGCTCGACAGCTTGAGAATGGAAAGCGCGTTTTACACCCACTCGAGGCTG
>TARA_R110002124_G_scaffold74881_3_pt1 | contig 47278 bp, 37 predicted proteins | sample TARA_R110002124 | Tara Oceans TARA_R110002124 (sample SAMEA4397445) | marine metagenome | biome: Polar Biome; feature: [SRF] surface water layer (ENVO:00010504); material: water (ENVO:00002006), including particulate matter (ENVO:01000060) such as... | depth 5 m
AATGGTCACGGAGACGATCTCACCGTTGATGTCTTCGGCAGCCGCCTGGGGATCGATGTTGAGCGCAATCGGGCCGCCGTCTTCCAAACCGGAAGCCGCATCGACGGTGACCGTCGGCGCGTCGGCCTGCGACGCGACGGAAACGTCAATGGTCGCCGTTTGGGTCGCCGTGTCACCGTTTGCTTCCGTCGAGGTTGCGGTTACGGTCAGCGCGAAGTCGGCGCCGCTGTTCGGAGCCGGCGTAACGGTCAGCCCCTCTAGCTGTGACGGCGTCAGATCGACCGAGGTATTGCCCTCGGACGCCGTGAAGGAAATGCCGTTGGCAAGCGTAACGGTCGCGCCCGGCGGAATGTCGGAAATGGTCACGCTGAGCGTTTCCGAGCCGTCCGTATCGGTCAGCGCGGATGAAATATCGAGGGCGATCGGGCCGCCGTCTTCAATGCCAGACAGGGCGCTATCGACGTTCAAGGTCGGGACATCCGCCACGCCGTCGACGCCGACGGAGATGGTGCCGGTTGTCGGCTCGGACGTGCTCTCGCCGTCCTTGGTCACGACGGAAACGCCCAGATCGAAATCGACGTCGCTGTTCGCAGGCGGCGTGATCTGCAAACCTTCCAGATCGGCCTCTGAAAGAACGACCGTGCCGTCTTCGTTGACCGTGATCGGACCATTGGCGTTGGACAGGGTCGCGCCCTCGGGAATGCCGGAAAGCGTGATCTCAGCCGTTTCGCCTTCGTCGGCCTTGTCGATGGAAATCGGCAGGGCGATGCCCGTGTCCTCGTCACCAGAGGCCGTGCCCAGCTCAAGGGTCGCCCCCTCGGCCAGATTGTTCGGGTCGACGGACAAGGTCTGAGGCGGCAGCGTCGTGCTGTCGCCGTCCTGTTCCGTCGTCGTCGCGGAGACACTCAGGTCGAACAAATCCTCGCCAACCGGAACGATACTCAGCCCGGAAAGCTGGTCCGGCGACAAGGTAACGCTGGTATTGCCATCCGTCGCGGTGAAGGTCGTGCCGTCACCCAGGTTCAACGTCGCGCCAACCGGGATATCCCCAATCGTCACGGTGACGGTTTCGCTGCCGTCCGTGTCCGGCGTGGTTGCGGTGATGTTCAACGGCACCGCGCCAGAAATTTCGTCGCCGACCGACATGGTCAACGTCGGCACGTCGGCCACGCCCGCCACGTCGACACTGATGTTCCCCGTGGTCGCGTTGGAAATCACGCCGCCTTCGATCGTGGTCGCGGACACACCGATATTGAAGCTGCCGGAATAGTTTTCCGGCGGCGTGATGGTCAGGCCAGAAAGCTGCGCTTCGGTCAAGGTCGCCGAGCCGCCAGTCACCACAATTTCGGTACCGTTGCCGCGCAGGACTGAACCCTCGGGAATTCCAGACAGAGTGACCGACAGGGTGTCGTTCGCGTCGGCCTTGTTGACCGTCAACGGCAGATCGATCGCGCCGTCTTCGAGGCCGCTTCCGGCGCCTGCGTTGACGGAGGCACCATCACCGACGAAGACCTGTTCGGTCTCGCTCGGGCTATTTGTCGAAGTGCCCGTGTTGGTCTCTTGCGTCGTGTTGTTTGCGGGGGTGTTGTTCTCGCCGAGCCCCGTATCCTGGGGATTCGGAGCGAAGGGATCGATCTCGGTCGTGACGTCGGTGAAATCTTCCTGGAAGCCCTGCTGACCGCCGGCCTGCGTATCCAGATTGTTCAAATCCTCGGCCGAGGGCTGATCCGTCAGCTCAGGCTGCGCGTCGACTTCCGGCGTCGTCTGCTGGGTCTCGTCCTGGTTGCCGCCGGCAGCGGTTTCCGTGTTCGCCAATTCCTCGGCGGACGGCTGTTCGTCCTGCTGCCCCTGTTCCTGGTTGGTGCCCTGTTCGATGTCTTCCTGCAGGCCGAAGTGGTTGCCCGAGGTGCGGTCGCCGTCGTTGGACTCGACCGGCAGATGCTTCAGGGTGGTGGCGTGGCGTTCGACGATGTCGTCGTCAGTCATGGTGCCGCGCTGGGAAGCCTGGGAATCGTAGCTCGGGATGGAGACAAAATCCCCACCCTGGTTCATCACGACCTGGCCTGAATTGTTTTCGATCACGACTTCACCGACGAAGCCGTCCGCTTCCTGCATCAGGACGACCTGCATGTCGCCCTCGCCCGCCGGCGGGATTTCGATACCGACCTGGGTGCCGCGGATACCGATGGTGGCAACCGGGGTGTCGATCTTCATGGCGTCGGGGTCGGTCTTGGCGACCTGGCCGGACACGAAGGTGAACACACCCTGAACCACGGAAACGTTGAGGGAGCCGTTCTGCGTCGCCGGGTCGTAGACCATCTCGTCCAGGACCATCGAGCTGGCTTCACCCATGGAGAAGGTGGTTTCGTCGGCGAGGAGCACGCCGATGGCACCCTTGGGTCCGGTTTCAATGCTGTCGCCCTGGTAAACCTGGTCCCCGGCCTGGAGCTGGACGCGGGTCCCGTCGGCGCGGGTCACCCAGACCTCGCCGCTCAGCGTCTTGACCGTACCGATCGGCGCACCGTCGGTGCCGCCGATCACCTGGGTGCCGGACGCGGCATCGGCGAACTGCTGGATTGTGGAGGAATTGGCGCTGTCGGGCGTGCCCGTAAGCTGGACCACCATGTCGCCGGAAAGGTTGGCGCCATCGGCGGAGGCAAGCTGCGGCGGCTGGGCCTGCTCATAGTAATTCTCGACCGTGACCTTCGACCCATCGGGGAACGTCAGGACGAGGTCGGAACCATCGACCGCGAATTCGGCTTCGGATACGGAAAGACCCTCGGGCAGGGTCAAGACATCAGCGCCAGACGCCGACAGGGTGTGGGTCTGGGGGTTGCCACCAGGGGTCTGGGTGGTCTCGGCCATTTTGTCGAACTCCTAACGGATGGCTGCTCCAACATGCCATCACGGAGCCCAAGTCGTTGTTGTTTTTCTTTTTATTTGTAAGCGCAGATATACGCTTCAGACAGGGTTATGTCAAAACCCTGATAAACCGGCTGTGACGATCATCACACCCCGGCGTGAATTCCCAGCCTGGAATCAGGCCCGGTCGGCGCCGTAATAGAGGGTCACCACATGGCGAGCCTCGGCGAAGAACAACCAACGTTCGACCAGCGTGCCTGCCGTCGCCAGCGCGGCGCCCAACAACGCCAGGGCGCCCTCGCCCGGGCCCTGAACCTTGAGCCCGACGCCGACGGCGCAGATCGCCGCCAGATAGCCGCCGATCAGCACGATCCGGCGCAGTTTCAGGGCATGCTTGCGGGCGACCCGGTAGCCCATTTCGTTCATCAGGTAGTTGTCTTCCGTATGCGGGCCTTCCAGGTAGCGAACCTTGCCCAAGGCGCCCAGGCCGGTGGCGCTTTCCGGGGTCGCCGCATGGCGGGTCGTGTCGATGAACCGCCAGTAGAAGACCTTGATCGCCGCCGCCGCCAGCACGCCCCACATGGACGCCACCGCGACCACATAGCTTTCCGCGCCGAACAGGGCCAGAAGCGCGTTCAGCCAGACAAGGCCCGTGGCAAGGCCGAGCACCAGATATGAGGGCACGACCCATCCGTTGGACCATTGATGGATGGTGGCGAGCGAGCGATAGATCATCGCCGTGCAATAGATGGTGACCAAGGCCATGACCGCAGAGGCCACGCCGGCGGCAGGGCCATAGGCGCCAAACCGGTCCGGCCACATCCAGACGGCCGCCAGGGCGACCGCCGGGCCGTAGGTCAAAACGGAGGCCACCCCTTCGCGGGACAGCCAGCTTGAGCGCCATTGGCTGAAGGCGCGCCAGGCGCGTTCGGGATGGCCCAGGTGGAAGGTCGAAGACAGCAGCCCCGCCGTCACGGCGGCCAGCGCCAGGATGATCGCGGTCAGCCCGAACAGGCGGTCGGCGGGCAGCAGCCCCGCCGCCCCCAAGGCGCCCATAAGGGCCAGCAGGCCGTAGCCCGCGCCGGAGGAAACCGTGAAGAAAATGACCGAAAATGCCGGATGCATGACGCGCGTTCTCTTTAATTCTTTTGCGTTAGCGGGACAGGACCTTGTCGACCCAGCGCAGGATGGGGTTTTCGGGCCCGGGCTCTGCGGCCAGATCCTTCGGCCCGCCCGGCGCCGCATCAGCGCGGCGGGGCCGCGGCGGCAGGTACTTGTTGGTCGGCTTGTAGCCCATTTCCGGCATCAGGTCGTAGCCGCCCCGCGCCGCGACCAGCTTGGACACATCGGAATTGGGATCACCCAAATCCCCGAAATGGCGCGCACTGGCCGGGCAAGTCGAGACACAAGCCGGCACCCGCTCCCGCTCCGGAAGGTTCTTGTTGTAGACACGGTCGATGCACAGCGTGCACTTCTTCATCACACCGGCGTCGGAATCGTATTCGCGGGCGCCATAAGGGCAAGCCCAGGAACATAGCTTGCAGCCGATGCACTTGGTTTCATCGACCAACACGATGCCGTCGGCACTGCGCTTGAAACTGGCCCCCGTCGGGCACACGGTGACGCAGGCCGCGTCCTCGCAATGCAGGCAGGATTTGGGGAAATGCACGGTCTGGTTCGGCTTGCCATCCGTGCGCTGGGTTTCGAACGAATGGATGCGGTTGAACCACACGCCCTGCTGCTTGGCGCCATAGGGTTTGAGGTCCGTAAGCGGCGCCATATGGCCGCCCGTGTTCCATTCCTTGCAGTTGACGGCGCAGGCGTGGCAGCCGACGCAGATATCCAGGTCGATGACCAGACCCAGCTTCGTGGTGGTTTCGGCGGGAAGGGTCGTCATCTTAGGCCGTCCCTCCCGGCTTCTTGAAACCGGCGCCGTAGCGCAGAATGTCCGGCCGCTTGCGCAATCCGCTCGGCAGCGTCACGGGCGCCGGCTTGGGCCAAGTTTCGCCAGCCTCTTCCGGTTTTGCCTTTTCGATGCGCACGCGCAGATCGTACCAAGCCGCCTGCCCGGTCACCGGGTCCGAATTGGAATAACGATAACCGGCGCGCTCCGGCAACAGTTCGGAGATGATGTGGTTCAAAAGGAAACCCTTGGTCGCCTCGCCGGCGTCCTTGTCCAGGTTCCAGGCTCCGGCCCGTTTGCCGATAGCGTTCCAGGTCCAGACCGTATGCTTGTTGACCCCGTCCATGAGCGATGCCTGCGCCTTGACCCGGCCGTGATAGCTTTCGATCCACACCCAATCGCCGTCTTCGATCCCGTGCTTGGCGGCCACTTCCATGCCCACGTAAAGCTTGTTGGACCCGGTGATCTGGCGCAGCCAGGCGTTCTGCGAGCCCCAGGAATGGTACATCTGCATCGGCCGCTGGGTCAGGGCGTGCAGCGGGAATTCGTCCGTATCGATCATGGATCCCTCGAACGGCGGGTACCAGATCGGGATGGGGTCGAAATAGGCATCGATGCGCGCGCGGTCCTTTTCCGGCGGCTGGTTCGGGCCGTGGCCGCGGGCGGCCAGACGGAAGCGCTGCATGGGTTCGGAATACAATTGGAACACGACCTGATCGGCATGGCCCATGAACCCGGCCTCCGCCGCCCATTCCAGATAGGCCTTGTTGGCCATCTTGAAATACAGCGCCTCGGGCGGAATTTCGTGGCTGAAGAAACAGCCGTTCTCGATGTACTTGTTCAACTGGTCCGGGTTCGCCTCACCCCGGGCCGTCTTTTCGCCGTCCTTACCGCGCCAGCCGATCAGCGACCCGATGCCGGGGGCCCGCATGTGGTTGACGATGTAGTCGGCATAACCGCCCGGATACTTGGGCTCGCCATAGGTCTTGACCATGCCCGGCAGGCCCAAGCGCACCCCCAGGTCGAGCAGCACCGTCTGGAACGGCCGCACGTCGCGGTCGGGTTCGATCACCGGTTGGCGGATGGCGTCCTGGGCCGCATGGGCCGAGCTGATCGGACGATCCAGCAACGAGATGCAGTCCCAGCGTTCAAGATAGGTGGTGTCGGGCAGGATCAGATCCGCATAGGCGACCATTTCCGAGTAGTAGGCATCGGAATAGATGATGCGGGGAATCTTGTACTCGCCCGTTTCCTCGTTCTTGGCGGTCAGCATTTCCGCCACGCCCGTGGAATTCATGGTCGAATTCCAGCTCATGTTGGCCATGAACATGAACAGGGTATCGATGGGGTACGGGTCGCCATTGGCCGCGTTGGTGATGACCATGTGCATCATGCCGTGGGCCGACAGCGGATATTCCCAGGAAAAGGCCTTATCGATGCGCCGGGGCGTCCCGTCGGCATTGACGATCAGGTCTTCCGGCCCCGTCGGGAAACCCAAGGGGGCTCCCTGCATCGGTGCCCCAGCGCCGACTTGGCCCGGCTTGCCCGTAGGCTTCAGCGGTGGCGGTGCCGGCTTCGGGAACGGCGGCTTGTAGCGGAACCCGCCCGGGCAATCGATCGTGCCCAGGATCATTTGCAGCACGTGCAGGGCGCGGCAGGTGTGGAAGCCGTTGGAATGGGCCGAGATGCCGCGCATGGCATGGAACGCGACCGGACGGCCGATCATCTTGTCGTGCTTGCGCCCGGCCCAGTCGGTCCAGGGCTGATCGATCTCGATGGTTTCCTCGAACGCGACCTGGGCCAGTTCGGCGGCGATGCGGCGGATCGTTTCGACCGGAATTCCGGTTTCCTCGGCCACGGCCTCGGGGGCGTATTTCTTGTCCAGATAGCGCTCGGCCATGATCTGGAAGGCCGGCACGGCGCGCCGTCCGTCGGGCAGCGTGACGTCGGCGACCAGGGCCGGCTTGGTGTCGATGGCGTTGGCATCGGCCATCGCCTTCTTCTCGCCGTCCCAGGCAACGGGGTTGCCGTCGTCATCACGAACGAACAGGCCGTCATCGGCGGACCCGGGCGCTTGGATCACCAGCCAATGGGCGTTGGAATAGCGGACCAGATAGTCCTCGTCGATCTTGCCGGCGGTCAGCAATTGGTGGATCAGCGACATCACGAACAGGCCGTCCGTGCCGGGACGGATGCCGACCCATTCGTCGGCGATGGCCGAATAGCCCGAGCGCACCGGGTTGACGGAAACGAATTTCGCCCCCCGATTCTTGATCGTGCTGAGCCCCATCTTGATGGGATTGGAATCGTGGTCTTCGGCGACGCCGAACATCATGAAGTATTTGGTGCGATCCCAATCGGGTTCGCCGAATTCCCAGAAGCTGCCGCCGATGGTGTAAAGCCCGGCCGCCGCCATGTTGACGGAACAGAACCCGCCGTGGGCGGCGAAGTTGGGTGTGCCGAACTGCGACGCCCACCAACCGGTCAAGGCCTGGCTCTGGTCACGACCGGTGAAGAACGCGAGCTTGCGCGGATCGGTGGCGCGGATGCGCGCCAGCCAGTCCGTCGCCGTCTCCAGCGCTTCTTCCCACTCGATTTCCTTGAATTCGCCGGACCCGCGCGGTCCGACACGCTTCAGGGGTTTGGTCAGCTTGGCCGGGGAATTCTGGGTCATGATCCCGGCCGACCCCTTGGCACAAAGCACGCCCTTGTTGATCGGGTGCTCCTGATTGCCCTGGATATACCTGATCTGGCCGTTCTTCAGATGCACCTTGATGCCGCAGCGACAGGCGCACATGTAGCAGGTGGTGCATTTGATTTCGTCGGCGACCTCGGGCGAGGTGTCGACCGGGCTTTCCGTATGTCCGTTCGAGGCCGTATGTCCGCCCGTGGTCTTTTTATCGTCGTTCGACGCCATTGTTTCCAACCCCGATCGAGGCGCATTGGCCTCGGCTGTTGATCTGGCACGATTGCTAGCGGTCCACCCCTGGGCTGTCAATCAACCCAAGAACGCCGCGCCCCTCTTGTTTCCAGACAGGCATATTACTCGCCGCGCAAATCAGATGACGATCCAACCTCGGGGATTAGGTGGGTCCAGGGAAACCGCCATTGACCAATACAAAATTACAAATATATTTTGTGATACAAATTTATTTTACAAAATTTTATGAATTAAATATTGATTTAACAGTTTATTTCGATACAAATTCCACCCCTCCACGACAGCAAGGCTTCATTCTCATGTCGACTTCCACGCCCGTTTCTTCTGAACTGGCCGCGCCCCCACCGCCCCTGCCGCCGGCGGTGAACATCAATGCGCTGGACCGGCTATTGTCCCCCCTGACTACGGAGCAGTTACTGCGCCAGGTGATCCTGGACGCGTTTCCCGGCCGCGTCGTGGTCACCACATCATTTGGCGCCGAGTCGGCAGTCCTTCTCAACCTGATTGCCGGGATCGACCCGGCAACGCCGGTAGTGTTTCTGGACACAGGTTACCTGTTCGCGCAGACCCTCGCTTACCGCGACCTTCTGGTCCACCGTTTGGGCCTTACGGACGTCCGCACGGTTACTCCAGATCTCGACGACCTGGCGCGCGAAGACCCCACGGGTGACCTACACAAGCATGCCCCCGACCGCTGCTGCCGTTTGCGCAAGGAGATCCCGTTGGAGAACGCACTGGCCGGGTTCGGTGTTTGGATTTCCGGGCGCAAACGCTTCCACGGCGGAGACCGCGCGACCCTGCCCCGGATTGAGATCGACGGCCGTCACCTGAAGATCAACCCCCTCGCCGATTGGAGCGAGGCCGCCATCGCCCGCGCCTTTGCCGAGGCCAGATTGCCGCCGCACCCCCTGATCGAACACGGCTTCACGTCAATCGGCTGCTTTCCTTGCACTGAGCCTTCGGGAACCGACGGTTATTCCCGCGCAGGTCGCTGGCCCGGCAGCGACAAGAATGAGTGTGGGATCCACGCCCCTGCGGGACGCAAAGCCTCAGTCTGACCCAGCCATTCTCCGGCACATCGTCGGTTTCCGCCCAATGCAAATTAGGTTACAAGGCACGACAGCAATGAAAGCGCATTCAATGTGGCAGTTTACAAAACAGAGTCACCTGTAGATGGACGATCTCGACCAACTGGAAAGCGAAAGCATTTTCATCCTGCGCGAGGCTTATCAGGCTTTTTCGCGGCTCGGGATGTTGTGGTCGCTCGGCAAGGATTCGAACGTCATGGTTTGGCTCGCCAAGAAGGCGTTCTTCGGCCATGTCCCCTTCCCGCTGGTGCATGTCGACACCGGCAACAAGTTTCCTGAAATGTATGCCTTCCGCGACCGCTATGCCGTCGAATGGGGGGTCGAGCTGATCGTCGGCGGCTGCCCCCCGCTTGAGGACATGGACCAGGATCTGCCGCCGGCGACACGGCGCGCCCAGCGTAAGACCCGGGGCCTGAAGGAACTGATCGAGCGTGAAGGATTCGACGGTATCTGCGCCGGAATCCGCCGTGATGAAGAAGGCACGCGCGCCAAGGAACGCGTGTTCAGCCCGCGCAACGCCGATGCGGCCTGGGATGTGCGCGACCAGCCGCCCGAACTGTGGGGTCAATACAACACGGACTTCCCGCCAGGCACCCATGTGCGCGTCCATCCCATCCTGCATTGGTCGGAGCTCGATATCTGGCGCTACATCGCGCGCGAGGGCATCCCCGTGGTCGATCTCTACTTCGCCAAGGACGGCAAGCGTTACAGGTCGCTTGGCGACCAGGACATCACCAACCCCGTGGCCAGCGAGGCCGCGACCATCGAAGCCATCATCGCTGAGTTGGAACAAACCCACGTCGCCGAACGCTCTGGCCGCGCCATGGATCACGAGGCCGAGGATTCTTTCGAACGCCTGCGCACGGAAGGCTACATGTGATGGCCGCCGCCCCCGCATCCGCCGACCGCAAACCCGTGGTCAAGATCGTATTCGCAGGCCATGTCGACCATGGCAAATCGACCCTGCTGGGACGCCTTCTGACCGACCTGGGCGCCCTTCCCGAAGGCAAGATGGAAGCTGTCGCCGAAAGCTGCAAGCGGCGCGGTGTGGTGTTCGAATGGGCGTTCCTTCTGGACGCACTGCGCGCCGAACGAGACCAGGGCATCACCATCGATTCGACCCAGGTCCAGGCCGAAACGGACACCCGCCGCTTCGTCTTCATCGACGCCCCGGGGCATCACGAATTCATCAAGAACATGGTCACCGGCGCCGCCCAGGCAGATGCCGCCGTGCTGCTGGTCGATGCCAAGGACGGCCTGCAGGCGGAAACACAGCGCCATGCCTTCCTGCTGGGGCTCCTGGGCATCCGAGACGTCATCGTCGCCGTGACCAAGATGGATCTGGTCGGATACGACCAGGCACGATTCGACGACTTGGCAGGCCAGGTAATGTCCCATCTCGCCTCTTTTGGGTTCGATGCTGATCGCGTCAAGGCCATCCCTGTGGCCGCCCGCGACGGCGAAAACATCCTGACACGGGGCACCGCGATGCCTTGGTACTCCGGCCCGGCGCTGATCGAGCATCTGGATGCCTTGGTTCCCGGCACCGCTGCCGCCGACGCTGCGGCGGCACCACTCCGCTTCATCGTACAAGGGGTGTACAAGTTCGACGAACGGCGCATCCTCGCCGGGCGCGTTCTGTCCGGCAGCCTGGCCGTAGGCGACGAAATTCAATTTTCGCCCGGCAATCGCAGCGGACGGGTCAAGAGCATCGAGACCTGGCCAACTCCGAAAAATCCGGCAGATCGTCCCACCCGGGCCGGGACGGGACAATCAATCGGCATCACCCTGGACCAGCAGTCGTTCATCGAACGCGGTGCCGTCGGCGCCCATATGGCAACCCCACCCCACCTGATCAATGCCCTACGCGGCCGCATCGTGTGGTTCGGTGCCGAACCCCTGACCCCCGGCAACCGCTATAAGATGAAGCTGAATGCGGGCGAATACCTCTGCGTCGCCGAGACGATCGAACACGTCCTCGACGCCGGGGACCTGTCGACATCCGCGGCGGCGCAGGTCAGCCGCAACCAGATCGCCGACGTGGTGTTCCGCTCGCGCGGACACATGGCGGCGGACGCACACGGCGAGGCTCCGCAGACCGGGCGGTTCGTCTTGGTTGCCGACCACCGCATCGTCGGCTGCGGTCTGATCGACCTTAAAGGATTCGCCGCCGAAGACCGTCAGCAATCCCCAAAGTCAGCGAACATCCTGCGGGTCGAACACCGCATCGACATGCCTGAGCGCTGGGCCGCGAACGGCCATAAAAGCGGCATCCTGTGGTTCACAGGCTTGTCCGGTTCGGGAAAATCGACCCTGGCGCTGCGGCTGGAGGAGGCCCTGTTCCGGCGCGGCAAGCAGGTCTTCGTGCTGGACGGCGACAATGTTCGCCACGGACTTTGCGCCGACCTGGGCTTTTCTCCCGATGACCGGCAGGAAAACATTCGACGCGTCGGCGAACTGGCGCAGACCCTGGCCCATGCCGGGTTTATCGTCGCCACCGCGTTCATTTCCCCCTATCGGGCGGACCGAGACGGCGTGCGGGCCCGCGCCGGCGACCTGTTCCACGAGGTCCACGTGGCCGCGGATTTGGCTATCTGTGAACAGCGCGACCCCAAAGGGCTGTACAAAAAGGCCCGAACCGGGGAAATTCCGGAATTCACGGGGATTTCCGCTCCCTACGAAGCCCCCCATGCCCCCGAATTGGTCATCGACACGGCAGAACAGGAGATCGACGCCTGCGTCGAACGCCTGGTCGCATACGCGTTGGCAACATTTGATCTGAAGGACGCGGGCTGACGGCGCTTCCACCGTCGCCCGTGGTTAGCTGGCGCGCTTGCCGCGTGCCGCCATTTCCGCGAGGAAACTCTCGGTCGATCCGGCCTTGAGGAATGAATAGGCGCAGCCCAACACCCGGTCTTTTCGCTCGCCCTCTTCCGGGCAGCTTTTTTCCGGAATGCGCGGCTTGCCGTCTGCGGCGTCCTGGTCCTCACCGGGAAGTGCCCCAGGCAAGTCCTTCTCTCGTTGCGACTGATTCTGGGCTTCCGGCTGGATGACGATGTCAGGATGCACGCCCTCAGCCTGGATGGTATGGCCGGACGGTGAATAGTAGAGCGCCGTGGTCAGGCGCAGCGCCCCTTCCACCGGCAGCGGCATGATGGTCTGCACCGACCCCTTGCCGAACGACCGTGTGCCCATGACCGTCGCTCGGCCATGGTATTGCAGGGCGCTGGCGACGATCTCCGACGCCGAGGCCGAACCGCCGTTGATCAGCACCACGATCGGCAGGTTGCGGGCAAGATCACCTGGCCGGGCATCGTAATTGCGCTGATTATCGGCCGTGCGGCCACGCACGGAAACGATCCCGCCTTTATCCAAGAAGCTGTCGGCGAGGATCAGCGATTGATCCAGCAGACCGCCCGGGTTCGAGCGCAGGTCTAGAACCACGCCCCGGATCTGGGCATCAGGCTGGGTGCGCAATTCCGCCATGGCCTTGGCGATGCCGCTTTCGACCTTTTCCGAGAACCGGGTGACCCGGACATAACCGATGTCACCGTCGACCCGCCAGCGCACGGCACGCACCTTGATCACCGCGCGCACCACGGTAACGTCGAATTCGGGCTGACTGCCCCGGAGGATGCGCAACACGATCTCAGTCCCCGGATCGCCGCGCATCTTGGCCACGGCCTCACTCAGGCTTTTGCCCAGGACCGGATCACCATCGACGGCGGTGATACGGTCGCCCGATTGCAGGCCCGCGCGTTCGGCCGGAGTATCCTCGATGGGTGAGACAACCTTGACCAGCCCCTCCTCCATCGTCACCTCGATACCCAGGCCGCCGAATTCACCGCGCGTCGTGATGTAGGTTTCCTCGAACTCGCGGGCGTTCATATAGTCGGAATGGGGATCAAGGGACTGCAGCATGCCGTCCAGCGCCTTCTCGACCAGTTCCCGAGGCGCCAGGCTGGCCGGTTCAGGCTTGTCCTTCTCCACACCCTTGATGGCGGCGTCGATCAGTTCAGCGTCGTTGAGATCGCGCACATAGGACGCCCGCACCCGGCGAAAGGCAAAGCGGAAATAATCCAGTCGTTCCTCGGCGTCACGGGTGCTGACGTAGCGGTCGTAGATCGCGTTGAATCGGTCAAGCTGCTGGCGGGTTTCATCGCTAAGGGCAAGACGGTCGACGCCAAGCGCCTCCATCACGCGGGCGACGCTGGATTGCTGGGCGGTGCATCCGGCGATCCCTACCGCCACCCCAAAACCAAGAACCGCCGCCCCCGTCCATGCCAGGGACGCGCGGAGCGCTCTCTTCGGTCTTGGGTCCTGCGGTTTGGTTTCGCCCGGCCGATCCATTATCCGTCCGCGGTAATCTGTTCGATCAATTCCCCCAGAATCCGTTCGGCGTCCTCATTTTCAACCTGGCAGGTCCCCGCGTTCAGGTGCCCCCCGCCGCCATATTTGAGCATCAGTTCACCGACGTTCGTATTCGACGTGCGGTTGAGAATCGATTTGCCGGTCGCGAACACGGTGTTCATCTTCTGCATGCCCCACAGGACATGAATCGAGATGTTGGTGTCCGGATACAGCGCATAGATCATGAACCGGTTGCCGGCGAAGATGGTTTCTTCTTCCCGCAGGTCAAGCACCACCAGATTGCCATGTACCGTGGAACACCGCTTGATCTGGTCGATCTGCTTTTCCCGGTGCTCGTTGTAAAGCTCCACCCGTTCCTTGACGTCGGCCAGGTCCAGGATCTGCTCGATGGAATGGCCCCGGCAATAATCGATCAGGTCCATCATCAACTGATAGTTGGAAACCCGAAACTCGCGGAAGCGGCCCAGCCCCGTGCGTGCGTCCATCAGGAAGTTCATGAGGTCCCAGCCCTGGGGGTTGAGCACCTCGTCCTTGTTGAACTGCGCGGCGTCGCCCTTATCGACGGCCGCCATCATATCGTCGGCCACGTTGGGGAACCCGGCCTTGCCGCCGTAATAGTCATAGACGACGCGGGCGGCGGAAGGAGCATCCGGATCGATGATATGATTTTCCGGCTTGTCTTCCATGCGCAGGGTTTCGCTGAGGTGGTGGTCGAACGCCAGATGAATCCCGGGAACGTAGGGCAGGTTCGTGGAGATGTCGCGCTCCGACACCAGGATGGTGCCGTCTTGCATATCCTTCGGGTGGACGAACTTGATATCGTCAATCATATCAAGTTCCTTCAGCAGGACGGCGCAGACCAATCCATCGAAGTCGCTTCGGGTAATCAGGCGAAATTTGTCAGTCATAACCTAGTCTTCCCCCGTCTCTGGGCCGATTTTTGATCCCGTTTTGATGTGGGCTGATATCTGGGCGCAGTTTGCCGGGATTCGTGGCGTTAGGGAACCCAAATCTATCAACGCCGGGCCTGATGCAGGCACCACAGCGCCGAGGTCAGCAACACCACGGCCCCGGCCTGATGCAGGGCACCCAGGACGACCGGCACCGCCATCAGCAGGGTGGCGATCCCGATACCCGCCTGGGCAAGGACCGCCAGGGCCATGAACCCGGCCCCCCGCTTGATCCCCTGGGGGGCATCCGCCCGACGTACGCCGGCCCAAAATGCCACGACAAGGCAGACCGTGGAGACGGCCAGAACCCGGTGATCGAACTGCACCGTCGCCCGATCCTCGAAGAAATTCAGATAAACCGGACGCAGATGAAAGGCGTCGGCCGGCAACAGGCGGCCTTCCATCAGGGGGAACGTGTTGTACATTAACCCCGCGTCCAGCCCGGCGACCAGGGCGCCGGAAAACACGGTCAGGAAGATGAAGCCCAGCACTCCCGTGGCCCAGGCGACAAATCGTGCCCGATCCCTGGGCACCACCGCATAGCGCGGCTGTATGATGTCCAGCGCGGTCCACAGCGCAAACAGGTAAATCGCCAGCGCCAGGGACAGATGGGCGGCCAGACGGTATTGGCTGACCGACGGTTCGTCGACCAGCCCGCTTTTCACCATGTACCAGCCCAGCACCCCCTGCAGCCCGCCGAGCACGAACAGAATCGCGCATTTTTTCCGGATCGGGCCGTTCAGGCGCCCTTTCGCCAGGAACCAGGCGAAGGGAATGAAAAACACAACCCCGATGATGCGTCCGAACAGACGGTGCAAGTATTCCAGCCAGAAGATTTCCTGAAACCCGCTGAGGCTCATACCTGCGTTGACATGCCGGTATTCCGGGCTTTGCCGGTAGGCATCGAAGGCCGCCTGCCAGGCGGCTTCGGTCAGGGGCGGCAGCCAGCCCGTAACCGGATGCCAGTCAACCATGGACAGACCCGATTGGGTCAGGCGCGTCACCCCGCCAAGAACGATCATGGCGAAGACCATGGCGCAGATCACCAGCAGCCAAGTGGCGACGGGATCAAAGGCGCCGGGCCGGGAATCGTTCGCTTCGCGGGTATCCGTGGCGGTGTTCATGGGGGATTTCCACGTTTCCGGTTACATTCTTACAGCGGGAAGACACCGAAAAGATATCCGGCGTCATTGATTCAGCGGGGGTTTTGCACAATGGTGTGGCGCAGACGCCGCCGCACAGGCCCGCACGCCCTCGCGTCATATCGCAATCGCCCGACGAAGCCAACCGCATGAACAGAAAATCTCCCCCCGCCGTTACCCCCGTCGCCATTGTCGGCGCCGGCCCGGGCGACCCGGACCTGCTGACGGTCAAGGGCCTGCGCCGCATCATGGGGGCCGACGTGGTGGTCTATGACAAGTTGGTGTCGGACGCGATTCTCGATCTGATTCCCGCCGGCGCCAGCCGCATCTTCGCCGGAAAGCAGGCACGCAACCACCACATGCCGCAAGACGACATCAACGTCCTTCTGGTCAAACTCGCGCGGTCCGGCCGCCGGGTCGTGCGCCTCAAGGGCGGCGACCCCTTCGTGTTCGGGCGCGGCGGCGAGGAAGCGCTGCATCTCACGCGGGAGAACATCCCGTTCGAAATCGTGCCGGGCATTACCTCGTCCGCCGGCTGCGCCGCCTATGCGGGCATTCCCCTGACCCACCGGGGCCTTGCCCATAGCGTGCGTTTCATTACCGGCCATCTGGCCACCGAGGGATCGCTGGAACTGGATTGGGACGGCTTGGCCGACCCTGAAACCACCTTGGTCGTCTACATGGGCCTGACCAATCTGGCGGTGATCTGCGAACAACTGATCAGCCATGGCCTGGCACCGGACACCCCCGCCGCGGCCATCAACCAAGGCACACGCCCGCAACAGCGCACGGTGCATGCGGTGCTCAAGGACCTTGCCGACGCGGTTGAACATGCGCACCTCGTGGGAGCCACGCTGCTGGTGATCGGCAAGGTTGCCGGCCTGGCCCAGGACCTGGAATGGTTCAATCCAGAGCGCATCGAAGACGGCGAAGCCGACAGCGGGGACTGAGTTCTCCGCCCCCAGGTCTCTTTCAAAATCAGATATTTCTGCCCAGGGCGCGGGCCAGGATCATGTAGACCTTGCCGACATCGGACGACAGGAAGGTCGTGCGCAGGATGTTGTCCGGATCGCGTTTTGCGGCCTCGCGCAGCACCCGCTCGAACTCGCTGAGGTAGCGGCCGGCATAGTCTCGGAATTCCGGGTTCTCGCGGTACAGCTTGGCGATGGCATCAAGCTTCGTCTTTTCCCGGAAGCCCAGCATCTTGCGTACGAACACGCCTTTTTCGCCTTGGTTGAAGCGGCGCCATTCGTCTTCGCTGATCGGCACTTCCAGCGACCGGTTAAGATCGACCGCGACGGATTGCAGACGTTCCGTGACAAAGCCCATCTGCTGCAGGAAGTCAGATGCCTGAACGTCTTCCTTGCGCTTGGTGAGGGTATCCAGGATCGAACGCGCGTCATCGCTGGCAAATTGCAATTGGCGCGACTGGGCTTCCAGGTTGGTGCTGGTTTCCTGGGCACGGCGGCTGAAGTCGCCGAGCGAACGGTTGATGTTCTCCGCCTGATTGCGCAGCGCCGAATCCCACAACCCGACCTTGGAAATGGCTTCGTCCGACGCCTTGCCAAGCTGACGTCCCCGTTCGCTGATCGACTGACCCAGGGCGGTAATACTCTGCTCCGCCAGCCGGTAGTTGGATGACAGGTGGTCCATCTGGCGGCGCAGCGTTTCGGCAGCGCCATCCATCTTGGTCAGAACCTTATCGGCAAGGCCGCCGGCTTCATCCGTATGGGCGCGCAGGACTTCCGACAGGCGATTGATCTTCTCGCTGCTTTCGCGCCACAAGCCGTCAGCCTCGGTCGAGGTCCGGGCCACCGCCTCACCGGCCTGATCCAGGCGCTGAACGGCGCGTTCCGACACGCGGTCAAGCTGTTCAGCCCGGGTGTCGAGGGAATGAGATGCCTCATCGACCCGCGATGTCAGGTCACGCGACACGTTTTCCAATTCGTCCAGGCGCGCGCGGAACTCCCGGCCCAGGTCCTTCAGCCCCGCCAGGGTGCTGTCCGACATGCCTTCCAGTTCCACCGTGCGCTGGCGCAGCATGGTGCCGATGGCCTCGACCTGGCCCGATGCCCGCTCGACCACGCCGGTAAGCTGCTGCGACGACGAATGCAGGGAATCAGAAATCAAGGTCACCATGTTGGACGACTTATCGACGGTCTGGGCAACCTCGTTGGCGCGGCTTTGCAGCCCTTCGCCCACACGCATCAGGCGCGCCGCCGCGTCGTTGGCCATGCGCGTGACGTTGACCGCCTGTTCCTGCAGACGTTCCGAGAACCCGTGCAGATCCGTGCCGGCAGTTTCCGACGCCTTGGTCACATCGGCGGCAGACGTGCGCATCACGGTCGACAGACTGGTCAGACGTTCGCGGGCGTCCGTCACCGCCTGTTCCAACTCGCCCCTGTATTGCGTCAATCCATTGCGGATGCCGGCCAGACGCGCCGTCGTGCGGTCTGAATCAGTGACCGCTTCCTGTACCACTTCCTTGACGACATCGCCGATGGTGCCCAGGCGCGACACCGCATGATCGACCACTTCCTCGACCTTGACGCTGCCTGCCGTAAGAGAGTCGGATGCTTCCGCCACCCGGCCCGACGCCCGCGCCGTCGCCTCGTCCAATTCGCCCGCCGCATCCTTCAAGAAGCGCCGGGCGCTGGCGATGCGCTCATCCGTCAGGGTGCTGACCCGCTCCAGTTCCACCGTGCGCAGTTCCATCGCGTCACGCAGGGCATTCATCTTGCGGTTTGCGGCGTCCGACGTTTCCGATACGGCCTCGCCTTGACGGAACAGAATCTCCGTGACCATGGACAACAGGTTCGCCGCATGATCCGCCACTTCACGGATCGCCCGCGACTGACCGTTCAGGGCGGCGCCGGCCTTGGTCATTTCGCCTACGGCCTCGGCCCCGGATACCTGCAAGCCTGTGGTGCCCCGCTTGACCGCATCCAGCGTCGCACCGATCGCGGCGGTGGTCTGCGTCGAGGCGGCGACGATCTGCTCCAGACGCCCGCGCATGGTCGCATCCAATTCGTGCAGCTGGCTCGCCGTTTCGTTGACCGTCGCATTGACCTGGTCGCCAGCCCCTTCGACAGCTCCCCCGGCGTTGCCGACCTGTTCGACCGCGCGCTGGGAAATCTCGCGCAGGCGATCGGAATGGAAGCGCAGCAGGGCCGACACCTTTTCCAGGTTGGTGATGGCTTGGCCCGATGCATCACCGATCAAGGTCGACTGGCTGTTCATCTGGCCGCCCAATTGGCCCAACCGTTCGACGGCCTGGGTGCTGGCGTCCGTCAGGCCCAACAGGGTTTCCTGCAAGGCCTGGGCGGTGGTTTCGGCGCGCTGGGTCGAGGCCTGAACCCGGTCCGCGCTGTGCAGCATGGCCCGCGTGACCGAGGCAACGTCGGCCGATCCCTTGTCGACTGTGCGGGCAAGGCTGGTTTCCGTTTCGCGCAGGCCCTCGATCAGGCCCGTGACCCGGCCGTCCGCCGTGTCGGCGGCGGCGGAGAGATCACCCTGGCGGCGCATCAGATCGGCGCCCACGGCGGCCAGGCGGTTGGCGGCGGCATCCGCGGCCTGGGCCAGTTCGTTGCGGCGTTGGGCCATTTCATGACCGAATTCCGTCAGCCGCTCGACCGCCTGATCAGCGACGCCGCGCAGGTCCTCGGACCGGCCGCGCAATTCACCGCCGGCCTGTTCCGCGCGCGTGATCGTGCGTTCGGCATTTTCCCCAAGCTCATTGGTCGCCCGTTGCAGGTTGCCCGCGGCGGTATCGGCCTGTTCGGCGACGCGCTGGGCCTGACCGTGCAGATTGTCGACCTGTGCCGACAGCCCGTCTCCCGATTGGGTCAGGCGACTGACCGCACGGTCGACGGTTTCGGTAATGGCGGTGGCTTGGCGGCTCAGTCGCGTACCGGCGTCGGTCGCCTGGACCACGGCCTGTTCGGTAACGGTCGCCAGCGCATCCGCATTATCGCGCAACGCCGATGAAATCACTGAAATCCGGTCTGAAACACGCCCGCCCAAGGCATCGAGCACATCGGCCTGACGGCCCAGCCCCAATTCCAGCTCAGTCGCCGCATCCTTGGCCCGCTCCGCGCGCTGCGACAGGTCCTGGGCGCTATGGTCGAGCGTTCCCGCCGCGTCGGTGACCGCTGCGTTGGCCTTGCCGGTGACATCCACGACCTCGCCGATGCGGCGCTCCAGCAGACTGTCGGCCTGAACGCCACGGGCCAGGGCCTCGCGCGAGACCGTGTCCAGACGCTCCGTGCGGCGATCGAATGCCTCGGCCGCCTTCAGGGTGCGGTCCGACGCTTCCTGAGCGGCGCCGTCCAGCTCCTCCGCCCTGCGTTTCAGGGTCTGGATCATGTCCTCGGCGCGGGCCGAGGCGCGGTCCGTCGTGACGGTCAGACCATGGGCCTGTTCGAACAGGGTTTCGCCGGCATCGCGGGCCCGCTCGGCAGCCCGCTCCGAGGCCGAACTCAGGTCCGCCGTCTGCCGCTTCAAGGCATCGGCCACGGCATGGGCGCGCAGGTCCGCGTCCTCGGACACCTGGGCGAGATCGCGGGTCCGGTCACGGATCAGGTCGCCCAGAGCCTGGCCGCGGCGCGCGGCCTCTTCCGAGGCAGACAGCAATTCCTTGGTCTGATTGCGCAGGGATGCCGTGATTTCCTGCATCCGGCTGTCCGCCCGGTCCGACGGATAAATCAGTTGCTTCAAATGGCTGCGCAGGATGGCCGTTTCCTGACGCAGTTGGCGGCCGCGTTCGAAAAAGGCGATCAGCATCCACAGGAAGGCGACCGGCGTGAAGGCGCCGGCGGCCAAACCACCGACCTCGTGGGGCAGCAGTTCGGTCAGATTGCCCAGCCCCAGGGACTGGTCAATGAAATCAACAACCACGGCAAGCCACAGCACGGTCAACGCGCCGCCCAGCAGCAGATGCAATTTCCAACGCAGATAAAGCGGCGCAGGCACATCGTCCGGCGCCAGCAGATCATCGACCTCGGGCAAAGCCGCACGGGCCTGAGCCACCTTGCCGCCGGCGGGAACCTCCCCGGATTTCGGGGCCGCAGCCTGTTTCGGATTGCCTTGCTGCGATACCTGCTTCGCCATGGTTTGCGCCCTCCTTCACGGGCAAAACGCGCAAAAGGCATGATACACCCCCGCCCAGTGGGGATGAAACGCCTTTGGGTCAGCCTGCAGAATAGTGGAATCGTGGTTAAGGCGGGGTTAAAGAAACCCGCAGGAAAACCTGCTAACCGATTGTCTCAAAAGCGTAAACGCGCACCAATCACCGCAGCCCGATCTCATCCAAGTATTTTCGGACACCCGGATGGATATGCTCCGGCGTCGGCGCCGCTAAGATCGTATTTTCCGGCGTCGTCTCCTGCGCCTGCTTGAGCCGCCCCGCCAACACGCCATGCCCCTGATGCAAGGCTTTGGCCAAGCGGTAAGCGACATCGTCGGGCAGGTCGGCGCGGGCCAGCAGGAAACTGTAGGACGCCACAGAGGTCACGGCCTCCTTCTGTCCCTCGTAGGAGCCGGCAGGCAGGGTGAAGGGCTTGAGGAACGGATGTTTGGCGTTGACCAGGGCGACGTCGGCGGCGCTCAGACCGACGAACCGCCCGCCCCCCTTCATGGCCTTGACGAAGCCGGGCCAGCCGACCCCGCCACCCCAGAAACCGTCGATCCGGCCATCCAGCAGCATGGGCGCCCCGTCACCGGCCTTGGCCAGGAAATGCGCCTGGAAATCCTTGTCCCGGTCCAGCCCCAGGGCTTCGGACACATACTTGCCGAGAAGCGTCAGCCCCGACGACTTGGTGCCCCAGGCGACCGGCTTGCCGACCAGATCACGAAACGACGCGGCCGGGCTGTCGCCGCGCACGGCGAACATACCGAAGGTGGAATAGATGGCGGTGATGATTTTCAGGTCCGTGGGCGCCCGGCCGACGCCGTTGAAGGCCTCATAGGCCGGCAGGCTGGCGACCAGGGCGGTGTCGAGTTTTCCCGCTTCCAGAAGGGGAATGTTCTCACGGCTGCCCTTGGTGCCGACGGGCATCACATCCAAGGTCGGGTCGGTTTCGTTCATGACCTGGGCGGCACCGCCACCAAACACCTCGAACCCGCCGCCCTTGGTCGCCGTGCCAAGGGACACCTTGGTCTTGTCCGCCAGGGCGGCGCCCTGAACCCCAAGAACCAAACCACACACCAGAACCAATCGACCGAATGCCCGCATGACGTCCCCCGCAGCAAGGATTGATGACCGGGAAGTGTCATCCCCCTCCCCAGTTCGGTGCAAGCGACGATTTCGTGAACGGCCCGAGCCGGCTGATCAGACCATGTGCTGGCCGCCGGTGACCCAGATCTCGGTCCCGGTGACATAGCGCGCGTCGTCGGAACACAGATAATGGATGGCCCCGGCCACATCCGTGGGCGATCCCATCTTGTCCAAGGGAATGCGCGGAATCAGGGCCTCGTATTCGGGCTGGATCATTTCCGTTTCGATCTCGCCGGGCGCGACGGCGTTGACCCGCACCCCCAGGGCCGCGAACTCGTTGGCCATTTCCCGGGTCAGCGCCGACAGCGCCGCCTTGGAAATCGAATAGGCCGACCCCGCGAAGGGATGGATCATGTGGCCGGCGATGGAGGTTACGTTGACGATGGCGCCGTCGCCCTTGTGCAGGGCCGAGGCGAAGCCCCGCGACAGGCGCAGCGGGGCCAGGAAGTTGAGGTCGAAGACTTCCTGCCAGGCGCCCAGGTCGCCGTTGAGGCAGCCGAGCCGTTCCTTGAACGGCGTCTTGGGCGACATCCCGGCGTTATTGACCAGGGCTTCCAGCCGTCCCTCAGGCAGGGCGGCGTTGGCTTCCTTGATGAAATTTTCAAGGCTGTTGACGTCCGACAGGTCCGTCGGAATGTGGCAGGTCCATTGCGGGTCGCGCTTGCACTCTTCGGGCGTGTCTTCGCGCGAACAGGTGATGATGTGCCAGCCGCGCGCCAGGAAGAACCGGGCCGTGGCATGGCCGATGCCGCGGCTGGCTCCGGTGATGACCACCGTGCGCACGCGCTGATCGGCTGCCGCCGTGGGCTGTGTGTCTCCGCTCCCTGTCATGGGCAGGACGTTACGGCAAACATGCTGGCTATTCCAGGGCCCGTTTGCCCTGTCCTATACTGGCGCCATGTGCGCCCGTTACCAAATGTCGGCCAGCCCCCAGGTGATCATGGATCAGTTCGATCTGGACGCCCCGCCGCCCGTGCCCAACACGGACGACATGCGGCCGACGGACCAGGCCTTGATCATTGACGGAACCGGACCGCGCCTGATGCGCTGGGGCCTTACCGTCACCTGGGACAAAAAGCCGCTGATCAACGCCCGGGCGGAAACGCTCACGGAAAAACCGACCTTCCGCCCGCTTCTGGAGCAACGCTGCCTGGTGCCGATGACCGCCTATCTGGAATGGCGCAAGGCCGACGACGGCAGCAAGCGCAAGAACCGCATCGCCCCGGCGGACGCAAGACCCGCCGCCTTTGCCGGCCTGACCGACGGCGACGCCTTCACCATCGTGACCTGTGCCCCAGCCCCGGCCATCGCACATATTCACAACCGCATGCCGGTGATCTTGGATGCCCGGGGCGCCGCCGCCTGGATGGACGGCGCGCAATCCTTCGCCAATGCCCGCGCGGCCCTGCACGCTTTCGACGGGACGCTCGTGTACGAAGAAGAAGAGGCCCCCCAGCGGGCGCAGGGGGAGCTGTTCTAGTCGTCCTCATCCTCATCGTCGGCGTAAGGAAAATTCAGGGTTCCGCCACTTTCGTCGAAGACCAGGCGGTGGACGATCTGCTCACCGGCATCGATTTCACCCTCTTCGTGATGCATCAAGGTCGCGGCCACGACCTCAGCCACGAAATCACCGGTGACCGGAGTCAAAAGGGTTTTGTCCTTCAGGAACGACGGATCATAGATGATGCGCGCCAGACGCCGGTGGTTGCGGTCGACGAAGCGCAGCAGCCGGTTGATGAATTCCTTTTTGGCCAGATAGGTCGGCATGAACGGCACCGTATCGGCCAGCACCAGATAGACCAGGTTGGGCATACGTTCCGTGCGCGGGTCTTCACCCAGCTTTTCCGCGATATCCGCGAAATAAACGGCCTGTTCTTTTTCCAGCCGGCCCAACGCGGCGGTCAGGATACGGCGGTGCACCTGGGACATGGGGCCTGCCCGGAATCGTTATCTTCGCCCATCAACCTAACATGGCAGGCGGGGCGCCACGACCCCTCGCGGGCAGCCAACCGTCAGGCCAGTCCCCGATCGCGGATTTTCGCCAGCGCCCCCGCGACCGTGTTCTTGCGCGTCCCTGAACTGTCGATGACGGTCCAGGTCATGTCGCCCAGGTCTGTCTCTTCCTGGCGGCGGGCGACCTCGGCCCCCGCGTCGGACACGTTGTCGCGGCGGCTGCCGACCCGCTCCAGCCGCACGGCCAGCGGAGCATCCGCCCACAGACCGAGGAACGGCACCTTGTAGCGCCCGGCCAGGGCCTCGATCCCGTCCCTTTCCTCGGGCTTCAGCGACACCGCATCGAACACCACGGACTGGCCGGCAGCAAGGGCGCAGGCGGCCTCATCGAAACAGGCGTCATAGGTACGGCGCGAAGCTTCGGGCGTATAGCTTTCCGGCGGCAGGCGATCGAACAAGTCGATCCTCGCAAGGCGCTTGCGCTGCACGTCCGTGCGCACCACGCGGGCTCCGGGTGCGGCCCCCAGATGGGGTGCGATTTCCCGCGCCAGGCGGCTTTTTCCGCTGCCGGACAGGCCGCCGACGGCGATCAGCACCGGCGGCGGTGGGGCCAGGTATTCCCGGGCGCGGAAGAAGTATTCCCGGGCGCGCCCGGCGCGGCGGCGGCTTTCGGCCGCATCCGCCAAAGCCGCCGCCTGGGACGCCCCGACATGGGCGCGCACGGCGGCGCGCATGGACAAGAACAACGGCAACAGGGCCAGACCGTCGAGATCGCCGCCGTCCAAGGGAGCGCGGTCGAGGTAACGGTTCAGCACGAAGGACGCCAGACGCCGGTGCCCCCGTTGGTCCAAGTCCATAAGCAGGAAGGCAAGGTCGTAGAGAACATCGATCCGCGCGAAGGCGTCGTTGAATTCGATGGCGTCGAACAGGGTCGGCGCGTCTTCGAACAGGCAGATGTTCGCCAGGTGCAGGTCGCCATGACAATGGCGCACCCGCCCGCTATCCCGCCGCGCGTCCAACAAGGCCGTCAGGCTATCCTGCAGTTGCCGGGATCCGTCGGTCAGGGCATTGATGTCGTCCGCATTGAACAAGCCGCCCTGGGCGCCGCGGAAACTGGCGTCATTGTTGTCGATGATCGCGCGGATGCCGGACGCCCCGCCATGTTCCCGGTCGATCTCGGCCGCGCCATGAAAGGCCTGAATGCTGTCGGCCAGGCTTTCCATCAGGCGGCGGTTGAGCGCCCCCGCGTCGGCCAGATGAGTGAACAGGGCGCCGTCGGGAAACCGCCGCATCTCGACCAGCCATTCGACCGGGTCGCCCCCGCCACCAAGGGCCAGGCGCCCGCCCCCTTCGTCGGTGACCGCGACCATGCCCAGGTAGATCGCAGGCGCCGTCCGCCGGTTGATCCTGACTTCGGTTTCACAGGCACGGCACCGGGCGTCCAGGGTCGAGAAATCGAGATAGGGAAAGCGGACCTGCTTCTTCAGCTTGTAGGCCCGGTCGCCGGCGAGAAATATATGGGACACATGGGTTTCCTGCCGCGCGACGTCCGTTCCCGGCGGCAGGCCGAAAGCCGCCGGATCGGCGAGGAAGTCGATCACCATCCGCTGGCTGTCGTCGGATGCGCTCATTTGAAGACCGCCCGGTCCTCCTCCAGGCCTTCCGGGTCTTCATGAATAATGATTTCGGCGTTGGGGTAAGCCGCCAGCAGGTCCGCCGTCACCGCGTCGGTCACGTCATGGGCCTCCAGCAAGGTCATGTCCGGCGCCATTTCCACGTGCATCTGAATGAATACCTGGGCGCCCGACGACCGCGTGCGCAGGTCGTGCATGCCGTGCACATCGGCGTGGCGGGTCACGATCTCGCGGATGCGCGCCCGCTCCTCGTCCGCCAATTCCTTGTCCATCAGGATATCAAGGGCCTGTCGGCCGATCTTCAGGGCGCCGATGACGATGTATCCGGCAATGGCAATGGCAAATAGGGGGTCGGCAATGGTGATGCCGAATTCCGATGCGATGTAGAGCGAGGCAATGACGCTGATGTTGATCATCACGTCGGTCTGGTAATGCAGGCTGTCAGCGCTGATCGCCACCGACCCCGAGCGCCGCACCACATAACGCTGGAACAACACCAAGGCGACCGTGACGACAATGGAGAACACCATCACCGCATAGCCGACATCCGTATTGGCAATGGCTTTGGGATGGATCAGACGTTCACCCGCCTGAAGCAAAAGGAACGCCCCCGACCCGCAGATGAACGCGGCCTGGGCCAGGCCGGCAAGCGGCTCGGCCTTGCCGTGGCCGAAACGGTGTTCGCGGTCGGCCGGCTGTAACGCATGGTGAACCGCGATCAGGTTGACGATCGAGGCCAGGGCATCGAGCATGGAATCGATCAGCGTCGACAGCAGACTGACCGACTCGGTCAGCGTCCAGGCGGCGAACTTCACGCCGATCAGGATCAGCGCCGCCCCAACGGAAGCATAGGTCGCGGCCCGCATAAGCCTCGCCGCCCGGCTGTCGAGGCCGCCATTCGCCGCCACGGCCGCCGCCTGGGTGGCGGTCGCCTGTTCACTGATCGGGGGCTCTGTCGCGTCGCTCACGGGAATAGGCGCTCCGTCTCCCAGCCCGTGCCGAGGCGGTGATAAACGATGCGTTCATGCAGGCGGAAGGCACCTTCCGTCCAGAATTCGATGCGTTCGGGAACAACGCGGAATCCCGACCAGAAATCCGGCCTGGGAATGGCGCCGACATGGAACTTGGCCGTGAACTCGGCAACCCGCTTTTCCAGGTCGAACCGGGTCTTCATGGGCCGCGACTGACGCGATGCCCAGGCGCCGATGCGCGAGGACCGGTGACGGCTTTCGTAATAGGCATCAGCCTCGGCCGGGCTGACCGGCCGGATCGCCCCTTCAACACGGACCTGACGTTCCAGGGTCTTCCAGTAAAAGCACAGCGAGGCAAAGGGGTTCTCCGCCAATTCCCCGCCTTTGCGGCTTTCCAGGTTGGTGTAGAATACGAAGCCCTGATCATCGACGTCCTTCAACAGGACCATGCGCACGCTGGGCCGTCCCGACGCCGTTGCCGTGGCAAGCGCCATGGCGTTCGGGTTGCTGATTTCCTTGCCCTCGGCCTCGCCCAGCCAGCCCCGAAACTTTTCGATGGGGTCGTCCGTGGCCGGTTTGCGCGGCGGCGCGTCATCCTGGGATTTCTGGTCCATGGGTCTCGTTTCCGATCGGCGAATATGGTCAAAGGTCTGCCATAATCCTTTGACATGATAATGTCCATGACGGCGGATATGGGATTTTAAAGACGATTGCGTATAAAATGCAGATCCCGCCGCCGGTAACACCGCGGCCGCAGGAAACCAGACGGACGCACATTCGAAGAGGTCATCGGAATGAACATCGTGAAATTCACCGGGGTTGCGGTTCTGGCCTTGGCGCTGACTGCTTGCGGAACCGATAAAGCAGGCGACAAGCAGGCCGTGGGCACCCTCTTGGGCGCCGGCCTGGGCGCCTTGGCCGGCTCGCAATTCGGCGGCGGCAAGGGCCAGTTGGCGGCAGTCGCCGTGGGCGCGCTTGCCGGTGCTTGGTTCGGCGGCGAAACGGGCAAGTCCCTCGACAAGGCCGACAAGGCCTATGCTCAGCGCACCGCCCAGGACGCCCTGGAATACAACAAGACCAACCAGACCGCGTCCTGGAACAACCCGGATTCCAAGGCGGCCGGCACCTTCACCCCAACCAAGACCTATCAGACTGCCGAAGGGCACAACTGCCGCGAATACGAAACCTCCATCGTCGTCGACGGCAAGACTGAAAAGGCGACCGGCACGGCCTGCCGGCAGCCCGACGGAACCTGGCGCGTCGTCAACTGATCTCCGCGTCTGTAAAGGCACGCAGCGGGGGCTGGGGGCGGCATGAAGGATGCCTATAAGATTTTGGGCGTGGCCAAGAACGCCACGGCGGACCAAATCAAATCCGCCTACCGCAAGGCGGCGCGCGAGCGCCATCCCGACCTGGACCCCGGCAACCCCTGGGCCGAAGACGATTTCAAGGAACTGACCGCCGCCTACGAGGTGCTGTCCAACGCCGACCGGCGCAAACGCTATGACGACGGTGAAATCGACGCGACCGGCCAGCCCCTGACCGGCCAAGGGACGGCGGGTTACGACGCCAAGGGCCGGGCCAAGACCCGGCGTTGGAAGAAGGATCCGTTCGAAACCTTCCGCCAAAAGAAACGCCAGGAAAAAACCGTCACGGTCGATGGCGCCAACATCAATTATTCCCTGACCTTGAGCGCTGCCGAAGCCATGCAGGGCGGCACCAAATTCATCAGTATGACCAACGGCAAGCGCCTCAAGGTCGCCATTCCCAAGGACACCCGCGACGGGCAGGTTCTGCGCCTGAAGGAACAGGGCATGCCCGGCCTGGGCGGCGGCAAGCCCGGCGACGCGCTGGTCATCGTCAAGGTCGAAGCAGATGGGCGGTTTCGCATCGACGGCCGCGACGTCCATGTCGAGGTGCCCGTTGACCTGGCCGACGCGGTCCTGGGCGGCAAGATCAAGGCCCCGACCCTGGACGGCGAAGTCAGCGTCACCGTGCCGGAAAACGCCAACACGGGCACGGTTCTGCGCCTCAAGGGCAAGGGACTGAAGGATGATGACGGCGGCAATCCCGGCGACCAATTCGTTATGCTGAAGGTGATGCTGCCCAAAAAGCCCGATCCGGAACTGCGCGCCTTCGTCGAGAAATGGGCGAAGAAAACCGGCGCCCGCGCGTCCTAGCCCTGGGAAACGCTTTTCAGGGACGCGGCCCCCTTATCGTCGCCATCATCCTCCGTTGCCAGGATTTCGGCCAAAGTCAGCCCCATGGCTTCGATGTTGCGGCGGCGCAGGCCGTCAAGCTGCTGGGCCAAGATGCCCTGCCAGCCGCTCACGCCCAGGCTTTCGTCATCGTCATTTATACCCAGTCCCAGATCCCGATATAGCTCGTGGAGCGTCGCCACATGGAGGTCGCGGGACAGAACCCAGGCATTGCGGGACGTGCGCTCCACATAACCCCGCCCGCGCAGGTCTTCCAGCAGCGGTTCCAACACCGCCAGGGACACCCTGGCGGCGCGGATCAGTTCCCGGCGGCTGGCCCCGCCACCGTCACGGTTTTTCGCGAACAGACAGGCCAGCACCGCCATGGCCGTGGTCAGGCGTGACGCCGGGGATTTGCCGTGATGGACCGGCCGCCCCCCGGCCTCCCGCCATTCGGAAATGGTCGCGGTCAATGTCGCACCCAGCAGCACCACGGCCCAGGACAGGTACATCCAGATCAGGAAGATTGGCACCGCCGAAAGCGCCCCGTAGATATTCTGATACGTCGGGAAATTGGTGACGTAGAAACCGAACCCCTTGCGCAATGCCGCGATCAGAAGCCCAGCGACGATCGCCCCCGTGATCGCCCCCATGAAGGCCACGGGGCGGTTCGGGATGGTCACGTAGAACATGGTCAGCAGCAGCATCATGATGGCCGTGGGCAGAATCTTTGCCGCCTCGCCCAACGTGCCCACCGCAGGATCGACCCCGATCCATTGCGTCGCCGCGAAGAAATAAGCGGACAGCGAGAAACTGGCGCCCAGCAATAGCGGCCCCAGGGTGATGATCGCCCAGAAAACCAGTAGCCGCGGGCCCAGCCGCCGCGGCCGGGTGACCCGGAAGATCGTGTTAAGCGCCGATTCGATGGTGCCCAGCAGCAGGATCGCGGTCAGCGCCAGGGCGACGATCCCGACCGCCGACAAGGTCGCCGTGTTGCGCACGAACTTGTCGAAATGTTCGCGCATGGATTCCGCTGCATCAGGCAGGAAATTGGCGAACAGCACGTCCTGGAAGCTTTCGCGCACGCCCTCAAACACCGGGAAGGCCGCCAGCATGGCGAAGGCGATGGCGGTCAGCGGCACGGCCGCCAGCAACGAGGTATAGCTGAGCGATGCCGCCATGCGCAGGCATTGGTCGGCCTGGAAGCGCCGAAAGGCGATGACCAGCACGCTGCGCCAGATGCGCCATTGGGCCTTTGCAAGCCGCACGAAACCGCGGTTATCCATGGCTTTGACGCCTCCTAAGGGAACCTCCCGTTGACGTCCCCCGCCCCATACTATATGGCATGGGAGTTCGGGCAAACTGCAAGTATTCGCCCGGACGCACTAAGCCAACCCGCTGGTGACGAACCGGTTCCTAACAAAAAACTCGAGGAGACAGATGGCTTCTGCATCGCCGTTGATGTCCGGTAAGAAGGGCCTGGTCATGGGCGTGGCCAACGACCGTTCCATCGCCTGGGGCATTGCCAAGGCTGCCCACGACCAGGGTGCCGAATTGGCCTTCACCTATCAGGGCGACGCCCTTCTGAAGCGCGTGTCGCCGCTCGCGGACAGCGTCGGCTCGGACCTTGTCCTGCCCTGCGACGTGACCGACATGGCCTCCGTCGATGCCGTGTTCGACACCGTCGCCGACAAATGGGGCAAGCTGGATTTCGTCATCCATGCCATCGCCTATTCGGACAAGGAAGAACTCAAGGGCGGCTATATCGACACCACCCTCGATAACTTCCTCAAGACCATGAACATCTCCTGTTATTCGTTCACGGCCGTGGCGCAGCGCGCGCGCAAGCTGATGACCGACGGCGGCTCGCTGATCACCCTCACCTATTTCGGGGCCGAGCGCGTGATGCCGCATTACAACGTCATGGGCGTGGCCAAGGCGGCGCTGGAAGCCAGCGTGCGCTACCTCGCCGAGGACCTGGGCAAGGAGGGCATCCGCGTGAACTCCCTGTCCGCCGGGCCGATGAAGACCCTGGCCGCCAGCGGTATCGGCGATTTCCGCTATATCCTGAAGTGGAACGAATACAATTCGCCGCTGCGCCGCAACGTGACCCTGGAAGACGTCGGCGGCGCCGGGCTTTACCTGATTTCCGACATGGCGTCGGGGGTCACGGGGGAAACCCATCACGTCGATTGCGGCTACAACATCGTCGGCATGAAGGCCGTCGACGCGCCGGATATTTCGGTCGTCTGATCAGGCGCTTGTGCTAAAAGGGGCCCCATGTCCCACAATTCTTTCGGCCATCTGTTCCGTTTCACGACCTTCGGCGAAAGCCATGGGCCGGCGCTCGGCTGCGTGGTCGACGGCTGCCCGCCGGGGCTGAGCCTGAGCGAGGCGGATATTCAGGTCCATCTGGACAAGCGCCGCCCGGGGCAATCCAAATACACCACCCAGCGCCAGGAACCGGACCAGGTGAAAATCCTGTCCGGCGTGTTCGACGGCGTGACCACGGGCACGCCCATCGGCCTGTTGATCGAGAACATGGACCAGCGGTCCAAGGATTATTCGGAGATTTCCGAGAAATTCCGCCCGGGCCATGCCGATTACACCTATTGGAAAAAGTACGGCATCCGCGATTACCGGGGCGGCGGGCGGTCCTCCGCGCGGGAAACCGCCATGCGGGTCGCCGCCGGTGCCGTGGCGCGCAAGATTCTCGGCCCCGGCATCGTCATCAAGGCCGGCCTCGTCGTCATGGGTGAGAAAGAGATCGACCGCGCACGCCTGGACTGGGACGAAGTGAACAACAATCCCTTCTTCTGCCCCGATGCCCAGGCGGCGGAGGAATTCGCGACCTATCTGGAAGGCATCCGTAAAGCCGGGTCTTCCGTCGGCGGCGTGATCGAGGTCGTGGCCTCGGGCGTGCCGGCCGGGCTGGGGGCGCCCATCTACGGCAAGTTGGACCAGGATCTGGCCTCGGCCATGATGAGCATCAACGCCGTCAAGGGGGTCGAGATCGGCAACGGGTTCGAGGCTGCCCGCATCACCGGCGAGCAGAATGCCGATGAAATCCGCGCCCATGGCAACGACGTCGAATTCCTGTCCAACAACGCGGGCGGCATTCTGGGCGGCATTTCGTCGGGCCAGGACGTGGTCTGCCGCTTCGCCGTGAAGCCGACGTCGTCGATCCTGACGCCGCGCAAAACTGTGACAAAATCCGGTGAGGATACGGAGATTTCCACCAAGGGCCGCCACGACCCCTGTGTCGGCATCCGCGCCGTGCCCATCGGCGAGGCCATGATGGCCTGCGTCCTGGCCGACCACCTGCTGCGCCACAAGGCGCAGTGCGGGTAACGCCCACGCCACCCCTTCCCGACCGGCAGTCGCCGACCCACTGAATCTTAGAGCCCCCCATGCGCATCATCGACATCTGCGAGGTCACCAAGCCGATCTCGTCGCCCATTCGCAACGCCTATATCGACTTCACCAAGATGACCACGAGCCTGGTCGCCGTGGTCACGGATGTGGAGCGCGACGGGCGGCGGGTTGTCGGCTACGGCTTTAATTCCAACGGCCGCTACGGCCAGGGCGGGCTGATCCGCGAACGGTTCCGCGACCGCATCCTGGAGGCCGATCCGAAAAGCCTGCTCGACGACGTGGGCGGCAACCTGGACCCGCACAAGATCTGGGCCGCCATGATGCAGAACGAAAAGCCGGGCGGACATGGCGAGCGCTCCGTCGCCGTCGGCACCATCGACATGGCGGTATGGGACGCCACGGCCAAGATCGCGGGCCTGCCCCTGTTCCGCCTGCTGGCGCAAATGAAAGGCCGCGAGGCCGACCCCAGGGTCTTCGTCTATGCCGCCGGCGGCTACTACTATCCTGGCAAGGACGACACGGCCCTGCGCACCGAAATGCGAGGCTATCTGAACCGGGGCTACAACGTGGTCAAAATGAAAATCGGCGGGGCGCCCATCGATGACGACCGCCGCCGCATCGAGGCCGTGCTGAGCGAGATCGACGGCGAGGCGCAACTGGCCGTCGACGCCAATGGGCGGTTCGACCTGGAAACCGCCGTCGCCTACGCCAAGATGCTGCGCGACTATCCCCTGTTCTGGTACGAGGAAGCGGGCGATCCGCTGGACTTCGCCCTGCAGGCGGCGCTCGCCGAATTCTATCCCGGCCCCATGGCGACGGGGGAAAACCTGTTCTCCCATCAGGACGCGCGCAACCTGCTGCGCTATGGCGGCATGCGGCCCGACCGCGACTGGCTGCAGTTCGACTGCGCCCTCGCCTACGGCCTGGTCGAATACCTGCGCACCTTGGATGAATTGGACAAGGCCGGCTGGTCGCCGTCGCGCTGTGTGCCCCACGGCGGGCATCAGATGTCGCTCAACATCGCGGCGGGCCTGGGCCTGGGTGGCAACGAAAGCTATCCCGACCTGTTCCAGCCCTACGGCGGGTTCCCGGATACGGTCACGGTCGAAGACGGCCATATCGTCATGCCCGACCTGCCGGGCATCGGCTTCGAAGGCAAGGCGGATCTGATCACGGTGATGCGCGACCTGGCCGAGTAACGATGCGCGTACCGCGCATGGCTGCTGGCACCAATCATGCATGCTGCATAGCAGCAATGACGTGGTACCAGTCCGGCCGTGATGAAACAGAAGCACCTAATCAACCAGATCGAAGCCCCGTGCCGCGCGCGCCCGTTCCGCTGGGCGCGTCAGATGGTTCACGCCGCACTTGCCGCGGCGGTTCTGTCCGGCTGCGCGCCCGTGATCAATCCGGTGACGGTCGTCTCATTGATCTTTGACGGGATTTCCTACGCGACCACGGGCAAGGGCCCGACGGACCATGTCATTTCCGGCGTCACTGACCGGGATTGCGCCATGTATCGCACGTTGTTTGACGAGCCCGTCTGTGCGCCCCACGACGCCGAAGTCAACAACATCGAAAAAGCGGAAGTCCCCGAAACCTTCGAAGACGCCATGCAGGCTCCTCCGGTTTATCTGGACTGACAGCAGACCGGCGGCTCAGTTCAAGGCCGCGATCACCGAATACCCCAGCCAGTAGTGAATGCCCGCGATCACGGCGAACAGGACCGCCGCCGCCGCCAACATCATGGCATCCTTGGCGTAGCTGCCGCGTTCCGGCGGCGTCCATGGCCCCTCGGCCCGGTTGATGACCGCCATCTCGACCAGCGCCCAAAGACCCAACCCGCCGAACAGCACGACCGCCGCCATGTCGCCGTTGACCAGCAGATGGGCGGCGGCCCAGAGCGTCACACCCCACAGCATGGGATGGCGGATTTTGGTGCGGACGACGCCACGCACCCGGCCGATGTCCATCAAGAACAAGGCCACCAACATGAGTGCATTGTTGGCGTGCCAAGTCCACATCGGCAGGGCGTAGAGAAAGTCCGTTTCCGCCGCCCGGTAACCCATGATCATCAGGCCCAAACTGATCAGCACCAGCAGCGCGACCAGTGCCCGCCCCTTATTGCCCAGGGCTTCTCGCTGACGCGGAGCCACGCGCTTGAACAGATGGGCGGCGCTCCAGATGACGAGCCCGAGAATGAGCCAGATCATGAATTCAACCTCCGCCTAGCTAACCGCAGAAAATTCGCTGAACGCTTTTTCCGTCCAATCGTCCTGCGGCATGACGGCGCGGCGTTCCGACAGCAGGGCGCGGGTCAGCGCCGTGTTGCCCGATTTGCGGGCGGCATCGATGAGGATCAGGTTGAACAGGTCGCGTTGCGCATGGCTGCCGCCCATCATCCACATCTCGTAGCGCACGGGGATCATGGCGTCGGTCACGTCGCCGTATCGCCCGTCGCGGTAGGCGATCAGCGCGTCGACCAGGGGCACGCCGAGCGCCTTCATGATCGGCAGGTTGCTGTCGTCCTCGGGCCCTTCATAGGCCGCCATGAATTCACGCATCTCATGGGCCTTGCCGTCGCCCATGGCGGCCAGTGCCAGGGCATAGTGCAGATCGACGAAAGTCAGGATGTGTTCCTCCGTGCGGGCCTGCACCTTGGCGGCGATCGGTGCCCAGCGCCCACCCACGTCCAGGCCCATGATCTCCAACCGTTGCAGCAGCGAGACCGCGTTGCAGATGTCCAGATATTCTTCCGACTCCGGGGCGGCGACATGGGCATCGTATTGCGCCATGACGTCGTCCATGCGGCCCTGGTCCATCATCATCAGGGCTTCGTGCCACCAGATGTGGTTCTGGAAATTGTTGGCCTGGGTCCAATGGGGGCGCAGGCGGTCGATCCAGGCCAGGCCGTCGTCCTGACGGTCCTGCATTTCCATGACATGGGCAAAGGCATGGGTCGCCCAGGGGTCCATGGGCTCCAGATCAATCGCCGTTTCCGCCGCCGCCTGGGCCCGGGCGTAATCGCCCGATTCCTCGAATCCGAAGGCCTGCATGCCCTTGAGATATGAGTACCCGGGCACGCCCGCGTCCCAGGCCGGCATGATCCGATTCACGGAATCGCGGAGCCGCCGGGCATCGCCGGAATAGAAATTGGCGAAATGGGCCAAACGCGCGGCCAGGATATCGCGCGGATGGTCCAGCAGGATTTCCTCCCACAGCCGGGCCGCGCCATCCATGTTGCGCGCCGTCCACAGACCCGCCGCGCGGGCGTGCATCTGTTCGCGGGGGCTGGCATTGGCCGCCAGTTCCTGCGCCTTGGCGGCGGCCTGCTGCGCTTTCGGCATCAAGCCGCCCATGGCCATGAGCATCATGAAATAGGCCTTCAGGCAATGCGCCATGGCCATGTCGCCGTCGGCGGCGAACACGGATTTCAGGCGGTCGCCCGTGTCGGGCGCCATGGACAGATAGCCGTCCATGACATGGTCGAAGGCCTGGATGGCCTCGGCACCCGCCGCCGTCAGGGTGAGGTCACGTTTGTCGGTAAAGATGGCCATGGTCAGATGCTCGATCCCGTATTCCATTTTGCAGACGGGAAAATTACACCATATGGTCCTGGGACGCGACCGGGCACGATCCCGTCCCAACCAACAAAGCAGGAAACCGATATGAAGCAGATGATCGAAACCGATGCGCGCCAGGTCAAGCAATGGCTGGACGACGGCAGCGCCGTCATCATCGACGTGCGCGAGGCCGACGAGTTGGCCCAGGCCCGCGTGCCCGGCGCCCTGCACAACCCGATGTCGGGATTCGATCTGGAAATGCTGGCCGGGTTGGAGGGCAAGCGCCTGGTCTTCATGTGCGCCATGGGCATGCGCTCCCTGCAGGTCGGCAGCTACCTTCTGCAGAACGACATGGTCGACGACGCCTATAATCTGTCCGGCGGCATCCAGGGCTGGGCCATGGCAGGGTATGAGGTCGAGACGGGGTGAGCCCCGCCTAGGGCTTCAACGCCCCGATCAGAAACTCGATATTTCCTTCCGGCCCCTTGATCGGGCTTGGCGTGATGCCCAGGACCGTCCAGCCGCAGTCGTTCGCGACGAAGGCCTGGACCTCGTCGCAGACGGCTTGGTGGACCGCCGGGTCGCGGACCACGCCGCCCTTGCCGACCAGACCGGGCCCGGCCTGAAACTGCGGTTTGATGAGGGCGACCAAATGCGCCCCCGGTTTGGCCAGGGCCATGGCCGGCGGCAGGACCTTTTCCAGGCCGATGAAGCTGACGTCGCAGACGATCAAATCGATGGGATCGGGCACCTGTTCCGCCGTCAGGTGGCGGGCATTGGTTTTTTCCAGCACCACCACGCGGTCGTCCGTGCGTAGCTTCCAATCGAGCTGCCCCTGCCCCACGTCGATGGCGTAGACCTTGGCGGCGCCATTGGTCAGCAGCACGTCCGTGAAGCCGCCGGTGGAGGCGCCCAGGTCGAGGCAGATCAAACCCGTCGGGTCGATGCGAAAATGGTCGATGCCTTTGGCCAGCTTTTGCCCGCCGCGTGACACCCAGGGATGGTCCTTGCCCTTGACGGAGATTTCCGTGTCGGCGGCGATTTGCGCGCCGGGTTTGTCGAAACGGCGGTCCGTGCCATAGACAAGCCCCGCCATGACCAGGGACTGGGCCTTGGTCCGGCTGTCGGCCAGGCCGCGGTCGACCAGCAATTGGTCGAGCCGGATTTTCGGTGCTTTTGCCATGGCGCGAGACTACCCCGCCGAACGCGGCTTGGCGACGCCGGCCGCCACCCGCACAGCCTTTAAGCGCGGGCGGGTTCGGTCAATTCGTCGGCGCGGCCGAGGGCCGACATCACCGTGGCGACGATACCCGCGGCATCCAGGCCCGCCTGGGCGACCTGGACTTCGGGCTTGTCTTGCTCCAGGAAGGCATCGGGCATGGTCACGGCACGCACCTTCAAACCGTTTTCCAGCAGACCGTCGTTGGCCATGAATTGCAGCACCTGGGCGGAGAAGCCGCCGATGGACCCTTCCTCGACCGTAACCAGAACTTCGTGGTCATTCGCCAGCTTGCGCACCAGGTCCTCGTCAATCGGCTTGGCGAAGCGCGCGTCGGCGACGGTCACGGACAGCCCCCGTGTGCCGAGGTCTTCGGCCGCCTTCAGGCATTCCTGCAAGGGGGCGCCCAGGGACAGAATGGCGATGGCCGAGCCTTCGCGCAGGATACGGCCCTTGCCGATCTCAAGCGGTGTGCCCTTGGCCGGCAGTTCGACGCCCACGCCTTCGCCGCGCGGATAGCGGATCGCCGACGGGCGGTCGTCGATGCCGGCGGCGGTCGCCGTCATGTGCATCAGTTCGGCCTCGTCCGAGGGCGCCATCACGACGAAACCCGGCAGGGTGCAGAGGTACGGCAGGTCGAAAGCACCGCAATGGGTCGAGCCGTCGGCGCCGACATAGCCGGCGCGGTCAATGGCGAAGCGCACGGGCAACGACTGGATCGCCACGTCGTGGACAACCTGATCGTAGGCGCGCTGCAGGAAGGTGGAATAGATGGCGCAGAACGGCTTGTAACCTTCGGTCGCCATGCCGGCGGCGAAGGTCACGCCGTGCTGTTCGGCGATACCAACGTCGAAGGAGCGGTCCGGGAAGCTTTCGGAAAACTTATCGACGCCCGTGCCGCCGGGCATGGCGGCGGTGATGGCGACGATCTTGTCGTCGTCCTTGGCTTCCGCGATCAGGGCTTTGGCGAACACCGAGGTATAGCTCGGCGCATTGGCGATGGCCTTGTGCTGCTTGCCGGTGACGACATCGAACTTGGACACGCCATGGTACTTGTCGGCGGATTCCTCGGCCGGCTTATAGCCATGGCCCTTTTCCGTGACGACATGCAGCAGGACCGGACCCGGCACCGCATCATCGCGCAGGTTCTTCAGCACGGGCAGCAGATGGTCCAGGTTGTGGCCGTCGATGGGACCGACATAATAGAAACCCAGTTCCTCGAACAGGGTGCCGCCGGTCACCATGCCGCGGGCGTATTCATCGACCTTGGCCGCCGCCTGCTCTATGGAGCGCGGGAACTTCTTGGCAAGTTCCTTGGCGAAATGGCGGGCGGAGCGGAACTGCTTCGACGAAATCAGCTGCGACAGGTATGCCGACAAGGCACCCACGGGCGGGGCGATCGACATGTCGTTGTCGTTGAGGATGACGATCAGCTTGGCGTCCATGGACCCGGCGTTGTTCATGGCTTCATAGGCCATGCCGGCGGTCATCGCGCCGTCGCCGATCACGGCGATGACGTTCTTGGGCACACCGGCCAGCTTGCTGGCCACGGCCATGCCCAGGCCGGCCGAGATCGAGGTCGAGCTATGGGCCGCGCCAAACGGGTCGTAGTCGCTTTCCGTGCGCTTGGTGAAGCCCGACAGCCCCCCGCCCTGGCGCAGGGTGTGCATGCGTTCCCGGCGACCGGTGAGGATCTTGTGCGGATAGCACTGATGGCCGACGTCCCAGATCAGACGGTCGTTCGGTGTATCGAAGACATGATGGATGGCGGCGGTCAGTTCGACCACACCCAGGGACGCGCCCAGATGGCCGCCGGTGATCGACACGCTGCGCACCGTATCGTCGCGCAGTTCACGGACCAGCTGCTTCAGCTCATCGACTGAAAAATCCCGCATGTCCTTGGGATCGCTGACACGGTCCAGGATCGGGGTGAGGCTTTCTTGTTCCAAGTTTCAGACCCTCAAATTGATATCCGGACACACGGTCCGGACCACTTGTTGCTGTTGCGTCTGTCGTACCGGTCGAATCAGGTGCGCCGTTCGACGATGAATCGCGCCAATTGTTTTAGAAGGTCGGCTATTTCGCCGAATATTTCAAGGTGTGCTGCCGCCTGCTCGCTGAGCATGTCAGCCTGCTGACGTGCCTTGTCAACGCCCAGCAGGGATACGAAGGTGGCCTTGTTGGCATCCGCGTCCTTGCCGGTCGCCTTACCGACCAGCGCCGCATCACCTTCGACATCCAACAGGTCGTCGGCAATTTGGAAGGCCAAGCCAATGTCGTGGGCATAGGCATGCAGGGCTGTGCGGGCCTCGTCCGAGGCCTTGCCCAGGATCGCCCCTGATTCAGCGGAAACGGCAATCAGATCGCCGGTCTTCATGCGCTGCAAACGGGTGATCTGGGCCATGTCCAAGTGGTTCTTTTCCGCCCATAGATCCATCATCTGCCCACCGACCATGCCGTGGTCGCCGGCCGCCTTGGCCAGGGCGAGAACCAGATCGGCGCGCACCCGGGCATCGGAATGGGTTTCCGGTGCAGCCAGCACCTCAAACGCCTTGGTCAGCAGGGCGTCGCCGGCCAGAATCGCCGTCGCCTCGTCGAACTTGATATGGCAGGTCGGCTGGCCGCGGCGCAGGTCGTCGTCATCCATGGCCGGCAGATCGTCGTGGACCAGGGAATAACAATGGACCATTTCAACCGCCGCCGCCGCGCGCAGGGCCGATGTCGTATCAACACCGAACAGCGCCGCACTCTGCGTTACCAGGAACGGACGAACCCGCTTGCCCCCGGCCAGGGAGGCATAGCGCATGGCTTCGACCACGCGCGCCTCGGGCGTATCCGTCAGCGGCATCAAGGCATCGAGCATGTCCGTCACTTGCTTGGCGTTATCGCCCAGTGCGGCCTGAAACTCCGAATTGGAATCTTTCATTTACTTCTTTTTCCGGGACTATTCTTGGTCGGCGGGTTCGGTCGTCAGGGTGCCGCCGCTACCGACGACGATCTTATCGACACGCAATTGCGCTTCCTTCAGCTTGGCCTCGCAATGAGTCTTCAACGCGACGCCCCGCGAATAGGAATCGATGGCCTGATCCAAGGACCCGGCCCCTTGCTCCAGCCCGCGCACGATGTCTTCAAGCTCGCTCATCGCGTCCTCGAAGCTCAAGGCGCGGACATCCGCCGGAATTTCCGTCTGGGCGTCGGTGTCTGGGGTTTTCTGCTTGGCCATGGAATACCTTATCGACAAGGCGCGGGAGTGTAGGGCCCCCGCTCCTGTACCGCAAGTGCGAAGCCCCGGCGGCGGCGGAATTCAGGGGTTTACTGCGTCATCAGGGCGCGCACATGCCCCGCACTGCTTTCCGCCAGGGCGTTCAGGTCATAGCCCCCTTCAAGACAGGACACCACCCGATTGTCGCAACAATCGCGGGCGACCCGCAAAAGTTCGACCGTGACCCAGACGAAATCCTCGGTCGTGAGCATCAACGAGGCCAGCGGGTCCCGCGCATGGGCATCGAATCCGGCGGAGATAATCAGAAGATCGGGGTTGAAATGGCGCAGCGCCGGCAGGATGCGGTCGCGATACCCCCTGCGGAAGGCATCCGTGCCATCGCCCGGGTTAAGCGGCAGATTGCAGATGTTGTCCGCCACGCCCGTGTCCTGCAGCTTGCCCGTGCCCGGATAGGCGGGCCATTGATGGGACGACGCGTAGAACAGGTTGGGGTCGCTCTGAAACGAATGCTGTGTGCCGTTGCCGTGGTGAACGTCGAAATCCACCACCGCGACCTTCTCAATTCCCGCGGTCTTCTGGGCATGACGGGCGGCGATGGCGACCGTGTTGAACAGACAGAACCCCATGGCCTGCGACGATTCCGCGTGATGGCCCGGCGGGCGCACGGCGCAGAAGGCGTTGCGCGCCTCGCCGCTGAGAACCGCGTCGACCGCGGAACAGGCGCCGCCTGCGGCGCGCAGTGCGGCTTCCGCCGATTTCGGCGACATGCTGGTGTCCGGGTCCAGGTAGACACGCCCTTCCGTGGGCACGTTGTCCATCACCGTTTCCACGTAGTCGTGCCCGTGAGTGTTTTCGATCACGCCCAGGTCGAGCATCGGCGCTTCAAGGCGCAGCAGATTGGCGAACGGCTCAGCCTCCAGGGCCTGCATGACCGCGCGCAGGCGTTCCGGGCATTCCGGATGGCCGCGACCCGGGTCATGCTCCACGCAAGCCTGATGGAAATATAGCTGCGTCGTCATTGGCGTCGTTCCTTTCTCCCGCTCCTTTACTCAGGACGGGTTCGCGTCACTGTTTCGCCCCGCCTGTCGTCAGAACCCGGAGATAGTCCACGAGATTGGCAAGCTGTTCTTTGTCCGGCACCTGCTGCACCGGCATCTTGGTGCCCGGCAAAAACTTGTCAGGCCCCTGGTAAAACAGATCAAATAGGGTTTTTTCGTTCCAAGTAAAGGACTTGTTTCTGAGCGCACCGGAATAGTTATAGCCCTCGACCGCACCGACCCGCCGCCCCCACAACCCTTCGAAATGCGGGCCGGAGCGCGTCGCCGCCTGGGCGTTCAAGGCATGGCAATTGGCGCATTTGGTGTACAGCCGGGCACCAGGGTGATCGCTCGACAGCCAGGGTTGCTTGCCGGTCTTGTCACTGGCCTTGAGCCCGATGCGGTCCCCCGTTTCCAGATGCCATACGGCGGTGGTCTCATCAGCGCTGGCAGTCAACGCAAAGCGGCCGTCCGGCGCGAAGCGGGCGGCCCAGATGATTTTTTCGTGGGCGGGAATGGTTGTCAGGATAGCACCGGTCGCCAGATCCCATTCCATCAGGCGCCCGTCCCGGCCCGCCGACAAAGCCCGCCGCCCATCCGGCGATACCGCGGCGGCATAAACCTGGCCGGTGCGATCCTCGCTATGGGTAAGGACGGAGACGGCCTCGCCCGTTTTGACGTCCCACAGGCGCAGCGTGCGGTCGATGCTGGCTGTCAACAGGCGCTTCCCCCCGGGCAACGCATTCATTTTCGTGATGCCCTGACGGTGCCCTTCGAGAACGCCCTGCAGGCGGCCGTCTTTGATCGACCACATTCCGACCTTGCCGTCGTGCCCACCGGCGGCCACCCAAGCACCGCCGTTGACGAAGGCGACATCGTTGATCGGCGCGGAATGCGTGATCACGCGGATTGCCTCGCCTGTCGCCATATCCCAGATCCGTAGGGTCTTGTCCCAGGAACCGGTGGCAATCTGCTGGCCGTCGGGCGATACGGCCGCCGCCATGACCTTGTGGCCATGTCCGGTCAGACGCCGAACCAGTTTGCCCGAAGGCACGTTCCAGATGATCGCCGACTTGTCATCGCTGGTGGTCACGGCATGCTTGCCGTCGGGCGTGAACACGGCACTGGTCACCGGCCCTTCGTGGGCGTCAAGGACTGCCACTTCCGCTTGCGTCCCGAAATCCCACAGACGCGCCGTGAAATCGAAACTGGCCGTGACGACCCAATGGCCGTCCGGCGATACGTCGACTGCCCGCACCATGCCGCCGTGACCGATCAGGTCGGCGCGCGCACCGCCCGGTATCGCCGCGGCCAACAGCATCGCGAAGCAACCCGCCAAAAACCGGGAAACGCGGGGCAACCGAACAATCGGCCCATGGATGGGAAGGTCGGCGCGCGGGGCGGTCAGCATCGGCATGGTAAATATATTGGAAGAAGCCCCGCCCCTTGCCAACCGCCTTTTCGCCATGCGCAAATAGACCGCCTTGATGGGGATTTACGTGCAAATTTGCTTGCAATACTGATTGCGGGGCGCACGCCCCCTGCCTAAACTGGCGCCCGCCGCAGGCCCGGACCCGAATTCGGGCCCGAACCAGAGGAACGCCCCTTGATGTCCGCAGCCCGGCCCACCGTCTTTGCCCTATCGACAATCGCCGCCGCCTTGCTATCCCTGACAGCCGCCCGGGCGCAAGCACCGCAGGCCGTGCCCGTCGTCGTAGACCGTGTGGTAACCGAGGATTCGCATCAGAATGTGCCGGTGATCGGCCGCTTCATCGCCCGCCAAGCTGGCCCCGTCGCGGCGCGAATCAGCGGCCCCGTCGCCGAATTCAGGGTCGATGTCGGCGATCGGGTCGCCAAGGGCGACGTCCTGGCCGTGCTGGTCAAGGACAGTCTGAAGTGGGAACAGGAATTGAAGGCGGCCGAATTGAACCGCTTCCAGGCCGCCTTGGAAACAGCCCGGGAAACCCTGAAGCTGCGCCAGCAGGAACTGTCGCGCCTGGAAGGCCTGCGCAAATCGGCCGCGTTCTCGCAGGCCCGGCTTGACGATAAACTTCAGGAAGTCGCCGTCGCCAGGGCCGAGATCGCCGTTGCCGGCGCCCAAATGGCCAGCGCCAAGGCAAACCTAAGATTGGCCGAGATCGCCTTGTCCTACGCCGATGTCGTTGCCCCCTACGGCGGCGTCGTGTCGCGCCGCCACACGGAAGCGGGCGCCTTCGTCAACCTGGGCGATCCTCTGATCACCCTGATCAACGACACGGATCTGGAGATCGAGGCCGACGTACCGTCGCGCAATGTGGGCGGTCTGGTTCCCGGCGTCGGCGTCAGCGCCACGGTGTCCGCCGCCACGACGATCCGGGCCAGCGTGCGCGCCGTCGTGCCCGATGAAAACCCGCAGACCCGCACCCGCACGGTGCGCTTCCGCCTTGATGCCCCCGCCGACGGGATCGGCATCGCCGCGAATCAGAGCGTGACGCTCAGCATTCCCGCCGCGCGCGCCGCCTCGGTGGTCACCGTGCACAAGGACGCGATCCTCAACCGCCTGGGCAAGACCGTCGTGTTCCTGCACGAAGAGGGCAAAGCCCTGGTCCGCCCGGTGCGCCTGGGCGCGGCCATGGGCAGCCGTTTGATCGTCGAGGGCGGCCTGGCCGCGGGCGATCTGGTGGTTGTGCGCGGCAACGAACGTTTGCGCCCCGGCCAGGACATCTCGTTCACCCCGCCGCCGAACAGCGGCGAGGCAGCCCCCGCCGCCGATGCGGCCCCGGCGCCCAAGCCGAAGACCTGAGGCCCGGAGACACCACCCCATGGACCTGATCCGGCTATCCATCCAGCGACCCATCGCCGTCATGGCGGCGGTGCTGATGCTGATCCTGTTCGGCGTGGTGGCGCTCTATTCGATTCCGATCCAGTTGACGCCGGACATCCGCAAACCGGTCATCAGCGTCGAAACGGTCTGGCCCGGCGCCGCCCCGGCCGAGGTTGAGCGCGAAATCATCGTCAAACAGGAAGAAGTCCTGAAGGGCATCGAGGGGCTGGAGGAAATCCGCTCTGAATCCCAGGACGGGCGCGGGCGTATCAATCTGGAATTCGCCATCGGCACCAATATGGACAAGGCCCTTCTGCTGGCCTCCAACCGGCTTGACCGGGTCAACGGCTATCCCGAGGAAGCGGACGAACCGTCGATCCAGACCGCCAGCGCCGAGGACAACCCCATCGCCTGGTTCGTGATCATCCGTAAGCCCGGCAACAACGAGGAAATTCACCGGTTCGGCGATTTCGCCGAGGAGGTAATCCAGGACCGCATCGAGCGTGTGGCCGGCGTGGCGCGGGTTAACCTATACGGCGCCGCGCGCAAGGAAATGACGATCTTCGTCGAACCGGACCGCATGGCGCGCTACGGCCTGACCGTGACGGACGTGGTCGACAAGCTGCGCGCCGCCAATTCGTCGGTGTCGGCGGGCGATGTGGACGAAGGCAAGCGCCGCTATGTCGTGCGCACCGAGGGCGAATTTCAGCGCCTGGAAGACGTATCCGGCGTGATCCTGCGCTCTGACCGCGACCCTGCGACAGGCCGCTTCGCTCGCGTTACCGTGGGCGACATCGCGGCCGTCGCCTGGGACACCTCCAAGCCGACCGAACGCATCCGCTTCAACGGCCAGCCGGCCATGGCCTTCAACGCCGTCCGCGAAGGCGGCGCCAACGTGATCGAGGTCATGCAGGGCATCCGCGAGGCGGTGAAGGAGCTGAACGAATACGCCCTGCCGTCGCAGGCCCTGGAACTGCGACAGGTCTACGACGAAACCATCTACATCAATTCGTCCATCGACCTGGTGCAGCAGAACATCCTCGTCGGCGGCGCGCTGGCGGCATTGATGCTGCTGCTGTTCCTGCGGTCGGGTGGGGCGACGCTGATCGTGTCCATGGCGATCCCCGTGTCCGTGATCGGCGCCTTCGTCGCCATGGCCGCCATGGGCCGGTCGCTGAACGTGATCTCATTGGCCGGGATCGCCTTCGCCGTCGGCATGGTCGTCGACGCGGCGATCGTGGTGCTGGAAAACATCTTCCGCCACCGCGAACTGGGTCGCTCGCGGGCCGAAGCCGCCTATCGCGGGGCCAAGCAGGTCTGGGTCGCGGTCCTGGTGTCCGCCTTGACCACAGTGATGGTGTTCATCCCGGTCCTGGTCATGGACCTGGAGGCCGGCCAGCTGTTCCGCGACATCGCCGTGGCGCTGTCGGTTTCCGTGCTGATTTCCCTGCTGGTCGCCGTCACCCTGATCCCGGCGTTGGCCAACCGCATTCTGGGATCGCCCGGCGAGGACAGCATTGTCCGCCGCCATATCCCGGTGATCGACGATTTCGCGGCCCTGTTCATGAAGTCGCTGATGGGCCTGACCAAATGGGTCACCGCGTCGCGCCTGCGCTCCGTCATCATGGTCACCGTACTGTGCAGCATCTGCACCGGCGTCACCTGGCTGTTGCTGCCCAAGCTGGAATACCTGCCCTCGGGTAACCGCAACCTCATCATCGGCTTCATCGTGCCGCCGCCGGGCTACAACCTGGACACCATGGAACAGATCGCCCGCGGCTATGAGCAAGAGGTATTCCCACTGCTGGCCGAGGTTTCGGGACCGGAGCCGGACGCTCAGGGCCGGCCCAAGCTGAACCGCTTCTTCTTCGTCACCTTCCGCGGCCGCACCATTCTGGGCGCCGCCGCCCATGACCCCTCGCGGGTCAAGGACCTGATCCCGATCCTCAGCGAGGCCGCGTTCAAGGAACCGGGCACGCTTGGCCAGATTACCCAACGCTCCCTGTTCGGGCGCGGCGTCACGGGCACCCGCGCCATCGACCTGAACATCCTGGGCCCGGACCTGGAGCCGCTGATGGAGGTGGCCCTCAAGACCTTCAACCGCGTCAACCAGGAGTTCCCCCGCAAGGAAGGCAATCAGGTCCGCCCGCAGCCCGAACTTGTCCTGGGCGCGCCCGAACTGCGCATCCGTCCCAACCGGGTGAAGCTCGCCGACAACGGCGTGACCGCGCGCCAGTTGTCGGACACCATTGACGCCTTCAACGACGGCCTGCGCATCGCCGAAATCACCGTCGGCAACAAGCTGGTCGATCTGATGATCAAGGGCCCCTTGGACCAGGTCACCGAAACCCAGGGCATCAGCAACCTGCCGGTCGTGACCTCGGCCGGACTGATCATTCCGGCCGCGTCCCTGTCCGACATTGAAATGACCACGGGCCCGACCCAGATCAATCACTTCGAACGTCAGCGCGCGGTGACGCTATCGATCCTGCCGCGCGACGACGTGCCGCTGGAACAGGCGCTCGACATCATCAAAACCAAGATCATCGACCCCATGTATGCCGAGGGCCTGCCGCCTGGTACATCGCTGCGCCTGACCGGCACGGCGGACAAGCTGAACCAGACCTGGCAGGCCATGAAGCTCGACCTGGGGATCGCCGTGATCATCGTCTATCTGGTCATGGCGGTGCTGTTCGAAAGCTTCCTTTATCCGCTCATCATCATGCTGTCGGTGCCGCTGGCCACGGCGGGGGGTGTGGTCGGGCTGTCGTTGCTGAACATGTTCACATTCCAGCCGCTGGACATGCTGACCCTGCTGGGCTTCGTGATCCTGATCGGCATCGTCGTCAACAACGCGATCCTGCTGGTGCATCAGACCCTGGTGCACCTCCGCGAAGACGGCATGACCGCGGCCGAGGCGATCCGCGAGGCGACCAGCAACCGAATCCGGCCGATCTTCATGTCGACCCTGACCAGCGTGTTCGGGATGATGCCGCTGGTGGTGTTCCCGGGGGCCGGCTCGGAGCTCTATCGCGGGCTGGGCTCGGTCGTGTTGGGCGGCCTGTCGCTGTCGGCGATCTTGACCCTTGCCATCATTCCGCCCCTTTTGACCCTTGTCATCGGGGTCGGCGAAAAACGGGGGAAACCTTCGGCCGGCCAGGGCACCGACGCCCCCGCCGCAGACCCCCAGGCAGCTGAATAACCGTGATGACCCTAAATCGAAAAACCGAAACGTCTAGACCACGGTCTGTCCAAAAGTATGGGCATACCCTGGCCTTTTGTCCGGTTTTATCCGCGCGAGAAAATGCTTATATAAGCCCCTAGCACCCCACCGCGCGTAAACCTGAGGGTGAACGGGCGCGGTCAATAGCAACAACAACCATCGCAATAAGGACAATAACAACCGCCATGCCAACTTATACCGTAGAACAGAACCACGAACAGGCCAGCGCCCTTCTCAAGGCCATGAGCAACCCTCACCGCCTTCTCGTGCTGTGCCACCTTGCCCGCGGCGAAAAATGCGTGGGCGAACTGGAAACCATCGTCGGACTGTCGCAGTCCGCCCTGTCGCAACACTTGGCGCGCCTGCGCCATGACGGCGTGGTCAAAACCCGCCGCGACGCGCAGACGATCTATTATTCCCTGCGGGGTGATGAAGCGATGACGATCCTTGAGGCGCTGGCCGGGCTGTTCGAAATGCCCGCCGTCATCGAAAAGGCGCGTATCGCCGTTTAATGCATGAAGCCGGCTTGGGGGGCGGCATTGCCGCCC
>TARA_R110002124_G_scaffold5786_1_pt1 | contig 46913 bp, 32 predicted proteins | sample TARA_R110002124 | Tara Oceans TARA_R110002124 (sample SAMEA4397445) | marine metagenome | biome: Polar Biome; feature: [SRF] surface water layer (ENVO:00010504); material: water (ENVO:00002006), including particulate matter (ENVO:01000060) such as... | depth 5 m
TCCGTACTTGTCAGACGCGCAAGCGGCCTCGATTGATTGCAGCTCCGGCGTCGAAAGTCGCGACAAATTAGGACGCCCGCCTTGCTGTGACAATGCCACCAACTGGTTAGTCAAGCATCTGTTGTAAGCTGCAGGTCCGTTTCCGTACTTGTCAGACGCGCAAGCGGCCTCGATTGATTGAAGCTCCGGCTTTGAAAGTCGCGACAAATCAGGAGGTCCACTCCGTTGTGGTTGCTGCACTGTATTCGTGTTTGATTTGCTTCGTTCAGCACCAAGCAGCCTACTTAATAATTCCTTACTCGCAATTCCATCAGCATTAGTTCCATTGTCTCTCTGAAATGCCTGAATGGCTGCCCGCGTTTTGTTCCCAAACAACCCATCAGGCGTTCCAGCGTTATACCCGAGCTCATTCAAGCGACGCTGAATAGCGAGCACCGTTGCGTCTGGCGTAGGTCGGGCGGGTTTAGCTACTGATGTAGAGGACGAAGGTCTCGCTGTTGTAGCTGCGCTCCGAACGAATCTGCTACGACCCTCGGCCTGCAATTGACTACGGTATGGTTCGACATCTCTTCGAGCGCTTTCAAGCGCACCCTGGCGGTACCGAAACTCACCACAACGGCTGTTATAGTCGTTCACATACCCATTAAAGCGATCGACATCTGAATCGTTGTAATTGTTAAGAACCGTCTCAGCAGCATCAAGCCGAATTTTTTCAGCCAAACAGTAGCGAATCTGCGCAATTGATAGGACGTTGTTTCGACCAACGGAAGGCTTGCTTTCAGACGGACGACTCGGCGTCTGAGGCTGCGCAATTGCGGGTTGGCTGGCCGGCGCTGTTGAAGTCGAAGAAGTTCCGGGGGAATACGCCGGCTTTGATGGTCTGCTGTTGTCTGATTGGTTAGCAAGCCAGATAAGGCCAATGACGACAGCAATCCCTAAGAACCACTTGCCCGCTGATGAGCCGCCCGAGGGTTGTGCAGGCGCCTGATAAGTCTGCGAGGGCGGTTTGGTTGACGTTTGTTTCGGCTGCTGACTACCGCCGGCAGTCTGTTTTGGCGGCGCTTCAGAGTGGGGCTTCTGGGGCTGTTTCGGTTTAGTGCTTACGACGTCATCAACATCTGACACCATTGATGACAGGCCCGCAAAACCTTTGCCCTCGCCCTGCTTTTTTTCTTCTTCATCATTCACGTTAGCTTTACCGAATGAAGCCGATCGGGTGCCGCTTAGCGCCTTCGCGCTCTCTGGCTGGTGCCGCATGCATGGCTGTGAGCAGGCTGTCCTGATCCAACCTGTCCTTGCCAGCCCGTGCCGCAAGCCTGGCTCCCTCGCGGACAACAAAAGCCACATCTGACAACGGGCGCCCAGCGAGTTCCTGGGCAAATGGTGCCGGGTCGACGTCATGCTCTTTGGGTAAGGTTGACAGCAACTTCTCCAGCAATGAGAGCACTTCTACTTCGCTGGCAAAGTCAACATTGACCACATGATCAAAGCGGCCCCGCCTCAAGATGGCCGGATCAATCATATCGACGCGGTTTGTCATCGCGACAATAAGCACGTCGTTCTTTGCAGCTTCTGGAATACGGCGCAGAAATTCAGCAACTTCCTCGACACGATGATGGCCGGAACCGGTCTCGCGATCGGCCAGGAACGCCTCCATCTCGTCGATAACTAGCACAGACGGCGCATTCTCCATCGCCTTGTCAAAAACCTCCGCTACCTTCTTGCTGGTTTCATGAATGTAGGGGCTAGCAACGCTGGAAGCGTCAATCTGAAAGCTTGGCCATCCGAGGAAGTCGATCAGTCGCTCTACCGCAAACGTCTTTCCACATCCGGGCGGTCCGTGCAAAACCACGGCGGACGGGAACTCAATACCAAGAGCCTTATAACGATCACGGTTTTGGATGATGTCAACGATGTGCTCATTGAAGAAGGCGGCTAAATCAGGTCGCCCGGCCAACTCAAAGGCTGTCGACGCGTGTTTTTGATCACCCTGCTCTTCTTTTCGATCCGTACGCTCTGCTTGCTTGTTATCTGTCCGCGAGGGCGAGCTTCGAGACCGGTCGGCCGGTATAACTTCAGCGACTTCGAACCCAGCAGCTTGAACAACCTCCTGGAGGTGACTTGCACTTAGCCAGCTCATGGTCTGACGAAGTCGGCGAAACGCTTTTGCAGAGACAGTCGCCCCACCTGTGAGCCAGTAACCAAGTACTACATCATCGTCGGTTCTTGCTGTAATGCTGTAAGTAGGTAAGAGACGGCTGATCTTTTCGACGTAGAGTGCGTCCTGCAACGGTGAGTCTGAATCTATGTCGCGGGTCGCCTTCAGCGCCAACGCGAACGACAAGGCCTCGGCCTTCGTGTCCGGCGAGTTTCCATCTACAACCGGGCACAGCACCTGGTCTGCGCCGCAAGTAATAGCCCAGTATCGCTGGTTGCCGAAATCAAAGAACCTAATAGGCCCTTCCGTGATTAGCCCTGCAGCTATCCATCGGCTAGCGAGTTCGTCCTGAACTACGAGCGCTCGCCCGCCGCCCTGGTTCTCGTAAATCTGCCAATTCACCCCCTCAGAGACAGCGACGCGGACCTTAACGCCATCCGGCAATTTGTACCCAACAGGGAGCCACGCATCGAGGGGCATATTAGTTAACTCCGAACTATATTTGCGCCAGCCATCATTTCATCCTCGCCCGCTGAACCAATGCGTACCGAGTCGAGATGTGCGACTACCAAACGCAGTTTGTCGATATCGTTCGCCTTGAGTGCCTCGGCGCCAGTTGCGACTAACTCCGCATGCTCTCTTGCATCGGGGAACAGGTAAGTGTCCTGGGCAAGCCATTTAAAGCGGTCGATTACGAACCAGTCCTGACGCCACAGGATCATAAAGTTCTTTCCACGCAGCTCGTCCAGATGCGATTCGAAGTCGCTATTGTTGTTGTCAATCGAGCGCTGGGCAGTTTTGGCGAGATTGTCGAATGCATTGGCTTCGGTAGGGCGAGCATGTTCTCGAACTGCCTTATCGAAGAACTCAACTGTCTTGTCCAGCTCAAGTTGACGGATGTCTTTCAAATGCTCCTTGCGAGTAAGAGCCAATAACCGTTTGGCTTCTTGGACATCGTCCATTGCCTGCTTCGCCGTTTCGGGGTCGGATTCGCTACTACTGATTGATTCAGCTCGCTCAAGCTTTTCTCGCGCCTGATCCAACTTCGAATCGTCAATCTTTGACGCCATTTCCTCAAGACGTTGCAGTGTGTTTTCCGACTGCTCCTCAACTAATTTGGTTGCCTTTGTATAATCAATCTGACCGTCCTGACGAGAGTAGAAATTTCGCCCACTATGGAAGGAACCACCGATCGAAGGCACTGAAACTTCCATCACAATGTTCCCGGAATCCAGCACTTCATACTCACAAACAAGCTCGGCGCCAGCAGCGATCACACCGTCATCGAAGTCAGAACCCTTTATCTCGAACATACCTATGAATCGATTGTCATTTACCGGGTCGGAAATCTCCCCCTCCCACAGTTTGAACTTGATCGAACCGGTACTGCCTGCCCGGAGTGACTCCTCCGTCTTGAAGATCTTCTTGCCTTTCTTTGGCAATTGATCGCCTTCGCGAACCAGATGATCGAGGACGAGACGCCCGCCAAGCTTGTCCCGTGCCTCAACACCTATTGAATGCGATGCAGGAATGGCATCAATACTGGCTGCCGTTCTAGAAATAACGATTTTGTCCTCGCCCAAGGCGACGGGCCCACCTTTCGAGTCAAACACAAAAACCTTGAATGTATTCTCCCCGGGCTTCGCCAGGGCAAGCTCAACTGCAGCGCCATCCTTAAGAGCTATTCTCCCAGAAGACCATCCGGTATCCAGGCTATCGATCTGAAACTCAACTCCAGCCGCAGCATCCCCGCCAAGCTTCGCTACAATTTTCGCCTTCGAGTCTGGCGTTCGTGCGATGTAGTTGAAGGAGAGGTCCAACGAGCCTCCCGTGCTGAGTGCGCCTCTAGCATTCTTCCGACCGCGGCTTTGCGAACTCCAGTCGATCGATTCTGCAAAAACGGCTGCACCCTCTGCAACGGCCGTCATAGGGTTCATGTCGGTGGATGGTGCGATACCAAGCTCGAACGCGACCCGATCGCGCAGTGGTTTATATTGTGTCGGTCCGCCGATAAATACGATGCGCTCAACATCATGAGGGCTCAACCCGGCCTTCTCGAGCGTCTCTCGGGCCGATTGGATCGATTCATCGATCTTGCCAGCGATTAAGTTATCGAGAAGCTCTCTGGTAAAAGGGATGTCGACATAGATTTCAGAACCAGACTCGTCATTAATGCCGAGATCAGATTCTGTGAGGCTGATGACAGCGTCCTCTTTTGCAGACAACTCGATCTTTGCCTTTTCTGAGGCCCAAAGACACATCCTCAGAAGAGACTTGTACTTCGGATTTGCACTGAAATCTTCGGGAAGATCAAAGTTCGAAACAATCCATGGTTTGACAACGTTATCAAGTATGGCGCGATCGAAGTCGGTGCCACCGCACATCGCGACACCACCATGAGCCAGCAGGCTTACCCGGCCGCTAATACTTTCGGCAATCGCAATATCCAGTGTCCCGCCACCCAGATCGAACACCAGAAAAACGCCGTCACCTTTGCGCTGCTTCATAACACACATGACAGCCGCAACCGGCTCTTGCATCAGCGCGACACTGCCCAGGCCAGCCATTTCGGCTGCAGCCAATGTGGCGTCCTTTTGCATCTGATTAAAAGCGGCAGGAACGGTGATTACGGTTCCGGTTTCTCCGCCGTTTCTGATTTCTTCTGGTAAATACCCAAAGCAGAGCTTGAGAATCTCGGATGAACACTCCTCTGGAGTCATGACAATATCAACCGCAGCAAGCTTTACGGGCGTGCTCGTCCCCATCATTCGCTTGAATTTTGTAGCAGCGTTATCAGGGTTTTTGGCGGCATTGTCATAGGCCCGCTTGCCCAGGTATTTGTTGCCTCGCCTATCAATAAAAATAGCCGATGGCGTGACGTCATTCTGATCGGGACTTTTGTAGAGGCGCACCGACTCTCCGTCATAGGAGCAAATTGCACTGTTTGTTGTTCCGAGATCGATTCCGACGTATTTCATTCATGCACCTTCCTAAGCATTACCGTGCCCTGCTTCCGCAAGCCCTCTGGTCCCATGATGATTGGCTCCACCATTTGATCAACCAGCAACTCATCATCAGGACCGAAATCGCCGATGTTGAGTGCGGATGCAGCAATTCCTGGGTCAAACGGCTGGCCTTCTACATTCACAATTTTCAGACCACTGGCCTCAAGGCTCTCTTCGACCTTTTTCTGGAAGTAGCGAAGCTGATTAACATAACGAGTGGCTTCACCAGCATCCAATTTGTTGACCACACGAGAGAACAAGCGGGCAAATCGCCAGCTTTCTACGGCCACGTCAATCAGCGACTGCTCCAACTGGTCGTTAGTGCCGTCTTCTTTATTCGTCATCTTGTGCCCCCGCATCGCCAGACTCATCCTCAGACTGACGTCGTATCCACTGGTCAATTTCCGCCTTGGAAAATCGCCAAGCCCCTCCCACTTTGAATCCGGGAATTTTCTTGGACGCAGCCAAGCGATAGATAGTCCGCTCGGTGACCTTCAGGTAGCGGGAAACCTCTCTGATCGTGAGAATCTCTGCGTCCGATGGCTCTTTAGGCATGTCGAAGGAAAATCCGTCAATTTTTGGCAGAATAGTGTAAACCGTTCATATTTACAATGCTGCCAAGTCTGGATGGACCTCAAATACAGCTATTCATGCGCGTAAACCATTGAGCGAACACTGAACCGGGTTTCCTAGGAGCGTGGCAACCACCATGCCCTTCCTGCTTTGGCCCTGGAATATTCTCCGGAGAACAGGTTCTTGATGAACGACAAACATTTTTTGCCGTAGGCATATCGACGGATATGCTCCCTATTCATTGAAGCCTACGAGTCTTCTTGATCTGCAGCGCCAACAGAGGACTTTAAGTCTTCGCATACGTTTGCCTGTGCGACCACTATCAACATCGATTTCGCTCGGCTCATTCCGACATAAAGAAGTTCTTCGCTGGATCTTAAATCCAACCCGTCGAGGCCCCAAAGTATCACTACCGCTGACTCCAGACCTTTGAACCGCTGAATCGTATCGATAAGAACTGCATTCTCGCGTGAGTAGCCCTCTTCCGCCCAAACTGCCGGCTTTGGTAACGAAAGTTTCTTTAACACCCCGTAGTAATCCGCCTTGTGCAATGCGTCACCAACTAGGACAACAATATCGCCGGGGGACACATTTTCTCTGGCTATAAGGTCAACTATTCGAGCGTTTATCTTTTTAGCTTGCGCTTCCAGCCCCTTAACACACTCGAACTGGACGTCTTCTCCAACATTGTCGGGAGGGTCAACGGGAACTCCTTTGTAGTGCGCATAAGCCAGATTATGAATCTGCATTGTATTCCGGCAATTCGTAGTGAGGTTAAAAGGTTCCTCCTGGATCGGAAATGTTCCGGCTCTGGCGTAAATGTTTTGATTATCGTCATAAAAAACGTAGAAAGGGCTTTGGTCATAATCGGTTAACAACAACTCCAACGGGACCCAATACTCCTCTCTGAAATCCTGTCCCTCGTCACAGACGATGGCCTCAAAGCGGTCCTCCAGAATCTCGAGTGAATATGCGAGCGCATTGGGAAAATGAACATCGTATAAATTTTGCCCCGGATAAGTGACTTTCGCTTCATAGATTAGATCGCGATCTGTTTGCCGCTTAACCTTTTCAATCTGGCGTGAACATAATTGATGAAAACTCATGACATCGATATTTTCTAGCCCGATACATTGACGAGACAAATGGTCGGCCAGCTGCCTGTTATAACAGGTCAATAGCGTTTTGAACCCCTCAGACGCCAGCCGGCGTGCTTTCTCTAAAGCCAAAACTGTCTTCCCAGTTCCAGCCCCACCACTCACGGCCACACGTCGATGAGAGCGCAAGAAGTCAAGCACCCGAATTTGATCTTTAGTTAGCGAAAGTCTCCGAACCTCTTGATCAGCCAAACGAGATGAAAGCAAAGGCGCTACCATAAATGACCTGGCGAAAATCTGTTGGACAACCTCTACTCCTCGGCGTCCTATCGGAGAATATCCACTCGACTGATCGCCCCAATATTGAAATGCGTTATCAACCCAAGTCTTAGGTTCTTGGAGATTGCCTGCAGTTCCTACGAGTACAGATGGCATATCGGGACGACTCAATAGATGAGCGTCACCCAGATCGGGGAAAAAGACCGCATGACCACGTAAAACATTGCCGAGAGAAAGATCTCGCCATGCTTGCTGCTCGTTGAGTTTTGTTCGGATGGAATACTTCGCATTCAACGCTTGAGAAATGGGGTTCTTGATAGAATGTTTCTGGCGATACCGATCGATCGAATACCATTCTCCCGTATCCGCATCGAAACAGACGCCGCCGCCTTTTACCTCAACGCAAAGATAACCATAGTCCGGGTGACACACGAGAAAGTCTGTTTCACCATCTCTCGCCTGCCCCTCCTCTCGCCTAAGAATCCATCCGACCTGAAAAAAGACGATATAGGTTTGCGGCAGGTGATCTCGCAGTGCACGGTATACCCTTGCCTCAGCTTGTGAAGGCAGTTCATCGAGCTGGTGTTCAGAAAGGTCAGGAATCAGTGTCGCCATCGGTATCATCCAGGATGCGCATGCGGTGCAAATTCAGGGTTACGTTGGGTGTCACGCCATCCTTTCCATCAAATTGAATCGTCAGTAGTTTTGTATTCCCGCGGGATACAACATTTCGTATTTCTCCATTGCCCATATCTTGATGCTGTATTCGCACACCGGGTACAAATTGTGCAGCAGGGTCTGCACGCTCATCTGTAACAGCATCCCGCCAGTTACCATCAAACATAAAAGCGGTGACTTGTGTTGCCGGGCTCCGAATCGGATGTACGCGTATATGCTCGGGGTCTGAAACAAACTCAACCACATACAACCAGTATCGCTCACCATAGTCCTGAGCATTGCTGAACTGGAGTCGAGATAGCCCCACTCCGGTCTGGTTCCACTCTCCGTTTATTCCTTTTACCTCGATGTACCGTTCTTCGTTAGTTACCAGGTTACGGCTGATAATGTCGTAACCGGGGTGCGTCTGCGCCATCTGTTCCGCAACGCGACCTCGCTCTTTTTCATACGCACAAGCCGCATCACGGGCGACTACCTCAACGGCTAAGTTATGCTCCGAAAGGCCTCCCTGGTCACCTTCCTCTAATGAGCCCTCCTGCTTCTGACGAACATAGGAGAGCAAACGTCGATCCCACTGTTCTTTGTGCTTTGGCCGCGACCTTTTCGGGCGCGGTTCACCCTTTCCTGCATCTTTTCTACCATCAGCACCGGCACCAGTGCCGTCGTCTTCCACGCCGCCTTCGCGTGATCCGCCTGGAACTTCTGATTGCTCTTTTCCATCTGGCTGTGATGCGCCAGATCTGGCTCCCGATCCTTCAGTCTGTTGTTTCGAATCGTGGCCATTGGAGTTGGTGTCACTCTCACCAGAAGCTTGGTCTTGAGCAGTTGTTTCTTCATTGCTTTCGCCACCGACCGGCTCGGCTGACCCACCCATCTCACTGAGATCAGGAGATGTCAGGTCTTCGGGCACCTCGTTTTCCATATCCAGAAAGGGAATTCCGGCATCGCTCAATTCACGATGAGCTTCTTCCAAATCCATCATCATCAATGGACGAATACTTAACGTCAGCTTAGATATCTCACTGCCTGATTCCTCAGGCATTAACTGGTGAAAAAAAGCGTTAAGAATGTGAGCCCAACTCCGGTCTCCAACCGGTCGCTCTAAGATCAGCCGCGTGTTCTCGATATCGTAGAATGCGTGAGCAGCTGTGGGCGGAGCAAATGCCTGATCCCCACCAACATGAACAGAGGCTTGAATCCGTACAACATCATGGCTCACCGCTGAAAGCCCCGAGAGGGCACTCTTTACTTTATTTATGACAACTTTAGGCTTGTCATGAAACAGACGGGCAAGAATGTCTGCCCTCTCCATCAGCCGGTCAGCGAGGTGACTTTCATCCTCTTGCTGGCCATCGACAAATTCGAGTTCAACTTTCGCGCTTTCACTCAACCGCCTGACGCCAATTTCTTCAAGGAACGGCCAAAGTTCAGGGGAAGCTTTACACAATGCCTGATCAAGCTCCCCGCCGAAGAACCCAGCATGCCATTCGCTATTCTGGAGCAGGATTTCATCCGGATGAGTTAGCTGGCCATGAATGCTCAATACGGTTGGCGCCTCTTTCATTCGTTCAAGATCTGCTGCATGGAGCGACTCCTGGTCATAGGCCAGCGCCACATTTTCCAGGCACACGTCGTAAACCGCACGATCTGAGCCAGTCAGCTGTTTAGACTGTTCAAAATACTCACCTACGATATCCAGCGCGATATCAATGTAATCGGTACCGTCGGGGGAGTTTTTTACGCCGACAGCGTCAAATAGCGGTTTGAACAACTCGTAGGTTTCAGGGATCGAATAGGCATAGCGCCCAAGTTGTTGAGGCAACCAAAACAGTTGATTCGTTCGAACATAGGTTTGCTTGCCTTCAACAAACATAAATGGTTCCCCCGCAAGCGTACCAATTCGCGATTCTTCATCCTTAGCTCTCTCATTTAGAATCTGATAGGTGGTATAAGGCGCGGGCCTGGCCTGGTTTACACAGTGCTTTAAATGATTAATCACAAGCTGTGTCTCAGGCTCAAGGACTATGCCTAGATTTTTCAGGAGATCCTGATTCAATCTCCTCATGTTTCTGAAATCTAGTATTCTGGCCTGTGACTCAAATGCCTCAGCACGATAAGGAGCGTGAAGTGAGTTAGCTGAATGCCAATTGTCGGAGTCATCTATCGCGGGAAAACAATCTTGCGTTCGAAGATCAGCTATCGCATCCAGGAATGTTTTTTTCTCTTTCCATTCTTCGTGCTTATCGCACAAGACATAGAAAGCCTCACTGCTCGCTCGCCTTGCATCCTCGGTAGGCAGGTACTTTTCTGCAATGAATAGCATGCGATCGACGAGGTGCGTAGCACTAGGCGACCACCGGATTCCCAGGCTGTCGACAAATGTGTTTACAGACCGCGTATTCGGGATACGACTCACGTCCAGCCACAGGTGGAGTGCGTCACCAAGCACTCTCACAAGATCATCAGTTCGGCGATACGTGTCAACTGGACAGGACCAACCTCCATCTTGTGTAGGAACCATTGGAAGGGACCCAAGCATACGGCAGATGCCTTCATCGTTCACAAGTGCCGGATGATTGGAGAGTTCGTTAATCAGTTGCGTGAATTTAGTAGCATCGAGCGGCCCGTCGTCATCAAAAAATGTCGGCAGAACGGTTTGAACAAAGGCCTCAATGGTTTGCGTGCGCACCTCTAACTTGGTGGATAGAAACTCCTTGGATGATTCAGTAAGAACAGATGTATCCAGCAGATCCGCCTGACCCGTTGGATCGGAAAAGTTTCCAGGCAATAGCACTTTGGTCGCACTAACCAAGCCACGACTCGATTGCCAAATGGGAAGGCTCCGCAGTTTTAGATAAACGGTGCTTTCTACTGTACTTCGCTGATCTAGGTCAGCGAATAGCGTGTAAAGATCTCTCAAGTTCTTCTGGTCGACAGCGATAGTTTCCTCAACCGAGTCGGTGTCAGATGCAGCGGCGATATGTGAGACAACCTCGTTAAGATCAAGCGGTTTGATCAGTCGGACTATTTTTGGATATCCGGAGAGCCGACGACTGGCGATTGCTAGCTTGGGCAATAGCGCCGCGATGCGAGCAGCATCCAGATCTCCTGAAGAAGTGTAGGTCTGGTTTATGGTTACCGTGTACAAATCTTCAGTGAGGATGAACGGCAATACCAGCAAGCGCCTTACCGATGGGTTCGAATCTGGATCGGTTGCACCTGTCTCAGGAAGAAGATCGTTTACGATGCTCCAGAGGTGTTGGTAAAAACTGTCCAGCTTGTCTATATCGGTTTGCTTTGCACCGGCATCATCCTGATCAAGCGAAGATTCCAGCAGCCCTACCAGACGATCGAGTGTCAGGATGGGAGCACCTAGCTGGTTCATCGCAGTTTGGAACGGTCGCAGCTCCTCCGCCGCCAATCTGCCCCCAAGCTCCAGCAGCGCCTTCGTCTGGTGTTCGTTAAAGGGGGTCCGGGGCAGGAAGACGCCACTCGGGCGCTGTGTGGTGCCATCCTGTGCCACGGCGATACACGCTTGAGTCGCTGTAGCTTTCAGTTGCTCCCAGAATTGCTTATAGCAGGCGGGATGACCCGCCTGTTTGGATGAAAGTTCATAAGCTCGTCCTAAGATTTGCCACAATTGCACGTGTCCGAGCATTCGCATCAGACACTCCGGATCGCGAGCGATTTCTGCAGCGGCTGCCTCGATAAGCATCTCATTCCAAGCCTGCTCATGCTGGTGCCCGGCAAATATCACGGCCTTGCGATCTGACTCGGGGAAAAAGTCGGCATTGATGTGTAGAGGTAATCCTGTCGACTGCTCAGTAGGCAAGAAGGCGTAGAGCAGTCCATCGGCAAGCGGTTCGGGATCGATTCGCAGGCCTATACTGATCTTGGTGCTTCGGTGGAGCGACTCCAGTCTAGGATGCACCTCGTAAAGCTTTGCGGCAGCCTCGATGACATTAGCACGAAGGATATGCCATTGCTCTACGTCACCACTCGGCCTGAAGCTGACAATAATGTCTGAGTCCTCTCCCCTATCCAGGTCGCATGCCAGAAGCAATTTGCCATTTCGCCGGACTTCGGCGGTTCGCACATAGCGAAGAAAGAGCAGGCTTTTACGCAATACGCCGCAAAAATCCTCTGCAAGCTGGTCGATATGGCTCGTACTGACATGAGAGACTCCCAACGCCAAACGGGCCTCGGATTCAGGGTCGACTGCCCATGGTAAGAAGAAAGACGTACCGTCGTTTTCTTCATGAGGCTCGATATCCCATTGACCCACCTCGGGGCGTAGCGTCAATTTGATACCTGATGAGCGAATCTCAGGATGATCGGTAACTTGGTAGGTCGATACGAAACCGATACCAAACCGACCTATATTCTCGCCGCGAGAAAGCTTACCGCCACTGCCTACATCAGTTATTCGGTGATAATCACATTTATAATTGCTGTTGGCCAAAAAGGCGCACGGCTTATACAAATCGCCACAATAGGTAAACTGACCGCTATTGCGAACCAGGAGTCCACCATCCGTAATGTCGAAAATGATCTCCTCGGCCTTGGCGTCGTCCGCGTTCTGGATCAGCTCCAGCGCCATCACGTCGTAGCCCTGCAATCCAGCCAAGTGACTTCTTATGTTTCCAAGCAGGTTTGCAGTGTAGGAACCACTGCCCTGTTTTATCTGCGTATCATTCACTGGCTATCTAGTCCTCTGCGCTGCGCCTACCTGCCAACCCGCTATATCCCTAATTGGTATTCAGTGTCGGTGGTGCTGTAACACCACCTCTCCCCTTCTAATCCAGTTAATCCCAATGCCTAACACGTTATGCCCCATGCTCCGCAGCAACGCTGCATAGCACTCCAGTTGTGGCCGATAACTATTGAACGCGAGTTCCGGGTCATCAACTTGATCAGACTTGTGGTCAATAATCCAAATGCCGCCCTCTGTTTGCAGCACCAGGTCGGCGGTCCCGGATACCACGGAACCGTTGTCATCAATTCCCAGCAGCGGGAGTTCCCGATGCACCGCCGTAGCCGAAAAGCGATCCGTCATCCACCGCTCGAAGCCCGTAACGCTACTAATAATGTTGGACACATCACCGTCGCTTATCTCGACACCGGCAATAGCAGATAGCTTCCCTCCCAGTTCAGCGTTTACACCAAGCACTTCGAAGCAACGGTGCAGAAAGGTACCGAGCGTCGTGCCGGTAAGCTCGACCTCGAGCTCCAACCCTTCGTGGTAGCTCATTGACTCCAAGGGTGCCCCGGCTGCCTCTGTGCTCTGGAGCCTCTCCATGCCTGAAGGCACGACGCTGTCCGGGACCAACTCATCCGGAACGACTCCACGCTGTATCGCCCTGCGACCGATGGTGGCCAACACCTCTGGGGTTGTGCCGTCACCAACACCAAAATCGTCTGGAAGCTCGGATGCGCCTTCGCCGACCAAACAGGGAAAAGAAGTACCGCCAACAGTTATTGTCGCGGTTTCAGGCGAAACGGTGGCCTCTGCGGCCAGTATCGACCAGTAGGTCAGTCCGTCTTTACCCGCCAAATAGCTAGGCCATTCCAGCACCAGCTTTTCTCGTGCTCTGGTGATGGCGACATAGATCAATCGTCTGGATTCAAGCTCAGTGGCAAGCCCGAGATCCCCCAGGAACTGATCGTCGGACTCGGGGGCGGCAAATTTGGGGGAATATTCGATCTGGGCCTTTTCGATAAGCTGAGATAAATCCTCAAAGGTGCTGTATCCCAGCGCCATGTTGGGCAATCGCGGGCTGAGGCTCTTGTCCATGCCGCACACAAACACCACGGGCCACTCCCGGCCTTTTGAGCTGTGCCAGGTCACCAACTGAATGGCGTCTTCGTCGATGACACGCGGGTCCGGCTGATTGTTCTTGTCCTTCTGCTCAACCTTGGCATTCAGCCAGGCCAGGAAGCTTTGAATGCCGGAACCGTGGTATCCGCCACTGGCGAGTGCCTCACGATTGGCCTCCATAAATTCGCCGGCCTCAGCTTGTAGCCGGAGCAGGTTTGCCCGGGACTGGTCGGCGTCCGGCCATGCCGACACCACATCGAAGAGACCCAGCGCGGCAAAGGTATCGGCCACCAATGCAAACAAGGTCCGGTCTTTGACATTACTTGCCAGCACATCCAGTTGAGCCAATACCGGGTCAACGATCTTTCCATCGGTAATCAGCTGTTCCAAGGCTGTTTTCAGATCAAGACTGCCCAGTTCAGTGACAGCCAGGTACAAGGCTGCATGACGATCCGAAGGATTGGCGACATACGCCATGGCCTGACAGGCGAGCTGTACAACACGCGAGGAATACCAACCATCCTCCTGCAGCCTTACGCGAAGTCCCTGGGTTCGCAATACATCGGCATACTCAGCCAACATCCTATGGGTGGGGCAGAGAACTGCGATATCCCCGCCGCGCAACCTACGATGCTGTTTTGTGCGTCGATCCCAAATTTGCTGAGCAGAATCTTCCAGCAGGGTCTTCAGCCTATCGCCAACGGACAGGGCTCTTGCCGAGTGCTGTCCCTTCTTGGCCTTCACCGCGAAATCAATCAGTTCTATCGGCTCTTGGGTGCTTTCAGCACCCTGCGGTGCCAGTGGAACGTAGTCATTGCCGAACAAGCCGGGACCCACGGCATTGATAAAGTGCATCAGGTTTGGCTGGGATCGCCAGTTGCTGGTTAACGGCTTGGCAACATCCTGGTGTTGACGTATCAGCGCATCGAATAAGCGCGGGTCGGCGCCCTGGAACCCCATAATCGCCTGTTTCAAGTCGCCGACGGTGACGGTGGGTACTCCGGCGTCCTTCAACTGCCACAACAAGGCAAACTGAAGTGGGTTGGTATCTTGAAATTCGTCCATGACCAGGCAGTCGATACGCTGTACCTGGGTGTTCAACACATCCGGACGGCTGCGAAGCATTTCCGCCGCCATGGCGATCATGTCGCCGTAATCAACCAACCCGGCTTCGCGCTTGGCTTGCGCATAGTGAACCAGTACTTCCTGCCCGGCGGCTATCAGGGACTCAATATGCAGCACTGCCTGTTCAAGCGGACCCGGGTGCGTGGGTATCGCATTGGCGGCTTCGATAACGGCATCGGCCAAGTCATCATAGCCATCCGGTAACTGGCAACCCCGCTTGGATTTACGCAGTGCGCGCAGTTCCTTCCACAACTTCCAATCCGCACTTAAAACGCCGGCGGTGGAAGCAGCTTTAAGGTTTCGGTAATCACGCTGGAACTCCCTTGAAGCTGTTGCGCTACTACCGAACTCTCTGGCCAGATTCTCAGGAAATGCTTCCAGCAGACGGCTTACAGCCTGCTGCAAATTCGCAGTCAGTCGCGCGCCATCTCCGGTATTGCCATAGCGCTCTCTGATCCATGTGGAAGCAAACGCCGAGTACGTATCGCTCTCTTCGGACCAACCCGCTGATCGAAGCAACATGACGATCCTCAGCAGATCATCGCGAAACAGTTCTTCAGCGCTTTTTTGTGAGTTGAAATCATAGCTGTAGCCAAACTTGGCCAGACTCGACGTGATGACATCCGCTTTTTCGGTTCGCGCCAACGCCAATCGAATGAGCGTGTTTTCTTCATCCTCATTCAACAGACGGGGTCTGGGTGATAATCCTGCATCAAAGGCAAATTCAGTCAGCAATCTCAAGCCGAAACCGTGAATCGTGGAGATATAAGCCTGATCCAGTTTTAACGCATCTTCCAAGCGCCCAAGACTGAGCAGCTTCGCGCGAATGCGTTCACGCAATTCGGCTGCAGCGGCTTCGGTGAATGTCACCGCCACAATCCGTTCGGGCGCGATGCGTCCCGCAACCACCCATTCGCCTAACTGCTGTTGAATGGTGTAGGTCTTACCAGACCCTGCCCCGGCCGGAATAATGGTCAATGCTGGCAAAATTATTCGGCCTCCCTGGCTTCACCGGAAAGCGTGAATAGCGGTATCAGCGCACTGTTATCCAGCGCATAGGGCTTCACCCCCGCCTGCTTGTCGAAAAACTGTGCATCACCCTCCCGGTTCAGATACAGCTGGCCTGCACCAACCTCTCGTAGTCGCTCCCTGATAAGGCCCATAGCCAGATGAGCCACATCGCCTTCCAGGACCTCCCACCCCGGGATCGCACCGGATTCCACGACTAGCGCATCAGACAGCGAGGTCTGGTCATTCGTCATGAAATACACAATGCCGGTGGTGTCCTCTGCCCGCAGCCTGTCCAGCAACGCCGCATTGTCTTCGCTCTTGGGGCCTCCCGTTTGCAGCATGGTGCGGTACAGGTTTGCCTGGCTGTCGTAACCTTTTTGCATCCGCGGTCGGCGACTGTTGGCGCTGGATCGTTTGTAGTCCACCACCAGCAATCGCCCGTCAGGCAGACCGAGCAAAATATCCGCCTGGCCGTGAATGGGAAGGCCATCGAGCGTCCCCTGAAGCCACTCTTCCGTACCGAGAATCTCGGCCTTCAAAGTCACCAATACCTCGCGCCACGCCACAGCGGCCTTGTGGATGCTGGATGCCAGATGCTTGCGCTCGACCTGCCATTGCGCAGCACGCAGGAATGGCGCGTGGGTCCTGATGGCTGAATCCAGCAGCGGCTCAATCTGTGAGTCAATAGTCGCCGGATCGGGGATTGGGCGAGACACCTGAAAAAGCTCTTCAAAAACCTGGTGGGTCAAGGTGCCCAATAACATGACATCGGGGCGTTCTGGCTCCCAGCCCAAGGGTTCTGCATCGATTCGGCGCAGCAGCCAGGCTAGCCGTGAAACCATCAAGGTCTCCAGGCTACTGGGTGACTCTGGCCGCAGATTGCCTTCTGCATCGGTGCGCAATGCCAACAAATCAACACCGAACTGGATGTCCTCGGCGACGATCGCTCGTGGCAAACAGGGCGGCTCCGGTACTGCATGCGCCAGGAATCGAATACGTTCACGGTCCGCGGCGACATCCATCTCAAGGATCAACGATTCTGCATCTTCGGTACCGCTGTATAGCTGGCTCATGAATACCAGCGATTCTGAAGGTGACTGGGAGGCGCCATTGGAATCTCTGCGAGAAATCATGAAACACACAAAATCGTCAACCGCTTGCAACTGGCGTTTGAATCGTGCCCGCCGGTCTCGCATCTGGTCTGCGGGCGTTGCTAGCGATAACCCCAAGGTGTCCCGAATGGCGAGCAAATCATCGGAGACAAACACCGCAGATTCGCCACTGGCTACCGGGTAATGGCCTGAGGCAAAACCAAGCACGATCAGAAAGCGAACCGGACGCCAGGCCTCTTGGGATTCACGCCATACGGTGATGCCTTCCAGATTGAAATTCGGCGATTCGCCGGTACTGATGTTCTTCGGGCTCGATAAACGCCGCAACGGAGCCCAATTGATTTCCGTCTTACCGGCCAACGCCGCGCACAATTCCTCGGCCTTCGCCTTCGCGTGATAGACGTGAGACTCAAATTGTTCGCCTCCCTCCAGCAAAGCCACAAATGCCTGAATCGCCGCCAACAACGTTTCTGGGCTCTCATCACCTTCACGCAGCAGATCCAGCATCTGTCGGTCAGAGTGTGTCGCCGTTGGGAATACTCGTAATCGATAATCGCCATCCATCACCGCCTGGGCCAATTCCGCACCCTGCGCTTTCGACCAGGGCATCAAGGGGGAGGACAAGCAAACGGCGAGTGCCATTGCGGGTGAAGGCTTCTGGCGGCAGTACAGAAAATGAAAGAGTGCTTCACGCCCTAGATCGCGTTGCCAGTGGTCCACGGGCAAGCCTGAAAGCGGCAGACCAGCCGCTGAAAAAGCATCGTTAACGGCGAGAGAGTACCCAAAGCTATCGGGCATCAGCAGCCCAATGTCGGATGGATTCAGATCCGAGTGTTCCGCCAGCATCTGCTGGGCCATGCCGGCCGCCACTTCGGCTTCTGTCAGAAAATCCCTGACACCGAGCCATTGCACAGTAGTATCCAGCGATGGCTTTTCCTCTGGCGCTGCAAACAGGTGCTGTTGTAACGCCTGAAGACTGGTCTGCGGCGCTGCTGGGGATCCATCGAGCAATAGCGATTCCAGAAGACGCATCATTTCAGCATCGCGCTCAATTCCAGCGTCCGCATTCAGCTTATCGATCAACGCCACTTGCCAGCGTGTCAACGAGGGGAAGCCTTCAACACGACAAACCCCTAATTGTCGTATGGCGGTATTTGATGCAGTGGATAACAGTTGCTGCATGGCGAGCAGTTCATCAGGCAGCAGGCCATCGAGCTCATGGAGTAATCGCACAATATCCTGAACATGCTTGCGAGGTCGTTCCGCAATCTGGTCAGAATCGGCAATGACTATCTCGCTGCCCGCTTCTGTTGCGCCCACAAGGAAAGAAAGCGCCGCCTCCACTTCAGCTGCCGTTTCCTCGGGCGACACCTCAAAGCTATTGGACCAGAATGCATCGGATAACGTTTCAAGCGCGCTATGAAACCGTTTATTCCAGTCGTCCACCTTCGGAGGAATCAAATAAGCGCTTTTGGCCTGCTCGATCAGTTCCGGCCAGGTACCGACAAGAATACCCTGACAGGGTGCTTGTGTGGCGAGCATGCGACGCAGCCTGCGAGCGGCGCTGCCGTCTGGAACCAATAGAAAGTGTATTAACTGTTTCATCTGCTAGTGCGCTCTACTCTTCCCTGTGCGGAGGGGACATCGGCTCTTGTGGGTTGTCGTTGCACAACGTATCCGCGGGGGGTTGAAGCGATATCAACCAGTTTGAAAAATCCGCCGCCTCATGGCTGCCGTTTTGACTCAGGCTGAACAGCAGATCTTCCTGACGCGGCTGACCGAACACCATTCGATAGAGCGCCAACCCCTGTTTCAATCGTTTGAGTTTCCCGACCTCCTTGCTATACGGGAGCAGCGGGATGCGCCGTTCGATACGAGCTGAACCTTCTTCAAAAACCCAGTACGGAACAAGGTCAGAATATCCATTGGTCTTACGCTGGGACGCGATCTGAAAGAGTATCTGCCAGGGATCGCCGCCCTCGTGAGATTCAGCGAGCGCATTCAACCCATAACGTTCGGCAATATTTTTTCTGACCGCGTGGCCCTTGTAGCGATGCACCCGGCCTTCGCGTTGTTCCAGGTCGACGGGATTGGAGGGCAAATTCCAATGCACTACCGCGTGGCACCAGGTATGAAAATCCAGCCCTTCCTGGCCTATTGAGGTCGAAGCGAGGACAAAGGGGCGAAACGGCGAGTTAAACGCATCCCGAACCGAGTCGGCGCGCACCAGCGCCTGATTATTGTCATCGCGAATATCGCCGAAGCGCAGCGCAAATCGGCAGCGTGTATTGAAGTCATCGACAACAAATCCCTCCCCTGCCGCTTTTATCTCGTCAATGCGAATCTGGGCAGTGCGCAGTGACAGCACTGATTGAATGCATTCAGCGATACCAGCGACTTGTTCTTCGGGTGAATGCTCCTGCAAGCCCAGCGACTCGCGAAGAACATGCACGTACTCATCGAGCACGGACTGGAGATTGCCATCGATACCGTACTGAAGCGTTAGCCGCCAATAGGTGTCCTCGCCAGAACCCCGCAACATGGCAATCGTTTCCGGCATATTGAAAAGCGACCGGAAGCCGGACGCAATTCTGGCAGCGGCCGACAGCAGCCTGGGGTCGGACGGATCGAGCTGGGTACCGACACGGCGAAGCGCCCGCAATGCGCACACGCCGGGGCCGGCCAAGGCAAGGTCGCAGAGCACATCGACAAGATCATCCGGCTGGGGGCCAAGAGGGATATTGCCCTCTGCCATGCTGATCAGCTGGTCGATGTGATCCCTGAATCGGGTGCCTGATTCATGGTCTGGCGTAGCAGACCTCCATCCCAACTCACTTTTGCACCAGTCCAGCAGACCGTTATCAGAATCGATAAGAATGGGCGCTGCCCAATACCATCGCTCATCGGCCCGGGTCCCTTCGCCGGCCTCAAGCAGGGTTTCGAGCAAACCGCGGCAAACGGCCTTGACCTCGTTCTTCAGTTCTTGAATGTTCAGCGGTTCGCGTCCGTGGCGAAGCGCGATCGCCAGCGGGTCGATCCTGGTAGCCAGGGTTGGCGATGGCAGCAACCAGGCAATGACCGGCATGCCCGTCAGGCGATTCTCGCTGGAGGCTACTGCAAACCGCAGCAGCGGCTTGATCTTGTCATACAGTTCACTGTGTAAAACCGGCGTTCCGGCAATCATATGCCGTTCGGCCTCGTACGAGCAGATGGATGCCACAGCGTCCGGAACCGCGCTCCATGAGGAAAAGACCAGCGCCTTGGTCAGGCTATCCTTGTCACGGTATGCGCCACCCGGCTCGACATACGGCATGGACGGTGGCATCCACAGGAGCTGCCACATACCTTTATCAATCGTGTCCTCGAAAAGTAAGCGCATCCTCGGATTGGCTGGGTCGAGTGTCTGGTAGTCTTCAAATGTCTCCTTCGTCAGCAGCTGTCCATTGGCCGATACCAGCGCCTGTCGAAGCGCATCTGAGGGCGCATTCAACTGGGCATCCAACTTATGCCTCAGCTCGTAGTGTTTTAAGAAGTTGATCAGATACGGCGCTGACTTCCAGTATTCGATCGGCTCTCCCGCCTTGACACAGACTGCCACCGCGTCAACCGTCGCCGCATGCTGAAGATCCGCCGGCTTAAGCGGCGCCGCGCGTTCAATTTCGCTCAGCATCGAGTTGTGGTCTCGGGTTGTGGCGACCCGCTCCGTGCGACACATCACCTTCAGGAGCGCCTGTTCAAGCTCAGTCTTTTTCCCCGGCGGGCATACCGCGCCATTGGCGCAGGCGTGTAACGTCGTTCGATGGTCTGCCAACAGACCTTTGACCGCGTCGACCTTGCCTGCGTTATTGAACAGGAAATTCAACGTCCGGATGAAATCGGGATAGTGATCGTCCTCCTCAGTCTCCTGGTCAAGCGTGAACATCTTGTAGGGCGTGGCGGAAAGCAAAAGAACGCGAACGTCGGGATGCTCAAAAAGTGCCGTCGCCAACATGGAGGCTTCGTCATCGCCGTCCAGCAGGTGCTTGAATCGTTGAAATTCGTCGAGAATGACCAGGTCGGGCTCAAGTGCAGAAAGGCACACGGATGCCAGCTTGCTTCTGAGCCTTCCGATCAGGTTGTAGCGCAGCTCTGAATCCTCCCAGGGGATTCTGCTGTAGTCGCGATAACGGGCAAAGCGCTCACAGCCCTCCTTCAAGTCTGCATAGAGTTCGGCATCTTCACGGACGGCCCGCCGGAACGCCTTGGAAAGATCCAAATCCAGATCTTCGGCAGGAAGGTTTTTGGCTTTGGCTCGCCAGTTTTTCTTACCCGCTGTCGCCTGAAGAACATTCAGCAGGCCGACGCGCAACCGTCGCCGTCGTTCACTCTGCGCCAGGGGCAAGTCATACAACATCCGATACAGTATGGCCCGCTCATCAGCATGCCCTCCCCGGCTGCGGGCATGATCGAATGCGGTGCCAGGGGTCAGGCTGATGAAATTCACCTTGTTCTTGCGCAGGGACCGCACCTGTCTGGGCAGGTAGGTCAGCCGCGTGGCGATGGAAAAGCCTTCGCTGTCGCTGACATTGAGTCGATTGACGTTCTGTGTCGCGATAGCAGCGTTGGAGCAAATATAGATGACGTCGACCCGCTCCACTTCATCTTGAAGATGTTCCAGGGTCTTGGCGATGATGCCGCGAGCAACAAGGGTTTTTCCAAGACCCACTTCATCGGCGATCAGGAAACGGGACGTCGGGTCATCACCATAGAGACGCTTGAACACGTACTCCACGGTCTTTTTCTGGAAGTCTTTTAGCCCAGTCAATGCAGGCGCTGATAGAAAACGATTGCTAGGCATCGCGCGCCCCGGTCGTAGACTCAGAAACAGCCGATTCAAAAACCGACCAGAGATTTAAAAAGTCTTCGGGGACAATGGCATTCTGGCTACCCTGCGACAGATCACGCACCAACCCCGAGATTTCTGACAACCTCTCTGGGTGGCGGCTGTAGGTGCGGGTGAGCTCTTCCAGCAACGGAATGTCCTCCCCTGCTGCCAACCGGGCGAGCCATTTTGCCCATCCGGCGCCACTGCCAGATTCAAATCCGGATGCCGTATCATCGCCCAGCAAGAGCAGCAGGTAACGAATGAACCCGTCCTGATTGCTGATCACGGTTTGCAAGATGGCGGAGTCGCGCTCCTCTGGAATGCCCGTAACGGGAAGATTCAGTACAAACCGGGCCGTCACATCCGGATGATGGGTTTTAAGCTCAAAAGCAATGAGACCGGTCACGGACGAGGCGGAAAACTCCCCAAGCCTGATTGGATCATGGGCATCGTTGTCGTTGACGTTCACCGAGAACTCTCGAGCAACGGTTATCGGCCATGCACTGGCACTGACGATCCCCTCAAGGGGTGGAATTCTTCCGGTCAGCAGCAGTCCCCACAAGCCCTCCTTCGATCCGGGGTTACACTCGATAGCCAGCGCGACTTCAGACAACCGGGATCGTGCCCGCTCCACACAGTCTTCCGCCTCCTTGCGTACCGCATCGATCTCCGTTTCCTTGCTTGAGTCGAAATCGACCAGATATTCACCCAGACCGTCAGCGCCAAGAAGCTCGTCGATGCCACCGACTTTGCTCTTCTTGCCCACTAAGCCAACCAGAATTTCAATGTTCTTCGCCGCATTGAGCGCTGCATTGGTTGCATTCGCAGAACCCATAATCACATGGGTGTAATCCGAGTAGTATCGGGTCTCGAATAGAAAGACTTTCGCATGAAGACCGGTCGCAAGCGGATGCTCAGCGGTATCGTCTTCCTCGCCATCCTCGGTTTCGGCCGCCTCATCCAGCTGCAGGCAATGCGTGAAGAGTGCCAGCGTCTCTGGCTTCAAGCCGGATAACGATTCTGGCCGTGAAATGAGCGCATCCGCGGTCTTGGACTGCTTCGCTAAGGTTTGTAATACCTGGTCCGAGCAAAAGGGCGAAATAACCGCCATTCGATTCGCCTCGGGCGGCTCCCAATCAAACCCCTGCGTTCCCGGAAGATAGAAGGCCAGCTCATCAAAGCCGTCAGGGAGTTCCCATTGAACCCGGTGTAGTGCCTCTGCGAATCGGCGCGCTTGCTCGACTCGCCCTGCGGCCACTGATCCAGTTGCGAGACCCGGCAGCATGTTCAAGAAATGTGCCAGCGGTTTGTTTGATTTGGATTTTCGGCCTGCGATCGACCCTTCGAGCTGAAGCGACAGGTCCCAGGATTGATCCGTGGTCATATTCCTGGTGAGCACGACCAGGCGATACAGTGCGGTGCTTTGATCCGGACTGACAAATCGAATGGCCCAGACCTTTGGGTGAAAGACACCGCCGCCCGGGGCCGTCACCTCAACCACCATGTCTTCCAGAAATCCAAACAGTGGGTTTGGCTTGGCAATCTGAGGGACTTGAATCCGTCCTCGCTGCACATAGACCGTTATGCGCTTCGAGTACCTGCGGATGGCTTCAAGCACAGCCAGCGGATCTGGATCTGTCTGGCCGTCCGCCGACATGAGCGCGAGGTATACAGGCGCCTCAAGCAGTAACGCCGGGTCCATTGAAAAGGTGGTCGCTACGGCCTCGTCGAAAATCATTCCCGGGGGCGGGGTCAATGCCGAGGTGTAGAGACTGCGGGAGTTCGGATTCAGCATACCCGCTCCCGATTCATACCCTGGTACAAATCGTTCAAAAGCACCTTCACATTCGGCCAGCGGTAGACGAGTCTGCCGACCCCGGAGTACCCACCCCACTGCTCCAGCGCCCTCTGGTTTCTGAACCGGGAGCGTGTGCCTTTGAGTTTCATCTCCCTTCTTTTGATCAGGTTCAGGGCCTCGGCATTAGCAAGGAGGTCTTTGGGGGATTTCCGGGTGTGGTCGATCCACTGTTGCACAAACGATCGCGTTTGCGGCGTGACGCTATGGCCGTTATCGATGGTCAGCTCCCAGAGGCGGCTAACCGACCACGCACGAACCTCCTCCAGGGGAAAGCGTGCAGTCCATTCATCGAAACTGGCCTGATGCTCCGCTACAAGATCGTCGTGGTTTCGAAGCCTGGCGAGCTGGACGTTATATGACAGCGATGCCCCATGCATCACCTCGGAGAAGAGCCGTGCATGGGTCAGAAGCTCTTTGTGCTGATCAGAAAAGCTGGCGTAATCAGGATGTGCCCATGGAGCATGGGTATCAGCAGGCTCGCAGTGCATCACCAGAAAGGAGAGCAGGCTGTTGGGACAGGCAACCTGGATACGATCCCGGATAAACTCGGCTTCTTCCCGGGATAACGCGAAATCGACCTTTGCTGGAAATTCTTCCGGTGGCGCCGGCAATCGAGGATGCCAACTGAGCGTAGCCATGCGCTGCTCTTGATCGACATCGTCTCCTCTGGCCCTGGCGTCCTTTTCCAGCGCTTTCAGCGTATGCCGACGACGATAGGCTTCGTCGATGCGCCGGTGATACTCATCCTGCGAAAAAGGCGTAAGGCGTATTCCCCAGATGCCGAGCCCGGCCCAGTAGACAGAGCTGGGCAAGCGTTTGAGACTCTTCCCTGCGGTTTTCCCAAATACCCCTGCCAGATCATCAGAATCCATCAACGGCTGGACCAGGTCTCTCTCCAGCAGGTCAGCCTGGATGGCAAAGCTCTCGGCGGGCAATCGCTTTTCTTCCAGGGAATGATAAATCCATGGCACGAAAAGCATATAACGCAGGCGCGTTTGGATCGTGCTGGTGCCAGGGAAGAGCTGGTCAGCGAAACTATCCCGCACCGAACCAAGCCCGAGCTCGTCACGACTTTCCTTTTCCTGGAAAAGGGAAAGAATGCGAAGCGTGCGTTCTCTCGCAGTTGCGTCGTGGTCAATCCAGGCAAGCGTCGAGGCCATACTTATCCCTAGTAATACTGCCGTATATATCCGAACGCTTTGTCGAACAGATCCTGATCCTTGACCTGGTATTTCACGTAGATCACTTTGCGCAAAGCCTTTTGCACCTCGCGCTCACCGGTCTTGGTCTCTTGCCACCCGGGAAACCGAACCATGCGCACGATCTCATCGATATCACCAACCAACCGTTCTACGACTACGGGAGTGGCCTCCCCTTTTACTTCAGCAAAGAGTTCAGTGAGCGCAGCCTTGGCTTTATCTTGCTCATCTTCCGGATCAACTTGCTGTTCGGCGGCTACCACTTCCCTGGCCAACGTCAGTAATTCCTTGAGGAAATCGAGACTGTGGAGTAGCCCCTGTTCGTGGCGTTCGCGAAGCTTTTCTAATCGCTCACCCAAAGCAACAAACTTGGGATTGCCCAGATGCTTACGAAGACGAGCGATGAGCTTGATCTCGATTTCCTTGGATTTCTTGTCCGGGTCCTTGGCATCGAGTAGCCCTTCGAGGACCTCGGCGTCCATCACCAGGGTGTCCAGATCGTCGCGCACCGTCTCCAGATGCACGTTCTCATGCACCAGCTCGATGGTCTTGGCCCCCAGGGCGTGCCAGAGCAGCTTGCCGTTGCCGCTCGGTGGCTTCACCGATTCATAGACCTGGGTCAGCCACTTGTAGTCCTTTTCATAAGGGCCGAGACAGGAGTCGGGAGACAGCGCCTCCCACAGACGGGAGAGCACCGAGTATTCCGCCGCGAATTTGTCCCGGGTCTCGTTATCCGGCAGGCAATCCTGGGCCGCGATCAGCCCCTCGTAGCCGCCAACGGTGCGGTCCACGCCAGGGAAGAACGCCAGGCATCTCGCCACCACGCCGGGCAGCTCCTTCTTGAGCTCATCCAGATTGGTGATGACCTTCTGCACCGCCTTTTCATCGAAATCGAGGGCCGTGGCCACGTCATCGAAAATGCCCAGATAATCCACGATCAGGCCGTGGGTCTTGCCGGGGTAGACACGGTTGGTGCGGCAGATGGCCTGCAGCAGGTTGTGATCCTTCATCGGCTTGTCGAGGTACATCACCTGCAGAATGGGCGCATCAAAACCGGTCAGGAGCTTGGATGTGACAATCAGGAACTTGAGCGGGTCAATCGGATCGCGGAAACGGTCGAGGAGTTTTTCCTCCTCGTCCTTGGCCAGCTTCCATTCCGCGTACTGATCGGACTTGCCGCCCTGGGTGTGCATGACGATGGCGCTGGCTTCCGGCCCGACCAGTTCGTCCATGGCCTTCTTGTAGAGCACGCAGCATTCCCGGTCGAAGGTCACCACCTGGGCCTTGAAGCCGTTCGGCTCCACCTTCTCCTGGAAGTGCTTGACGATGTGCTGGCAGATGGCGTTCACCCGCACCGGGGCCTTGATCAGCACCGCCATCTTGGCGGCCCGTTTGGCCAGGTCGTCACGATCCAGCTCGCTCAGCTCATCGGTCATCTGGGAGTAGGCTTCGTCGATGGCGTCCTTGTTGATTTTCAGCTTCACGTCTACCGCCTCGAAGTGCAGCGGCAGCGTGGCCTTGTCCCGGATCGAGTCCTGGAACGAGTAGCGGCTCATATAGCCCTGCTCATCCTCGTCCGCGCCGAAGGCCCAGAAGGTGTTGCGGTCTCGCTTGTTGATCGGCGTGCCGGTCAGACCAAAGAGAAAGGCGTTGGGCAGCGCATCGCGCATCTTGCGGCCCAGATCGCCTTCCTGGGTACGGTGCGCCTCGTCCACCATCACGATGATGTTCGAACGCTCGTTCAGGCGGCCGTCCGCCTCGCCGAACTTGTGAATGGTGGTGATGATGATCTTGCGGGTATCGGCAGCCAGCAGGCTTTGCAGTTCCTGCCGGGTGGCGGCTCCAATCATGTTCGGAATATCGGCGGCGTTGAAGGTGGCGGTGATCTGGGTGTCCAGGTCGATGCGGTCCACCACGATCATCACCGTGGGGTTGCCGAGCTTGCGGTGCATCCGCAGCTTCTGCGCCGCGAACACCATCAGCAGCGACTTGCCCGAGCCCTGGAAATGCCAGATCAGGCCCTTTTTGGGATAGCCCTTGACCACGCGGGCCACCATCAGGTTAGCGCCTTCGTACTGCTGATAGCGGCAGATGATCTTGATGCGCCGGTGCTTCTTGTCGGTGGCGAACAGGGTGAAGTTCTGCAGGATGTCCAGCACCACATGGGGACGCAGCATGGAGCGGATGGAGCGCTGCACGTCCGCAAGCGTCCCCTCGGCCTTGTTCTCGCCTTCGTGCCACGGCCCCCAGATATCGATGGGCATGCGTACCGAGCCGTAGCGATAGCACTTGCCCTCGGTGGCAAAGGAGAGGACGTTGGGCACGAACATCTGCGGCACGCTCTGTTCGTAGCCGTTGTGGATGTCGCTGGCCCCGTCTACCCAGGTCACCGCCGGGCGCACCGGCGTTTTGGCCTCGCCAACCACCAGCGGGATACCGTTGACCAGCATGATGATGTCGAAGCGGCGGCCACCCTCCTTGACCGGATAGACCCACTGGTTGGTGACCACGTAATCGTTGTTGCTGAGATTCTCGAAGTCGATAAGCCGTACCGGCGTGTGTTCGCCGCGCTCGCCGAAGGGCATGGACTTCTCGCCCCGCAGCCATTCGGCGAACAGCTCGTTGGCCCGCACCAGACCTTCGCTCTGCACCGACAGCGGAATGGTCCGCAGGCGGTAGAGCACCTCGTCGGCCCGGTCGGGCTGGGCCTTGATTTCCGGGTTCAGGCGGATGAGGGCATCGCGCACCATCGACTCCACCAGCACGTCGGAGTGTTGGCGGGGCAGCTCCTCGGCGGCTACGAAGCGCCAGCCTTTGATCTCGCCACCGTAGCTGGCGAGTTCTTCGGCAACCATGTTCGAAGTCACGCCGCCGCAGAGCGTGTCGAGAACCATCTGTTCGACCGTGTTTTCTTCGTTAAACATGGGCTGCTCCTAGTAATTCATTGCATAGCTGCCGCTTTAGGTTCTGCTGTGCGTCGAGAAAACTCAGCAACTCTAATTCTTTTTGATCTAGCAGATTTGCACGGCTTGCAATGTAATCCTGTTCATCTTTTGGCGGGACAACAACAGCCAAATCTCGCAACATTGACGCGTTCATTTTGAAATTTACTTGTTGAGAAGTAGCACCGCTAAAAAGACGAGTTTTCCGCATATAAGAGAGCAGGCTTAATAGATAATGCCTGTTGATGAACTCATGAGGCCTGATGCGCAGAATAAAACTCGCGTAAGTCCATTGACCATCCAAATCAAACATGGTCGTTTTACCAACGTGCTCGGGGCTCCCTGATCGCCAATTAAAAAGGATATCGCCCTTTCTCAAAATAAACGCATCCTTCTTTGGTGCCTCGATGTAAACGATTTTTGTGAGGTCAAACTTTCCGTCTAAGGTAATGTTTGCGCCTGTCAGGATCGGCCACCCAATGCTCGGGTCTGTATTGCTGGCAACTGAGGCTGAAATGCCATAGGCGACGTCAGCAATTTCAGATAGAGGCTTTATATGCCAATGCTCCGGAATTGCCCCAAAACCAGTATTGGTTGACTTCCTGGGTTGTTTTGAAGAGCCTCCCAACAGAAAATCCTTGAATGCATATTCCTTAACAACAGCCATATTCCTGTTTGCAGTCATGATGCTCTCAACTACTTCATCCGTCGCCCACAGGATCTCGGCAATACGCTTCTGCTCATTAAGAGGCGGGAGTGGGAACTCCTGCACTCGCAGCGTCTTCCAGTTGATAGTTGGTGAGAGAGAGCCCACCGATATTTCAATGGCCCTCTCCATGAACATGTCGGATTGCAAAAAGAACGGCAAAAACTCCGGCAAAACCATTTTAGGTTTTGCGCGGACGACCATGGCATGGGCCGAGCAGATGCCATCGAACTCCGCCACGGCCAGTTTGCGCTGATACGCACGGCGACGCCCGAAAATCACATCGCCCTTTTTGAAGGCCAGTTTTTGTCCGGTGACATCGGATGGGTGCCCCCACTGGCGCAGGTGAATCGTACTGGGATCGAGATGCTCCAGCCCGACATAGACATCCGTTTTGGCACTGGCAGGATCCACCCGTTCAGCAACGTTCTGGGCGACGTCGCCGAACTTCACTACCTTCCAGCTGGATTTTAGTTCGACCATGCATCACCCCCATACCGAGAATCCAAATTTGGAACTTTGATACATTGGTCCAGCTTTCTATGCAGCATGGAAATCAAGGTAAGATAATCAGCGGCGTCGGTTTCGCCCTGCCAAAGTATTTTGGGACCGTGTGCCAGCGGGTTACGGATCGCAGCTGCACATCCTTTCAGAAGCTGTGCAAAACCTTTGTGTTCTGATTTTTCTGTTTCAGTCTGAAGTGTGTTGAATACGAGGAATGGGTTTTCAACCGAGAAGACTCGGTCAATCAGCTTAGCGCCATCGGCTTCAACACCTGAAAGGTCACGAATCCTTTGAAACAACCCTTTGCAGGCTTCAAATACCGCATGGAAATAGTTGTCCTGCATCAGCTCTGGTTGGCAGTACTTATAGACTTCGGGATGAGTATTTCGGGGGGCCAACTTGTTACGAACGCCCTGCGCTCGCGATTCGGCTTCATCTAATGTTCTTGCTTGTGCTGTATACCTGAACTCGCCGTCCTTGCCATATTCAAGGCCATGCAGAATTAAGATCGCGTTAAGCTCACCGCGATGATGTTCGAACTCATCTCGTTTACCAACAAAGCGAGTTGGTACAAGATAGGATTTGACAAATGCAAGAATCTGGTTGGCGCTCTTTGTCGTAGCCTGGCTTTTCGAAAATACCGCATTGATTCTTCGCCACTTGGTGGATTCACCAGAGTCGTCAATAAGCCCGTTAGTTTGAAAGTATCGACTGATATCTGTTCCTGATCCTGCTTCGCCAAGCACCTTGGCAATAGCCTCTACTGAACCCGTATCAAATGGAGGGTGTGCGCTCATTCAGCATCTCCCATCATCTGTGCATCCTTAAGAACCTCGAAGAGGCCGCTCATCGACTCCCGCAGGGCCGTCGAGCTGTCCTGCCAGTTGGCAATCGCCTGTTTTAGGCTGACAGATTCGTCCGCCCCATTGCCGTTTGCGTTGTCCGCCCGAATGTAGAGCGGGATACTGAGGTTGCTGCCTTTCTCCCGGACTTCGTCATTGCTGACCACCCGGGCAAATCCGTCCTCGTCGCGGAACGCCTGGTAGGCGGCGACAACGCGCTGGAGATGATCGTCGGTAAGAAAGCTCTGCGCCCGCTCCCGTGTCACCTCGTTCACCGCGTTGATGAAGAGCACCTTGTTCCTGCGCTCCTTGGGCTTGCTCATGCGACAGATGACGACACAGGCTTCCATCGGTGAGTTGTAAAAGAGGTTGGGACCGAGGCCCAGCACGCACTCCACCACGTCGTGGGCGACCAGCTTTTCGCGCATGGCCGACTCTTCGTTGCGGAAGAGGACGCCATGTGGAAACAGGACGGCGCAGCGGCCGCTCTTGGCCTTCATGCTCTTGATGATGTGCTGCCAGAAGGCATAGTCGGCGCGGCCCTGGGGCGGGGTGCCGTAGAGGTTCCGACCCCACGGATCGGCGGACCAGGCATCGCGGTCCCACTGCTTGATGGAGTACGGCGGATTGGCCAGGACCACGTCGAACTGCATGAGCCGGTCGCCTTCGACATAGGCGGGGTTGGCCAGGGTGTCGCCCCGAACGATGCGGAAATCTTCGATGCCGTGCAGGAACAGGTTCATCCGACCTATAGCCGAGGTTAGCAGGTTGCGCTCCTGGCCGAACAGCCGCAGATTCCGCCATTCCTTATTCTGCCGCTTGAGATGGGTGACAGCGGAGAGCAGCATGCCCGCCGACCCGCATGTGGGGTCATAGATCGACTCACCCGGTTTGGGTTCGAGCATCTCGGTCATCAGGTGGACCACAGTGCGGTTGGTATAGAACTCCGCAGCGGTGTGGCCGGAATCGTCGGCGAACTTTTTGATTAGAAACTCGTAGCCTACGCCCAGCTCATCCTCCGGGCAGTTGGAGAGCGAAAGCGTCTGCGAGCTGAAATGCTCGATGAGCTCGCGCAGCATGTGATCCGGCAGGCGGTCCTTGTTGGTCCACTGGGCGTCACCGAAGACACCGTAAAGAGTGTCGGGGTTGGCTGTTTCAATCGCCCGCAGGGCGTCCTGGATGGCCTTGCCCACATTTTTGACCTTGGTGCGGGTAGCCTTCCAGTGGGCGTCCTCCGGGATCTGGAAGCGGTGCTGTTCGGGAAGCGCGGCGTAATCCTGATCACCGCCGGACTCCTCAAGCGCATCGGCCAGCTCCTCGTCATAGACGTCGCACAGGCGCTTGTAGAACAGCAGCGGGAAGATGAACTGCTTGTAGTCCCCGGCGTCGATGTAGCCGCGCAGCAGGGTGGCCGCGCCCCAGAGGTAGGATTCGAGTTGGGATTGGGTGATGTGATTGTTGTTCTTCTTCATCGCGCTACCACTTCCCATTCAGAAATGTCCGTTGGAATATCGACACCATCCAGGGAGTCCCAGTCGTAATTGCCGGTCGCCTGCATGTAGACATCATCGGCTGCCGCCAAGGCCGAGTGATAGGAGCCGAGCAGGTCGCCTTTGAACCAAAGCCCCCAGCGACCGTTGGCTTGCGGTTTGATGAGGAAGCGGCCGATGGGTGATCTGTACTGGTAGATCTTCACAGCAGCCCCTCCCGGAGCAGCAGCCCCTTCAGACGATCCTCGGCCGTGTACGCTGCCTGCAGCGATTCCTTGAGGTTGGCGATGGCCTGATCGATGGTCATGGATTCTTCCTCGATCACCGGCTCCACGTAGCGGGGAATATTCAGGTTGAAGTCGTTTTCCCGGATCTCGTCGAGCGTGACCACCCGGCAGATCCCTTCGACATCCTGATAGCCTTCGTACCAGTGGTGGATGTTGTCCACGTGCTCCGGCAGCAGTTCGTTTTGGGCACGGCCGGTCTTGAACTCCTTCGAGGCGTCGATGAACAGCACCTTCTGACGGTGAGCCTTGGGCTTGCTGTCGCGGAAAACCAGCACGCAGGGCGCGAGACCAGTGCCGTAGAAGATGTTCTGGCCGAGGCCGATCACCGCTTCGAGGATGTCCATCTCCAACAGCTTATGACGGATTTTCCCTTCCTTAGACATACGGAAAAGCACACCGTGGGGAAGCACCACGGCCATGCGGCCGGTCTTGCGGGCCATTGACTTGACCATGTGCTGCACCCAGGCGAAGTCGCCGGACTTGGCTGGCGGCAGCCCGGCAAAGTTGCGGCCATAGGGGTCGTTGATCCAGACGTCGTCCCCCCACTTTTCCAGGGAGAAGGGAGGATTTGCGATGACGCAATCAAAGGTGGCGAGGCTGTCGCCTGAATAAAAGGCGGGCAAGCGCAGCGTGTCACCGCGTTCGATATGGAAATCTTCCGCGCCGTGGAGAAAGAGGTTCATCCGGGCGATGGAGGATGTGGTCAGGTTTTTTTCCTGGCCATAGAGCTTGCCCAGCATGAGGTTCTCGTCACCACCATGCTCTTTGACATGGTGCAGCGCCTCGAGGAGCATGCCGCCGGTACCGCAGGCCGGGTCGTAGATGGTTTCCCCGGCCTTGGGCGCCAGGATGCGGACCATCAGCGCGACCACGGAGCGCGGGGTATAGAACTCACCGGCCTTCTTGTTGGTCAGGTCGGCAAATTTCTTGATCAGGTATTCGTAGGCCTGGCCGAGGATGTCCGCCTTGCAGTGCTCATTCCCCAGATTGAGCGACGAGAAGTGTTCGATCAGGTCCTTAAGCAGCGCGTCCGAAAGGCGGTCCTTGTTGGTCCACTGGGCGTCACCGAAGATGCCGTGCAGGGTGTCCGGATTGGCCTGCTCGATGCAGCGCATGGCCTTCTGGAGCGCATGGCCGATATTGGCGCTCTTGGCCCGGACATCTTTCCAGTGGCAGCCCTCCGGAACCTGGAACCGGTGGTTCTCAGGGAACTGGGCGAACTCCACATCGCCGTCTGACTCTTCCAGTGCTACGGCATACTCCTCGTCATAGGCGTCGGAGAGCCGCTTGAAGAACAGCAGCGGGAAGATGTAAGTCTTGAAATCGGCCGCGTCGACAGGTCCACGCAGGATGTTGGCCGCCTCCCAGAGGTAGGAAGTAACGGCGGCAATTCCAAGAACATCGGGTTTAACACTCGCATTTCTAGATGCCACTCATTTCACTCCGCATATTCTTTTTGTTCGTAGCCAGGAGCCAGAACCAGATTCTTGACGCCATATAGGGCCTGTGGATTTGAGAGCCATAGGTGGTACTCTGCCCCCTCAAGCTTGTGATCTTTTGTGCAGTCCACATTCCACCGTCTCAGCACATAGCCGGCTACGGCTGCACGGACATTTACTTTTAGCCCGCCATCCCGCATCGCGTAATCCATCTCAATGGTTTCGGGATGTCGAAGGTTTGGATGCGGTACCAAATTCATTTCAACAATTCTGTTCCACTGTATGTCGGCCTCCCTCGATTCGTGCTCTTCAGGCTCGCCATCGACGATGACAGGGTCTGCGATTCGCGTGACCACGAAATCAATGAAGTCCTGGCGATTGCGATCGAAGGCTCGCACATGCCAGCGCAGGCCGTTGTCCACCAACACAAAAGGAGCGATTTCGCGCTCACTTAAACCGGATTGGATGGAGCGATACTGAATCCTCACCAATTTGTTGTGGTAGATCGCTCTGGTGAGCACGGCCAGCACCGGCAATATCGGTCGGTTGAGCTCCGCAGGCGTCTCGCACCGCACCATAGGTTTATGACTACCTATGAAATCCTCGCCGAAACCTTGCGAAAGTGCCGCAAGCACTTGAGGTGGGGAGTATTCGAACAGGGGTTTGAAGGACTCTGACTTGACGTAGGACTTCAACTTGGTGTCGTAGTCCAGATTGGCCGGTACCAATTCTCGATACAACGTGATGTCGCGCGTGGCCGCCGCCTCACCGATTCCGAAGCGGGCAACCAAATCACTACGGCCGATCTCACCTAGAAAGTAGGTGCGAAAGTCGATATGCGACAGGCGCTCTTTTTGCGCCTGACTGATGTCTGACAGCTCCACCCTAATCTATCTCCCCTAATCAAGGTGTTGAGCATTTTGCACTAATTTGACTTTATATAGTAATACTTTCGACCATGTTACCTATTTTGGTCTGTTGACATCATCATTTTGGTTAGTATATTCTCCCGTCATTATCAAGGAATGCCTTTGATCCCCCACTGTTGAGGAATAGATAACCATGGCGACAAATCCCCCCAAGGGCGATGGCCACCGCAATGGCGCGGTTCGCGGCCGCTCCCAAACCAAAACCCCTTCTGGTCACTATGTGAAGCGCAATGCTGATACCGGGCGTTTCATGGACGTAAAAACTTCCAGTAAGGGCCCGTTCAAAGGTGTGAGAAAAGAAAAGTAAGAGAGGCCCGACCAGTGATTGATGTTTCATTTGAGATCAACGGGCGAAAGGTATCGCCCGGAAATATGGGCAATGCCCTGGAATCCGCCGTTTTGAAGTCCGTACAGGAGTCGATCATCAAGTCGGTTGGCTCTGCACGATGCTCTGAACATGGGCAGAGACCAAAGGTGAAAGTGAAGGGCCGCAATCTTGACTCGCTAAGCTTCGAAGTCTCTGGATGCTGTGACCAGCTGATTGAGGCAGTGAAAAAGAAGCTCAAATAGCGTAACCCGCAGTCGGAGTCTGCCAATGAAAAGCTCCACCCGCATTTTCGCCGTTCTCAAGGGCAGCATCACCCTGTTGCTGACCGCGGTCGGTATTCTATTCAGTTCTGATGACGACGAAAGTGATGATCCCCCCCTTGGCGAAGGCTCAGACCGATTTGGCGAGCACAATTTTCGTACTGGTCGCATGGATTCTGGAACCGACCCAGACGGTTGGTATGAGGAAGATTTGTAGCAACCCTTTATTTTTTCATTCCTTTTGAAATCGCCATTTTGCCGATGCTGCCACCCTGCCGTCCCGCATCGTCAGCAGGCCTCGCAAGCGGCGACGTGGCAGCTGTGATGGATCGGCCGATATTCACCCCCGCCCACGCCATCATCCCACTCCACAACAGCGGCAGCCCCAGATAGAGGCTGGTGGTAATCATATTCAGCAGCATGCGCTTGGCATCGTGTTCGCCGGGGTTAGCGAAGATCTGCAGGAACACATTGACGTCGGGATACATGGACAGAATCAGGTTCTGATCCACCCACATGGCCAGGTACCAGAGCACTGTCCAGAACTTGATGGTAAAGATAGCCATTCCGCCCACCACCATCATGGCAATGGAGTAGCGAGACAAAACCACCACCAACGGCAGCAGGGCATAGATGCCGAGCAGCATAATGGCCTGCACCATGGGCAATGATTGAAGTACCGCTGTCATGGTGACGGAAAACAAGGCCGATGCGGTAATCACACCGCCGGTCGCCAATCCGCCTTTGACGATGGATCCGACGGTGTTGACCAGTCCTGCACCGGAGGCGTTGTTGGCGATCAATTCATTGCTCGACCAGGACGGTGGCGCGTTGGTGAGTACGGTTTTGGCGACGGCGTCGTTTTGCTGTTCGCTGGCCAGCGCGGGCGCGATAGCGACTACCAGGCCGGAGAAGCCGGCAGAGGTGGCATCTGCCTCATTGATCAGCTTCTCACGCAAGCCGATGGCCCCATCCTCCCACCACTGTTTGCAATAGGGTTTGCCCCAGGCCGGTGGCGTGGCGGCGTCATATTCCGTGTCTCTGGCCGCAATGTATGCCCAGCCGGTGATTGGGTTGGCTGGGCGCAGGGTGTCGTAATAGCCCGAGGTGTCTCGATAGACGTGGGAGCCCATCCAATCCGGGTCATCGACCCCGTACGTGGTGAGCATGCCATTGATGGCCGCTGTGTTTGGTCGTTCGGCCTGGTATTTGGATCGCGCCGGAATGTAGCACTGGCTGAAAAACTCGCTAACTTCCTGCCGCAGGCGCGGATCCGCAATGGTGGCCAAGTGCGCCTGCTGCTCGAACGTCCGCATATCCGCCACGGTCGGCAGGCCTTCGACAATGGCGTGATTTAAGCCCGAGCTGAGGGCGATCACGCCGTACCACCAGACGGGAACATTGACGGTTGCGGCGGTACCGGTGAAGCCCGTTATGCCATACGTGCTCTGGGGGTCAGCCACGGTCGCGGTTGCTGGTGTCGGATCCAATAAAGTCGGTGGTGGTGAATAGGACAAGGTGCCAGCATTGAGTGGCGTGAGCGCAGCAGGTTGCCCGGCCAGCACGACTACCAACAGCGCAATGAACAGCTCGATCTCCATGCGCCGCAGCGAGAGGCCGCTGGCATGACCGACCTCACCGCCCTGCGCTGGTTCGCGCCAGTTATCGATCAGAATGCCCAGGAACGGCAAATAGACGATACCGGTACCGACCAACACATCCCAGAGAATACCGTAGAAGGTCCAGCCAAAAAGTGACGTAAAGAGTTCCAGATAGCTGTCGACACTCATTGCCCTGCTCCAATGATCAAGCTCTAACCATCAAGCCAATGGCATTGACCAATACACCCTGCCCTAACACTAATTCGAGCAAAACCAACCAGGTGACGGCACGCCAGCGTAATTCTGTTAGTCGGGCTGCTTTGGCTCGGCTCAGGATTTCTGCATCAGCCAGCCGCCCAACCAAATGATTCCAGCCAAAGGCAATGACAGCGATCACTGTCCAGCGCATGGCTGTTAGTGTCGTCCGCCAGGCATCGATACTTTGTTGGACGGATTGCACGGAATCCGTTTGTAATCGGTGCATCAGGAGATACCCCACCAGCACTGTCAGCAACACGGCCATGGTGGTGAATAGCAGAAAGCTTTTTCGCCTTGATCGGATGTTATTGAACACGCCCACCTCGCAACGGATTGGGATCGAGGGTCGGCACTTCCGGCACGGTAAGGGAACTTTGCCGTTTGGCAGCCGCTCGCTCCAGCAATGTGGCAACGGTGTCGGACACCACTTCTTTGCGTACTCGGGTTTCAAACAGCAGGTTTTCGATTTCTTTATCGAGCTCGGCGATGGAATTGTCCGCATGCTCGCGGGCGACTTCAGTGGCATAGACTTCGGGCACCTGTCGCCCCGATAGCAGCAGACGTCGGGCGTAGAGTGCTTTCTCGACCGTGCGCGCGGTACTGATCTCGGAGACCAGACGACCCATGATCAGGCTCTGCTCTGAGGCCGGCATTTCTCGGATGGCTTCGATCACTTGCCGGGTAATCGCCACGCCGGGGGCAGTTATCTGGTCGAGATTGGCCAACGTGGGCGGTGTCGCGCCACTGACCAAGTTCTGGATCTCGGTGGTGACGGTAGCGGACTCCTGATAGAGCTTCGGCAGCAGGCCCGTACCGGGGATGCTGTCTTTGCGGCAGGTATCGCAGGTAGTAACGATATTCTCGCCCACCACATCCACGGTCCAGTCCCGGGCTTCGCCAGGCGTGTTCCAGATTTCCGACAGGCGGGTGGCCGATGCGGCCGGTACCGGGGTGGTATCAGTCACGGCGCGATTCATATTGATGTTGTAACCGGCCTCGACGATATCGCCGGTAAATTCCAGCACTGGCTGGCCGGTTCCTCCGGCCTGCCCACCGATCCAGGGCACGCCGTTATCGCCGTTAGAGGATTCCACCGTGTCTTTGGCGGTGACGGCATCATTGCCGCCAATACCCATTTGCACCTTCCAGTCGTTGCCTTTGGATAGAGTGATCAGATCGGCGTAGGGGTTCTTGCCTTGGGCAATCTCGGCCTCCATCTGCTCGCAGGATTTGGTGGCCAGCTGCATGGTTTCTTCGGCCTTGATCAGGGCATTCTGGAAGAGATCGTACAGGCCGGGGTTGGCTCGCTGCAGAATGAGTGCAGGTAACGACGCTATGGCGCTGGTGGCCGCTGCCGTCATGGCGTTCATCATGTTGTCGACGCCGGAACCAATGTCGTTCAAGGTATTGGTCACCGCCGCCACCGGGTCAAACTTGCCGCAGCTGTAGCCAAGCCCTAGCTGAGCCGAGCCTCCCAACGTCGTGGAGACCACAGCAGGATTGGCCGGTACCGAGACCGGTTCGGCGCCACCGATCTCGTAATACCACAGCCCATCTTCCGTGGGCGCCTGAGCGGCATAACTACCAGGGCCAATGGAGACAGCCAAGGCGATCAGTAGACAGTGAATAGGGTTGTGTTTGATCATGGTGGGTAATCGATCCAGTTGATGTCGAACAGAAAAAACTGGCCTTCTTTTTCACAGCACTGATAAGGCCTCCAAAGATTCCAGGCGTAATCACCCTCCTCGTCCACGCGGCCACCACCCCAACCATTGGCGCTGGCGAGATCGTTGGTGCCAAAAACAGCGCAGCTTGATTCTGCTTTGGGGAGCAACATCTGCCATTCACCGGTGGCAGGATCGTCTTCAACCAATGGACCCGGCGACCAAATCCGCTGGTCGGAGCTGGAAGACGGTTCGATCTGATCGTAAATGTGCGGCTGACCGTTCCGGGTCACGATATCCCCGGCTCGCTGCGCATTGATTGCCGCGGCCTTGGGCTCCTCTGCCTGTGTGGTCCAGCCTGTTCTGGGGTAGACACCACCCCAGGTCTGCAGAGGCCAGGTGCCGATTTCCCGCATGCCAGGTATCAGACTCGCTGGATAGAACATCTCCGGGATTTCCATACGCCAGGAAAACGCATCCATGCTTGACATGAAATAGGGGTAAAAGGAGGTGGTTTCCGATTCACATAAATAGCCGGTGCCCGCCAGGACACCCGACAGCGAACCTAAAGGATGGCCGATGACATCGGTCTCCCGAAAGATCAGGTTGCGATGATCCTTGTTGCCCTGCCCACCTTCCGTTCGATTCCCGGCGCTCTCAATGGGTACGGCAAGCAAACTGCCGAGCAGTCCTGTTGCGGCAGAAGTTTGAGCGGCCCCAAGAATGCTGCGGATCTCTGTCCAGGGATTGCTACCGAGTTCGTTGTAGCTGCTCACCACAGCATCCGGCTGGTAATGGCCAACTTTGATTGAGGTCTCGACATCGCATTCGTAAATGGAACAGCGCAGCCAAAAGCAGATCCCCACCGGCATCCAGCGCATACAGCTGAGTGCGGCACTCGTGGTCTGGGAAACGATTTCCGTGGTGGAGATGGTTCCAGCATGGCTCATGAGGGGGAACCACATCAGCAGGACGAATCCAAAACGGCGGATAACGCGCATCATGGTCGAGCCTCCCCGGCCTGCCATTGCCTATACCGTTGGGTTGCCGCTCGAACATCGGTGATACCGTAAACCACCGCATTGCCATCGAAGACAATGGCCGGGTAGCGATCAATGCCGTACTGCATCGCCTGCACCAGGCCGTTAGCGGCGTTTTCCAGTTCATGGCTGAGTTTATTGTCCATACGCTGAAAGCGACGAAGGGCAGTCTGTTTCGCGGCTACGGGATTCGCTGGCAAATCTTTAGAGAGTTCTTTCTGAAGTCGATCAATGCGGTCTATGTGGTACACAGTTATACCGTCCGCACCATTCGCGACCGGGTTCATTGAATCGGCAAATACCTCGATCGCACTTGGGGGTTTGTCAGCCAAAACCGGCTCACAGAGCGCCCCTGTTATAAAGATCGAAAGAATGAGATGAGCTCTTGCACTATTCACTGGCGGCCATCCGGATCCACATACCTTTGACAGAGCATTCATGCTGAAGGATTGACGGTTGGGGATAAACGGAAAATCCAGACATGAAGCGTCGATGTTTCTGGCCGACCAGAGGCGACATTCCTATAATGGCGGGACATTCGTAACGGAAGAAATACAGGAATGGATTTCAGCCCCATCATCCAACAGGTCTACGGCGCGCTGTGGTACCTCATACCGCTCGCCATCCTGGCAGGTATTCTCAAGTCGCCCTGGTTCAAAGGCATTACCGGTGAGTTTCTGGTGAATACGGCCGCACGGCTGTTTCTTCCAAAGGGCGAATACCACCTGATCAAGGACGTGACATTACAAACCGATGATGGCACCACACAGATCGACCACATCATTGTGTCGCGCTACGGCGTGTTCGTAATTGAAACCAAAAATATGAAGGGCTGGATATTCGGCTCGGCCAACCAGAAGACCTGGACCCAGAAAATCTACAAACACACCCATAAATTTCAGAACCCACTGCACCAGAACTATAAACACGTCAAAACCCTGGAAACCCTGCTGGATATTCCAGCTTCCGCGATTCACTCGCTGGTGGTGTTTGTCGGTGATTCGACGTTCAAGACGGAATTGCCCGACAATGTGGTTTATGCCGATGGGTATATCCGGTATATCAAAGCGCGGCGCGAAGTGATCCTCAGCCAGGCGGCCGTGGAGAATATGACGGCACAAATCGAACAGCTGAGATTACAGCGGGGATTTACCACCAACCGACAGCACGTCAAGCATTTGCGCCAAAAGAAGGCTCCCTCACCGCCAGCCGCCCCCGCAGTCATGCCGCCAGTCACAGCGTCAACGACGCCCCAAAGTCGAAAACAGTGCCCAAAGTGTGGCGCTACGATGGTACTAAGAACGGCCAGAAAGGGACAAAACGCGGGCAATCAATTTTGGGGATGCGCAACCTATCCGGCCTGCCGTGGAGTCGTGAAACACCCCTGAGATCAGTAAAACTGCTACGCACGAGACTGTTCGATACGCTTGGCGATCTCGTAAACCGCCTCCAGCTCCGAGCAGTTCTTCTCACGCATAATCGCTGCACGTTCAGCCTTCTCATGCTTTTCGGTCATGGCCAGGGCGAGCGATAAGGCTGGCGGTACGTTGCGGAACAGCGCTTCGACCTTGTCGGCCAGAACGACTCCCTCCACGTATTTTCCCGGCTCCTTGCGGGCAGACAACAGCAGGTTGCGCTGTTCGTCATTGAGATCCTTGAAGCGGGCGATCTGCTCCACCTCTTCTTTTGGCATGACCAGGCACAGCCACCACTCCATCATGTTGAGCATCTTGCGGCTGGCGTCCGGGAAGTCTTCAAGATTCTGGGTGGCGATCCAAAACCAGGCACCGAGCTTGCGCCACATTTTGGTGATCTTGACCACGTAGCGCGCCAGCAAGGGATTGGTGGTAATGATATGGCCTTCGTCAGTCACCACCAGCGTGGGCCGATCGTCGTGTTGATGGCGTTCCACCAGGTCGTTGATATGGCTCATCATGGACAGGTAGGCGACGGTGAGCTGATCCTCGTAGCCCTCTCTGGCCAACATGCCCATTTCGAGGATGGTGACATCAGCCTCCGGCCAGGACTGCCCCTGCCGATTGAAGAAGTGGCCCGCCAGGCCCGAACAGAAGAGCGCCATACCATCCCCCATTTCCAGGGCTCGATTACGCCTGTGTTCGGGCAATTCCCTGTTAGTGGCGATGGTCTGGAAGGCGTTGACCACATCCTGGGTAATCACCTGGGTACGACTGGTCTCTTTCACGGTTTTTGCGGCAAGGAATATGGCATTGCGGATCAGCAGTCGGTCGGCCCGGGTCAATCGCGCGTCTTCGCGCTCATCGCCGCCGGTGATCATGATCCGTGCAGCGATCTCCATCTCGCCAAGAATATCGCGCCCGCCCCCTTCCTCCTCGATCTCATCATCTTCGTCTAACGTCTCCTCAATTGTGGATTCATCGACACTGAGCGGATTAAACGAATCGCGCCGATCCAGCAGTCGAAGCGCATCGGCAAAGGGCGGCAGGCTGACATCGACATTGGGATTGAGGGTTATCTGGTTCACTGACAGACCGTGGTGCGCAAAATGCTGCCCCAGTAACGAAAACGACGCCCCGGCCTCGATGATAAAAACCCGTGGCCGATGCCGTGCCATCATCTGCTGCAGCAGATACACCAACAGCGCCGACTTACCCGCCCCCGTCGGCCCGAGGATCAGCATGTGGGCATTCTTCTTGCGGTCATCCCGGTGCAACGGATCGAAGACCAGCGGTTCGGCACCCCGGTTGTAGAACACCAGGCCGGGATGACCGGTGCCACGGGAACGGCCGTAGAACGGCAGCAGATTGGCAATGTGGCGAGAGAAGATCAGCCGCGAGCGACGGCGGGATTTGTCCAGGTCGGCGTCGTAGGCCATGGGCAGGTTACGGATGTAACTGTCGAGCGACAGCAGGTCAGCTTCCTGGGCAATGGGCTGCAGACCATTGGGCAAAAGCAGCGCGTGGAGACGATTCAAATTGTTCCGTAGCGCCTTTTGGTTATTGCCGCGCACATAGAAGGCCATGCTCACGGGATACAGCTTGTTGCCCTGCGCCATTTCCCGCTCCACGTGTTCCGCATCTTCCCGGGTGATCGACGCCTCAGCGGAATCACCCACCGCTGCGCGCTTGATCTGGGCAATGTGATTGCGGGTGGTGTCTTGCGGTTTGAGCGTGAGTGTTATTGCCATGATGGTGTGCTCGGGCAAACGATCGAACAGCGAATACACCTGATCCCCAGCCTGGCGTTCCGCCGTGAAGTGCCCTATATCTGGCGCCCGCCGCAAGCTTTGTACGGTCACCACCGTATGAGGCAAGTTATCGAAGAGCCAAGTCGCTGTTGTCTCGTCGGAACGGGGCATCGACAGGGTCAGCTGTTCGGCAAAGTCATAGCCGAAGGGTAAATTGTCATCGCCCGGATAGGGTGCCAACTGCAGCATTGATTCTGGATTACCGTCTGCCAGCGGTGGATTGGGATTGAACCAGCTCAGCAACCACTGATAAAACGCCTGACCATTGGCCCGTTGGGCGTTGATTCCGGCAGAGGTCAGTGAAGCGATCCATTTGGTGGCCACGTCATTGAGCGCCTCCTCCACTTCAACAGCGGGTGGCATTTTGCCGTTGTTTTTCAAACGGCGGTAGAGCACAACGCGGATCCGCCGTTGCTGCCCCTGCCAACGCGAACCGGTGACGGTGGTATCGTCAAACAACCCACCCGGTCGGGAAATCGCTTGCAGGTGCTTCGACATCACCGACTGGTAATATTGAGAATAATCCGATGCGCGCACCGCCGGCGACGGATAACGGGCCAACGACTCATTGAATTGAGTTAGCCTGGGCTCGTCCTGCACATAGATCTGCAATACCCAGGGCGCATCGTCGCGCTCGGGAATGGCCTCATTGATTGCCGTTTGAATGGCGTCTCGCAGCTGGGTCATAAAGGCTGGCGTCCTTGCCTCGCACCCGACCGGCTGCACCTCGAACAGCGCGCCGAGACTGACCCCGTCCTCTAACAGAAAAGCTCTACTCTCGGGAATGTATTCCATCCAAGGCAGCAAATCGGTAAACGACGGCGGGCGGGTATAATGTTGTTTGAGCGCGGCAGTGGTTAAGGGCGCACCCTCGGGGAGGTTAGGTTTATGTTTTGGCATTAGGCGTTCCTACTGATCCAACGTCGAGTGATTGGCCGCTGCGGACGATTCACCAGGCACTTCCCCCGGCAAGGCGTACTCCACCTTTTCATAAAAGGGAAATGTGGTGACATAACCCGGCACCGGGGTGCGCTCACTGCCCGACAGGTGGGGAAAGATATACATCACCAGCGTAGGATTCGGCAGACGAGGAAATACCGTGTCGATTTCATTAGCAACCTCTCGCACAAAGCCCTGGTAGTGGTCGATACCGGATTGCGGTAACGGCTGACCACCGATGACTCGCCGGTAGTCTGGCTTCTGAACATCCACCATGTGCTGATCGTAAATGGACTTCATGGTCGGGCCGTCCTGCGGTAGTACTGTCTCTTTAGTGCTGGCGCAGCCGACCATCAGAGCGCTAGTCCAGACCAGAACCAGTGATAATCGTCGCTTGTTGGAAAAGATGGGTTTCATGATGAAGTTTCCTGCCGTTGGAATGGAAATCGATGGGGAGTTCATGATCAACGTGGATTGCCAACTCGACACCGGCGGGCACGAAAACCGCATCGAAACTCTGTGCCTGACGCTCCCGCAACCACTGGGCGACTTCGTCGCTACCGCCGCTCAGGGTTTTGCCCAGTACGTATTTACCCGTCTCCCCGGAGACCACACTGGTGGCCGAGCCCGAGTCATTGATCAGCGTTGTGGTTTCGGCCTGTGCTGCCGCTTCACCAGCCGCTTCGAGGGCCATCACGCCAATGCGTTGTGTCAGGAATGCGGGAGCGTTGGTCTTACGTTCGCCCGTGATACAGGGGATACCCCGCGCATCGGAGATCCAGCCCAGCGGGCTCTTATTATTTCCGCCACTGCTTCCACTGGAACCACCCCGTTGGTTGTTAGTGCTGGCCTTGTCATCACTGGAAAGTGTCTGAATGGTGCCGTCCTCGAATACGAAGGTTACCGATTCCAATTTCCCGGTCACACAGGAGAGCGTCCAGTCGCCAACAGCCGTTCCACTCCAGATCATGCCCTCAATACCGGGTATGCGCAGTCCATTGGCGGCGAGGTTTTCTTTACCGGTAATCACCTTGAACGGCATGGGGTCGCGCACCTGTCCCTGAATTGGCACCCTGCCCACCAAGGCGGTCATGCCAGTTGATCCAATCAGAGTGGCATTGCGCGGCACGGTGTAGACCGGCAGAACAGTATTGAGGGCTTCGGATCCTTTCGTTACTAGCGACGTCACCTCCGGACCGGCGCCATCTAACGCATTGCGACTGCCGCGGCTGAAGCGGTTGAGTAACGTATCCTTATCATTGTCAGCTGACGGCGTGAGCTCAAGAGGGCTAACCCATACCAGTGATTCCGCTTCCGACGCCGATGTGCTGACTCCATCCAGACCGAGCCCGACCGGAATATCAGAACCCGTGGAAGTCCGCTGTGTCGATGACGTCCCAAAGCGGTTGGCCAGGGAATCCACCCTCGCCGTCAACGCGGCGATGGCCGACGTGGTTTCGCTTGGCGCGGCGTCCGTACGTTTTGCCTCCAAGGCTGTCTGCACTCTCGACAGCACGTTGTTTTCGATCTGCTTTCGGTCTTCGATCAGATCGCGGTTTTCCTGTTTGAGTGCGGTGTTATCCCGGCGCAAGGCGTTGAGCTCAGAAGTCATGGCGCTGACATTGGCCGTCAGTGTCTTGATGGTGTCCGCCGGTGTATCGGCATCCGGTTTCGGTGCCTGTGGCACGGCTTCCAACAGCCGAGGTTGCTCGTCGCTCGGGGAGCAGGACTTCACCGCGACGAGCACCGCCATCAGCACAACGGAACCGGCAAGAAGTGGTAACAAACGATTACTGGTGACCATCGACATGGGGTAGATTCCTATCCTCTCTCAAAGCGCCACATCAAAAGGCCGCATCAAAGCGCCGATTCGACACCAGATAGACGGCTGTGGTATCGGCCTCACTGCCAGCGGGTAACAGGCGATTGTGCTGAAAGGTCGCCGCCAGCCATGACCCGCGCAGTTCGCGTGGATCCAGCACGACGGGGCTTTGGGTACGATTGATCAGCTTGACGGCAGTGACGTACCGCAAACCCGCCTTCCAGGCAGCAACCGGCACGGCTTCGATCTTGCCGCCCAATACCAGATCGACCGGTTCGGGGTTCACGGGTATGGCTACCACGCCCGGCTGCCGGGGGATCAGCCGTGTTGGCGCATAGAGTTGTTGCGCGGCATAACGGGTTAAAGCGGCATAACCCACAGACTGTGATCGGTTGTCCGATGTCGACCGATCGGCACCGGCGTCTTGCGGTGGCTTCTGCCGTGACTCCAGCAGTACCTGCACATCCGGTAATGATCGACTGTCTGCTCCGCCTGGCGCCGCTGAAATATCGAGGACGTAGATCGGGCCGTCGGTTTCCGAGCGCACCATGACACGGGTGGGCTCAAAGGCTTGCCTTGCCAACAGGTATAGGGTGCCGTTGATGCTTTGGCTGCGCAGCAACGGTGTCAGTGACTGCGGCAGGCCGATGCTCACCGAATCTGGAAAATGCACTAGACGCTCTTCACCAACGACCAATGGAATTGCGATGGGCGCTTTGTTCCAGACAACGCGTTCCGGAATGTTCGGCGCTGCATCATCGACTTGTGCGAAGGACAGCAGCGGGAAACAGAGACCGATCAAAGCGATCAAACTCAATGACACAAAGAAATCACGAGAATTCATTGGGAGGATTCCTTATTGGTAATGGCGCCAGTCACGCTGGATTCAGCCAGCTCGGCATCGGTTAATCGACGCGGGCCTTCACTGGCATAGCCATCGAGTGCCAGGCCCCAGGGATTGGCTTCCGGATCGATGGCCTGGCGCACCACGCGAATCGGGTAGCGAATCGTGGTTTGCTTGACGGTCATGCCTTTCACGGACTCCAGCAGATCGAGATCAAGCCAGACAATCCAGACATCGGGCGACAACACATCGACGCGGCGCTCCTCGTAGCCGTGCCCTGGCACCTCATGGACACCGCGCACCCGGTAGGCCAATTCGCCACGTCGGGCTTTGAGCTTCATATCGGCGATCAGGTCATTGCGATAGCGCGGTGTGAGATAAGGCGAGATCCGGAAAATTGCGCTGCCGTAATCCGTTGCGCCGTTCTCGGGCCAGCGATTGAGTTGCTGGAAAATGTAGAACGCGAAGGCATAGACATTGGCCGGAGGCACCTCCTCGGCCGCCAGGACAGCACCAGAGCGCAGATCAGGTGGCACATAAACACGCAGCTGCTTGGGTGCCTGGCTCCAGCCGATCCAGAGCGCGAGAATGATCAGGCCTTGCAAGCCAATCACTACCCACAAAGAGCGCAAGTGGGACCGCACGTTATCGATTTCGAGTCGGTAGCGGCGCATAGTGCGTTCTCCCTATATCCCAGGACCCGCTGCGTAGTACCCAAGGCGTGCGATACAGCCCCATCGTCTGCAGACGGATACGCAGCCATTGCTGGTAATAGCCTCCAGGCCGGCCGCGTTTGATACGCTGAAACAGCGTCGCCAGAATGACCACAGTGGCCACCACACCGACACCGGCGATACCAAAACCCATGGTGATGGCACCCAGCAACCAGGCCAGTAACAGACTGAGGGGCAGCCATATCACAATGGCCAACCCCACAATCATGCCCAGCTCTGAAGAAGAGCAGCCTTTAAAGATGGCGGGCTCGGCATTGAGCCGATCCGCCAGAATTTCATGG
>TARA_R110002124_G_scaffold129238_1_pt1 | contig 46825 bp, 39 predicted proteins | sample TARA_R110002124 | Tara Oceans TARA_R110002124 (sample SAMEA4397445) | marine metagenome | biome: Polar Biome; feature: [SRF] surface water layer (ENVO:00010504); material: water (ENVO:00002006), including particulate matter (ENVO:01000060) such as... | depth 5 m
AACAGGATTAAGTTGCGGCTGCGCGCAACCTATCCTTTATTTATTGCGCAACCTATCCTTTATTTATTAGCAATACTTTGTGCTATTTATCATTTACTTCTTTAGCTGCTGACTCAATAGCAGCTCTATTTTTAAACTCATTAATTTCTTTTTGAACGCAATGAGCGAAGCTATCTGTAGATTCTTTAAAACCATATTTCACACATGATTCTTTAGCACGATCTAACAATTTAAGATTATAGTCCGCTTTCATTTCCTTTAGAGTTTCACAGCTAGATAATAAAATCACAGCGAAAATTGAAATAAATGTTAATTTGATATTCATACCATTCCTTGAAACAAGCGCTAAACTTGACTGTATTGCTAACAGCTTTATCAGAGGACACTTTCCTCTTTTCCTACCAGAAAGTTTCCATCTTATTTATTTAACCTATTAATAACAAATCTTTGCAGCTATTACCACTCATTGCCTACAGATAAAGCGCACGATTTGTTCTTTGGACGAAATGAGGAAACGTTCCTCATTTCGTGACTTGGGAGGAAAGCACACAAAAATATATAAACAGTGAACTAATTTTGCCAAATGAAACATTAGAAAACATAGGATGAAGGCATTAAGGCTAAAGTCTGTGCATTAATATGTTAAATTTTCTCATCGTGTGACGTGTTTCTCATTATTTGTGACGATCCACATATTGCCAGTTGAACTTTACATTTTTTGCCATTGCTGACAATAATTGTTAATTAGCTTCTCGACTGCTATAAGTCATTTTAATGTTTCTATCATCAGAAAAATTTAACAGTTAGCGGTTTTATTTTGTTGGCTTTTTTGATGAAATTTATTATTCACTATTAACGCTAATAAAATGATTGTCCCACCAATGGTTAGACGAACAATATCTGCGTCGCGGTTCCAAAAAATTACATTTACTATAATACCTGCCGGGATTAATAAGTTATTGGCTACCGCTAGTGTGCCAACACTTACCTGTGTTGCTCCTTTATTCCAAGCAAAATAGCCCAGACCAGAAGCTACAATGCCGAGGTAAACTAAAATAGTCCACTGTAATGAGGTTGTCGGCAATTTATCGGGGTTGCCAAGCAGTAAGTAACAAGGAGTAACAACGGTTAATGCGCCAATAAAAAACCAACCAAATACCGTGCGTTGTGGTAAATCTGTAGGTTCTTTTGCCAAGGTACGCTTATAGCTAACTTGTCCAACGGCAAAACAGATATTGGCGGCTTGCACAATTAATAAACCGGTTAAAAAACCTTCGTCTATCCCTTGGTAGCGAATGGTAATAGCACCAATAACCGCAAGCAATGAGCTAAAAATAAAGCCGATATTAAGTTGGCGGTCAAGTAGGTCATTAAAAAGTGTTATGTAAATGGGGGTCATTACCGTAAAAAGTAAAACTTCAGGTACTGAAAGATATAAAAAGGATTGGTAATAAAAGCCATACATGATGCCTAATTGAAATGCTCCACATAGCATCAGTTGTAAAGCGACTTTTACTTTGATTTGACCTAGCTTTAAAAAAGGCAAAAAAACTAACGTAGCAAGTGCCACTCGGATCAATACTGAAAACCAAGCATCAACTTGTCCTGCAAGATAGACGCCGATCAAACTAAAAGAAAATGCCCACATTAGCGTGACGGCAATAAGCATTGGCATGTAAACACGCTCCGTATAGGTAAAATTTTGCTAGTTTACCGACTTCTCTAATTTGGGTATATCTGTTTACAAAAATAAATAAACCATTGCGGTAAAAATAAGCATCATAATATTATTAAAGCAATATTACGGTTTAGAATATGTTGCTAAAACCCCAGGCAAGCAAAACTGTTACAGTGAGTATGATAAGTGCTTTCACTTTGTGTTTTCGCAGCATGTATTCTGCTTTATCACCGGCATAGTACACTAAAATAGCTAAACCAAAATAACGAATAGCACGGGCGATAATCGCGGCAATTAAAAATAGTGTTAGTGAGTACTTGGTCGCACCAGCGGCTAGCATGGCTATCTGAAACGGAATCGGCACAATGCCCAAAGTGAGTACAAACCAAAAGCCTTGGTTTTGCATTTTTTGCTTTATAATTTCAAATTGCTCAGGATTTGAAAATGTACTAATAATCCAATCACCAACGGCATCAAATAAATAATAGCCTAATGCATAACCAAATAAAGCGCCAACAATACAACCTACTGTTGCCATGAGCGCAATTAACCATAATTTGTCACGGCGTGCTTGCATTAACGGCACTAACACGGCTTCTAAAGGTATAGGCACTATGGTGGATTCTAAAAAAGATGCTGTGGTAATGCCACTCAGCATGTGTTTAGAGTCGATGAATTGACGAGTCTTGTTTTTAAGCTTTTTTTGAATAGCCACAAAGGTCCTTTAAGTCGATATTTAGATAATACCTATTTAGGCTGTGTATTATACAGACCGAATGATAATAAAATAGACGTTGTTAATGGACGGATAGGTTTATTAAATTAAGTTTGATAACGAGAGAAGTTAAGCTGCGAGTTATAAATTAACGAAAATTTAAGACTCGATTTTTTAGTTATATAAGTCATCAATAATAAAATATTGAAATTATTCATTTTTAACGCAGATTGCTTTTAGCTTTTTAATCTTCAGATTTGTCTTTAAAGTCACAAAGATCTTCAATAATACAAGAGCCGCATTTCGGTGTTCTTGCTGTGCAAGTATATCTGCCATGTAAAATAAACCAATGATGTAAGTTAAACATGAACTCGGTTTTGTTCGGAGTGTTTTTGATAATAGCTTGTTCTGTTTGCTCAACCGTCTTACCTTTAGCATAGCCGGTACGATTGGCAAGCCTTTGAATATGCGTATCAACCGCTAGAAAATATTTACCTTCATTATCCTTTAGCCAGCCAAAAGCTGTATTAAGTACTACGTTAGCGGTTTTTCTGCCAACACCGGGTAAGGCTTCAAGTGCTGCTCTATTTTCTGGCACTTCGCCGCCATGAAAGTCAATCAACATTTGGCAAGTTTTCAGGGTGTTAGCTGCTTTGGTATTAAATAAACCAATGGTTTTGATGTAAGATTTTAAGCCATCAAGACCAAGATTAAGTATGGCCTGTGGGGTATTAGCAACAGGGTATAGCTTATCGGTTGCTTTATTAACACTCACATCGGTGGCCTGAGCCGATAACAACACGGCAATTAATAACTCAAACGGGCTGGAAAAATTTAGCTCAGTGGTTGGCGTTGGATTGTCATCCCTTAAGCGGGTTAATATTTCTAGTCGTTTTGCTTTATTCATCAGGATTATATATCACTATTGTTATGGTAAAACGTTGTAGCGTTGCGCTTGCTATAGTTGTTTTATGCTTATCTAGCTTTCAAAATTAACACGAACACGCTCAATAGCTTGTTCTAATTTTTTCGGTTTCGCTTGTGCTATTTTGTTATCAATCGCATTTTTACCGGCGATCAAAAAGCCCATGGCAATAAAAGCACCTGGTGGCAATATGGCGAGTAAAAACTGGCTATCAAGATGATAAACTTGTATTTTTAAGTCGCTTGCCCATGCACCTAACAGTAAATTTGCACCATCAAATAAGGTGCCTTGGCCAAGAATTTCACGTATTGCACCTAATACCACTAATACGGTTAAAAATCCTAAGCCCATCATTAAACCGTCAAAGCTAGCTTGCTTAATGGGGTTTTTAGAGGCGTAAGCTTCGGCACGGCCAATAATGGCGCAGTTAGTTACTATTAACGGCAGAAAAATCCCTAAAGATTGATACAAGCCGTAAGTATAAGCGTTCATGAGTAACTGAACACAAGTTACAAAAGCGGCGATGATCAAGACAAAAATGGGAATACGAATTTCTTTTGGCACCCATTGTCTAATGGCCGATACGGTGGCATTTGAACAAATTAAAACAAACATGGTTGCAATACCTAAACCTAGGGCATTAACCACTGTTGAGGTCACCGCTAGTAAAGGACAAAGACCAAGCAATTGTACTAACCCCGGATTGTTTTTCCATAAGCCTTGCCAAGCGAGTTCTTTATATTCAGGGTTAATTTTCATTATTTGCTCTCACAATTACTGGCATTAGAAAAAATATCTGCTTGATTAGCTTTAAAGTAGCTGATGGTTTTTTTAACTGTTTGTACTACCGCTCTGGGCGTAATGGTTGCGCCAGTAAATTGGTCAAACATACCACCGTCTTTAATAACAGCCCAACGGGTATCATTGTTATCAAGCATTTTTTTGCCTGAGAATTTTTCAATCCAAGAACTTTTTCTTAATTCGATTTTATCACCTAAGCCCGGCGTTTCTTTGTGATCTAAAGCTCTAACACCGCTGACACTGCCATCAATATTTATCGCAATTAATAATTCAATATTGCCGCTATAACCATTAGGCGCTATGGCTTTTATCGCTGCAGCGGTTGATACGCCGTTAAGTCGCGCGCGGTAGATAACATCGACCAATAAGTCAGTATTATTATCAGCAGGGGCGATAATACAGTCGCGAAACATTTCATTATCATGACTGTTTTTTGGAATAATCTCATTTAATTGCTTTATCAATTGCTGCTGTGCCTGCATGTTAATACGATCTTTAGTCAGTAAATGCACCAAACCAACCGAGAATGTACAAACAATAGCGAACAGAGCAAGTATTTTTGCATTTTTACTGATAGCAGGGAGTAATGTCGACATTATTTTTTTACCCCTAACTTGTGGCCATAGGTTCTAGGACGAGTATATTGGTCAATAAGAGGTGCCGCCATATTACATAATAAAACCGCAAAAGCGACCGCGTCAGGATAACCACCAAACTTTCTGATCAAGTAAACTAATAGGCCAGCAAGTGCGCCAAAGATGAGACGGCCTTTAACACTTGTTGCGCCAGAAACCGGATCGGTTAGGATGAAAAATGCCCCTAACATAGTGGCACCAGTAAACCAGTGAAACATAGTTGAAGCACTGCTATCTGGGCTGATAATAAAGGCAATGAAACTACAGATAAATAGACTTGATAAAAAGCTTAATGGTGTGGTCCAGTGAATAGCTTTTTTACTCAACAAAAATAAGCCACCAAGTAAAAATCCGGCATTTATCCATTCCCAACCTAAACCAAAATGTTTCCCTATGGTTGGCGCTTGCATACTTTCAACTACCGTCAAACCTAAGGTGAGGTTGGTTTTTACGGTATCAAGCGGTGTTGCCATGGTAAAACCATCAATGTGGGTGCGAATTTGCTCAACAGAGTAACCTTGTGGTGTATAACCGGTGAAAATCACTGAGAAGGTATCACTTAACTGGATGTCCATTGCCAATAATGACAATGGTGGTTGCCATTGTGTCATCTGTACGGGAAATGAAATCAACAGCATGACATAAGCAGCCATTGCTGGGTTAAAAGGGTTATGGCCTAAACCGCCGTACAGTTGCTTAACAACAATAATTGCGAATAAACTGCCGATAATGGTTATCCACCAAGGTGCTAATGCCGGTAAACTGATACCGAGTAATACCGCGGTTAATATTGCACTACCATCAAATAACTGCGTAGTTATTTTTTTATTTCGTAATGATAATACGGTGAACTCTGCAATAAGTGCTGTGGCTATGGCTAACGAAATATGAATTAAGTTACCCCAACCGAAAAAATACCACTGGGCGAAAATGCCGGGAATTGTGGCATAAATCACCATTCTCATTAAGGCTGAGGTTTCGCTTTGTTGATGATTGTGTGGGGAACTTGCTATCCAAAATGCCATGGTGTTCAATTACTCTAAAAGTTGTGATTTAGCGGCTGAAGTAGCCAATTTTTTTGCTTTCGCTTTTGCAACGGCAGCAGCTATGCGGGCTTTTTTGTCATTCGCAGGTGTAGCTTCAGTGGTGAGCTTTTCATCAAGCTTGGTTTCAGCGTCTTTTTCAGCCTCTGCTGCCGTTGCGCTTACTGTCGACTCAGCTACTAGCTCTACTGTTTCACTCGCTGCTTCTTGTTGTACCTTTTCTGCCAATTTTTTTGCTTTCGCTTTTGCAATAGCAGCAGCTATGCGGGCTTTTTTATCATTCACAGGTGTAGCTTCAGTGGTGAGCTTTTCATCAAGCTTGGTTTCAGCGTCTTTTTCTGTCTCTGCTCCCGTTGCACTCACTGTTGACTCAGCTGCTAGGTCTACTGTTTCACTCGCTGCTTCTTGCTGTACCTTTTCTGCCAATTTTTTTGCTTTCGCTTTTGCAATAGCAGCAGCCACTTTGGCTTTTTTATCATTTACAGGCGCAGCTTCAGTCGTTGTCGCTAAGGTTGCATTATCAGGCGCTTGATTTTCAGCGGCCTGATTTTTTTGTGCTAATTTTTTTGCCTTAGCTCTGGCGATCGCATTCGCCACTTGGCTTTTACTGTCGTCAATTTGCGCAGCTGGTGCGTTGATAGTCTCTGGGCTATTTTCACTGTTATTAGTTTGTGCTTTTTTTGCTTTTACACGAGCAAGGGCCGCGGCAACAGCAGATTTTTCTGATTTGGCTTCCGTGGTACCTGCATTCATTCTAGCTTTACGTGCTTCGGCTGCAATTCTATGTTTTTCTGCACGAGCAATTTTTTCGCGCTCAAGACGTAATTTACGCGCTTCAAATCTCACTTTTGCTTTTTCAGCTTTAATGTCGAGTAGTTTCTGTTGGCGAATTTCAGCTTTTGCTACCCGATAATAGTGCACTAAAGGAATTTGGCTTGGACAGACGTAAGCACAAGCTCCGCATTCAATACAATCAAACAAATTAAGCATTTCGAGTTGTGATTGATCTTTTGCTTTCGCACTCCACTGCAATTCTTGTGGCAATAATTGTGCAGGGCAAACATCAGCGCATTGCCCACAACGAATGCACTCTACCTCTTTACTGCTGGTTGAGGAAAAGGGCGAGGCTATTTCAATTTCACTGGGCGCTAAAATACAGTTAGTGGTTTTTATTACTGGAATTTGATCATTAGCTAAACTAAAGCCCATCATAGGGCCGCCCATAATCAAATGCTTATCTTGGCTATTACTGTAGCCACATTGCTGGGTTAAATAACCCACGGGAGTACCAATAAGTGCCCAAACGTTTTGTGGTTTATCAAGCGCTTGACCACTAACCGTGACCACACGTTTGATCAGTGGTGTGTCGTTAATCACCGCGTCAGCAATAGCAAAACAAGTGGCAATATTTTGCATGACCATACCTAATGAGCTAGGCAATACGCCACTGGGAACTTCTTGCCCAGTTAATATCTTAATCAGTTGTTTTTCGCCGCCGCTAGGGTACTTTGTCGGGATAACACAGACATGAATATGATCAATATCAGCGGTAACTTTTTTTAATACTTCAATCGCTTTTGCTTTATTGTCTTCAATACCGATAAGAATATTTTTCGGTGCGAGAAGATGATCTAAAATTTTAATGCCATCTAAAATCGTTGGGCTATGCTCTTGGATCAATAAGTCATCAGCTGTGATATAAGGTTCGCATTCAACCGCATTGATTATCAAATAGTCTATTTTTGCTAAGGTTGAAACTTTTACTTGTGTAGGAAAACCAGCGCCGCCCATACCGCTAATACCAGCATCAGCAATTTTTTCTAAAATTTGCGCTTTACTGAGTAATTGAAAGTCAGGACAGATGTGGCGCTCTTGCCAAGTATCTTCACCATCAGGTGTTAAAATCACACAGTTTTCACTCAGGCCAGAAGGATGAGGAATAGCCATAGATTGAATTGCTGTGATTGTGCCACTGGTGGGCGCATGAATAGGCAATGACATCGGGCTGTCACTGGTACTTAACATTTGTCCTTTTAGGACTTTATCACCAATGCTAACAATTAAATCTCCCGCTTGGCCAATATGCTGGCGCAGAGGAATAATTAATTGCTCAGGAATTTGTGCACTTGCAATAGGTTTGGTGCAGGTAAGGAATTTCTGCTCTGGCGGATGAATACCGCCATGAAACTGTGAAAACCTTCCTTTTTGTATACGTTCAATTACCGATTCCACCCAAACCTCATCTAATCTATTTGTACAACAGGAATATTATTTAAATCCCATTGCCAGTTCTGTGTTGTTGTAGCAACAGGGATCATTTCTATACAGTCTACTGGGCAAGGTGCGACACATAAATCACAACCTGTACACTCGTCTGCTATAATCGTATGCATTTGTTTTGTTGTGCCTATAATGGCGTCAACAGGGCAGGCTTGAATACACTTGGTACAGCCAATGCAATCTTCTTCTATAATAAAAGCAACTTTCGGTGAATTATCTGTTTCGTGATTTCCATCTAATGGTTGAACTTCAACCCCCATTAAATCAGCAATTTTTTTGATGGTGTCTTCACCACCTGGTGCACATTTATTGATTGCTTCACCGTTTGCAACAGCTTCGGCATAAGGTTTACAACCCGGATAGCCACATTGGCCACATTGCGTTTGTGGTAGTAGCGCGTCCAGTTGCTCTGCAAGCGGGTCACCTTCTACTTTAAATCGTACTGAAGCGAAACCTAATAAAGCGCCAAATAATGCCGCCATGGCACCAAGGACTAATATTGCAATAAGAGTACTCATTAAAACTTAACCAACCCTGTAAAGCCCATAAATGCTAATGACATTAAACCCGCGGTGATCATGGCTATTGCTGAGCCTTTAAATGGCGTTGGCACGTCAGCATTGGCCAATTTTTCACGCATAGCAGAAAACATGATTAATACTAAAGAAAAGCCAACGGCTGCGCCAAAACCATAGATAATGGATTCGAAAAAATTATGTTGTTCTTGAAGGTTTAGTAGCGCTACCCCTAATACTGCACAGTTAGTGGTGATCAAGGGCAAGAATATACCTAATGTACGGTAGAGATTGGCACTGGTTTTATGGACCACCATTTCAGTAAATTGCACCACAACGGCGATCACTAAAATAAAACTCATGGTGGTTAAATACTCTAAGCCTAATGGCGCTAAAATATAACTATTAACAATGTAGCTTAATAAAGATGCCAAGGTCATGACAAACGTTGTCGCGAACGACATGCCGATAGCGGTTTCAATCTTGGATGACACGCCCATAAAGGGGCATAAGCCAAGAAACTTAACCAAGACAAAGTTATTTACTAATACAGTGCCAACGAGTAGCAGAAGATAATCAGTCATTCGATCAATATTTTACCGTGAAAATTCGCACTATTATCCGTGTTTATCTAGCAATAAACAACATATGAAGCGTAGGGTTATTCATTTTTATCAGCAGATGTTTATTTGTGATCAAGAAATGCCTTCAAAGGTATACTACCTTATGATAAATCATTACTTTATTTGATGTCGTTTACAGCAGGCGATAAATAAAGCGTTCTTAATGCATCGTTTATTACTTAAGAGCGCTAATATTGGAATAGACCAAGCTACATTGCTGAAATGTTTTTAGGTTTACCGATATAAAACCCCTGACAGCCATCAACAAATAGCTTTTCAAGGGTGAACTTTTCTTCTTGGCTTTCAACGCTTTCAGCCAAAACGCTAATGCTTAATCTATGGGCTAAATCTACCATTAAACGTAAGAAGTACTGATTGTTTTTATCTTCATCTATCTCACGGGTATAGGTACTATCCATTTTAATAAAATCAGGTTTTAAATCTCGAAAGAATTTAAATGACGTTAGCCCGACACCAAAACGCTCAACGGTAATGCGTGCACCCACTCGGTGGATCATATCAATAAAGTTTTTACTGGTTTTAATGTTTTGTTGTAAGCCGTGTTCGGTGATTTCAAAAACTAACTTGGCGGCAACGGCAGAGTCACGTAGTAAACGTCTTTCTAACCAAATTAAGAAATGGCCATCGTTTATTGAACGGGCACTAACGTTAATACCAAAAAAGCTATCGAGCATATTCTTTTCAGTGATCTCTTTAATCGCAGCTTCAATAATCATTTTATCAACCGCAACGATTTTATCGAGTTTTTCAGCCATAGCAAAAAAAGAAGCTGTGGGTAGAAGATCATTATTACTATTGATAAAGCGCGCTAAAATTTCGCCGTATACGCGATTATTTGGGCTGCTGGGTTTAATTGTTTGAACGAGCAAGTTAACTCTTTGATTCTCAATTACATTATCAATTTCTTGACGCCAGTTTTGGTTGCCGTAACTGGCGCTACTGTTTGCTAAAATACTGCTGTCTGTTTGTGCAAACCAGGCATTAATTTGCTGTGTTTGGGCAATACTTATACCGGTATCAGCTAAAGCTAAAAGCTCACCCAAAGGCTTATCGCTATCAAAATAAACCATGCCAGTATAACCAACAGAATCTAAGTCAGATGCTTGTTGATATTCATTGAAGCGACCGGTTAAATCGCTGGCAAAGTTTTCTGCGGCTTTTAAGGTAATGTTAGGGATTAATGTTGCAAAATCAGAACTGTTTAAACGAAACACTTGCGCACCGTTATATCGGCTTATGGCATGTTTCATTATCTCAGCGACATTACGAATATAGCTATCACCCTCATGATAACCGTGAATTTGGTTAATTGTTTGTAATTCCGAGCAACGGGTAATGGCTAAAACACCAAAGTCAGAGCGACTTTCAACATTTTCAAAAAACTGAATAAAACGGTTACGATTTTCTAATTGAGTAATCGGTTCAATGTAAGCATCTTTCTCTAGTATGGCGGTTGCACTAACTTTATTGGCAATAAGTGCTTTGATCTCAGACAAGTGTTGTTGAATTTCAGGTAAATCTATTTCATTATCTGCAATTTCATCATCGTTATTTTCACCGGTAATAACACTTGCGAGGTCTCGTTTTATTTGCTGATTAATTTTTCCTGCCAAACGACGATAGCGCCCAATACTGAATGATGCTGCAATAACAATGAATATAATACTCAAAACAAATACCGCCAATATTGTATTGCGTAGTAAAATCAAACTGTCTCTTACATCTAATTGATAACGTATGGTTAACGATGAGTTAGGCAGTATTACCTCATTAATAGGGGCTAATACTAACTCGTCCAATAGCATTGGGCTTTGCTGTTGGTTGACAATAACAGCTCCCTCTTTATTGATGATATTGAGAAAATGGTAACGATTGAAGTGTGCTAAATGTTTAACAAGTTCTTCGTGGTTAATAAATTGTGTTTTTTGCTCTAGAGAGAGTAGGGTTTGCTGGTGTTGATTTTGTTGCCCTGATGTTTGTAGTGCCAATAGCACTATACTAGCAAGCGCCACGCAGGCACTAAAGCCTAAAGCAAAAAGAAAGTTTCTTAAAAGTAATTGAGAATATGAATACATATAATTCCAAAATGCTGCTAAGTGCCGTTATAATGATAACAAAATAATTACAGTTAATTATTTTTAACATGAATGGAACTAATTTACTAACTATCTGATTATGCCGCAATAATTTTTAGTCTCTTGTTGAATAATTTTTACTTTGTTTTCTGCTTAAATTACGGTGGTTTTACGATGCCGTTTTGGCATTGCTTACTAAAATTAACTTGCTATAAAAATAGCAAGTCTATATAATTTGCGCAGCTTGAATATAGCAATATTTCACTGAATAGATTTTTATCGCTGTTAGATAGATTTTCTAAGATATTGTTATACAGAACCAAGAGAGTTATTGCTTGGTTTACATCGTGGGTTCAGTGAATAAGCCCCGCGTAATGGGGCTTTTTTGTATCTTAACAATGTGAAAATGTGCAATAACAGCAAGGTAAATCGCTGGGCTATATGCCCTTTTTTTGTTTCTGAACTCTTCCAAATTGGAGAAAAATGATTGGCTAAATTTGAACATAAATTAACCGCAATGTTACGTCCTGCCGTTGAAGAAACGGGTAAGGAATTATTAGGCGTTGAATTTATTAGTGCCGGTAACCATTCGGTTTTACGCTTATTTATCGACCATGAAAATGGTATCGATGTTGATGACTGCGCAGAAGTGAGTCGTCAAGTAGGGGCTATTCTCGATGTAGAAGACCCGATCAGTAGTGAATATAGCTTAGAAGTTTCATCACCAGGGCTTGATCGGCCATTATTCGACAAAGCGCATTTTGAAGCGGTTGTTGATGAAACCGTAGAAGTAAAAATATCAATGCCATTAAATGGCCGTCGCAAGTTTAAAGGTAAATTAATTGCCGTTGAAAACGACAGCTTAATTGTCATGGTGGATAATGAGGAATATGAGCTCGTTATCAGTAACATAGACAAGGCTCACCTTGTTTTTAACCATAAAAAATAAATTTAAAATACTGAGAAAGGCTAACTAGCATGAGTAAGGAAATATTACTGGTTGTAGATGCTGTTTCTAATGAAAAGGCATTACCACGAGAAAGCATTTTTGAAGCGATGGAAACCGCTTTAGAAACAGCGACTAAAAAGAAATATGAAGGCGATATCGTCGTTCGTGTCAGTATTGATCGCACAACAGGTGAATTTGACACTTTCCGTCGTTGGTTAATCGTTGGAGAAAGCGATACGCCAATGGAAAATCCGTATGCTGAAATTAGTTTAGCAGCGGCGCAATATGATGAGCCAGAATTAAACATTGGTGATTATGTTGAAGAACAAATTGAATCGGTTAAGTTTGACCGTGTAACAACACAAACGGCAAAACAAGTAATCGTACAAAAGATTCGTGAAGCTGAACGTGGTTTAATTGTTGATGCTTATCAAGAGCAAATCGGCGAAATCATTACCGGCGTAGTGAAAAAAGCGAGTCGTGATAGCGTGATTTTAGATTTAGGTAACAATGCCGAAGCGATTGTTTACCGTGACGATATGTTACCACGTGAAAGTTTCCGTCCAGGCGATCGTATTCGCGGTTTATTGTATGAAATTAAACCTGAAGCACGTGGCGCGCAATTATTTGTTAGCCGTACTAAACCTGAAATGTTAATTGAATTATTTCGTGTTGAAGTACCAGAAATTGGCGAAGAAATGCTTGAGATTAAAGGCGCAGCTCGCGACCCTGGTTCTCGTGCAAAAATCTCTGTAAAAAGTAACGACAAACGCATCGATCCTGTTGGTGCTTGTGTTGGTATGCGTGGTTCACGTGTACAAGCCGTTTCAAGTGAGTTAGGCGGCGAACGTGTTGATATCGTTTTATACGATGACAACCCAGCACAATACGTTATTAATGCAATGGCTCCTGCGGAAGTTGCTTCTATCATTGTTGATGAAGACAAAAACACCATGGATATTGCCGTTGAAGAAGGTAATTTAGCTATGGCGATCGGTCGTAGTGGTCAAAACGTACGTTTAGCTAGCCAGTTAACTGGTTGGGAACTTAACGTCATGACTGTTGCTGACATGAACGAAAAGCACCAAGCTGAGAACGATAAAGTGTTAACTTTATTTGTTGATAAGCTCGATCTTGATGAAGATTTTGCCTTGATGTTAGTTGAAGAAGGTTTTACTTCATTAGAAGAAATTGCCTACGTACCTGTATCAGAAATGCTTGACATTGACGGTATGGACGAAGACACAATTGAAGAATTACGTGAACGTGCAAAAGCGGCTATTACGACTCAAGCATTAGCAAGTGAAGAAACACTTGAAGGTGCCGAGCCAGCGCAAGATCTATTAGACCTTGCCGGTTTAGAGCGTCACTTAGCATTTGTTCTAGCAAGCCGAGGTGTGAGAACACTTGAAGATCTTGCAGAACAAGGCGTTGATGAAATATCAGATATTGAAGACTTAGATGAAACCAAAGCGGGAGAGCTAATTATGGCTGCTCGTAATATTTGTTGGTTTAACGAAGAATAACTCACCGGGAGAAAAATATAGATGGCATCAGTAACAGTAGAACAACTTGCCAATGAAATCGGTACACCGGTGGATCGCTTAGTGAGCCAATTGGCTGACTCTGGCGTGAATAAATCGGCAACCGATTCTGTTTCGCAAGAAGAAAAAGAAGCACTACTTGACCACTTGAAAAAACAACATGGTGATGATTCAACGGCTAGCCCAAGTAAAATGACGCTTAGCCGTAAGAAAAAATCTACTTTAGTACTTGGTCATGGTAGTAAAGCAAAATCAGTACAAGTCGAAGTACGTAAAAAACGTACTTATGTAAAACGTAGTGATTTAGAAGAGCAACAACAAGCAGAAGTGGAAGCGAAAGCAGCTGAAGAAGCTCGTGTTCAAGCAGAAGTTGAAGCGAAAGCTAAAGCAGAAGCAGACGCAAAAGAAGCTGAAAATGCGCGTGCTGTTGCAGCGGTTAAAGCAGAAGTTCAAGCAGAAGCCAAAGCAGAAGCCAAAGTTGAAGCCGAAGCTAAAGCTAAGCAAGCAGCTGTCGCTAAAGCGAAAAACCTTGAAGAGTCAGCCGCTAAGCCAGCACCAGCTGCTGAAACCGAAGAAGCTAAAAAGTTACGTCTACAACAAGAAGCGGAATTAACAGCAAAAGCTGAAGAAGAAGCTAAATTGTCTGCAGAAGTAGCACGTAAACTTGCTGAAGAAAATGAAGCTCGTTGGAAAGAGCAAGAAGCAGAACGTAAGGCGAAAGAAAAAGAAGTGGTACATTTAACTTCTTCAAAATACGCTCAAGAAGCTGAAGATAAAAGTGATTCAGCGGATGAAAGTGGCCGTCGTCGTAAGAAGAAAAAACCAGCCGGTCAAGACAGAAATAACCGCGGACGTAATGCAAGAGGCAAAGGCAAGTTAGGCTTATCTTCTCCTCAAAGTTTAAAACATGGTTTTACAAAACCAGTTGAAATTAAGCTTAATGAAGTACGCATCGGTGAAACCATTTCGGTTGCAGAGCTAGCCAATAAAATGTCTGTTAAAGGCGCTGAAGTTGTAAAAGCTATGTTCAAAATGGGTGCTATGGCAACCATTAACCAAGTGATTGACCAAGAAACTGCCGCACTGGTTGCAGAAGAAATGGGTCGTGAAGTGGTCTTAGTGAAAGAAAATGCCCTTGAAGAAGCGGTATTATCTGATCGTGGTCATTCTGGTGAAGCGATTACTCGTGCCCCTGTTGTTACTATTATGGGTCATGTTGATCACGGTAAAACGTCATTACTTGATCACATCCGTGAAGCGAAAGTTGCTGCTGGCGAAGCCGGTGGTATTACTCAGCATATTGGTGCATACCATGTAGAAACAGGTCACGGAATGATTACATTCCTTGATACTCCAGGTCATGCTGCGTTTACAGCTATGCGTTCACGTGGTGCTAAAGCAACTGATATCGTTATCATTGTTGTTGCTGCTGATGATGGTGTAATGCCACAAACAATTGAAGCTATCCAGCATGCTAAAGCATCTGAAGCGCCAATTATCATCGCTGTTAACAAAATGGATAAAGAAGGTGCTGATCCGGACCGTGTTAAGAGTGAATTATCACAACATGACGTATTGTCTGAAGAGTGGGGCGGAGACGTTCAATTCTGTCACGTTTCAGCTAAAACAGGTCTTGGTATTGATGAACTACTTGACGCTATCTTACTTCAGTCTGAAGTATTAGAGCTTACGGCTGTTGTTGATAAAATGGCAAACGGTGTTGTGGTTGAATCTAAACTTGATAAAGGCCGTGGTCCAGTAGCGACTATTCTTGTTCAAGAAGGTACATTGAACCAAGGTGATATCGTACTTTGTGGTTTAGAATACGGTCGTGTTCGTGCCATGCGTGATGAAAACGGCAAAGAAATTCAATCTGCAGGTCCATCTATTCCAGTAGAAATTATTGGCTTAAGTGGTGTACCCATTTCAGGTGATGAAGCAACAGTTGTTAAAGATGAAAAGAAAGCGCGTGAAGTTGCTTTATTCCGTCAAGGTAAATTCCGTGATGTGAAACTTGCTCGTCAACAGAAGTCTAAACTTGAAAACATGTTTGCTAACATGGCTACAGGTGAAGTTTCTGAAGTAAATGTTGTACTTAAGTCTGATGTACAAGGTTCACTTGAAGCGATATCTGACTCACTACTTAAACTTTCTACTGATGAAGTGAAAGTACGTATTATCGGTAGTGGTGTTGGTGCGATTACTGAAACTGATGCAACATTAGCAGCAGCGTCAAACGCAATCGTAGTTGGCTTTAACGTTCGTGCTGATGCAACTGCACGTAAAGTAATTGAGTCTGAGAAGATTGATTTACGTTACTACAGTGTTATCTATGCCTTGATTGATGAAGTTAAATCAGCAATGAGCGGTATGCTTGCTCCTGAATTTAAACAAGAAATCATTGGTTTGGCACAAGTACGTGATGTATTTAAGTCACCTAAAATTGGCGCAATCGCTGGTTGTATGGTTACTGAAGGTCTTATCAAACGTTCAGCACCAATTCGTGTACTACGTGAAAACGTGGTTATTTACGAAGGTGAGTTGGAATCTCTACGTCGCTTTAAAGATGATGTAGCAGAAGTTCGTAACGGTACTGAGTGTGGTATCGGTGTTAAGAACTACAACGACGTACGCGTTGGTGACCAAATTGAAGTATTTGAAACCGTAGAAATACAACGTACATTGTAATTAATATTATTACTGTTGTTAACGATAGTTGCATCAAAAGTACTCATTGACATGCGTCAACTGCGTGCTTTTTCTTTGCTCTAGTTATCAACAGCTTCAATATTTAATCACAATCGATTTATTAAAATGGGGGCTTGGCCTCCATTTTTTGCTATAAAATTTATCTAACTTATTGATAGGTTTATAGCGTTATTAGGAGTAGCCATCATGGCAAGAGAATTTGCTCGTACCGATCGAGTTGCACAAGAAATTCAAAAAGAAATCGCGATGATTATTCAACGCGAAGTGAAAGATCCACGTTTAGGTATGGTCACGGTTAATGCCGTAGAAATTACCCGTGATTTAGCTTATGCAAAAATCTTTGTTACTTTCTTTACTTTGGAAGGTCAAAACGTTGATGTTTCCATTGAAGTACTAAATGAAGCAGCAAGTTACATTCGTACGTTACTCGCTAAGCGTATCAATGCGCGTATTATGCCTGAACTTAGATTTATTTATGATAGCTCTATGGTTGAAGGTGTACGCATGGGTAACTTAGTTGATAAAGCGGTTGCCCAAGACATGAAAAACCATGAAGGCGATCTAAGCGAAACTGATGTAGACGAAGCTCCAGAGAGTGAATAGCGATGGCGAAAAAAAGAAAAGGTCGTGCAATTAACGGCGTTTTACTCCTTGATAAGCCATACGATATGTCATCGAATAGTGCTTTACAAAAAGTTAAACGCATTTATTTTGCTCAAAAAGCTGGCCATACCGGCGCCTTAGATCCCCTTGCGACGGGTATGTTGCCGATATGTTTAGGTGAAGGAACTAAGTTTTCGCAATTTTTACTTGATACAGATAAAACTTATCAAGTAACGGCTAAGCTAGGTGTTCGTACTACGACTAGTGATATCGATGGTGAGGTTGTTAGTGAAAGAGCTGTAGATGTTAGTGCTGAGCAATTAGCGATAGCATTAGATTCATTTCGCGGCATGACAAAACAAATCCCATCAATGTACTCAGCGTTAAAGTATCAAGGACAACCGCTTTACAAGTATGCGCGTGAAGGTATTGAAGTGCCGAGAGAGTCTCGTGATATTACTGTTTTTCGCTTAGATTTATTGCGTTTTGAAGGTGATGAAGTTGATTTAGATATTCATGTATCTAAAGGCACTTATATTCGCACTATTATTGATGATTTAGGTGAGTTGTTAGGCTGTGGTGCGCATGTTGCTCAATTGCACCGTAGTGCGGTAGGTAATTATCCAACTGATCGCATGGTCAGCATGGCGCAATTAGAAGCTTTACTTGCACAAGCAGAAAGCGAAGAGCTTGCACCATCAGTTTATTTAGATCCTTTGCTATTACCTATGACATCAGCATGTGATGGCATTCCCGTGGTATTTGTCGACGATATGTCAGCAAATTTTTTACGCCATGGTAATCCAGTACAATGCTCTAATGCGCCAAGCGACGGTTTAGTACAAGTATTTATTGGTGATGATGTGGAAAGCGGGGAGTTTATTGGCATCGGTTTTATTGATGATGACGGTTTAGTTGCCCCGAAACGAATCACGGTTGTTAGTTAAATTAAAGCCTATGCGTAGGCTGGGGTAGTAAAAGTTGCAATTGTCGCTATTATTGCTAGAATACGCGCTCTTTAGAACGTCTTGCTGATTTAGTGTTCGGCTCGACGCGATTTTTAAACACTAAAATTAAGGTAAATATTATGTCTTTAAATGCTGCTGAAAAAGCTGCTATCGTTGCAGAATACGCACAAGCTGAAGGTGACACTGGTTCTCCAGAAGTACAAGTTGCTTTGTTAACTACACAAATCAACCACTTACAAGGTCACTTCAAACAGCACATCCATGATCACCACTCACGTCGTGGTTTATTACGCATGGTAAGCCAACGTCGTAAATTACTTGATTACTTAAAAGGCAAAAACGTTACACGTTATACTGCTTTGATCGGTAAATTAGGTCTACGTCGTTAAGACAAGCTTTATTAAATAAAAGCAAAGATTTTCAAAAGGAGCCTAATGGCTCCTTTTTTATCTACTGAGTTTTTATTCTCTGGTTTGAGTAATAAAATTCGAGCTATAAATAACCCCAGTTCGGCTTAAGCTACTTTACCCAACAATGCTATGAATCAACAGGTTATAAAGTCCATTAACCCGAACTGAGGTTAAATGAACTTTGCTTTGATTATAAGCGAGCTGACAAACTTATACTTCAGTCTCAAGTTTCAACATCACCGGAATAGATTTATAAGTTGGCGTGCCGCAATCGTCAGCAATACTTTCTAATGGCACGAGTGGGTTCGTTTCTGGATAATAGGCCGCGATGCAACCAGCAGGTATTTGATAGCTCACCACTCTAAATCCAGAAACAGAACGTTTAATATTATCATTTGATACGGTTATTATACTGACCAAGTCACCATCTTGTAGGCGTTGACTTCCCATATCTTCACTATTTGCAAAAACCACTTTCCGCTGCCCATGGATGCCTCGGTAACGATCATCAAGGCCATAGATCGAGGTATTATATTGATCATGCGAGCGTAACGTTTGTAATGTCAGTATCGGGTGTGATGATGGACTTTCTAATATCGGAGAAGATAAATGGCTGGGTAAAATTGCGCTTGAAAAGGTGGCTTTACCGGTAGGTGTTTTCCATTCACGCTGTGCCGCTGAATTTTGCAGATAAAAACCACGTTCAGTTTCAATACGTTGGTTGTAGTTTTTAAAACCAGGGATCACGGCAGAAATTTCATCACGAATCAAGCTATAATCAGTGCTAAGTTTAGTCCAATCTACGATTTCATCGCCCAATGTTGCCGTAGCAATACCCGTGATAATGGCGACTTCAGAGCGCAACTGCTCAGAGGCTGGCTCATTCTGTCCACGTGAACTGTGCACCATGCTCATAGAGTCTTCAACAGTAATTTGCTGCGGACCACTGGACTGTTGATCTATTTCAGTACGGCCAATACAAGGCAGAATCAAGGCGGATTTTCCGGTTATTACATGGCTTCGGTTCAACTTTGTACTGATTTGCACGGTCAATTCGCATTGCTGTAGAGCTTGGTAAGTGCGCGTAGTATCTGGTGTTGCTGCTGCGAAATTACCGCCAAGCCCGATGAATACTTTCGCTTTTCCTGCCAGCATTGCATGAATAGAATCTACGGTATTAAAGCCTGATTCTTTTGGTGGTTCAAAATTGTATCTTGCTTTAAGCGCTGCTAAAAATGCTATTGATGGTTGCTCATCGATACCGACAGTGCGGTTTCCTTGAACATTAGAATGGCCTCTTACTGGACAAGCACCAGCGCCGACTTTACCTATATTACCTCTTAATAACAGGACATTAATTAATTCACCTACCGTTGCAACCGAGTGTCGGTGCTGGGTGATCCCCATCGCCCAAGTAAAAATGACTTTTTGGCTATTACTATAGATGTCGACCATCTGTTCTATTTCTGCGCGAGTTATACCACTTTGCTGTGTTATTTCATCCCAAGAGCTGTCGATTACTGTTTGCTGATAATCTTCAAAGCCATGACAATGTTCGCTGATAAATGTTTGGTCTAATATGCTGCTATCATGTACCGATTTTTCAAATAGCCCTTTAGCAATACCACGCAGTATTGCCATATCACCACCCAATTTTGGCGTAAAATAGTATTGACTGATATCTGTGCTTGAAAACAAGATCATTTCTTTAGGGCTTTGTGGATCGGCAAACTTTTGTAGCCCTTGCTCTTTTAAATTATTGATAGCCACAATGCGAGCACCACGTTTTCTGGCTTTACGCAGGGTTGCTAGCATACGAGGGTGGTTGGTTCCCGGGTTTTGACCAAAAACAAAAATAGCGTCAGCATGCTCAAAGTCTTGCATTGTGACGGTTCCTTTGCCAATACCGATACTGCGCGTCATGCCCACACCAGAGGCTTCATGACACATATTTGAGCAATCAGGAAAGTTGTTAGTGCCAAATGTTCGACCAAAAAGTTGATATAAATAGGCAACTTCATTACTGGCTCTGCCGGAGGTGTAAAATAATGCTTGATCAGGTGAAGGTAATTTTTTCAGATTTTTTGCAATTAACTCAAATGCAAGCTGCCAACTTACTGGATGATAGTGATTGTCTCGACCATCATATAACATCGGCTCTGTTAATCGGCCACTGTTTTCCAGTGAATGATCATCCCATTGCTGTAATTGGCTTACGGAATGTTGCTTGAAAAAATCTCTATCCACTCGCTTGCTTGTAGCTTCCCAGGCAATAGCTTTTACGCCATTTTCACAAAAATCAATTTTACCGGCATGAATATCATCTCCCCATGCGCAACCGGGGCAGTCGAATCCGCCGGGCTGATTGGCTTTAAGTAATGCCTTGACACTTTTCATCGCACCTTCACTACGAATTAGGTGTTTAGCTGAACTTTTCAAGGCGCCCCAGCCCCCTGCTGGTGAAGAATAAGGCGGTTTATGGTTATTTGAATTAGGCATGACTTCTCTTGATTGCTTTTTAAGCAAAACGTTTAAGTTGATGATGTTGAAAGCTAAATAATACTAAGCCGCTTTGCTCAGCTGAAGTTACGGCGAGATCTGTTGGCTGAGATAAAGTGATTAACACCGGAATTTTGGCTCGCGCAGCTTTCATGACCAAATCATGGCTACAGCGACTGGTTAATAATGCAAAGCCAGCAACTCTTTCTTGCTTATTACTGTATAGGCTACCAATAAGTTTATCGAGTGCGGAATGCCGTCCAACATCTTCTCTGACGGCAATCACTTTAGCCTGTAGATCGAAGTACACGGCAGTGTGGTTACCCTTGATACCGTTATGGTTTTCTTGTATTTGTGATAAAGTATCACGTGCTTTGATAATCATATCTACAGAAGGTAAAATAGCGCTAGTTTGAGTTTTAGTAGGCAGTGCCATTACTTCATTAATCGACTCAAGACCACAAAGGCCACAGCCACTCGGGCCGGCCATAGTTCTTCGTCTTTGTTTTAAGCGGTGCTCAGTTCTAGACAGTACCTGCAGATCGAGTTGCCAACCTAAGGATTGTTTTTCAATCACAATATCTAACACTTCTGCGGTTGAATTAATTAATCCTTCCGTCAGGGCAAAACCTAAAGCGAAGTCATGTAAATCATTTGGAGAAACCATCATTACCGATTGACTAATGCCATTAAAACAAACAGCAACTGCAACTTCTGATAGTTTGGCTTGATGCAATAAGTCGAAAGACGATGCTGTATTCATTGTCATAATGTTCCCGTTATTAGCATTATTAGCATTATTAGCATTATTAGCGTTATTGCACATTCATTGCATGAACTAAACCGTGAGAATAAATATTCAGATAAAATTGATGTGTGAACAGTCATGTATATGATACGTAAATTTATCTGGAATTAATCATAAAAGTATCAAATAAGGTGATTTTATCTTGGTTAAATGTTGTCAAAGATGAAGCAGTGTAGAGATATTGAAATAATTCTTCAGTTTGGTCACTTACTAAATTGCAACCAACGCTATTATTACGCTAAGTCAAAGAATGATTTGCTGATTAAGTTAAAATCTCATTAATTTCTGATGAGGACTTTTTTATGACATCTATCCCTGAATTTATGACTGCTAAACACCGTGAATGTGATGAGTTTTTTATTGCCGCCGAAAATGCAATTACAGAAGATAATTGGCCATTAGCTAACCAAAGCTTTCAGCAATTTTCTGAAGAATTAGCATTACATTTTCAAGCAGAAGAAAATATTCTATTTCCTGAATTTGAACAAGCCACCGGTATTACTCAAGGACCTACGCAAGTGATGCGTGGTGAACATCAACAAATGCGTGCTTTAGTGGCTGATTTATTACAGGCACTCAGTGTCGAAGATAAAGATGCTTATATTGGTGCGTCAGAAACCCTTATGGTATTAATGCAGCAGCATAATATGAAAGAAGAAATGATGTTATATCCCATGACACAGCAGCGTGTACCTGCGCCTGATGCCTTGTTAACTCAAGTTATTGAGCATTGCCAAATAGCTGAAAATAGCTAATTAGTCGTGATGAAAATAATGGCAGTAAATGTCAGTGCATTGGCGCCGCCTGAGCCAATGCAGGTGATTTTATCTGCACTTGCCCAGTTACCAAATGGCGCTGTGCTGAAAGTAAGCCATCGGCGAGAGCCGTTTCCATTATATGAACGACTGGTTGCTAATGGCTGGTTGTACCATAGTAAGCAAGTCTTAGATGAGAACTTTGTTATTTATATCGCAAAAGAGATTGATAAACAGCAGTTTAGCGCTTTTATCGACTCAGATATTGAGTTGTAAACGCTTTATCGAGCTGTTGTTGTCATTACTGAAAATTTAACCTTTGCAGATTACTCATGAATATCGCTAATTTATCATTTAGTGCCTTACCACCCATCAGCGTACCATTTCGTTATTTCATTAGTGCGGTTATTTTTTTGCTGATAACGGCACTTTTGATACTGACTTCGGGTGAGACAATTTGGCTGAATCGATGGCAGCCAACTTTGTTAGCGGTGACCCATTTATTTACCTTAGGCTCTGTTTCAATGGTGATGATGGGAGCTATCTACCAATTTCTCCCGGTTATTGGTGGCGTAGGTATCGCTAATGTCCGCATTGTTGCTACGCTATCTCATAGTTTACATACCCTAGGCACATTAGTTTTGGCATGGAGTTTTATTTTTCCAAGTACCTTAGCTCATATTATCGCTATGTTAGCGTTAGGCCTTGGTTTTTCTGGTTATATTTTTTCGGTTATTCAAGTCTTAGTTAAAAAACTGAGCCAAGGGCAGACCATTATTGGTATCAGGCTTGCGATGTTATCGTTAATTTCTGTTGTACTGTTAGGCTTACTTTTTATTGCGCAACGTAGCTTAATACTCGATGTAAACATCAGTTTTTTGACCGATAAAAATTATACCGATATACATGCTTTATTGGGTGGTTTTGGTTGGGCAGGGCTATTGATTTTGGCGGTAAGCTTACAAATCATTCCGATGTTTCATGTTACGCCAAATTTCCCTAAATGGCTGGGGAAATATCTACCAAGCGTTTTAGTTCTATTGTTATTACTGTTGTTTATTTTTAAACCCAATAGTACCGGTGGCCAGTTAATTATTGCACTGGTGTTAGTGCTGTACAGTATTTTTAATCTAGCCTTTTTAAGACTATTTAAGCAGCGAAAGCGTAAAGTTGTGGATACCAGTGTTAGTTTTTGGCAATTTTCCGGCATCAGTTTTTTGGCTTTGAGTTGTTTATACTTTTTACCGGATGTTTTTTATCAGCAAATATTCGCTGGCAATAAGGCCTTGGCTCTTAGTGCTGTGTTTAGCTATTTTTATCTGCTTAGTATTATCGAGGCGATGTTGTTAAAAATAATGCCTTTTTTAACCTACACGCATTTGCAAAACCTATGTTTAGTAGATTTTAATGCGATGAGCTATTTACCGCATATGCATGAATTATTGCTGAAAAAACATGGTCAAATGTTGTTTAAATTACATGTTATTTCTTGTTTTTTCCTGATATTGACGATTGCCATAGCAAGTTTTTATGCTTTATTTGCAATAGCTATGTTGGTTGAATTTAGCTGGCTACTTTTCCTAATGCTTCGCAGCTTATACTTATATCGACAGTGCTTAGCAAAAATAAAAAATAATACCCTTTAAATACTGTTTTTACCGTTAAGACTTATCGATGAATATTTGTTCGTTCAGGCCCTGTAAACACTAAATGACGGCTGAGAATCGTGCTTTTTGGCGTTTAAATTCAACATTTTTGCTTTCGCGCTAGTAAAAACATAACTGTTAAGTATAATGTGCGTGCAAATTTTGTATTTGCAAAAAACTAATCAATCAAACTGTATAATTTTTTGTTCAACTTAGTGCGTAACTTATCGGTTAGCAGCTAAATATTTTAATGGATATTTAAGTCTTTAACTAAGTGAATAAATAATTGTACAGATTGATTAAAATCTAAAAATATTTAAGGAACTACTTTATGTTCAAACCAGTTACTAAAACTTTTGAATTCGGTCAACATACCGTTACTTTAGAAACGGGCGTTATTGCTCGTCAAGCCACTTGTGCTGTTATGGCTAGCATGGACGATACCTCAGTATTAGTCTCAGTTGTTGGTAAAAAAGAAGCAAAGCCGGGTCAAGACTTTTTTCCACTAACGGTTAACTACCAAGAGCGTACATACGCTGCTGGTAAAATCCCTGGTGGCTTTTTCAAACGTGAAGGTCGTCCTTCAGAAGAAGAAACATTAATTGCTCGTTTGATTGACCGTCCAATTCGTCCATTATTCCCAGAAGGGTTTACTAACGAAGTTCAAGTGATCATCACGGTTGTTTCTGCTAACCCAGAAATTGCCCCAGATATTATTTCTTTATTAGGTACCTCTGCAGCATTAGCTATTTCAGGTATGCCTTTTAGTGGTCCTGTTGGCGCAGCGCGCGTTGGTTACACTGACGGCAAATACATTTTAAACCCATTACAGTCTGAACTTGCTAGCTCACAACTTGATTTAGTTGTTTCTGGTACTGATTCTGCGGTATTAATGGTTGAGTCAGAAGCTGATGTGCTTTCTGAAGAAGTTATGCTTGGCGCTGTAGTATACGGTCATGAGCAAATGCAAACAGCTATCACCGCGATTAAAGAAATGGCTGCTGAAGTTAATAACCCTAAATGGGAATGGACTGCACCGGTTAAGAACGCTGATTTAGTTGCTAAAATTGCTGAGCTTTCAGAAGCAGCAGTAAACGAAGCTTACCAAATTACTGAAAAAGCAGTGCGTTATGAAAAAATTGCTGAAATTCGCAACGGTGTAATTGCACAATTGCTTGAAGCTGACGCTGAACTTGACGTACAAGATGCAAAAGACTTATTCCACGACTTAGAGAAAACGGTTGTTCGTGGCCGTATCACCCAAGGTCACCCTCGTATTGATGGTCGTGATCCTGAAATGATCCGCGCTTTAGACGTCATGACAGGTGTGCTACCACGTACTCATGGCTCTGCTGTATTTACTCGTGGTGAAACTCAAGCCCTAGTTGCAGCTACGTTAGGTACACAACGTGATGCACAACGCCTTGATACTATTATGGGTGAGAAAACTGACAGCTTCATGCTGCATTATAACTTCCCTCCATACTGTGTTGGTGAAACGGGTTTTGTTGGTTCACCTAAGCGTCGTGAAATCGGCCATGGTCGTCTAGCAAAACGTGGTATGTTGGCTGTTATGCCTTCTGCGGAAGACTTCCCATATTCAGTTCGTGTTGTATCTGAAATTACTGAATCTAACGGTTCATCTTCAATGGCTTCTGTTTGTGGTACGTCATTAGCATTGATGGATGCTGGTGTACCAATTAAAGCGTCTGTTGCTGGTATTGCTATGGGTCTAGTTAAAGAAGGTGACAACTTTGTGGTACTTTCTGACATTTTAGGTGATGAAGATCACTTAGGTGACATGGACTTTAAAGTAGCCGGTACTACCGGTGGTATTACTGCCCTGCAAATGGACATTAAGATTGAAGGTATTACGCAAGAAATCATGCAAATTGCTTTAAACCAAGCAAAAGCAGCGCGTACTCATATCTTAAGTGTTATGGATGAAGCGATTGGCGGACATCGTGATGATATCTCGCAATTTGCTCCACGTATTCATACCATGAAAGTTCCACAAGATAAAATCCGTGACATTATCGGTAAAGGTGGCGCAACAATTCGTCAGTTAACTGAAGAAACAGGCACTACCATTGAAATTGAAGATGACGGTACGGTTAAAATTGCAGCAACTGACGGCGAACAAGCTAAAGATGCCATTGCTCGTATTACTGCACTGACAGCAGAAATTGAAGTAGGTACTATATACACAGGTAAAGTGGTACGTATCGTAGACTTCGGTGCTTTTGTTAACGTCTTACCAGGTAAAGATGGTTTGGTACACATTTCTCAAATCTCTGAAGAACGTGTTAACGCTGTTAGCGATGTATTAACAGAAGGTCAAGACGTAACTGTTAAAGTACTTGAAGTTGACCGTCAAGGCCGTGTACGTTTAAGCATGAAAGAAGCTGCTGAAAAGCCGGCTACACCAGCGCCTGAAGCTGACAACGCAGAGTAATTTGCCTGCTGTAAATTAAGTTCATTAGCTGTATGACTAAAATATAGCTAATATCTTGTCGATAAAAAGGGAGCTTAATTGCTCCCTTTTTTATATACTCATGAGCATAAATACCCACTAGGATTCTGTTTTTCGTGCGCTTACTTCTTAAAAATAAATTTCCCCAGGCTATATTATCCAAAGTATTACTGGTTTCAGGCTTATTATTCGCCCAAGGTTGTACTACCACTAATGATCAACACTCAGTTATAGGTGAGCTGATCATTGCTGAACCCATTGCCATTAACGTTAAAGATGAAATAGCGCTAGAGCGCTTAACTCAAGTGCTACAGCGAGCTAAGATTAATGACGAGCAGCGGGCTGAGTTGTATTATCAACGTGGTATTAAATATGATAAATTCGGCTTGCGAGCATTGGCACATAATGACTTTAACCAAGCGATTAATTTAAAGCCCGATATGGTAGATGCTTATAACTTTTTAGGTATACACTTTATTCAGCTACAAGAATTTAATCAGTCATATGATGCCTTTGACTCAGTCATCGAATTGGACCCTAATTATCAATTTGCTTATTTTAATCGTGGTGTCGCTTTATATTATGGCGGTCGACCCAACTTAGCGGTAGATGACTTTAAAGCCTTTAAAGCATACCAAGTCAATGATCCTTACCGTGTGCTATGGCAATATTTAGCTAATGTCGAGTTAGATCAACAACAAGCTGAGCAAGATTTGATTGCTTCGGCAAAATTAATTGATGACAGCGTTTGGGCAAAAAATGTTATTAATCTCTACTTAGGTAAAATGAGTCAAGAGCTCTTTATTAAGCTTTTAACGGAAAATATTCATACCAACCAAGCGCTAACAGAGCGTTTGTGTGAAGCGTATTTTTATTTAGGCAAATATAGTCAAATGCAGGGAGATGTAAATGCGGCAATTAACTTTTTTAAACTTGCCATGAGCACTAATGTTTATGAATTTGTCGAGCATAGATACGCCAAACTTGAGCTTGATCTCATGCGTCAAAATTTACAACAAAACAGTACACCGTAAATACGTAGTAGTAGATGACTAGCGGTAAAAAAATCACTATCACATTGATAAGCTTAGCGATGTTTATATTGCTAAGCTTATTTTTTTTCATCGCTGAGTATCGTGATAAAATCAACCAAGCCACTATCACTCGCCAACAATTATCGTTACTCGAAACTTTTGATATTTTCACTAATACTGATGAACGATTAAGACAATTATTAAATAATAGCAATCGTCAGGCATGGTTACATTTAGCAAAGCTGCATGCCAATAATAGTGCCGATACTGCTTACCAGTTAGCAGAATATTTTCATCAGCATCAACAAATTCAGGCAGCACAACTTTGGTACCGGCTAGCGATACGCCAACACCACACCCCAGCAAGAATAGCACTTGCGAGTAGCTATTTTGCACAGCAGCAATACTCGACTATAAAACCATTATTATTACCGATCATCGCTAATGCCGATGCACTAGCACTATTGTATGAGCTTGCCCTCTATCAAGGTGATGTGTCATTTATTGAAAATTATAAAAAACAGTTAGCACAAGGCAATAGTGCGGCACTCTATCTTGAATTAAAAAAATTCTCTGTATTTGACTCGAAGTCAGTACAATCGGTAAATACAGAAAATAGCGTATCAAAGTTATCATGTTTTATCGATGTGCAGTTTTTTGCCACGAACTTAACCGGCTTGAGACATGCGGAGCAGTTAATTAGTGTTTTTGAACAGCATCGTTTGGCTAAGTTTATTTGTTTGAAAGCACCTAAGTATATTGCCGTTGATACGGTCAAATGTTCGAATCTAGCACATGAAAAAATAGCCTGTAAGGCTACTGTTTGGATGAATCGAAAGGCTATCAACGCACGTTATCTTGCTTTGGTGGTGGCTGAAGGAGGAGCTAATGTTGATAACGGAATTTTGTATCTCGATCAAAATGATGATATTGACGTTTTAGTTCATGAACTAAGTCATTTAATCGGCTTTGTTGATGAGTACCCATTACCCGCTCAACATCAAAGGTGCCAACAACTTCAACAAAGCCCCTTTGCACATAATCTGGTTGTTTTACCGGAGTATTACCAAGGAGACCGTGCAAGCGTGAGAGCAAAAGTATTATCGCAAGTTCCCTGGCGTAGTTTAATTAAAGACACCACAGCGATATTATCTCGACATCAAAAGGGCTGGCAATTACTTACACCGACTAAATACCAAGATGAAGTGGGGCTATTTCCGGCAAAGTCTTGTGATAAACACAGTGAAATTCAAGCGTTTAAACCTTTGACCCAGCGTACAAAATTACAGTATTTTGAAATGATCTTTCCTGCAGCTTATATTGATATTTTTCGATTGGCTCCGAAGCGTTTTTTAATGCCAAGCTATCACTTTAATATCAGTCGAGATTTGGCCGTTCAGGGACATTATGGTCAGGCGAGGGAAGTGCTGCAATCAACGTTATTTGAGTAAACATTTAGCCAATTACATTTATTTGACATTAATTGACTAAACATTATTTGTTGGCGTTAATTAGTGTGTTCTTTTAGTGCCTTGACTGGCGTTATTTCCTTTAAATTTGATGCTGCATTTACGTATTTTTGTTGCTGTATGACGATGTTATTTCGAACTTTCGCTATTGGCCACATAGTGTTGTTATTAAATATCAATAGTTCTCGCTCTAATGACGCTTTATCATTTTTCGCTGAGTTAATTTTTGTTGTATTTACAAACCATGAAAATAGTTTCATACCACGGGCTCCTCAAATTACTTACATTAAGTTATAGCGTAAATTGTTTGTTTTTGCAGACTAAAGTTGAATATTTTTTGCTATATTTATTCATTCCCTGAGTCTAACAATGCTAAGTTACGATATAATTATGGCAACTTAATGAAAGCACTATTATATTTCTATGGAAAAATTTTCTTTTACCCATTTTCGCCGACAATTCCCTATTTTAGAAAACTTGGTTAATGAGCACTCGTTAGTTTATTTTGATAATGCGGCGACAACTCAAAAGCCAGTTTGTGTGATTGAGAGTCATAATAATTATTATCAACAAAGCAATGCTAATGTACACCGGGCTTCTCATGCCTTAAGTGCCAGAGCCACTGCTGCCTATGAAAGTGCGCGAAAAAAAGTCAAAAAACTGCTCAATGCCAATGCCGAAGAAGAAATCATTTGGACTAAAGGCAGTACTGAAAGTATTAATTTAGTTGCACAAAGCTGGGGACGCACATCATTGCAACCCGGTGATGAAATCGTCTTAAGTTATAGTGAGCATCACGCTAATATTGTGCCTTGGCAAATAGTAGCAGAGCAAACGGGGGCAAAAATAAAGGTGTTACCTTTAAACAAAGCAGGCCAAATAGCGATAGCTCAGCTAGAAGACTTTATTGGTGAACGTACGCGTATTGTTTGCGTAGGCCATATCTCTAATGTCATAGGTCGAATTAATCCGATAGAAAATATTATTCGAGTGGCTAAAAAGTATCAGGCTTTAACATTGATTGATGGCGCACAAGCCATCGCACATTTAAAAGTTGATGTAAGTGACTTAGATTGTGATTTTTATGTTTTTTCTGCTCATAAAATGTATGGACCAACCGGCATAGGTGTCTTGTATGGTAAGCAAGAGTTATTAGAGCAAATGCCGCCGTATCAAGCGGGTGGTGAAATGATCAAAACCGTGAGCTTTGAACAAACAACCTTTAACCAGTTACCGCATAAATTTGAGGCTGGCACACCTAATATTGCCGGTGTTATCGCATTGGGGGCGGCACTCGAGTTCCTTGAGCAACAAGATTATTCTGGCCTTGTTACTTATGAAACAGCGCTAAAAAAATATTGTTTTAGGCAGTTATCATCGATACCAGCCCTTGAATTTATTGTTGATGAAGAACCTGATATTCCTATATTTTCATTTACTCTGACAGGGCATCATAATCACGATATTGCTACGGCACTCGATAGTGTTGGTATTGCGGTACGTGCTGGGCACCATTGCACTATGCCATTAATGCATTATCTTAATATTACCGGTTGTATAAGATTGTCTTTATCAGCCTACAATAGCATGCAAGAGGTTGATTTTGTTGTACAACAACTAGAAAAATTGACTCAAACTGATGCTCAGTCACTCAGCACATCGTCAGTTAATGAAATAGCTGAGGCTAATTTCCCTCAAGCTGATCGCTTAACCGTTGATAACATTCTTAGTTTGTTTGCTAAAGCAAAAAGTTGGGATAGTAAACATCGAGAAATTATGATGCTAGGTAAAAAGCAATTACCTCTAGCTGCTAAAGATAAAACCCCGTTATCGCTAATTTCGGGTTGTGAAAGTCATGCTTGGTTAGTAGCTAATGAAAATACAGACGGAAAGTTCTGCTTTAAAGCGGATAGTGACGCTAAAGTGATTCGAGGCTTATTAACAATAATTTTAGCTGCTGTCGATAATAAAACAGCCGCGCAAATCCACGCTTTTGATATGAATAGTTATTTTTCTGAGCTCGGCTTGTTGCAGCATTTAAGCCCTTCACGTGGCAATGGTGTACGGGCCATTGTGCAGAAAATTCAACAACTCGTTGCTGATTAGTCTTGTTAGTTATGGCGGGCGTTTTACGCTTAATTGTAAGCGCTCAAAAGGCTTAACTAAGGGCCTTTTTTAAATATTTATCCATAGCTTTGCCGACTGCAAAAAATGCAAAACATGCGGTAACATGCGTTGCCGCACCAAAACCACCACTACAATCTAGACGCATTGCACCGTCATTTGATTGCTTAGCATGGCAAACATTTCCATCAGGATCAGGATAGCGCAGCTGCTCACTAGAAAATACCGCATCGATAGCAAACTTACGCTTAACATTACGTGAAAAGTTATATTCACGACGCAATTGATTACGAACTTTAGCGAGTAGTGGGTCTTGAAATGTTTGGCTTAAATCGGCAATAGCGATTTTGCTAGGATCTACTTGTCCACCAGCACCGCCAATAGTAACAATCGGGAGTTTATTACGTTTACAATGCGCGATAATGGCACTTTTGACATTAACGGAATCAATAGCATCAATAACGTAATCATATGAATTTGAAAGTAATTCTTTAATATTTTCTAGGGTGATAAAATCTTCGATAGTGTTAACACGACAATCTGGATTAATCTGTATTATTCTATCACGCATAACATCGACTTTACTTAAACCAACAGTTTCGGTTAAGGCATGAATTTGTCGGTTGATATTTGTCAGACATAAGTCGTCGAGGTCAATTAAGGTTATTTGGCCAACACCATTACGCGCAAGTGCTTCAGCAACCCAAGAGCCAACACCACCGATGCCTATCACACAGAAATGTGCTTGCTGCAAAGCTGCACTTTGACTGTTACCGTACAGCCGTGCAATACCACCGAACCTTAATTGATAATCTGACATTATTTATTCACTAGCTTGAAAATTCGCTGCGCATTATAGCAGTCCTGATCCGTAATACTAAGCATGTAAACAACAAATACCTCGATAAATAAGACATTTTTTTGCTTCTCCCTTAGCGGATTGAGCATTTATTTGTGTTATGTATTTATTTAACTTATTTTCAATATTAAAGCTTGTGATGGCTAGCGCAAGATAGGCTAGGGGTAAATAAAGTAAGTTGGTTAATATTTCAGCATTTATTAATATCGGCAACAAAGAAATGAGCAATATTAAGCTAACAATTAGTAATAAATGTAATATTTTTATCGATTGAATCATGGTTTTCATAAAATTAATCTCCGTAATGACTGTTTTTATTCGTTGAAATTCTATTCTAACGCTTGTGTTGAGTAAAAAGGGGTGGCATATTTGGCATTATTAGTGGTGATTGTGCCATGTTGTTTCAGGTGAAATAGAATGAATGTAGTTATTTTGGCGACAAATCAATGTGTAGTGTCGGCTGTTTATGGCTTAGTTGATGTTTTTTATGCGGCTAATTATTGCTATGAACAGCGTTATAGCAATAGTGAACATACCGCTATTACCTGTAAAATAGTAACAATTGATAACCAAGCCGTGACGGGTTATAACGGTGTCAGCATTAGTCCTAATGTCCGGCTTAGTGAGATAGAAAAACCGGATATTATTATTGTTTCCTCTTCGGTTCGTGCCGTTATTGAATGCTGTGCAGATGATATTATGGTTGAAAATATACCCTTGGTTAAGCACTGGCTTAACGAATATCATACACAAGGTACTACCATTGCAAGTTACTGTACAGGTAGCTTTTTATTAGCTTCTTGTGGTTTATTAAAGGGTAAAGTGGCGACTACACATTGGCGCAGTGCCGATTTATTTAAGCGATTATTTCCATCGGTTCGTCTCGACTGTGATCGCATGCTCATTGATAATGGTGACGTGGTTTGTTCAGGAGGTTCAATGTCTTATATTGATCTCGCCTTACACTTAATTGCTAAAAGTATCGGTCAAGATATTGCCTCTGATTGTGCAAAGTTATTGGTTTTTGATCCGGTTAGACAAAAGCAATCGCCTTATGTTACGTTTCAGGCGCAAAAATCGCATGATGATCAGGCTATATTAAAAGCGCAAGAGTGGATTGAATCTCATTTTAGTCAGGAGATTTTAATTGATGACTTAGCGGTGTTAGTTGGGCTGGGCGCGAGAACCTTTAAAAGACGTTTTAAGCAAGCTACCGATGAAACCCCGATTAGTTACCTACAAAGGATAAGAGTTGAACATGCTAAGGTGCGATTGGAAAAAACCACTGAAGCCATTAATCAAATTATATGGACGAGCGGATATGAAGACGTCAGTAGTTTTCGACAGTTATTTAAACGTTTCACCGGTGTAACACCAAAAGAGTACCGGCAGAAATATTTGTGAGTTAACTTTATATTATAGGCTTTAACACTTTATATTGGTCTTACGGTGCTGTCGCAGCAGGCAGTTTAACGGTAAATTCGGTTTGTTGTTCATCGATAATATTAAAGGCTATTTCACCTCGTTGAACTTGTGTCATCAACTTAGCTGAATATGTACCTAAGCCTGTCCCAGAGCGATGATTTGAACTGCTATATTTTTCAAATAAACTTGCACGCATGCCCTGTGGAATAGCACCTTGATTAGTTAATCTAAAGCTTACTTGCTTATCCTCATAAGCTAATGAAATTACTATTTTTTGCTCTGTTGGTGAGGCTTCTACGGCATTTTTTATTAGGTTGTTGAATATTGATAAGCAAAGTAATGGCTCGGCTAAAATAAAATGCTCGTTGTCAAAGCCGTTAAGCTCAAATGTCAGGTTTTTATCCTGACTGTCTTTTAGTACCGCATTAATGGCGTCATTGACCAATATATTTAAGTTTGTTACTTGCGGCATAAGGGGATAAATACCTTGTTCAATTTTATATAAATTGAGCGAGTTATTTATCATGCTGATGACATTGTTTACTGCGCGATTAATTGATTTTGCTGCACTTTTATCTGCTAAGCGATAGGTCTCAAACAAGATATTACTCAGTGGAGCCTTTAAGTCATGATGGGTGATTTTTTCAATATCTTCGCGTAATTTAGCATTATCTTCCAGCGTTGCTACCTGAGCAGACAAAGCGAGCTGTTGCTGCTGTAAACGGATATGAGTGGCAACGCGGGCACGTAGTAAGTCGCCATTTAATGGTTTGGTAATATAATCAACTGCACCTAAATCAAAGCCATATTTAATATCATCAATCAATGCTTTAGCACTCAGAAATATGATCGGAATATTAGCGCTAACCGGGCTTTCTTTAAGTTTTCTACAGACTTGGTAGCCGTCCATATCAGGCATCATAATATCAAGCAGAATTAAGGCAATATTATACTTATTACTGGCCACTATCCGAAGGGCGTGTTCGCCGGACTTCGCTGCCATCACGCGGTAGTGTTCACGTAAATTTCCAGCCGCAACGTCGATATTACTACTTTCATCGTCAACGACCAATATCGTGGCTTTTTCTGTAGCTAGGCTTGAGTTCTGACTAACCGAGGCTTGAATCGATGAGTCATTTAGCGCTGATTTTTTCAGACTGTCGGCGAAGATATCAGCTTGTGTCAGTTCAAATAAGGCGACAATAACTGACTTCTTTTTAAATGGAGGCAGTAGATAAATACTCTGTTGAGCGGGGGCTTTATTGTTATCAGCACAATGCGTCTTTGTGTCGGATTGTGCTCGTTGATGTGCAAGTATCAATAATGGCAATTGCTTAGTGTTCGATACTTTTGCTAATTCATCGCGAAAAGAAAAGATGCTTGTTTTTGTTAATGTGTCCGAACAAATCAATAATTTTATGGTTGAAAATTGAGCATATTCTAAAGCATCGTCAACACTTTCGATGCAAGCGATTGCTGATTTTTTTACACCACAGGAGAGTAATATTTTAGCGAGCGCTTCGCGAACTAATCGGCTTTCATCAACAATTAAAATATGGTCAAGCACAAATAAAATACCACTGTTTTTACAATAAGTTTAATAATATAAGGATTGTAACGTTAATGTACTGAAGTTTAAATAGCGGCTCGAATAAGTGATGAATTATTGTTGCTATTGCTGTTGTTAGGAGGTCAGAGTCTGAAATTTAAAAAGGCAACACTAAGGTTGCCTTTTTTGATATAGCTAATAAATTCAGCCGTATTAATTTATAACACTATCTATCACTTAATGGGATAAATTTACGGTCAATTTCACCAGTATATTTTTGACGAGGACGACCGATTTTTTGTCCTGCTTGACCCAGCATTTCATCCCAATGTGCAACCCAGCCAACAGTACGTGACATAGCGAAAATCACCGTGAACATATTGGTTGGAATGCCTATGGCTTTAAGGATAATTCCTGAATAGAAATCAACGTTAGGGTATAATTTTTTCTCAATGAAGTAAGGGTCTTCAAGTGCTACTTTTTCAAGCGCCATAGCAACATCAAGCAATGGATCTTGAATCCCCAATTCAGTTAATACTTCATGACAAGTTTCACGCATCACCGTGGCACGAGGATCAAAGTTTTTGTAGACACGATGTCCAAAGCCCATTAAACGGAACGGGTCTGACTTATCTTTTGCTTTCGCAACAAACTCATCAACACGGTCTAATGAGCCAATTTGTTCAAGCATAGTTAAACAAGCTTCGTTAGCGCCGCCATGTGCAGGGCCCCAAAGTGAAGCAACACCCGCTGCGATACAAGCATAAGGGTTAGCACCAGATGAACCGGCTAAACGTACTGTTGACGTTGAAGCATTTTGTTCGTGGTCAGCATGTAGTGTAAAAATACGATCCATTGCACGAGCAACCGTCGGACTAACCACATATTCTTCAGCAGGTACTGAGAATAACATGTGTAAAAAGTTCTCGGCGTAGCTCAAGTCATTACGTGGATAAACAAAAGGTTGACCGATACTGTACTTGTAAGCCATTGCTGCGATAGTTGGCATTTTCGCAATTAAACGATGCGCACTACGCATACGTTGATCAGGTGCGTGAATATCTAAATCGCTGTGATAAAATGAAGATAATGCGCCAACAACACCACATAACATCGCCATTGGATGTGCGTCAGGTAAAAAGCCATGGAAAAAATGTACTAATTTCTCATGAACCATAGTGTGGTTGGTAATAATATTAGTAAATTCATCATATTGTGTTTTAGTTGGTGCATCACCATTTAACAAAATATAACAAACTTCTAAGTAATCAGCTTGTTTAGCAAGGCTATCAATTGGATAACCGCGGTGTTGTAAAATACCTTTATCACCATCGATAAAAGTAATTTCAGATTCACATGAGGCGGTTGCTAAAAAACCTGGGTCATAGGTGAAATAGCCTGCGCCGCCTAGTGTACGAATATCTATTACATCGTTACCGGCAGTGCCTTTAAGAATTGGCAAGTCTGCAACTACATTACCGTCGATACTAAGAGAGGCTTTTGAGTCAGCCATATGTTTCGTCCCCATTAAAATTTATTTATCTTGAAAATATCTCTAAACTAAATGTTTAGTCAATTTTTGTGAATATTAAACTGCGTGTATTCTACTTCAGATCACCCCCTAAAAGTCAATTCGTTTGTTAACCTCTTAGACTAAAGTCAAATGTCAGGATCTATTTTAGTAAAGTATGGTTATTAATTAGTCGTAAGCCTTGAAAATTGGCTGCAACTTGTCAGTGAAGAAAATTGTAATTAATGATTTTCACCTATATAATCAAGCCGATCTGAATTCTGTTTTTGCATTCGTATGTCATTTTCATATTGTAAGTGTAAAAATATAATTCACATCGGAGGGGGGTTATCTACCAGTATAATTTGGCTAGGTAACGTAAAAATAAGTTGAAGGCTCCAAGAGCTCCTTAGGCAACAATCGTGAAAAAACAACGTCCTGTAAACCTAGATTTGTCAACAATTAAAATGCATGCGGCAGCCAATGCCTCTATATTACACCGTGTATCAGGTGTCATCATGGTATTCGCTATTGGTATTTTATTGTGGACGCTTTCTTTATCTCTATCTTCTGTTGAAGGTTTCGCGCAAGTAGAGTCACTACTTAGCGGGTTATTCTTTAAAATTATTATCCTGGGTACACTTTCTGCGCTTATTTATCATTTGCTTGGTGGTATTCGCCACTTGTTTATGGATTTAGGTCATTTTGAAGAGCTCGCATCGGGTAATGCTACGGCAAAGCTAATTATTGCACTTTGGTTGGTGCTTACTGTAGTAGTAGGAGTTAGATTATGGTAAATAACGCAGCAACAGTAGGCCGTAGTGGCGTACATGACTTTATTCTTCTTCGTACCAGCGCAATAATTTTAGCACTGTATACCTTATTTCTGGTTGGTTTTTTCGTTATAACACCCGCTGTAACGTTTGAAATTTGGCAAGCATTTTTTGGTAATATTTGTACTAAGATATTCACCATTTTAGCGCTAATCGCTTTACTAATTCATGCGTGGATTGGTGTATGGCAGGTGCTTTCGGATTACATCAAACCAGCATTATTACGTGGTGGTTTACAATTTTTCTTTTCTGTTTTGTTGCTCGTTTACTTTGCAACAGGCCTATTAACTGTGTGGGGTGTGTAAGTGAGCGTTCCTATTCGTGAATTCGACGCCATTGTCATTGGCGCTGGTGGTGCAGGTATGCGCGCTGCCTTAGCAATATCGGAATCTGGCAAATCTTGTGCTTTGATTTCAAAAGTATTTCCTACTCGTTCTCATACGGTTTCTGCACAAGGCGGCATCACTGTTGCTTTGGGTAATGCCCATGAAGATCACTGGGAACAACACATGTACGATACCGTGAAAGGCTCTGATTATATCGGTGACCAAGACGCTATCGAATATATGTGTAAAACCGGTCCTGAATCAATTATCGAACTTGAGAAAATGGGTTTACCTTTCTCTCGTACCGAAGAAGGTAAAATTTACCAACGTCCATTTGGTGGTCAATCTAAAAACTTTGGTGGTGAGCAAGCTGCTCGTACCGCAGCTGCAGCTGACCGTACCGGTCATGCATTATTGCACTGTTTATACCAACAGAACGTTAAAAACAAAACTAACGTTTATTCTGAGTGGTATGCTTTAGATTTAGTCAAAAACAGCGATGGCGCTGTTGTTGGTACTACCGCTATCTGTATTGAAACCGGTGAAGTTGTTTACTTTAAAGCCCGTGCAACTGTACTGGCTACCGGTGGTGCAGGTCGTATCTTCGCTTCAACGACTAATGCTCACATCAATACTGGTGACGGTGTTGGTATGTCACTGCGTGCTGGCGTGCAAATGCAAGACATGGAAATGTGGCAGTTCCATCCGACAGGTATCGCAGGTGCTGGTGTACTAGTGACGGAAGGTTGTCGTGGTGAAGGTGGTTACTTATTGAATAAAGATGGCGAACGTTTTATGGAACGTTATGCGCCAAACGCTAAAGATCTAGCGGGTCGTGACGTTGTTGCTCGTTCAATGATGACTGAAATCCGTGAAGGTCGTGGTTGTGACGGTCCTTGGGGTCCACACATCAAGCTTAAACTTGATCATTTAGGTCGCGAAACTTTAGAGAAACGTTTACCAGGTGTTTGTGATTTATCGAAAACATTTGCTCATGTTGATCCAGCTGAAGAACCTATTCCAGTTATCCCAACATGTCACTACCAAATGGGTGGTGTACCATGTAACGTTAACGGCCAAGCACTTAATATTGCTGCTGATGGCAAAGAAACGATTGTTGAAGGTTTATTCGCTGTTGGTGAAATCGCTTGTGTATCAGTTCATGGTGCGAACCGCTTAGGTGGTAACTCACTGCTTGATTTAGTGGTATTTGGTCGTGCAGCCGGTAACTTCTTAGGAACTTATTTAAGCGATACGCAATCAGCAAAAGATGCATCAGAATCTGATCTTGAAGCTGCTTTAGCACGTACTAATCGTTGGGAGTCATCTTCTAAAGGTGAATCACCTACGCAAATCCGTAAAGATTTGCAACAGTGTATGCAACTTAACTTCTCGGTATTCCGTGAAGGTGAAGCAATGGCTCAAGGCATGAAAGAGTTAACGGAAATTCGTGAACGTCTTAAAGATGCTCATCTAGACGACAAGTCTAGCGAGTTCAATACACAGCGTATCGAGTGTTTAGAATTAGACAACTTGATGGAAACTGCTTTTTGTTCAGCTAAAGCTGCTAACTTCCGTACTGAATCTCGTGGTGCTCATGCCCGTCAAGATTTCACGGAGCGTGATGATGAAAACTGGTTATGTCATTCTGTTTACACACCAGATAGCGAAGAAATGAGCAAGCGTACCGTTAATATGGCACCGGTTCACCGTGAAGCTTTCCCACCGAAAGCAAGAATTTACTAGGAGCGTTGTGATGAAACAAGTTTTTTCTATTTACCGTTACAACCCTGATGTTGATAACAAACCTTACATGAAAGATTATGAGCTGGAAGTTCCCGAAGGCTCAGACATGATGGTATTAGATGCGCTAATTTTGCTGAAAGAGCAAGATTCTAGCCTGTCATTTCGTCGTTCATGTCGTGAAGGTGTTTGTGGCTCTGACGGCTTGAACATGAATGGTAAAAATGGTTTGGCCTGTATAACGCCTTTATCTGCAATTCCAGCAAATAAAATCGTCTTACGTCCATTACCAGGTTTGCCAGTAGTACGTGATTTAATTATTGATATGACACAGTTTTATAATCAATATGAAAAAATCAGACCTTACCTGATCAATGATGGTAAAGAACAACCAGCACGTGAACATTTGCAATCTATCGAAGAACGTGAAAAATTAGATGGTCTGTATGAATGTATTTTATGTGCGTGTTGTTCAACATCTTGTCCTTCTTTTTGGTGGAACCCTGATAAATTTATTGGTCCTGCCGGCTTATTACATGCTTATCGTTTTCTTATTGATAGCCGTGATACAGCAACAGAAGAGCGTTTAGATGATTTACAGGATGCTTACAGCGTATTTCGTTGTCACGGCATCATGAACTGTGTTGACGTTTGTCCGAAAGGATTGAACCCAACAAAAGCCATTGGCCATATTAAGTCAATGTTGCTAACCAGAGCGGTTTAACTAAAACAGTAGAGTATATCGAGCACAACTGATGTACTCTGCTATTTTTATTAGACAATTTGTTTTTATTGCTTTTATCCCATAAAGGAACAGGCAATGCCCGAAGGTGATATGAAGGCTTGGATAGAGTCTTCCCATTTAAGTGGTGCGAACGCTGCTTATATTGAAGAATTATACGAATCTTATCTGGATAACTCGCAATCTGTCTCAGCAGAGTGGCGAGATATTTTCCAACAACTTCCTAAAATTGAAGGTGCTGACGTTGAATATCGGCATTCTGAAATCCGTGACGAATATAAAGCGCTAGCCCAACAAACACAAAAAACCGTGGTTGTTTCAGGTGGTAGCGATGCTAAGCAAGTAAAAGTTTTACAGCTTATCAATGCTTTTCGTTTTCGCGGGCATCAAAATGCTAACCTTGACCCCTTAGGGTTATGGCAACGTGAAAAAGTACGTGACCTGCAATTATCTCATCATGAACTATCGGAAAATGATTTCGATCGTGAGTTTAAAATAGGTTCTTTGGCTATTGGCCAAGAAACAATGAAACTTGGTGAGTTATATAAAGCGCTTAAAACTACTTATTGTGGTTCTATTGGTGCTGAATATATGCATATTACCTCGACTGATGAAAAACGTTGGTTACAACAACGTCTTGAATCAGTACAGTCACAAGCCGTGCTTAGCGTTGAAGAGAAAGAAGAAATTTTCAAGGGCTTAGTTGCGGCTGATGGTCTTGAAAAGTATCTAGGAGCTAAATTTCCAGGTGCCAAACGTTTCTCGCTTGAAGGCGGTGATGCCCTAGTCCCAATGTTGAAGCAACTGATCACTCGTGCCGGTACGCAAGGCGCCAAAGAAGTGGTTATGGGTATGGCTCATCGTGGTCGCTTAAATGTGCTGGTTAACGTTATGGGCAAGAATCCATCAAAATTATTTGATGAGTTCGGTGGTAAACACGATGAAATATTATCTTCAGGTGACGTTAAATATCACCAAGGTTATTCATCTGACTTTGTCACGCCGGGCGGTAATGTGCATTTAGCCTTAGCGTTTAACCCATCGCATCTTGAGATTGTTAACCCTGTGGTTATCGGTAGTGTGCGTGCACGTTTAGACCGTCGAGATTGTAATGAGGGTGATTTAGTCTTACCTATTACTATCCACGGTGACTCAGCGATTGCTGGTCAAGGTGTGGTACAAGAAACTTTTAACATGTCGCAAGCACGGGCGTTTAAAGTCGGCGGTACTATTCGCATTGTGGTGAATAACCAAGTGGGTTTTACAACATCCAGCTCTGAGGATACCCGCAGTGGTGAATATTGTACTGAAGTCGCTAAAATGGTTTCAGCACCTATTCTTCATGTTAATGGTGACGATCCAGAAGCTGTGATCTTAGCAACACAAATTGCGCTTGATTACCGTAACGAATTTAAACGTGACGTGGTTATTGATCTTGTTTGTTACCGACGTCATGGACATAACGAAGCTGATGAGCCTAGCGCGACACAGCCCCTTATGTATAAAAAAGTTAAAAAACATCCTACGCCTCGTCAACTTTACGCTGATCAATTGAATGCGGAAGGCTCTCTCACTAAAGCAAAAACTGATGAGTTAACCGCTTATTATCGTAAGTTGCTTGATGAAGGCCAATGTACCGTTGAGCAATGGCGTCCAATGACTGAGCATTCTGTTGACTGGTCACCTTATATTGGTCATAACTGGGATGATGATTACGAGAAAGAAATCTCACTTGAAAAGCTGAAAGAATTAGCGGCAAAAGTCGCCCATATTCCAGCCGATCATGCCGTACATAATCGTGTAAAGAAAATTTACGATGATCGTGAAAAAATGGCTAATGGTGAAAAACTACTTGATTGGGGCATGGCAGAAAACTTAGCTTATGCGTCAATTGTTGATTTAGGTAAACGTGTACGTATTACCGGTCAAGATTCAGGTCGTGGTACCTTCTTCCATCGTCATGCAGTATTACATGCTCAAGATGACGGCAGCCGTTATTTACCTTTGCAAAATGTTCGCGAAGGTCAAGGCCCGTTTGATGTTCATGATTCCGTGTTATCTGAAGTATCCGTATTAGCATTTGAATATGGTTACACAACAGCTGAGCCGAGTGGTTTAACTATTTGGGAAGCACAATTTGGTGATTTTGCTAACTGTGCACAAGTAGTATTTGATCAATTTATCAGTTCGGGGGAGCAAAAGTGGGGCCGTTTATGTGGCTTGACTATGTTGTTACCTCATGGCTATGAAGGTCAAGGTCCAGAGCATTCATCAGCACGTTTAGAACGCTTTTTACAGCTTTGTGCTGATCACAACATGCAAGTTTGTGTACCTTCGACACCTGCGCAAGTATTTAATATGCTGCGTCGTCAAGTCGTTCGTCCTATGCGTCGTCCATTGGTGGTTATGTCACCGAAATCATTATTACGTCACCCGTTAGCGGTTTCTTCGTTAGAAGAGCTATCAACGGGGGTCTTCCATAATGTTATTGGTGAAGTGGATGAGCTTGATGCCGATGGTGTTGAACGCGTGGTGTTCTGTAGTGGTAAAGTTTACTACGAATTACTTGATCAGCGTCGTAAGAATGAGCAAAGCAATGTTGCTATCATTCGTATCGAACAATTGTATCCATTCCCAGAAGAAGAGCTAAAAGCTGAAATTGAAAAATATCAGCATGTTAAGCAATTCGTTTGGTGTCAGGAAGAACCGCAAAATCAGGGTGCTTGGTACTGTTCACAGCATCACTTTAGAGCGGCAATCCCTGGCAATACGTATTTGACATATGCAGGTCGTAATGCTTCTGCAGCTCCTGCGGTAGGTTATATGTCGGTTCATGTTAAAGAACAACAGGCGCTAGTTCATGACGCGCTTAATGTAGAATAGACCCTCTTTTTTATAAAGAGATTAATTAAGAGTGTGTAAGGAATATTATAAATGACAACCGAAATCAAGGTTCCCGTTTTACCTGAATCAGTTGCAGATGCAACAATAGCGACTTGGCATGTACAAGTAGGCGATAAAGTGTCTCGTGATCAAGTATTAGTAGATATTGAAACTGATAAAGTAGTGCTAGAAGTACAAGCATTATCTGATGGTGTGATGACTGAAATATCACAAGCTGAAGGTGCTACGGTTTTAGGCGAGCAAGTTATTGCTATTCTTTCAGAAGGTGAGGGAGAAGCTCCTGCATCTGAAAGTAAAAGCGAAGATACTTCTGCAAAAAACAAAAGCGAAGATTCAGCTGCAGCAACTAAAGCTCCTGCTGATAAAGGCTCAGTAAAAGTGATTGATATTGTGGTACCGGTATTACCAGAGTCAGTTGCTGATGCAACGGTAGCAACATGGCATGTTGCTGCAGGCGATACCGTTACTGTTGACCAAAACTTAGTTGATATTGAAACCGACAAAGTGGTTTTAGAAGTGGTAGCACAAGCTGATGGTATAATTGGTAAAATAATTCACGCTGAAGGCGATACAGTATTAGGTGACCAAAAATTGGGTGAACTTAACGCTGGCGCATCAGCAAGCGCTGCCCCTGCTGCCTCAGCTGAAGAAGCGATTAGTTCAGATGAGCTAGCTAGCCCATCAGTACGACGTTTAATGACCGAAAAAGGCTTAACCGCAAATGACGTTGTTGGTACTGGCAAAGGCGGTCGTATTTCTAAAGAAGACGTTGAAACTGCTTTGAACAAGCCAAAAGCAGCACCGGCAAAAGCCGCGGCGTCAGCGCCAGCAGCACAAGCTGCTGCCGCATTAGGTGAACGTACGCAAAAACGTGTTCCAATGACGCGTTTACGTAAAACTATCGCGACACGTTTGTTAGAGGCGAAAAACTCTACCGCCATGTTAACCACGTTTAACGAAGTTAACATGAAACCAATTATGGATCTTCGTGCGCAGTATAAAGACGTATTTGAGAAAACCCATGATACCCGTTTAGGTTTTATGTCTTTCTACGTAAAAGCGGTTACTGAAGCACTTAAACGCTACCCAGCGGTAAATGCATCAATTGACGGTGACGATATCGTTTATCATAACTTTTTCGACATCTCAATTGCGGTATCTACACCACGTGGTTTAGTAACACCGGTATTACGTGATGCTGACCAACTTAGCATGGCGGGTATCGAAAACGGTATTCGTTCGTTAGCGATTAAAGGCCGTGACGGTAAATTGACCATGGACGAAATGCAAGGTGGTAACTTTACTATCACTAATGGCGGCGTTTTTGGTTCATTAATTTCAACACCTATTCTTAACTTGCCACAAGCAGCTATTTTGGGTATGCATAAAATCCAAGACCGCCCAATGGCTGTTGACGGAAAAGTTGAAATTTTACCTATGATGTACCTAGCACTTTCTTATGATCATCGTTTAATTGATGGTAAAGAATCAGTAGGTTTCTTAGTAACAATAAAAGAATTGTTAGAAGATCCAACACGCTTGTTACTTAACATTTAGTTAAACATTTACTCAGCATGTTATTAAAATCTTTTGTTCGATGTAGACTATAGTATTAAGCTCTAAGGACTAGGTTCTTTAGAGCTTTTGTACTATAATCGATCGACTTTTTTCGATGGTAATAATTTTTATGATGATTGCCATCTTCATCTACAGATAAATGGATAAAACACCATGAATTTGCATGAATATCAAGCGAAACAATTATTCGCTGAATATGGTTTACCAGTTTCTGAAGGTTTCGCTTGCGATACTCCTCAGGAAGCGGCAGAAGCAGCTGATAAAATCGGCGGCAATATGTGGGTTGTTAAAACTCAAGTACACGCGGGTGGCCGTGGTAAAGCTGGCGGTGTTAAGCTAGTTAAAACTAAACAAGAAATCAAAGATTTCGCTCAAAACTGGTTAGGTAAAAACTTAGTTACTTACCAAACTGACGAAAATGGTCAGCCAGTAGCTAAAATCTTAGTAGAAAGCTGTACAGATATTGCTAACGAATTATACCTTGGTGCTGTTGTAGACCGTGCAAGTCGTAAAGTAGTATTCATGGCCTCTACTGAAGGCGGTGTTGACATCGAGAAGATTGCTGAAGAAACTCCTGAGTTAATTCACCAAGCTGAAATCGATCCATTGGTTGGCGCTCAACCTTACCAAGCACGTGAATTAGGCTTCAAGTTAGGTTTAAACCCAACGCAAATGAAGCAATTTGTTAAGATCTTTTTAGGTCTTGCAAAAATGTTTGAAGATTTCGATTTCGCTTTATTAGAAATCAATCCGTTAGTAATCACTGACGAAGGTAATCTTCACTGTTTAGATGGCAAAATTGGTATCGATGGTAATGCTTTATACCGTCAACCTAAAATGCGCGCATTTCACGATCCATCTCAAGAAGATGAGCGTGAAGCACATGCAGCAAGATATGAATTAAACTACGTAGCTTTAGACGGCAATGTAGGTTGTATGGTTAACGGTGCTGGCCTTGCAATGGGCACAATGGATATCGTTAACTTACACGGCGGCAAGCCAGCTAACTTCCTTGATGTTGGCGGCGGGGCGACTAAAGAACGTGTTTCTGAAGCATTCAAAATCATTCTTTCTGACGACAACGTTAAAGCTGTTTTAGTTAACATCTTTGGTGGCATCGTTCGTTGTGACATGATTGCTGAAGGTATTATTGGCGCGGTTAAAGAAGTAGGCGTTAAAGTACCAGTGGTAGTACGTTTAGAAGGTACTAATGCTGAATTAGGTCGTGAAGTTCTTAAAAACTCTGGCTTAGATATCATTGCTGCTGAGTCATTAACTGATGCAGCGACTAAAGTTGTAGCAGCTGCGGAGGGCAAATAATGTCTGTCTTAATTAACAAAGATACTAAAGTAATCTGTCAAGGTTTCACTGGTGGTCAAGGTACATTCCATTCAGAACAAGCACTTGAGTACGGTACACAAATGGTGGGTGGCGTAAGCCCAGGTAAAGGCGGTCAAACGCATTTAGGCCTTCCAGTATTCAATACAGTACGTGATGCAGTAGAAGCAACTGGCGCAACAGCTACAGTTATCTATGTTCCTGCACCATTTTGTAAAGATGCAATTTTAGAAGCTATTGATGCCGGCATCGAGCTTATCGTTACTATCACTGAAGGTATTCCAACTTTAGATATGGTTGACGTTAAAGCTAAGCTTGATCAATCTGGCGTTCGTATGATCGGTCCTAACTGTCCAGGTGTTATTACTCCTGGCGAAACTAAGATTGGTATCATGCCTGGTCACATTCACAAGCCTGGTAAAGTAGGTATTGTTTCACGTTCTGGTACGCTTACGTACGAAGCCGTTAAACAAACAACTGATGCTGGCTTTGGCCAATCTACTTGTGTAGGTATTGGTGGTGACCCTATCCCTGGTACTAACTTCATCGACGTATTGGAAATGTTCCAAAACGATCCACAAACTGAAGCAATCGTAATGATTGGTGAAATTGGTGGAACAGCTGAAGAAGAAGCGGCGGAATACATCAAAGCTAACGTTACTAAACCTGTAGTATCTTACATTGCTGGTGTTACTGCACCAGAAGGTAAGCGTATG
>TARA_R110002124_G_scaffold252463_2_pt1 | contig 46625 bp, 46 predicted proteins | sample TARA_R110002124 | Tara Oceans TARA_R110002124 (sample SAMEA4397445) | marine metagenome | biome: Polar Biome; feature: [SRF] surface water layer (ENVO:00010504); material: water (ENVO:00002006), including particulate matter (ENVO:01000060) such as... | depth 5 m
TCATCATACCCGAGGCCATGTGAGGCATGTGGTGGCAATGCAGCATCCAGCGCGCGGCCTCGCCCGCATCGACCGCAATCTCGACCATCGCCATTGGGGGCACATAGACCGTGTCGCGCAAGGCCCCCGAGACGCGACGGCCGTTCAGGCCGACGACTTGGAACACATGGCCGTGCAGGTGCATCGGATGGCCCATCATCGACATGTTGTGAAACATCAGCGACACCCGCTCGCCGGCGCGCGCGGGGATGGGCTGGTGCCGGCCCCAGGCCGCTCCGTTGATGGTCCATGCATAGGGCTGCATCGACCCGCCCAGCATGATCATCTGGCTGCGGTCCACGGGACGCTCCAGCAGGGGGTGCAACGCCACCAGACGCGCCTCCTGCGACAGATCGGTGTCGAAGGCGGGTGCGTCATTCTCTGCCAGACCGTCAATGCGCGGTACCTCGGCCCCCGGCGTAGCGAGGACAAGACCGGTGCGCTCGCGCGCGCCTTCGCGCAGGGCCAGTATCGGCCAGGCGCCGCCCACATTGGGAAGGTCGATCTCGAAATCCATCCGCTGTGCCATTGCCAGGCCGAAGCGCGTGCCGGAAATCGGCTGCACCGAGTCGCCATCCACCGCGATCAACCGTGCCTGCGCCGCCCCGGTGTCGATCCAGAACACGGTAGCCGCGGCAGCGTTGATCACCCGCAGGCGAATACGCCCGCCGCGTTCGACCTGCACCACATCGGGGTCCGAGAGCGTCCGGTCATTGGCGAGATAGGCGTCCCAGTTATAGTCGTTTAGATCCATGGCCATGCCATCCATGCCCATCATTCCACCCATGTCCGGCATGTTGCCCTTCGGCATGCCGCCCATCGGGCCTTCGCCAGACCCCGTCGGCATCGCGCCATGATCCATCCCAGGCATGTTGCCCATGGCCGCGCCTGACATGTTCGACGCAGGGCTCGCTTCACCATGTCCCGCACCACCGGTGGCGATCTCTTCGAGCACCTCTTCAGGCGCCTTGAAGGAGAAGTCGTGCAGGAACAGCACCACCTCCTGCCGATCAGCTGTCAGATCTTCCGGAGTACGCACGATCAGCGGCGCGGCAAGCAGACGCATTTCATGGGTCGGCACATGGGCGTGCATCCAGAACGTACCGGGCCGGGTCTCGTAGTCATAGGAGCGCGTCTCGCCCGGTGCCATCAGCGGCACGGTGTTCGGCGCCCCGTCCTGCGCATTTGGCGGGATCTGACCGTGCCAATGCACGATGGTCGGGACGTCCAGATTATTGGTCAGGTCAACGCGGAACCGTTGGCCGGGATCAAAGGTCAGTCCCTGGCCCCCGGGACCGGTAAGGCCGAAGACGGTTGCCGCGCGACCGTCGATATCCAGCGTGCGTGTCGTGGCCGAAAGGGCAATCGGGGCCGCCGTCTGCGCGAAAGCAAAGCGGGGTATTTGTGCAGCGGCAATCGCAGCAGCACTCGCGGCCAAAAAGCCGCGTCGGGACAAAATAGTCATAGTGGTCTCCTCGGGACAGCGCGTCCCGTTCAAAAAAGCCGATGAACCGCAGGCTGCAGCAGCCCGGGCGCGATCAGAGGAGACGGAGCCTAGGAGGGCGTTCGTTCAGTGCGGGCGCAAGGCTGGCATGGACCGTCCCCGATGGGACGTCATAGCTGTCAGGCCCATACTCGCGCCCAGCTTCCCCGCCTGGTGAGGTCAGGAAGGCTGATAGAATTGCGCAAACGACTTCACACATTTCGGCATCGTCAGGTCCACAGTGTTGTTCGCCGTCGCATGAAAGCTCGCTATTGCCCGCAACCTGCATCATTTTGCCGACATGCACCGAACGATCCGAAGCTGTGCTCATACTCATACTGGCCGCATGCGCGGCGGTCACCGTCGTCAAGACAGTGATCGTGAGTGCCGCAAAGATGGTGACAAGACGTGCGAACATGCTGAGAACCTTAGTCATCACTCACGGAAATGTCTATTGGCGCTAAGGCAAGCCGCAGGCTCGTCCGCGCCGGCGCTGCTGCCTGTATGCGGTCACCGTAATGGCGGTGCTGCCCAACATGCTTGACGGGCGATTGTCGCATCCAACCGAACTGGTGCTAGCAGCAGTCGTCGATCGCAATTCACAGCATGGAGTGGGTTGGTTGATGGCTCGTCGATGTCCGCAATAACTGGCAACCCTGCAACTTCCAACTTCATGGTGTTGCGAAGACCGGTTGCGGCCTTGCCCCGGCGTCACAACTGGGCCCACCGCGACGGTTCTGCTAGATCAGCATTCTCGGAGGCCAAGTCCGGAGCAGCGTGCTTGTCCGTGATCGGCTTCCCTTTTCGATGCCGATCCCCGCGGCCTGCGGAGACCAGCCAGAAGGCCTGATGACTCTCCGTACGCTTTATCGCCAGCGGCATCAGTATTTGCGGAACTATCCATAAACGCCGCTTCCCACTGAGCTCTCGCGCCAAGAGATGAAAGACCGAAGGCAAAGACCCGGATAGGCATCCACTTTCCGGCAGCCCGCTTCCGAAAGCGGACACCACGGTCCCGGAAACAGCAACCTCGCGCTTAGGGGGCCCCATGTGGGACGCGACGTCCGCGCGCATAAAGCGGCTGTCTGGTGGTCAAGGTCCTACGATTACCATGGAGCCCGAGACGTAAAGCAAATTGACCCTCGATTTCGGTTGCACGCGACCACCCTAAAACTTGACGAAGATCAAAGTCACACCTGATCGGCTATGGCAAAATCAAAAATAGCGCTGCAGGCCTCAGGAGAAATCGCGTGACCGACGACGTAAAACACACCACGATTCAGGTTGACGCAATCGAATGCGGTCATCAGCACGACCTTGCGTCGCATATAGTCGGCGGAGGCTCAAATCAAAGCTGTTGCGAGTCAAGCGCCCCCAAGGCGCATCGCCCCGTCAGTCCTGATCGTGACTGCCGCCAGACGCTATGCTTCGAAGAACCGGCCGAAGGCCGCCGCGTTGGAGGGGAGATATGAACGCCCCTATGCCACGGGACAGATCCCCAGCTCCGCCTACTTTCTTCAGAACGCCACTCGGCATCGCGCCGCTCTTTGCCCTAGTGCTGGGAGGAGTAGTGCTGTTCTGGTCCGAGCGCCCAAACGTGCTCAGTTGGCTCCCTTGGCTGGTTGTCTTAGCTTGTCCTTTGCTGCACGTGTTCATGCATCGACATCGCGGTAGCGGCGAAACGAGCGAGACGGAGCATACCGAAAGCACTGCGCCGACCCACAGACACTAGCCAACGGTCCCGGCGCAATGTCACGGCGAGCCGTGAGGCCGGTTGCCCTGACTGGCGCCGCCGCCGCTGGGGGCCTGACGCTGCGCGCCAGCCAGCGCGGCGCCCACTGCTAATCCCGTTGTAGCAATGAAAAGGAGCCGGGAATGACACAGCTTTCCGCACGTATCGGCAACTGGGTCCGGCGGGCGCGTACCCCTTGCACGCCCAAAATGACGAGGTTGCTCGCAGCCTTCATCCTGGCCGTGCAACTCGCCTTTGCCATGACGGTAGAAGCAACCGCTAATGACACCAGCGGTTTCAAGACCGTCGCCGGCATTAGCGTCTATATCGGGCTGATGCCGGCCGAGATCGTCAAGGGCCACCCGAGCGGGCACCCCGAGGCGGAAATGCACGGTGGCGCCCCCAACGGTCCGCACGCCTATCACCTCGTAGTTGCGCTCTTCAATGAACAAAATGGCGCCAACCGGATCGAGGATGCCAGGATTGCCGCGACGGTGTCGGGAGTCGGACATGTCGGGCAGACCAATGTGGCTCTCGAGCCGATGCTCATCGCGGACACGGTCACGTATGGCGCCTTTATCGACCTGAGGGCTCTGGAGCGCTTCGAAATCACTCTGACCATCACGGTACCAGATCGGCCCGAGCCCGTACGAGTGGACTTCGAGAATCAGCATCTGCCCTGATGGCTATCGTGTCAAAGGCGGAGCAACAAAGGATGATACCGTGAACGCCCTTGTCCCCTTTCTTCATCGGACCCGAATTGCGTATTTCTCGATGGAAATCGCGCTGCGCCCGGAGATCCATACCTATAGTGGCGGGTTGGGTGTGCTGGCTGGGGATACGGCTCGGTCTGCCGCCGATCTCGATCTGCCGATGGTCTTCGTCACTTTGCTCAGCCGAGAGGGCTATATCCGGCAGGAGATCGAAGTCCAGGACAACCAGATCAACAAGCCCAACCCATGGCGCCCCGAGGAGTGGGCGTCACCTCTGCCGGCGATGATCGCGGTGTCGATCGAAGGGCGTAGCGTCTGGGTTCGACCCTGGCTGTACTTGCTCACCTGCCCGGTTGGGAACGTCGTGCCCGTCCTGCTGCTCGACACGGACCTCGAGCAGAACAGCGCCGAGGACCGGCAGATCACTGATCGCCTCTACGGCGGCGATGATGCCCATCGGTTGAAGCAGGAAATCGTGCTCGGGATCGGCGGTTCGCTACTGCTGCGCGCGCTCGGCTTTAGGATCCAAACCTATCACCTCAATGAAGGGCATGCCGCGCTGCTGGCCTTACAGCTGCTCCGTGAGACGCATCGACCGGGAGGCTTGGGTTCGCCGAGCGTTTATGATCGGCCTAGCGTCCGAGAGCGGTGCGTATTCACGACGCACACCCCTGTCGACGCGGGGTTCGATCGCTTCGACTACGGCCTGGTCTCGCGTTTGCTGGGGGACTTCTTCGACTTGGCGGAGCTCAAGACATTGGCGGGCGAGGATAGGCTGAACATGACCCGCCTTGCGCTTAACCTCAGCGGCTACGTCAACGGTGTGGCGCGGCGTCATGCCGAGACAGCCAGCGGGCTGTTCCCCGGTTATCAGATTCGCTCGATCACCAACGGCGTCCATGTCCAAACCTGGGTTCATAGCGAACTGGCGCGCCGGCTCGAGGCGAGGTTCCCGCAATGGGCGCACGAGCCGGAGGTCATCGCGCTCGCGGACCAGATACCTGATGATGAAATCTGGGCAGCGCACCAGGCTGCCAAGGTCCAGTTGCTGGGCACGATCAGGGAAAGGACGGGAACCGAGTTGCAGCTTGATTTGCCGCTCATCGGTTTTGCCCGCCGCATGACGTCGTACAAGCGTCCGAACCTGCTGTTCACCGACCTCGCAAGACTGAAACAAATCGCCCGCGAGCGGCCGTTTCAAGTTGTACTTGCGGGACTCGCACACCCCCTCGACGACCCCGGCAAGCAGATCATCGAGGAGTTGCATCGCCACATCCGTGCATTGCAGGATGCGATCCCGATTGTATTCCTGCCCGAATACGACATGACCCTCGCCCGCATGCTCGTTTCGGGTGCCGACATCTGGCTGAACACTCCGCTGCCACCGCTCGAGGCGTCGGGGACCAGCGGCATGAAGGCGGCACTCAACGGTGTGCTCAATCTCAGCGTCATGGATGGCTGGTGGGTCGAAGCATGCGTCGAAGGCGTGACCGGCTGGGGCATTCAAGGTACGCCACCCGGTGCGGGCGACGCCGAAGCCCTCTATCGCAAGCTTGAGGATGTTGTCCTACCGCTATACCAAGATCGGGCTCGCTGGATCTGGATGATGAAGCAGTCCATCAGCAAGATCGGCCCGACCTTCAACAGCCATCGCATGATGCGCCGCTACGCGACAGAAGCTTATATGCGGTGAGAAGTGTGCTCGCCGCGTTGAGCTGGGTAGAAGAACAATGGGGCTTCGCACCCAAGCAGAATGGGCTCGGCATCCAAAAGTTCACCGCACACGGGTGGGGAGTTGAGAGCGCGCCCTGGCGGAAAAATGCCGCTGCGCGTCCACAACCATCTTCTTGGTGCACCACCTTGCATAGGCTCGATGGAAGAAGATGGACAGAAAACGTGGGAAGCCACGCTGTGGCCTCTCGTAGCTGATACCGACGGTTAGGCTTGCCCCATCAGTTTCGGGTCGGATCTCGAAGCACATTTCGTAGGCTCCGATGACCCAGAGGACAGGGTCGCCAACCGTCTTCCACCGCTTGGATCTCGGAGGTTGGCGTAATGTCACCACTTCACGAACGAAGAGGGGCACGCCGACGATACTGCCCTCGAAGCCGAACTCAGATCCCACCTCACGCGTTCGAAGCGCATCCATGAAGATATCCATGGTCGAACCCAACATCATCCAGGACTTTTCGCCCATGTGAGCAGAAAGGTTGGACTGATCGTCAAGGAATTCGAAGGCCTCCGTGTCTGACACCGGAAGCCGCCCAGAGTAGTTCGCCGAGTGCTCGTAGGTGGCCATCTTTCGCCCCTATGACAGATGTTGCCTTCAGTTGTGAACTTGCAAAGACTGCCACGTCCAGTCGCGGATCTCGGGCATATCCTCGCCGTTCTGGCGGATGAAGCTGTCATGGGCTGCCAGCCTCGCGTCTATCCAGGCAGAAAACTCGGCACGACGGGACCCCAGGCGCGGAACGCGATCGACCACCGCCCTGGCCAGATGGAAGCGGTCAATCTGGTTTAGCACCGCCATGTCGAATGGTGTGGTGGTCGTCCCTTCCTCCTGGAAGCCGTGCACATGGAAGTTCTGATGGTTGGTGCGGCGGTATGTCAGGCGGTGTATCAGCGCCGGATAGCCGTGATAGGCGAAAACGACCGGTGCCTCGGCGGAAAACATGGCGTCGAACGACGCATCGTCGATGCCGTGCGGGTGTTGGCTGGGTGCCTGGAGCGTCATGAGATCGACGACGTTGACGAACCGCAACCTGAGCTCGGGGAAGTGCTCCCGCAGCAGCATAGTCGCGGCGAGCGCCTCCATGGTCGGGACATCCCCAGCGGAGGCGATTATCGCATCTGGTGCCTCGTCCTTGCATGTCGAGGCCCAGTCCCACACGCTGACACCAGCTTCGCAGTGCTTTACTGCAGCGCCGCAATCCAGCCATTGGGGCGCAGGCTGCTTACCCGCTACGATCACATTGATGTAGTCGCGGCTCCTCAGGCAGTGATCGACAACGGAGAGAAGGGTGTTCGCGTCCGGTGGCAGATAGACACGGACAATGTCTGCTTTCTTGTTCATCACATGATCGATGAAGCCGGGGTCCTGATGGCTGAAGCCGTTGTGATCCTGGCGCCAGACATGAGAGGTCAGGAGATAGGTGAGTGAGGCGATCGGCTTGCGCCACGGGATCTTACGGGAGACGTTCAGCCACTTGGCATGCTGATTGAACATCGAGTCCACGATGTGGATGAAGGCTTCGTAGCAGGAAAAGAAGCCGTGGCGGCCGGTGAGCAGGTAGCCCTCGAGCCAGCCTTGGCAGAGGTGCTCGCTGAGAACCTCCATCACCCGTCCGTTCGGCGAGATCTGGGTATCGCTGGGAACCAGATCGCCCGTGAAAACCCGATCGGTGACTTCGAACACCGCCCCGAGCCGGTTTGACTCAGTTTCGTCGGGTCCAAAGATGCGGAAGTTTTGGGCTTGGTCATTGAGCGTCAGGACGTCACGCAGGAACTGCCCGGCATGACGCGTTGCCTCGGCAGCGACCGCTCCCGGGGCGGGTACGTCAACGGCATAATCGCGAAAGTCCGGTAGCGTCAGGTCTTTGAGCAGCAGGCCGCCATTTGCATGGGGGTTGGCGCCCATGCGGCGCGTTCCGCGCGGTGGAAGCGTCGCAAGTTCGGAGACGAGTTGGCCGCGTTCGTCGAACAGCTCTTCCGGCCGGTAGCTGCGCAGCCAGGATTCCAGCAGCGCCAGGTGGGCGGGATCGTCGGCGAGCTTGGCGAGCGGGACCTGGTGCGATCGCCACGATCCCTCCGCCGGCTTGCCATCGACTTCGGCGGGGCCTGTCCAGCCCTTGGGTGAGCGGAGGACGATCATCGGCCATGCCGGCCGACGGGAAAAGCCATTGACGCGCGCCTCGGCCTGGATCGCCCTTATGTCCACGATGACGGCATCAAGCGCTGCCGCCATCTTCTGGTGCATCTCGTGCGGGTCGCTGCCTTCGACGAAATGGGGTGCGTAGCCGTACCCGCGGAACAGAGCCTCGAGTTCGTCGTGGCTTATCCGCGAGAGGATGGTCGGGCTTGCGATCTTGTAGCCATTGAGATGAAGGATCGGTAGCACTGCGCCGTCGCGAGCAGGGTTGAGGAACTTGTTGGAGTGCCAGCTCGTCGCCAATGCACCGGTCTCGGCTTCGCCGTCACCGACCACGCAGGCGACGATCAGGTCCGGATTGTCGAAAGCGGCGCCGTAGGCATGCATCAACGAGTAACCCAGCTCGCCCCCCTCATTGATCGAACCGGGGACTTCGGCGGCCACATGGCTGGGAATACCGCCCGGCCAGGAGAATTGGGTGAAGAGGCGCTTCAGGCCGGCCGTGTCTTGTCCGATCTCGGGGTATAGCTCGCTATAGGTTCCCTCGAGGTAGGTGTTAGCCACCAGTCCCGGCCCACCGTGTCCTGGGCCGGTGACGTAGATCATGTTGAGATCCAGCGCCCCTATGATGCGATTGAGGTGCGCATAAATGAAATTGAGACCGGGAGTGGTCCCCCAGTGTCCGAGCAGGCGCGGCTTGACGTGCTCGAGCGTCAGTTTCTCGCGCACCAGCGGATTGTCTCGCAGATAAATCTGCCCAACCGAGAGGTAGTTGGCGGCACGCCAATAGGCGTCGATCCTAGTCAGAAGATCGGGAGTGAGAGGCTTCATGACGCAAGGTTCTCCTGCTGCAGGTGGGCTGCGATGGCTTCAGCGATCATCGCTTCCTCGTCGGTGGCGATGACATGGACAGAGACCGTGCTGGAGGGCCTGGAGATGATTGCATGGCCCTGCGCGTTGCGGCCTTGATCGAAATCAATTCCGAGGAATTCGAGACCAGCACAAACTCGCTCTCGGATCACGGGCGCATTCTCGCCGATCCCCCCCGTGAAGACGAGCCTGTCGATCCCCCCGAGCACCGCCGCAAATCCGCCGATCGCCTGCTTGATGCGATAGCAGAAGAGGGCGACGGCCTCGGCGGCCCGATGATCGCTCGCCTCCGCGGCGAGCAGATCACGCAGGTCCGAGCTCGTTCCGGAGACCCCGAGCAGGCCGGCCTCGTGGTTGACCATGTGGTCGAACGCCTTTGCGTCCATCCCCTCGGTTTGCGCCAGGAACCGAACGAGGCCGGGGTCGATATCTCCCGTCCGGGTACCCATGGGGATGCCTGCGGCCGGCGTGAACGACATGGACGTATCGATGCTGCGGCGGTCACGGATTGCCGCAAGGCTTGCGCCATTGCCCAGGTGAGCGAGAACCAACCGGCCGCGGGCCGCCTCTCGGCCAAATAACCGTTCGAATTCCTGCAGCAGAAAGCTGTAGGAGAGCCCGTGAAAGCCGTAGCGCTCCACACCCTCGAAACGGCGAGGAAGAGGCAGCATTCGAGCGACCGCGGGCATGTCGCGGTGAAAAGCAGTGTCGAAGCACGCGACCTGGAGAATGCGCGGGTGGCGCTCGCGACAGAACTGCAGCATTTCGATCTCGGCGGGGAGATGTTCGGGTGCATAATTCACGATGCGCCGAAGTTCGTGGAGGAGTTCATCATCGACAACGCCATGGGTGCGATATCGGGGCCCGCCATGGACGATGCGATGGCCAATGGCGACGAGCGTGACATCCTCCATTGTCGTTTCGAGCCAGTCGAACAGGTGGGCGAGTGCTGTCGCATGGTCTTCGGCCCTGACCGGGCGAACGTCCTGATGCTGCCCCTCCTTCCGGACGCTGAACGTGGTGTTGGACTGCCCAAGGCGGTCGAATTGTCCCCGCAGGAGGGAGGTCGATGTTCCGACGGGGTAGAGGGCGAATTTCAGGCTCGACGAGCCGCCGTTCAGCGTGAGGACGAGTTGGGTGTTGCTCTCGGCCATGTGCGGCTCCTCAAATGTTCGCGTTTACACAATCAGGACCGGCGCAAATCCGCCGCCGGGCGTCCTGAGATTGGTGGCCTGTCCCTGATAGACGCGTGCCGCAACCAGCATGGGCTGGGCTTCATAGGTGTAGAGGCGGACATCGACCTTGCGAGTAACCCGCTGACCGTCCAGTTCGATGATCCTTTCCCCCGGCGCTACGAACGCCTGGGCGACGTAGGCGCCTTTGACGATATCTGCCCATACCCCCTTGGTCAGCTTGTCTCCGCGGTATACCGCCTTGCTCCCGTGACCGGAGAGCGGCTTGAAAAACATTGTCTTCCTCGCCTGCCATAGCTCGTCAGCGTTTTCAGGAGTGACAAAGCGTGTGAGCGGGACGCCCGCAAGCCGGGCAAGCACGTTAGCCGTTACACCAAACGAACGAAGCGCTTCAGGATCGGAAAGAAGGGTGAGGTTGCGCTTATTGGCCAGCACCGCGTGGTGATGCGGACTGGGCGTGACGACGACGAGCCCGCCCGTATAGGCCTCTCGCAGCGCGGAATGTTGAGGCGCGTCCAATGCGAAATCGACCAGCCGATTGTAGACGAGGTCTATTCGGGTACTCCCCAACCACAGCGCACCATCGCGGACGTCAAGGTCGCCCGGATCGGCGATATGCGCTTCAAAGCCCTGGCGGATGAGGAGCTCTCTCGCTAGCACAAACTCCGGATACAGGTACTGCTCGTTGGGCGCATCATCTACGATGACGATCGTGGCGAGGGCACCGTCGCCACGCTGGCGCCGCCACTCCTTGATGAACATAGCCGCGATGTTCGCGTCGAACTCGTCGATTAACCGGCGGTCGATCCTGACATCCGAACAGCAAGCTGCCTGAGCTCGCGCCAGGTGAGCATTTAGAAATGCGCCCCCAGCATTGGTGTTGATCTCAATCAGCTTGGGCCCGTCTGCCGTCAGATGGAAGTCATAGCCCATCAGAGCGCCGACCGGACCGTGATCAATCCGTGAACTCACGGGGGCCCACGACAACACCTCTTCCCGGTATTGGGGAAGGCGCCCGACGGTTTCGATAGCCTCGACAATGGCGACCATTTCGTCGAGTGCGGCGTGTCCAATGAACACCGGCAGGTTCGAAAATAGATGCGGACGATCCGCAGCAAGGTGCCTGAAAAAGCCTGGTTCACCGGCTTCATCGTCGAGCGATTTGGCCAGCTTCTCCGGGTCGATCGTCACACAAAAACACTGCTGATTTAGCCGGGCGGCCAATGGCCGTACAGCGCCAGTGCCTGGGGTGGCCACATCGCTAGATCCCATGGTCAACTTCCTCCCACGCCAATGCATTCGACCACTGACGGGCAAATGCAGGTCGGCGCTCTAACATGCGCCGTGCTCTCGTTTGTGCCCCCTGCGCTATGGCACCAAAGGCTTTGCAAGAGTTCTTCAACGCTGGGCCCCCGAACTTCCAGAAACAGACGCATGCTCTTTCGGCCGCAACAGATTGGCCAGCCCGAACGCCGCCAGCAGCCCGAGCAGCACGGCGACCGCTGCAACGAGAAACGAAGCATCCTTAATGTAGGGCAGATCGAACAGCACTCCACCGGCGACGGAACCGAATGTTGCTCCAAGGCTGGCCGCCGCCGTTTGTCGGCCGAGCAGTGCGCCTTGGGCGGCTCCAGCCTTGCTGGAAATCCAGTAGGTCACGATCGGGGAAAGTATCCCGGCGCTGGATGCCACGGCGCCAACGAGGGCGAGCATGAGGAGGTAGTCAGATGTTCTAGGAAGAAGAAATAATGCTACCGCCAACACCAGCAGCGCAGGGGCGATGAGCCAGCGCGTTGCCTCTGGCTTTACGAGAGGAGAGAAGACGATGGCCTGCACGATGAACATTACCAGGCTGCATTCGGAGAACATCGTCGCTATCTGGTAGGCCGTCAGCCCCTCCCGCTGTCCTCGCAGCACCAGACCAACCTCAACGACCCCGACCGACGCCGCAACGACAAAGCTCACGATGAGAAGACGCCAAATGAGGTGTGGCTCGGGCCGCGTTACGGTGGCCCCGATCGCGCCCGACGCTAGCCGCCGCCGAACTGTCGGAACCGCCATCAGAACCACAATAGAGGCGGCAAGACTGAGGATTCCGGTTGCCACCAAAGGCAATGACTGTGGTGCAAATGGGCCGCTTTCCGGCAGGACACTAACAGACTGAGCCAGTACAGCACCGGCCATGGGCCCCACTAAAAATCCCGCCATTCCGGCTAAGGTCACGAGCGATTGACGCCGGGCACGCTCCTCGTCAGCGCTGGCCAAGTCAGCAACGATGGCGAGCGCCACGGGAGCTATGGCAGCCGCGAATAATCCCGTCAGAAAGCGTTCCGCATAGAGCGTCATGGGGCCCTCGAAAAGGGAGAACGTCGCCATCGTCGCGCCGAAGCCCGCGAGGCCGATGACCAAGACCTTGCGACGGCCGTAGCGATCCGAAATCCACCCCCATAGTGGCGCGAAGACGAACAGTGCCGCTGTGTAAAGACCAGTAAGAATCCCGGTGGTCTGCGATAGGGCCGACGCATCTCCCGCTAGCCCTGTGACACGCGCGATCCGGTCTGGCAACATTGGCAGGATGGCCCCATACCCAAGCGACACAGAGAACAGTCCGAGCATTAGCGCCGCCAGAACCGTGGGCCGCACACCCTGCTCGGCACTCGAACGTTTAGGTGTCATGTCGCACGCTTCCATGCGCAGGCGCATCGGTCGGAAGGATTAAGGTTCCCTCCCTGCCCTCAAGGATTTCGAGGGCTCGATCCAGAAGACCGATACCAGCGATGCCACGGGAGCTGTCCACGAACGCGCACGCGGCTTCGACCTTGGGCCCCATCGACCCTGCTGCAATCTTTTCGTCCGCCATGGATTGCGGCGTGACGCGCCGAAGTGCCCTTTGACCCGGCTTTCCCCAGTCGAGATAGACGGCATCGACATCGGTCAGAAGCAGCAGAGCGTCCGCACCGATCTCCTGTGCGAGAAGGCTCGCGGTTCGATCCTTATCGATTACCGCTTGCACGCCGATCAGGCTTCCGTCCGGCCGACGGACGACCGGGATTCCACCGCCGCCTGCGCAGATCACGATGACGTTGGCCTCGAGCAGGAGCCTGATGTGATCGACGTCGGGTATGTGACGCGGTGGCGGCGAGGGCACGACTCGGCGAAACTTATCGCCATCCGGAGCGATGCTCCAGCCACGGTCTGCGGCCAGATCTTCTGCCTCCGCCTGGCTGTAGACCGGTCCCACCGGCTTGGTCGGCCGCCCGAATGCAGCGTCGTTCGGATCCACTTCGACTTGCGTCAGGAGGGTGGCGACCTTTGGTCCGTCCGGAAGTGCATTTTCGAGCTCTTGCTCGATCAGGTAACCGATCATCCCCTCGGTCTCGGCGCCTAGAATGTCGAGGGGATAGCTCTCGTCCGGCCTTTGAGCGGCAGCCTGAAGAGCTAGAAGTCCGACCTGCGGCCCGTTGCCATGGGTGACGACCAATTGATGGCCGGCCCTCACCAACTCGGCAAGGGAGCCCGCGGCTCGGCGCACATTGTCTCGCTGCACTTCCGCCGACATAGGTTCACCGCGGCGAAGAAGCGCATTGCCGCCGAGGGCCACTACCACTCGCATGCCCTCACCCACCGATCGTGGCGATAAGGATCGCCTTGATCGTGTGCATGCGGTTCTCGGCCTGGTCGAACACTATCGAGGCGGGAGACTCGAATACCTCGTCCGTGACTTCCATGCAGTCGATGCCGAAGCGCTTGGCGATGTCGGCGCCGACCTCGGTTTCCGCGTTATGAAAGGCCGGCAGGCAGTGCATGAACTTGGTGTGAGGGTTGCCGGTTGCGGCCATGACGTCACGCGTGACGCGGTAGGGAGTGAGTTTGCTGATGCGATCAGCCCAGGCACCCTCGTCTTCGCCCATTGAAAGCCAAACGTCGGTGTATATGAAATCAGCGCCCCGAACGGCCTCGGCGACGTCCTCGGTGACAGTGAGCCGACCTCCGGTTTCTGCGCCTAGCACTCTGAGATGGTCGATGAAGCCATCATCGGGCCACAAGCTGCGCGGAGCCGCGATGCGCATATCGATACCGACCTTGGCAGCACCCAAGGCAAGTGACTGAGCAACGTTGTTACGCCCGTCGCCCAGAAACACCACCACCAGTCCCGAAAGGTGCTTGTGGGTAAACTCGCGCATGGTCATGAAATCGCCAAGCGTCTGCGTGGGATGCGTCTCGTTGGTCAGGCCGTTATAGACGGGTACCCCCGCATAGGCGGCGAGCTCTTCCGCCGTCTTTTGACCAAAGCCGCGATACTCGATAGCGTCGTAGATACGGCCCAGCACGCGGGCCGTATCCTTCATCGACTCCTTGTGTCCGATCTGGCTCCCCGTCGGGCCGAGATAGGTCACGTGGGCGCCCTGATCATAGGCCGCAACTTCGAAGCCAGTGCGGGTACGCGTTGAGTCCTTTTCGAAGATGAGTGCGATGTTGCGGCCGGCAAGCTTCGGCCTTTCGGTTCCCGCCTGCTTGGCGGCCTTCAGCTCGGCAGCCAGACGAATAAGGAACCGGATGTCGCCCGGCGAGTAATCGTCCAGCGTCAGCAAGCTACGGCCACGAAGATTGATCGGCATGGCAAGGTCTTCCTTGTATCAGAGGGGATCGCGAGCGATCGGACAGGTCATGCAATGGCCGCCGCCGCGCCCTCGTCCAAGCTCGGACCCTGCGACAGTAATCACTTCGATGCCCGCCCGCCGGAGCAGGGTGTTGGTGTAGACGTTGCGGTCGTAGCCGATGACGACACCAGGCTCGATTGCCACCACGTTGTTGCCGTCATCCCACTGCTCGCGCTCGGCCTCGTAGCTGTCGCCACCGGTGGCGACGACCCGAAGATGATCGAGGCCGAGCGCCTTTTGGACGACCTCGACAAACGGAGCGCTTTCCGCCGTAATCTCAATGCCGTTAGGTCCGGTGCCGGGGCGGAGCGAGAACGCCCGGATGCGCTCGACGACAGGTGGGTAAATCGTCACAAGGTCGCGATCGCAAAAGGTGAAGACAGTATCGAGATGCATGAAGGAGCGGTCGCGTGGCATCAACGCAGCGATGATCCTTGTCGTGACACCCTTGGCGAAGAGGCGCTTGGCTAGCGTCGCCACGGCCTGCGGCGTCGTCCGCTCCCCCATGCCGATAAGAACGACACCGTTTTCCACCGGCATGACGTCGCCGCCCTCAAGGGTGGCGATACCGGTCCCATCCGAACCGTCCCACCAGGTTTCGAATTCCGCGTCACGAAAATGCGAATGGAAGCGATAGACAGCTTCCACGTTCGTCGCCTCTGGTCGGCGAGCCGGCCAGAACATTGGATTGATCGTGACGCCGCCGTGGATCCAGCACGAGCTGTCGCGGGTAAACATCTGGTTAGGCAGCGGCGGCAGGACAAAGTCCTGCGGCTCCATGGTCCGCCCTGCCAGGCCCGTCGGGGTGAATGGAAGCTCCGCGCGCGCGATGCCGCCGATCAGAAACCGGCCAAGCTCGACTGCCGGCATCTCGTCCAGCCAGCCTCGCATCTCGCCGACCATGTCCTCTCCGACCGTGGCGGCGCTGACTCTCCTGTCGAGGACCCATCGCCGGGCCTCAGCGAGCGCCAGCGTTTCCCCGAGCAGTGTTCCGAAGTCAAGAACAGTAACGCCTCGCTCGCGCATCGTATCAACGAAGGCGTCATGCTCCTGGCGCGCCTTCTTGACCCAGAGGACGTCGTCGAAAAGTAGCGCCTCGCGATTGTCGGGGGTTAGCCGTTGCAGACTCAAGTCCGGCCTGTGGACCATCACCTCGCGGAGGCGGCCCACTTCTGAGTAAGCACCCAGCCGGGTCGTGGAAGTGTTCGGTATCGCGTTCATAGTGGGCTGATGCTCCCGTTCCAGATGAGGTAGGCGGCGGCCAGGCCAGCGAGGACGAGGCCGACGGCCAGTACAGCCTCGAGGCCGTTGAAGCTTTTCTGGCCATTCTCGCGGCGAGCGATGACGTAGAATATGATCCCTGGGGCATAGAGCATCGCCGCCATGAACAGGTAGGTCGGGCCCGCGGCGTAAACCAGCCAGACGCCGTAGGCGGTTGCGACGAGCCCCGCTATGAGGTCGCGCGTCCGGCTTTCCCCGGTTCGATAGCCCTCTCCCGTGATCGCGAGCTTAGCGGCATAGGCGCCGGAAAAGACGTACGGGACCAGGATGGCCGTCGACGCAATATAGAACAGGGCCGTGTAGGTACTGTTGGCAAAAAGGGCGACGATCAGAAAGACCTGCACCAGCCCATTGGTCACCCAAAGCGACGTCGCCGGAGCGCCACGCTTATTCTCGCCGGCCAAGAAGCGCGGCATCGTGCCGTCGCGACCAGCGACATGCGGGACTTCAGCGGCGAGCAGGTTCCAACTGAGGAATGCCCCGAGCACCGAGACGACCAGCGTGACGTTGACGAGGATCGCACCCCAGGGACCGACGATATACTCAAGCACCCCCGCCATTGACGGGTTCTTCAGCGCGGCAAGCTCCGGCTGCGTCATCACTCCGAGCGACACCAGGGAAATTAGGGCGTAGAGGACGAGCGCCACGAAGAAGCCCACCATGGTCGCGAAGCCGACGTCGGATCGGCGTTCTGCGCGGCCGGAGACCACGCTCGCACCCTCGACCCCGATGAACACCCATAGCGTGACCAGCATCGTGCTCCTGACCTGGTTGAGTATTGAGCCGAGCTCCAGGTTGCTGGCACCGGTGAAATCGAGGGTGAAGACATCGACCTTGAAGGCGACGACCGCGAGAATGACAAACAAAACCAGCGGGGCGATCTTGGCGATAGTGGTGATCAGGTTAACGAGGGCCGCCGTCTGCACGCCCGATAGTATCAGGGCGTGAACAAGCCAGAGCACAGCCGATGCACCGACGATGGCCTGCCAGGTGTTGCCCTCGCCGAAGGGTGGAAAGAAGTAAGACAGCGCACTGAACATGACCACTGCGTAGGAGACGTTGCCAATCCAGGCGGAGAGCCAATAGCCCCAGGCGCTGTTGAAGCCGATAAACGGGCCAAAGCCGGCCTTGGCGTAGGCATAGGGCCCCGCGTCCAGCGCCGGCTTTCGCCGAGACAGGCTCAGATAGACGAAGGCAAGCGCCAGGATGCCTACGCCGCTGATCAACCAGCCGATGATGATCGCCAGCGGGGCCGCACCGGCGGCCATGTTCTGTGGCAGGCTGAAGACGCCTGACCCGATCATTGATCCTACGACGACAGCCGTAAGTGCGAATAGTCCAAGTTTTCCCGACCCGGAAGACGACGAGCTTGTCGCCGTTGTCGTGTCTGTGGCGTTGGCAATTGTCATGTCTTTGACGCCGAAATCGGCCCTCCAAAATTTGGTGATGTTTTGTTCGACCAGGTGGAACTGAAGTCTATTTGCCGACGTCCAAAATGGGCACGAAGGCGGGACGGCGCTGATCGGTACGGGACGGCGGAGGAGCGTTGATCAAACGTGCCGCATCGAGCGCGATAGCAGGTGAGACATCGATTGCGTTCGAGGCGTGCAACACGGTGTTGGTAGTGACGACCGCTCCGGCCACTGCACCAAGTTCGGCGAAGCTCTCTTGGGCAAACAGGGCATGCACGGCGATGCAGATCGTGGGTTCGGAGGTTCTTTCGCGCAGCAGTCGGGTTGCTTGCAGCATGGTTTGAGCGGAGGACGCGATGTCGTCGACAAGCACGGGGGTCCGACCCGTCAACCCCTCAAGTTCTGGCACGGAAATCCGGACGTTGCGGTCGCCGAGTCGCTCCTTAATGAGGACCTTATAGGGCGCTCCGACGAGCGCGGCGACGCTCGCCACCCATTGATCACTTTCGCTGTCTGGCCCGATAAGCAGCGGGTCAGGCACATTTGCTGAGATCCAGGTAGCAATGGCGGGAGCCGCAGCGACAGCGCTAGACGGGATGCTGTAAATGGCGTCCAACGAACCGTACCGATGCAGGTGCGGATCGACAGTGACCAGCCAGTCAACCTCTGAAGAAAGTGCCCTGGCGAAGCCCTCAGAGGTGATTGCCTCGCCGTCACGGAAGCGCTTGTCTTGGCGCAGATACGAAAGGTACGGCGCCACCAGCCCAACGCTGATGGCACCGAGCTGCCGTGCTGCTGATGCTGCAAAGACGATAGGCAGGAACTTGAGGTCGGGACGATCCAGGGTGCAGACCAGAGCGATCGACCGCCCGGCCGGGTTGGTAAGGAGCCGGAGATAAGTCTCTTCGTCGGGAAAACGGCGAGTTTCGATCTCTCCAAGCTCGGCATCCATGTGAGAGGCCAGCGCAGCAGCCATATCTTCATTGCCCGGCATTGCGAACAGGAGGGGGCGGAGTTCGGTCATTGCCCCCTCCCCGGCTCAACCAACTCGCCTGATCGACCCGACTGCGATGTTGCGGGGCGGATGCCATCCAGCCTGGTTCGTTTGAGCATGAGGGCATTGATCGCAACGAGCGCCGAACTGCCCGACATCGCCAGGGCGGCAATCTGCGGACTGAGGACGAACGGGTAGAACACGCCCGCCGCGATCGGGAACGCGATGACGTTGTAGCCCACGGCCCACCAGAGGTTCTGGTGCATCTTTCGCAACGTCGCCTTGGAAAGCGTCATGGCGCCGACGACATCGAACGGGTCGCTCTTCATAAGCACGATGTCGGCGCTTTCGATGGCGACGTCGGTGCCCGCGCCGATGGCAAAGCCCACATCAGCCTGTATCAGTGCGGGGGCATCGTTCACCCCGTCCCCGACCATACCGACTTTCAGCCCCTGGCTCTGGAGCTCCTTGATTTTTTCCGCCTTTTGCCCCGGTAGAACGTCAGCAAGGATGATGTCGATACCGAGCAGGTCGGCGATGCGCTTGGCCGTTCCAGCGTTATCACCGGTGAGCATGGCGATCCGGACACCCTGCTCGTGTAATTTGGCAATCGTCGCCGCCGAAGTCGGACGCGGGGCGTCGGCTACGGTGATGAGGCCGAGCAGCTTGCCGGACCGGGCGATGTAGGTCACCGTCCGTCCCTCGCCCTTGAGAACCTCGGCCTTCTGACCGAGTTCGCCGAGATCGACCGTGTTCTCGTCCATGAGCCGCCGGTTGCCGACGAGTACGACGGCGCTATCAATCTCTGCGCTGGCGCCGCGACCGTCCATATAGTTGAAATGGGCCAGGTCCGGCCGCTTCAGATCGGCGGCTCGCTCCAGGATCGCGAGAGCGATTGGGTGATCTGAGTTCTGCTCGATCGCCGCCGCTATCCCGACCAGTTCGTCCTCAGTGACTCCTGATGCAGGAACCACGTCAATGACTTTGGGCTGACCCATCGTGAGCGTGCCGGTTTTGTCGAAGACGATTACATCGAGCTTAGTCGCGTCCTCGAGCGCCGACGCGTTCTTGAACAGGATGCCGTTGGACGCACCGAGGCCCGTTCCCACCATGACGGCCATCGGCGTCGCGAGCCCCAGGGCATCGGGACAGGCGATAACGAACACCGTAATCGTCAGTGTAAGGGCAAATAGAAGCGGTTGCCCCAAGACCCAGAACCACACTGCAAAGGTGAGAAGGCCGATCAGGATCGCCGCCAGGACCAGCCATTGGGACGCACGGTCGGCAAGGAGTTGGGCCGGCGCCTTTGAATTTTGCGCCTCCTGCACAAGCTTGACGATCTGTGCCAGCGCTGTGTCGGCACCAACCTTGGTCGAGCGATACCGCAGGGTGCCGCTCTTGTTGATGGTGGCGCCGATCACTGCATCACCAACTGTCTTCGTCACGGGCATGGACTCGCCCGTGAGCATGGACTCGTCGATCGTGGATTCGCCCTCGATGACTTCGCCATCGACGGGTAGCTTGTTGCCCGGCCGCAGGACAACGATGTCACCCAGGACCACCTCCGACGTGGGGACCTCGCGTTCGACCCCGTCGCGCAGCACGGTGGCCTTCGGCGGAGCAAGATCCAGAAGAGCTCGGATCGCCGCCGATGCGCCGGCACGCGCTCGCATCTCGAGCCAGTGTCCGAGAAGAATGAAGACGAGCAGGATGGACGCGGCCTCGTAGAACTGGGCCCCATCGAAGAAGAACGTCGAACCGACACTGAAGAGGTAGCCAGTGCCCACACTAAGAACAACGAGGACAGCCATATTGAGCACGCGGTTCCGCAAGGCACGCCAAGCGGAGACGAGGAACGGCCAAACCGGGTAGATAATTGCCGCGGTAGCGAACAGGAACATCGTGACATTCATGCTCAGACCAAAGGGGGGGTCGAAGAGCGGCTCAGCTAGCCCCATCGGATCCATGGCAAGGATCGGCAGCGTGAAAATGAGGCTGACCAGGAAGCGATTTCTCATGTCCCGGACCATGTCCTGCATGTCCATGCCCGCGCCATGGCCCATGTCGTGGGCCATGGCGTCGTGATCGGGCTTGCCTTTCGGGCTGGGAGACACTGCTTCCTGGTGGATGTGACCCGAGGCGCGGTGGTCCATATGTTCGGCGTGAGACGGCGCCCGCGGGTCGGTGACGCTGACAGCGGTCTGGTCCGGAACACACACGTGCCGGGGTGCGATCTCGCCTCTGCAATGGAAGCCGCAGGCTTCAATTTCCCGTGCCAAGCGCTCCGGACTGGTTACAGCTTCGTCGAAGGCGATGCTGGCCGTGCTGGACCCCGCATTCATTGCAACCCTCTGGACTCCGGGCAGCGCACCAAGGCGCTTTTCGACTGCCGCAAAATCCAAAATGCTAAGGAGATCGCTGACTTGCAGCGTCACGTTCTTCATGTGTCGTTCCTCTTTCGTCAGTATCGTGCGTCTCAGGTCTGATAGCCGAAGGTCGACATCATGCCGGTCGCCATGTGGTACAGATGGTGGCAGTGGAATGCCCATTGCCCGCGGTTGCTCGCATCGACCGCAATGGTAACCGCCCGCCTCGGCGGTATGAGGACGGTGTCGCGGACTGCACCAGCAATTCTCTTCCCGTCGATCGCAACCACTTGGAAATGGTGGCCGTGCAGATGCATCGGATGAGCCATCATACTCATGTTGGTCATCGTGACCTCGATCCGGTCGCCAGACGCAGCGATGATCGGCTCCCGTAGGCCAAGACTCCATTGGTACTTCGCCATGTCGCCGTTGAGCACCATCTCAAACGATTTGTCGGCAACTCGGGTCGGGAGCGGCGCGATGGCTCGTAGCTCTGCCTCGAGCGCCAGATCGAGGACGGGCCCGTCTTCAGTGCCTATAGATGCCACCCTGGCTATCTGGGAACCTGGTGGCTGCAGGATGACGCCGGTCCGGTGTGCAGAGCCCTCCCGAAGAGCCAGAATCGGGAACGGCCCTCCCTCGCTCGGGAGTTCGACACGGATGTCGAGGCGCTGACCCATGCTGATGGGAAAGCGGCGCCCGCCGACCGGCTCGATGTTCTGCCCATCGACAGCTACCAACTGACCATTGATCGCACCGAGGTCGATGGTAAATGCCGTGGCCGTGGCGCCATTGATGATACGCACCCGTATGCGGCCACCGCGCTCGACCTTGACGACTTCGGGGTCGTCGAGGGTTCGATCATTGGCGAGGTAGGCGTCGTATTCGATGTCGTTGAGGTCCATCGCCATGCCGCCGTGGTTCATCGGCGCCATGGCATCGGCAGGCTTGGCCAGGCCAGCGAGCAATTCCTCCGGCGAGGCAAAGGAGAAGTCATGGAGAAGAATGACCACCTCCTGCTCATCGCGCCCATCATCCGCCGGATCCTCGACAATCAGGGGGGCCGCCAACAGCATTTGTTCCTGGAGCGTATGAGCGTGCATCCAGTGCGTGCCGGGCGTTTCAAGAGGGAATTCGTATACGCGCTCCGTGCCCGCGTTGATCAGGGGCAGCGGGGCGTCGGGCACACCATCGCTCGGCCAGGGCGGCGTAAGTCCGTGCCAATGGATGATGGTCTGCTCGTCAGTTTCGTTGCGCAACAGAACGTTGAAACGTTCGCTGGCCCGCATGCGCAGCCCTGTTGAGCCGTCGGCCTGCTCTAGCCCAAAGACGCTGGCGGCTCTCCCATTCACTTCGATCGTCCTTCGCACGATACTGAGCGGGGTGGCGGTTGAGGGTTGGGCCGCATAAGCCGACCGCAAGAATGCGGGTGGCGCAGACAGGGCGGCCGTGCCGGCAATGAGCCCAGCTACGAATTGACGACGTTTCATTTCCAATTCCCTTTACGAGTTGATGCGTTTGTCCCTCGCGCCAGATCGATCGGCCCTTCGAAGGCGAAAGCGACGAGACTGCTCGCCCAGACGAGCGCGAAGCCGGCGAGTAGCCACTTGAAGTCGGAGTTGATGGAGAAGTTGACGACCGCCATGAGAACAATCGAGACCGTGCCTCCCAGCGCGGCGGCCAGCACGGCTGCCGGGCTCCTTGCGCGGTACGACGTGGCGGCCAACGCGATGGTTACGACGCCCGTCGCAAGGGCAAAGCCGCCCAGCACGTGAAAGACATTGGACAGCCACGGCGCCAATCTCGCCGCGAGCTGCTCGACCTCTGTTGGGGAGAGTCCGATGAACCGGATATCCTCAGGCAGCAGCGCCGGGCGGAAGGCAAGAAAGTAGATTCCGATCCCCGACACCAGCAGGCCGGCTAACGCGAGAAGGATAGCTGACGCAATCCATGGAGCTTTGGTCATCGGGCGCCAGCCTGTCGTCCAGGCCGGGCGACGAGCTTGCCAATCCCCAGAGAAGCGTTGGTAATGGCAATCGAGGACGCCGCCTCCCGCTCAAGTCCGCAAAGCGCTCGAATGGCGTCGATGGTTTCCGGAATGACGATTGCCTGGTTGTCGACCATGTAGGCGTAGAAGAGCTCATCGCCCTCAACAGTCAGCATGTCCTCCCACAGCGCAACCTCATAGAGGTCCCCGTGCGGCCGCCCAAGGTCGAGCATCCACTCCTTGATGCTGTTGAGTGCCGGCAGCCCCGCGTCACTACGGACCAGCGCTATGCGGCTGGAGGCTCGAAAAAGCTCTAAGACTTCTGCCACTTCGGCGGGCCTGGTAAGCCGGACATTCCAGAGGTGCAGGTGGCCAAGGGTTTGCGGGACCTTTACCGCCATCGTCACGACATCCAGATCGGGGTCGACACTTTTGGCGTCCGGACCCTGATGGCTCGGAATGCGGGACTCTGGGACCAGGGTGTTCATTATCCCCGACTGATGGCTCTCCCAGGGATCCGTCGCACGGCGCAACAGAGTCCCTCTCGCGGACCCGAGCAGGCCCCCCTTCTTGAGGGCCGTCAGTGTCCGCACGATTGACGTGGTGTTGCACGACACCACGCGGGTGCTGGAGAGGCCCATGGCACTGTCGTAAGACGCTTCGGCGACGAACGAATGCCCGGTGAGTGCATGCTTTTCTCCGCCTTGCAGAATGTGCTTCGCGCCGGCAACACGATAGGTAGGGACATTGGCCGCGGCGATGTTCTTCGGTGTGCAGTCGATGACGATGTCGCTGTCGCCAAGAAGATCCGCGAGGCTCCCGCTCGTCACGATACCGGCTTTGCTTATCGCGGCTACCGCCTCTACCGTCGCGCCGAACACTCGGTACCCTTTTTCGGCGGCCAACCGGATTCGCCAGTCGTCGACGACATCCGCGATGCCGGAAACGCTCATGTCGGGTTGGAGCATGATCGCGTCCGCCACGCGCTTGCCGATCACGCCGTAACCGTTGATCGCAACGCGGACTTTTCGAGGGTCAGTCATTGCTGCCTCCTATGGTTGGCCGAGCACTGTTGCGCTGCTCGTCGACGCGGACGATGTCCGGATTGGCGGACACATAATCGAGGGCGTATTGAAGCTCACCGCCAGTATCGGCATGTACGGCGTAGAGTGGCTGGCCAGCCGATACCTTCTCGCCTACCCGGGCAAACATCCTGACGCCGGCGGCTGGAATTCCCGGAGCACCAGCGAGTTTGGCGACGCGCGCAATCTTGCGGTTGTCGATCGCCGTGACATATCCGCCCGACTGCGCAAGTTGCGGCTGCGTGAGTGCCGCCACTGGAGGAACGCGCATGCCACCCTGGGCCTCGCAAATGCGCTGGAACTTTAACCAGGCGCTGCCGTCGGCGATTGCTTGTGCGGCCACGGCAACGCCGGTGCCGGGAGCTGCTCGCTCGACCATTTCCAGGGCGGCGCCCGCAAGCGTGCAGGCACGCAAGTGCAGATCCGTGGGGTATCCCGGGGTCAGTTGAAGCACCGCCAGGACATCGTGGGCCTCGAGGGCCGGCCCAATTCCGAAGCCGACTGGTTCGCTTCCATCGGAGACCACAACCTTCGTGGTGATCCCGAACTGACCCGCGATGCCCTCGAGCTTGCTGGCAAGCGCGGCGGCAGCGGCAGGTGTTCGAATCTTGGCCGTTGGCCCGACAGGAATGTCGAGCACGAGATGCGTGGCGCCGGCCGCGACTTTCTTGGAAAGCACGGACGCTACAAGCTGGCCCTCGGAGTCGAGATCGAGGACCCTTTCGACCCGGATCAGTAGGTCATCGGCCGGACTGAGGCGGACAGCCCCGCCCCAAGCGACACAGCCGCCTTCTTGTTCCACCACCTGGCGAATGGTCCCAAGATCGAGGTCGACGGGCGCCAGCGTTTCCATTGTATCGGCCGTACCCGCCGGCGAAGTTATCGCTCGCGATGATGTCTTGGGGATCGTGAGCCCCAGGGCCGCCAGAATGGCGACCACAATGGGGGTTGTTCTGTTTCCGGGCAGGCCGCCGACGCAATGCTTGTCCACGATGGGTCTGCCGGGCCAGGTCAAGGTGTCGCCGAGCTCGACCATTACCTTGGTCAAGCCATGCATCTCCCGGTCATCCATCGGGAATGACGAGCCGGACACCAGGTAGGCGGTCGTTTCGATCGCCGAGTACCGGCGTTCGGCAATATCTCCGATGATGTCTCTGAACTGCACCTCGGTCAGCCGACTACCAAATATTCTGGACCGCACGTGTGCAAACGAAGCCAAGGGTTGGGGATGCCGAGCGACGATGGGATCTCCCTCGGCGACACCGAGCTGGTCCCACGCGGCCTCCGACAGGCCGGCTTCGTCGCCGTCGAGCATTTCGGAGGTCACTTGGTAAAGTGTCGCGACCACACTCTTGCCTCCCGACTGAAGCAGGACTCGCGAGCGTGAGGACAACCCCTCCGAACGGCAAACATGGCAATCGGTGCGCATGAAGACGATGGGATCGTCGAGCGTCAGGACGCCCATACGCTTTGCCCGCAGTGGCGCGGCTGAGGCGGTCTGATGAGAATCCGGCGAGGGTAACATCATATCAGCACCGCCCGCTGGGCGAGTTCCGGCACTGAGCAGGACCAGCCGAGCTCGGCCTCGATGCGACGTTTCAGAGCGTCCGAAGCTTCCGGTTCGCCATGGGTAATAAATGTCATGTGTGGCGGCCGCGCGAAGCCGCGCAGCCAGACCATGATCTCATCGGCGTCCGCATGGGCCGACAGCATGGAGAGGTTCTGAACCTCGGCTCGCACCTGCACGTACTCGCCGTGAATTTTGACAGCGTCGGCACCGGCTACCATTGCGGCACCACGAGTCCCGGCCGCCTGGAAGCCGGCGAAGAGAATGGTGTTACGCCGATCGGGGGCATAGCGTTTGAGGTGATGCAGGACACGCCCGCCGGTGGCCATGCCGCTGGCCGAAATAATCACCTTGGGCATGGGGTTGTTCGTGAGGGCCTTGGATTCCTCGACCCCGCGCACATAGGTAGCGATACCACACGCCTTGACGCACGCGTCCGCCGATAGCCTGTGATCATCGAGGTGTGTGCACAGCATATTGCTGGCGTTGATCGCCATCGGACTATCGAGAAATACGGACACATTCGTGAGTCGCCCTGCGGCGCTAAGCTGCTCCAGGTGATAGAGCAGCGACTGAGCCCGACCCACCGCGAAAGCGGGGATCACCACGGTGCCGCCGCGCGCCGTGGTGCGGTTGATGATTTCTGCCAGGGCATCCTGCGCGTTCACCGGATCGTGACGGCGATTTCCGTAAGTCGACTCCACGATCAAGTAGTCCGCTGCCGGAACCGGTTCGGGGTCGACCATCATGGCATCGTTGAAACGGCCGAGATCCCCAGAAAAGACGATCTTGGTTCCGTGCCACTGGCACTCGATCGAGGCTGCCCCCAGGATGTGCCCGGCTCGCCGTAGGGTGATCTCCGGTCCGCCGCCGGGAACGCTGTAGAGCTGGTGGAACGGCACCGGATTTAGGTGCGGCAGCGCGGCCTCGGCGTCCTTCAGGGTATAGAGTGGCTGGGCCGGTCGGTGTTTCGAGTATCCATGCCGGTTGGCTAGCTCGGCGTCCTTTTCCTGAAGGAAACCGCTATCGCGCAGGAGGATTTCGCAGAGCTCCATGGTGGCATGTGAGCAATAGATGCGGCCGGAAAAGCCGTCGCGGACCAGAGCCGGAAGATACCCCGAATGGTCGATATGTGCATGCGTAAGCAGCACCGCATCGAGCGAGCTCGGTGTTACGGGAAAAGCGTCCCAATTCTTCTGACGAAGCTCGCGCGGGCCCTGGAAGAGGCCGCAGTCGATGAGAACTCGCTTTGAGCCGTCTTCAAGGAGATACTTGGAGCCGGTGACGGTTCCCGCGCCGCCAAGGAATGATAGTGAAAGGCTCATGGATCGTTCACTCACAAAAATGGAAAGGGGAGGCCCGGCGACCCGCCATTACTAGAGCCCGCGGGCGGCGACGGCGTTGTGCAATGCCGCGACGATAGACCCACCGACGACCCCGAATGCCGAGCTAAAGAAGATGCCTTCTAGCCAGGCCTGCGGTGAAGTCACTGGGGCCAGCGTGAACAAGGTCACCCAAGCATGGGTCGCCTGAACGCCAGGAAAGGCCAGGCCTGCGACAGCACACAGCGCGAACAGCACGATGAGGGCCGCGCTGGTCCCCACGCTTAGCCCGAGCACCGATAGCGTCCGTTTCGCGACGGAATTGGTCATCGCGATGCCTCCTCGCCGGAACTCGGCGCCGCCGGCAAGGCCTTCTGCATCTCCAGCATCTGCCGCATCATCTCCATTTGCATCGTCTGCATGGACTGCATCATCGCCATCATGCCCATCATGTCCGCACAGCCCATCATCGGGTTCGCCGGAGCGTTTGGTCCGGGGGTTTCAGACTTGTCTGCCGGCCCTTCGATAATTGCCGGGGCCTCGGCGGCGGGCACCTCCGCCCCGGCAGGGTGATGGGGATCATCTTGAGCCATCACGGGATGAGCCAAAGCGAAAGCAAGAGCAGCGATGGATAGGGTTCTAAAAGCGCGCATGGGTAAACTCCCTTTGCGTCTGCGTGAATCTTGATGTGGGGGTGACGTGGTAGCCGATGACACCGCGCGATCGCGATGGCAGACACGACAATCAGCTTGCAACGGGCGCAATCTGGCGCAATGCGCCTAATCGACCCGGATAGCTGGTTTTCTAGACTGCGTGACGGGGAGGCCGCTTACCGACTTCTAGGTGCGCGTCGTACATGGCGACGGGCATCCACGAGCCGGGCACAAAATGGCGAACAACGGATGGGCCAGCGTTGGTTTCAGTCCATAGGGCGACAGGGTGGCCACAACAAAGGGAGCTTCCCATATCATGGCAGCAAGTCGAACACTCAGCCTTAGGGGACACGATCACGCAGGCCTGTTCGATGGAGCCTGTCAAATCACCGACCGCACGGTGCATCTCATCGGCGGTTGGAAACGGTGCCCCGTCTGCGGCGGCAAAGGCTGTGCCGGCGAGCACAACGCCCGCCGCCAGGATCAGCAACACACCAAAGGTCCGCAATTTGCCAAGTACAGCGTTCATGGGCACACCATACCTCCCAACCCTGCGTTCCACTTTGATCCACATCAATATAGCGGGCGAGCGGACGCAGTCGAACGAAAAATATCAGCACGCGAAAAGATGGCCGTCCGAAGGACAATGCACAAGCTTCGCGGATGACTGTTGCCGCGCTGAAAGGGTAACACCGGGCACCAACCCGGCCTACTTTTGACCATGGCACTTCGTCGGTCGGGCGCACCGCCTTAACCTGGCAACCGCGTCGGTGACCGCAAAATTATCGGCGCGCGAACGGAGCCAGAATCGGGAAGTGATTAGAGGGCAACATTTCGCGCTTTGAGCGAGGGGCGGCCGTCTCTACTGGTGTCGCAGAAACACGTAGGCTAGGTTGGTACCCATCCTACCCCCGCACTGAGCATTGAAGCATGTGCCTGTCTGCTCCCGTCAGCTTCGCCGCCGCTGCCGCTCTTATTCCAACTGGAGCGTTTGCTGTGAACCGCGCGCTCAAAGTTGACCGACGCTTTCTCGCCCTTGCGGCACTCCCAGTATTTTTCGGCCTGCAGCAGTACTTCGAAGGCATGGTATGGCTCGCCGGCGCCGCGGGCGATCAGGGCGCTGTGTCAGGTAATTCACTGGCCTATATGTTCTTCGCGTGGATTGCTTGGCCAGTGTGGGTTCCCATCTCTGGATACTTCATCGAGACGGGCAGAAAGCGGCTCTTGTATATAGCGTTCGCGATCGGCGGAGCGATGTTGGGGGCACTTCTGTACGTGCCTTACTTTGCGCATGATGGATGGCTGACGATCCGATTTCTAGAGCGGGCAATCGTCTACGACACAACCGAGCTGCTCGACTTCATAATGGCGCGCGAGTTTACATATGGCATCTATGTATTCTTCGTCGCCGCTCCACTTTTGATCTCGCGAGATCGTCACGTCAGATTCTTTGGATTGCTCGTCGCGGGCGCCCTTGCAGTAACGTATGCCTTCTTTCAATACGCACACATCTCGGTCTTCTGTTTTGGCGGAGCATTGGCCTCGCTGTACCTGGTGTTTGCGATGCTGCAGAAAAAAGAGGCAGTGTCTGCGGCATAGTGTGCCCACCTGCCTCTTTTGGCAGGGTGCTCGCTTGTCTTGCTTGCCACGTAAATCACCCAGTTATGAATGGTCAGCCCTTCACTATGCCGGGGCCAAGTCTGGATTAGTGGCCGGACATCGAAGGATCCGGCGGCTCCCCAATGGGCGCGAAGATCTCGGGTTGCTCATCGCCTTCGACGATGAGGTAGCCGGCTAGACCCCGCTCGGCACGCGACAGGGCATGGTCCACCAGCACATAGCGGCCGGGAACATCGCACTTGAATTCGACCACGGCCGCGCCGCCAGACGGAACCGTCACCGTCTGCACATTGGTCAACGGAGAGCTGGTAAGCGACGCCGCCTGGTACACGCGGTCGAAGATCTCGCCGATCACGTGAAAGGAGGAGGTGAAGTTCGGGCCGCCCACGCCGAAGAAGATGCGGACGGTTTCGCCTACATTGGCCTTGAGCGGAAAATGCTCGGTGAGCGCACTGACGTGGCCGTTGAAGACGAAATATTCCGGCCGCTCATTGATCAGCTTGTCGTAGCTCTCGGTGAGCAGGCCCGCCGTGCCGAATGCCTCCTCGGTATAGATTTCGCCCTGCATGACGTAGAATTCGCGGTCAACGGGGGCGAGGCCCTCCTCGGGTTCGACCAGGATCATGCCATACATGCCATTGGCGATATGCATGGCCACCGGCGGCACCGCGCAGTGATAGACATAGAGCCCTGGGTTAAGCGTCTTGAAACGGAAGGCGTGTTCCTCGCCCGGCATGGACGTGGTGAGCACGGCGCCGCCGCCAGGGCCGGTGGCAGCATGGAAATCGACGTTATGCGCCATCCAGCTGTCTTCGGCGTTCTTGAGGTAGCACTCCACCGTGTCGCCGACCCGCACCCGGATAAAGGGGCCAGGCACGCGCGCATTGAAAGTCCAGAAGCGGAATGTGCTGTTGGCGTCGAGATGGGCCTCGAGCTCGACGGTTTCGAGATCGACGCGGACGGTCTGCGGTTCCCGCCGGGTGAGCGGAGGCGGGATCTCGGCCGGATCATGGGCAATGTCATTATGCTCGGTCATCCCGGGATTGACCTGGTAGAGGCGGCCGCTAGGGCTGTTTGCCCCAGCGTAGGACATATGCGCGCTCCGGTTCACCGCAGCGCCGCCTGGGGCTTGAGCCAGCGCCTGCCCACCCAACGCGCCGGCGAAGGTCAAGCCTGCCGATCCAGCCAGCAGGCTGCGGCGGCTGAGACCCGCGCCCGCCTTCGGCCCGTGCATCTCATCGTCCTTTTTATCCGTCATTCGCTCTCTCCGTTCTTGCCAAAAAGGGCCTGCTCATACGGGCACAGGTCCTGAATTCCATTACTGGGCAGCGGGTGCCTTGGACTCGGGCTAATGCCGGCGCGGCGAGCATCAGCCCGGCCAGTCCGCATGCCACGCGAAATGATGCGGTTTTCACTTTCTTCCCCTATCGGTTTTCGGTTTTCTGTCGCAAACGGGGGGACAAGAAAAGGTTCAAACCTAAGTAGGCAAGTCAATGCTCCTGGTGCAGGGCATCCCCTCGGGTCTTACACGCCGCTAGTGCTTGGAAAAGACCACAGCCTCACCATTATCAAGCAGTAACAGCACATCGTAGGGCTCCTCGCTAGCTCCCTCCATGCCGGGCGAACCCGCCGGCATGCCGGGAGCCGCAAGACCTAGCGCGTTCGGACGCTCGGCCAAAAGTCGAGCGATTTCGGGAGCCGGCACGTGGCCTTCGATCACGTAGTCCCCGATCATTGTCGTGTGGCAGGAGGCCCAGTTAGGCCCGATGCCAGCTTCCATTTTGATACGCGCCATCTCGCCGACATCAATATCGCGTGGCAAGAGTTCGAAACCACCATCCCGGGCATGGGCGATCCACCTCTCGCAGCACCCGCACCCGGCGGTCTTGAAGACGTCGGCCACGTCGGCGAGAGCGACGGAAGCTGGCAGCAGCACCATTGCCCCGGCAAGGATAATCGTTCTCAGCTTCATTCGATCAGTTCCCTTCAATGTGCTGGCTCGCCGTGGGATTCTAACTGGTCAGGTTCCGAGCTCTCCGTGGCGCTAAAGATTGCTGGCGCATCCTCTCCTTCGACGACGAGCTTGCCAACAAGGCCACGAGCAGCCCGTGACAGTGCGTAATCGACAAGAAGAAATTCACCGGGCACCTCGAGTGTTAAATCGACCACCGCAGCGCCACCAGGAGGAACCGAGACGGTTGCCACATCGGACATTGGCTCGGTCGCAAATGATGCCAGATTGTAGACCTTGTCGAAGATCTCCCCGATGACGTGGAAGCTAGAAGACTTGTTTGGCCCGCCCACTCCAAAGTAGATTCTGACAGTTTCTCCGACTTCTGCCCTCAGCGCGTTGTCGCCCGTCAGCGCCTCGGCGGCGCCGTTGAACACATAGTATTCCGGCTGCTCGTCGAGCAGCCGGTCAACGCTGCCCGTCAGCATTCCCTTGGAACCGAAATCCTCCGCGGTGTAGATCTCGCCCTGCATGACGTAAAACTCCCGGTCAACTGCGGGCAATGCCTCCTCGGGCTCCACGAGGATGAGCCCATACATGCCATTTGCAATGTGCTCGGCCGCAAGCGGCACCGCACAATGGTAGACATACAGGCCAGGCTTCAGCGCCTTGAAAGAGAAGCTCTTTGCTTCGCCGGGTTGCGCATGGGTGGCAGCACCCCCGCCCCCAGGTCCTGTTGCTGCGTGGAAGTCCACGCTGTGCGGCTCGGTGCTATCGTCCACGTTATGCAGGCTCACCTCCACGGTGTCGCCAACTCGTGCCCGTACGAAAGGCCCCGGAACCTTCCTGTTGAAGGTCCAGTAGTGGTAGGTGGCGCCGTCAGCAAGAGCACCGGTGACCTCCACCGTTTCCAGGCCGACCTTGATGGTCTCGGGGCCACGCGCAACAAGCGGTCCCGGCAAATCCGTGGGTGCACGAACGATGTCCAACGGCACATCCGCCGTCCCGTTCTCGACGGGGTGAGCGTGAGTACCGGCCGCATGCGCCGGTGAGGCCAAAGTAGCTGCGAGCACAAGACCGGCAACGGCGTTGAGCAGGGACGTGCGGAGAGCATCGGACAAGCCTTTCATCATTCTTGCTTTTGACTAGACCTCTGGTCGGCACCGCCTTCTTTGATCCAGCACAACTTCTGGTGCTGTCTCTCGGAAACGTGAATGCCAGCTGATTTCGGCGAATGCGCGATCGAATAGAAAGCACCGCGCCACCCGTCTTGGCCTTGCCCGATCCACCCACGAGGGGACAAGGGCGGCTCCACTCTTGACGCTAGTACCGTCTCTCCTTATCCCCTCGTGGGCGAAACTGCCCGCAGGGCGGATGAGGGTCCTATGACCGACAACCCCGGCACTCCCCGCCCGCGCTTCGCCATTATCGATATCGCCCGCGGCATCGCCATCATTGCCATGGCGGCCTATCACCTGTGCTGGGATTTGAGCTATTTCCGCTTCATCGCCGCTGATGTCGGCTATGACCCAGCCTGGGTGCTGATTGCCCGCAGCATACTTGCGGTTTTCTTGTTCCTTGTCGGCGTCGGGCTGGTGCTGGGCCATGGCAAAGCCATCCGCTGGCGGAGCTTCTGGAAGCGCTGGGTCTTTGTCGTCGCCGGCGCCTTGGCCATCACGGTGGCGACCTGGATTGTCTTCCCGCAGAGCTTTGTCTATTTCGGCGTGCTGCATGCCATCGCCCTGTTCAGCCTCATGGGCCTGGCCTTTGTGCGCACGCCGCTCTGGCTAGCCATCGGGGTTGCCGCCGTGGTCATCGCGTTGCCCTTCTTTTACTCGGATGCCCTGTTCAACGAGAAGGCCTGGTCATGGCTCGGCTTCTGGCAGGTGCCGCCGCCAACCAATGACCTCGTGCCGGTCTTTCCCGGGCTGGGCGTCGTGCTGCTCGGGGTGATTGCCACGCGGCTGGTGCTGGCCTCGGCCTGGGCGCCGCGCATCGCCGCCATCGCACCAACCGGACGCCTGCCGCGCCTGCTGGCTATCCTGGGGCGCTGGAGCCTGTTAATCTATCTGGTGCACCAGCCCATCCTACTGGGGTTAGTCTATCCTGCGGCCCAGCTCTTTCAACCGCAGCTGGCCATGCGCAGCGCCGATTTCCTGCGCTCCTGCCAGTCGACCTGTGAGGCCGGCGGCACGGCGCCGGGCCTCTGCACCACCTATTGTCAATGCGGGTTGGAGGGCGTGGAGACCAATGACCTCTGGAGCGCCATCGAAACCGGCATCGTCACGGCTAGAGAGCAGGCCCTGCTCGACGCGCAGAACCGGCAGTGCTCGGCCGTGATCTATCCCGAGCTCAACGCGCCGCAGTGACGCTGGCGCGCGCCATAACAGCGTTATTCTCGCGTTTTTTGCTCAGACCACGGTCATTTTGCTTTCGACAATCCTAACGGAAACAAATTTCCGCACGTCTTCGCCGAGGTCAAAGTCATAGGTTTGATAGAAGCGGCGGCTGCCCAAGTTGGTTCCTTTGAAGACATCGAATCGGGTACCAAAGATCGTGAAAATGGCTGCCGTGCCCTATTCGGTTGAGACCGAGCCCACAAGCCCCTCCTTAGCGGTCTGACATGCCTGGAACCGCCGTGCAGGCGGGAGACGAGGCCGGTCGCATAAACGGCAAGCTGACGATCGTAAAGAGCAGACCTCTAAACCGACCATGTTCGCCGGCGTGGGCGGGACCTTTCCCGCCGGGTACGATCAGAAGCGTCGATGGATCCTTCGCGCAACCGGCACTTAGTATCCCTTCGCTGCCAAACCACCGCCCTCATTCCGTCCAATCTACGGCGCAAAGGTTGAGTGGGCGGTGAACACAAATGTCGCCCACATAAGCGCCGTTGCCCATAGCAAGAGCACCGAAATCAGGCCCGCGATACGTAGGAATTTCATCGACTGCCCCCTGCACAACATTGTGCCGGCCGGGGCTCCGAGTCCATCGGATCGACGCAACGTGATGGCCTTAGGCCAGTTGTGCCCTACGACATCCGGATGTTGCTCTGACTGCGCGTTGAGGTGCAGATGGATCAAAGGGACGTGAATACTGGCGAGGTGCATTTCGGGCAAAGATCAAAAGTGCTAACGCCAGCTAACGCAAAACCTCAGGGGCTCCCCATGAAACGCCGAGATTTTATCAGGGTTCTCTCGCTCGCTGCTGGCGGGCTGGTGCCGATGATTGCCCGCGCCCAGGAGGGTGACTCCATATGGGATATGATGGCCCGCGGCCGCGTCCTGGACGAAGCGGACAGAGAGGCGAACAGCGTCGCGGCGATGCAGGCGGTCGACACCGTCGAGCCCGTCCTGTCTTATGACACGGCCAACAACCTTATGCTCGCCATTGCCCAATACGAGCCTTTCGTTGTCGCGGGTGGCTGGGAGGAGGTGCCCCAGGAAGCCTATCAGCTCATCCTGGGTAACTCTCGCGCTGCGGTGGTTGCCCTGAAACGTCGATTGATCTCTTCGGCTGATCTGGCGATGGCAGATCGCGTCGATGACGTGTTCGATGCCCCTTTGGACGCGGCCCTGCGGCGGTTTCAGGCACGGCACGGCCTTCAGATCACGGGACAGGTCGATGAGGCGACCTGGCATGCGCTCAACGTTCCGGCCGAGGCACGACTGCACCAGCTTCGGCTGAACCTCCTGCGCGTTCAAGCCATGGCGCCCCGGCTGGCGGACCGATATGTTGTCGTCAATATTCCGGCGGCGTCGATCGAGACAGTCGAGGGCGGAATGGTGGCGCGGCGGCACACCGCTGTGGTGGGCCGCATTGACCGCCAGACACCCATTCTCAAGAGCAACATCCACGAGATCAACTTCAATCCGTTCTGGAACGTGCCCAAGAGCATCATCCGGCGCGATCTCATCAAATACATGAACGAAAATCCGAACTACCTAACCGAGCAGCGCATCCGCATCTACGACGGCAAGGGCACCGAACTGCGGCCTACCGATATCAACTGGGCGACCGAGGACGCCGTGAATTACAATTTCCGCCAAGACCCCGGGCCCAACAACTCGATGGGCAACGTCAAGATCAACTTTCCCAACGAGCATGCGGTGTACATGCATGACACGCCGACCAAGGGTCTGTTCGGCGAGAACTCCCGCTTCTACTCCTCCGGATGCGTCCGTGTGGATCAGGTACAAGACTTCGTCGCCTGGGCTTTACGCGACAATGGTGACTGGGACGCAGCGGCGATCAGCAACGTCTTCGCGTCAGGAGAGCGTCTCGACGTGTCGGTCAAGACGCCGGTGGAACTGCATTTCACTTACATTTCCGCCTGGGCAAATCGGAAAGGAACGGTGAGCTTCCGTGAAGACGTCTACGAGTTCGACAAGGCCGGCAAGATCAGTTTCGAGGTCTAGTCAGAGCGATAATCGGCCAGGTGTGCCCAGGCGGAAAGTGAACGAATGGCGATCGCTCCGCGCAAATGGCACTGGATCGTCCGCCTATCGCATTGGACAACCGTTGTGTTGCTGGTGGCGCTATTTTATACGGGCCTCACCGGTCGAATGGGCCACTTCAGCCCGTCTGAAACGCACGCCAACCTCGGCGTCGCGCTGCTGGTGGTCTTGCTGGTTCGACTGTTGACCAAGACCGTTGTCGCCCGCCCCGCGGGTTATCGATCGAGGATCTCGGCTCTTGTGCAAGCCGGGCTCTATGTCGTGCTGTTCGGCCTGCTCGTCTCCGGGGTGGCCGCGGTGCAGAACACGGCGTTTCTGCCGCGAGCCACCGTTCTCGGCGGGCTCGAGATACCGACGCTTGGCTTGGTGCAACCGCAGCTGGCCGGTCTGGTTCACCGGTGGATGGGCTATGTTCTGATTGGCCTGGTTGGCCTTCATGTCGCCTCGGCCATGTGGCGCTGGATTGGCGATCGGTCATTCTTGTCCCGGATTGTGTAGCTGCGGGCGAATGCTATGGATCAGCGGGCCTGACTATGAAGCGGAGCCATGCGGTGCCTAAAATCAGTTCGTGTTTCCTGGCTGTCGCCGTGCTCGCGACTTGGACCTGGGACGCCAATGCACACCCGCACATCATGATCGATGCCAGGGCGACGATCGTCTTTGATGATGCCGGCACGGTATCTGCGGTGCGTCACACCTGGACCTTCGACGCCGCTTTCAGCGCCTGGTCGGTCCAGGGCATCGACACCGACCGGGACGGCACGGTGTCGCCTCAGGAGCTACAGGTGCGAGCCGATGACAACATGGTGGGTCTGGCGCAGTTCGAATACTACACCTACGCCTTCGAAGGAGACTATGCGCTCACTTTCGGAAGTGACCTCCCGGCAACCTATGCCATCAACGACGCCCGCGTCACCTTGAGTTTCGAGGTGGCACCCCAACCCTCTTACCGGGTAGGCGATACCCTTCACATGGCCATCAATGATCCGGAATACTACGTGGCGATCGAGTTCCCCTCATCAGAGGCGGTGACGACAGAGAACATGCCCGCAGGGTGCGAGGTGGCTGTGGTACCACCCGAGCCACTCGATCCCGCCTTGGAGGAACGACTATATTCGTTGGGCGCCGAGGTCCTGGATCTCCCCCCGGACCTGGCGGCCGCCATGAAATGGGTGCAGGGCGAGATCTTGGTCCGCTGTGGAGCGCCATCGACTAATCAGCCGGACGGCACGCCAGGCGCCGAGGCGCCCGAACGCAAAGCTCCATTCGGCGGGGCGCCACCAAATCCAGGCTCCATTTCTATCGAGCCGCCGTGACCAGCACATCGAACGCCTCGATGATCTCTGACCCCCTTCCTTTGGCTCCGGCATCGATCCAGCGGCGGATCGCCGTCAGAAGGGCGCCGCTCAACATCGCTAACATGGTGCCACGGCGCTCACCCTCCCCCACTTCACTCGCCACAACGTCCTCGATGATTGAGCTGAACTCTGTCTCCGCAAGCCCCCCGCCTCCACCACGGGCAAGCGCGACGAAGAGCCCTGCATGCGATTTGGCGTGGCCAAGCAGAGCCGCAAGGAATGCCCTGCGGTCCTGCGGCGTTGAGCGCGGCAGGAGCTCGAGGTGCTCTCGCAAGCTGATGAAGCCAAACCGCAGCAGGTCATCCTTGGTCTTGAAATGGGCATAGAATGTAGTGCGGCCGACATCGGCCTCATCAATGATGTCCTGGATCGACAGCCGGTCATAACCCCTTTCGGCGACGAGCGCGGCGAAGGCAGAATAGAGAGCCTCCCTGGTCTTTCTGACACGGCGATCCATCGTTTGCGAACGCTCCCCTGTCATCCGTTCCGTAGCGAACACCGCTGGATGGACACCGTGCCGGATTCCGAACACCTGTTCCGTAACGGATAGCCTATCCGTCAACAATGGAACAGATCAATGTCAAAAACGTCCTCGGCGCTCGCCTCTCTCACGGCGCTTGTTGCCACTCTCGTCGCCACCGGAATTCACCACATCTTCCGCCTTGGCCCAGCTCTGATACTACCGACGGTGATCGGGGTGGCAGTGCCTGTCGTGCTGTGGCTCCTCCATGCACGGACCGGTAAACCGGCATTGCTCTGGGCCTACGCAGCCTACGCGGCACTTGTCGTGTTCTGGTTCGGCTTTCTGGACGGCTTCCTCGATCACGTCGCCAAAGCCGCCGGCATGGAAAACGTCACCTTTCTGCCGGGGAGCGAGGAGGAAATCGTCGCAACCGCGATGCAACTCTGGTCCCCGTCCGCGACGACCGCTTTTTACGAGGGGACGGGCATTCTGAGCGCCGCCCTCGCGCTTTTGACCCTCATCACCACCGGCCTCTACCTTTATCGCGAGCTGCCGGCCCGGAGCGCGATGCGGACGGAAATGTGACCTAGTCTGGCCTCCCGGCCGTCCGGCAGAAGGGGCCGCGGCGACGCTGCCGCGGCCCCTGCCTTTACTAAGGCTTCCGTCAGCCGCGTAACTCGCCGGTGTATCCGGCGTCCTCGATTGCCTTGGCAAAGCTGGCCGCCGGCTTGTCGCTTTCGATCTTGACGGCATGCGAGCCTAGATCGATCGCCACCTTCGAGCTCGGGTCGACGCTTTTGACCGCTTTTTCGACCGTCGCGACGCAATGGCCGCAGGTCATGTCGTTGACTTGGAAATCATACATCTGGTGGTCCTTTCCGATGGGATCGTCACAATGTGGGCTTTCCAACGGTGGGAAGGTCAAGAGCCGATCATCATTTTATCGCAGCTGCGGCTACAGCGGTCGAAGAGCGGCCAGCGTTACCGAGACTAACCGCCCCACAGCCTGCTTCGATCGCAGGTCGGCCGCGCCTGCCACCGCACTGAGGCAAAAGACGGCCAGTTCCCTGGGGGGCATATCCATACGAATCTCCCCCGCGCCCGCGGCTTCGGTGATGATGCCGGAAAGAAATGCCGTCAGGTGTTCCCGAGCGTGAACCATGTGTCCGCCCCGATGCAAGGCATTCGCCAGTTCGCTGCCTTCGTGGTCCTGGGCCATCTGCGCATATGCATCAAGTACATTGCGCAATCGCGGAAGAGGTGAACCCTCCCCTGACGCGATCGCCTTGAACGACGCCAGATGCCGATGAACTTGTCGTTCATGCCACGCAAGTAGCACCGCCTCCACGTCGGGGAAATACTTGTAGAGCGTCGCCCGGCCGATACCGGTCTCCTGCGCTATTTCCGACATGGTCACCGCGGCAAGGCCCTTTCGCGTCACGAGATCGGCTGTCGCGTCGAGGGTCGAATCCCTGACGTTGCGCTTGTGTGCGTCGATCGTGTCGTTCCAGAGCTTGGGCATGGCAGACGTCATAGCCGACAAAGTGACTATCGTCCATACAGATTGAATTGACCGAGACATACTGTATTGATAAATGAAACCGATGGAGGCCTTCATGACCGACCAAAAGCGCAGACCTGCCCCCGGCGGGTATTCGACACCCGGATGGGTGAAGGGGCTCGGTATCGCCGCCGCAGTCGTCGTGGTGCTTCTGATCATCGCTATGGCAGGAGGGCTTGGAGGCAATCACGGTCCTGCGCGGCATGTGACGCAGGACCAGACAGTGCAATGAGGGCGGGACCGGCATTTCGTAAGCTGCTGCTCACCCTTCATATCGTCACCTCGATGGGATTGGTCGGCGCCGTCGCGTCCTTCCTGGCTTTGGCCATTGTCGGCCTCTCGGCAGGTGCTGACGGACCGCCGGTTTATCCCGCGATGGACTTGGTCACCGGTTACCTCATCGTGCCGCTGGCGCTAATGAGTCTGGTAATCGGCACGTTTCAGTCACTGGTCACGCCCTGGGGACTGATCAGGCATTATTGGGTGGTGGTGAAGCTGATCCTCACCGTTGCCGTGGTGGTGGTGCTGTGGATACAAACCGGGAACATCCGGATGCTGGCAATGCAGCCAGTCGGTGCCGACGGGCCGGCATTAGCCGCCGCGCGTGCGTCCATGATTCTGCACGCGGGTGGCGGGCTGCTGGTGCTTCTCGGTGCAGTGATCCTATCGGTCTACAAGCCTCGGGGGCTGACGCGATATGGCTGGAACAGGCGTGCGTCAGCGGGCGCCGAAGAGGCGTGAGCAACAGCCGTGATCCATGATCATCTCAATTGGCGGCGGGCAATCTCGCGATAGAGAGCCTCATTCGAGACGCCCAGCTCGTCCGCCAGCTCAGTTCGGGTCCCCCTATCGGGCAAGGCATTGCCATGCAACTGCAACCAACCATCAAGCCTGTCGCGCACCGTGCGTCGGGAGAGCAACTCGGTAAGTTGCCGGGCTTTCATCAGCTCCCGTGCCAAATGCGCGTCCCACGTTTGGCGGAATGCGTCGTTCTCGGCCAGGGCCCTTCGAAAAGCTTCGACCTCCACCGCGAGACATTGCGTGCGCCGCATCACGATCGCATCGCAATGGTAGCGGTCCGAATAGAGCGACGCTTCCGCCAGAACCTGGTTGTCGCGAGCCCGCTGCAGGACCACGCGCCGGCCATCCGGCTGCGTGCGGATCAGGTCGACACCCCCTTCGACCAGGGCGAATAACGTCGTAACGGGATCCTCGGCGAAGAACACGGACTGTCCTCGCGCCAAAGCCAGGACGCGGTGTCGCAGAGCGGATATGAAACCCAGAAGGTCGCTAGACATGATTTCGATCATGTTTTCGGACGGAGCGGTTTGCAAGGGTACAGCCGTGAAAACCAGGAACATCCCAATGAAGACGCTCATCATCTCGTTCGCCTCCTTCGCAATGCTCGTTGTGCCGGCCGTGGCTCAAGAGACACCGCACCACGCACCAACTTCGGACGCGGCCGCAATCTCGATCCCCAAATCGTATTCGGCCGAGGATGTTGCCGAGCTGCTCGAGGGCGCCGGTCGAGGCATGGCGAAGCCCGCGGAACTCAATGGTGCGCCCGGGCCAACCCATGCCCTTGAACTCGCGGAGGAGCTCGAACTAACGCCGGAGCAGCGGACCCAGATCGAAGCCATCCGGCTGGACATGAAGACGAACGCAATCGCAGTCGGGCGGGAGTTGATCGCCCTGGAACTGGCACTGGACGCAGCGTTCGCCGCCGGCGAGGTGCAGGCCGAAGGGTTGCTCGCGGCGCTCGACCGGATCGCGAACGCCGAAGGGGATCTCCGGTACATTCACCTGTCGGCCCATCTTTCAACCCCAGCCATCCTCACGGCCGACCAAATCCGGCGCTACGACGCCTTGCGGGGAAACGCAGACTGATCAGCGCCGCGACCAATGAGCCTGGTCACGTCCCGCCAAAGCAATCGCAATGCCAAAAAATGAGACCTTGACCTTACAATGGTGGTAAGGATTATCTAGATCTGCAGTTGGAAAAGGACTGCAGAAAATGGCCTCGCAATCAGCATCGATAGAGCTCACTTCACCGAAATTTCCCTCGACCGAATTTCGGATCGAGGGAATGACGTGCGCCTCTTGCGTCTCCAGAGTTGAAAAGGCTATCCGCGCCGTTCCCGGCGTCGCCTCCGCTAACGTCAACCTGGCCACTGAGAAGGCAACCGTGGCTTTTACGGGCCGGCCAGATCCGCAGGCGGTCACCGCTGCCATCGAGAAGGCTGGCTATGCCACTCCAGAAGAAACCGTCGAGCTTCAAATCGAAGGCATGACCTGCGCGTCGTGCGTGGCGCGGATCGAAAAGGCTCTTGCGGCGGTGTCAGGTGTCACCTCGGCGGCCGTCAACCTGGCAACTGAACGCGCGGTCGTGCGCTACCCCGCCGGTTCGGTAACGCGAGCCGCGCTGGAGAATGCCGTCCGTGTCAGCGGCTACGACGTCATTAAAAGCGTCGAAGGCGCCAAGAACGACGACGCAGAAGAGCGCCGTGCTGCCGAGATCGGGGCGCTGGGTCGGTCTCTCGCCGTTGCCGCCACGTTGACAATCCCGCTCTTCGTCATGGAGATGGGCTCTCACTACCTGCCGGCAATCCACATGTGGATCATGACCAATATCGGCATGCCCACCAATCTCTACATCCAGTTCGTGCTGGCCACGGTGGTGCTGTTCGGGCCCGGCTTGCGGTTCTTCCGGAAGGGCATCCCCAACCTGCTGCGCCGCACCCCGGACATGAACTCGCTGGTGGTGCTCGGCACTAGCGCCGCCTGGTTCTATTCGATCGTTTCCACCTTCATGCCCTCGGTGCTGCCAAGCGGAACCGCCTATGTCTACTACGAGGCCGCCGCCGTCATCGTTACGCTGATCCTGCTGGGTCGCTTCCTCGAAGCCCGGGCCAAGGGCCGGACCAGCCAGGCGATCAAGCGCCTGGTCGGCCTGCAGCCCAAGACCGCCCGCGTGATCCGAGACGGGGTCGTCGTCGAACTCGGCCTGGAGCAGGTCGTCGTGGGCGACCGCATCGAGATCCGGCCCGGCGATCGCGTTCCGGTCGATGGCGCTGTGCTGGAAGGCGACTCCTATGTCGACGAGTCGATGATCAGCGGCGAACCGGTGCCCGTGCGCAAGACAATGGGCGCCGAGGTCGTCGGCGGCACCATCAACAAGACCGGCGCCTTCACCTTTGCGGCCACCAAGGTCGGCGCCGACACCGTCCTGGCCCAGATCATCCGCATGGTCGAAGAGGCCCAGGGCTCCAAGCTGCCGATCCAGGCCCTCGTCGACAAGGTCACGTCGTGGTTCGTGCCGGCGGTCATCGGCGCAGCCGTGTTGACCTTTGCGGCTTGGTACGTGTTCGGTCCGTCCCCTGCGCTGACTTTCGCGCTCGTCAACGCCGTCGCCGTGCTCATCATCGCCTGCCCTTGCGCCATGGGTCTGGCAACCCCGACCTCAATCATGGTCGGCACTGGTCGCGCCGCGGAACTCGGCATCCTCTTCCGCAAGGGCGAGGCGCTTCAGACTCTGCGCTCGGCCCAGGTCGTGGCGGTCGACAAAACCGGCACCCTCACCAAGGGCAAGCCCGAACTTACGGACCTGGCGGTCCGGACCGGCTTCGATCGCAATGAGGTGCTGCGCCTAGTCGCCAGCATTGAGACCAAGTCCGAGCATCCCATTGCCGAGGCCATCGTCGCCGCCGCGGAGCGGGACGAACTGGCGTTGTCCGATGTCACTGCGTTTGATGCTGAGCCCGGGTTCGGGGTCGCGGGCACCGTCGCCGGAAAGCGTGTATTGGTCGGGGCGGACCGGGCCATGGCCAAGGCTGGGATCGACGTCTCCGAGTTCGCCGGCGTCGCCGGGATGCTTGGCGACGAAGGCAAGTCCCCGCTCTATGCCGCCATCAACGGTCAACTGGCCGCCATTATCGCAGTCTCCGATCCGATCAAGGAGACATCGGTCGATGCTATCCGGGCCCTGCACGACCTCGGCCTGCGCGTTGCGATGATTACCGGCGACAATGGCCGGACCGCGCAAGCCGTCGCCAAGCGCCTCGGAATCGACGAGGTGGTCGCCGAGGTTCTTCCGGACGGCAAAGTGGACGCCATAAAGCGGCTACGGGCCGGCAATCGCGTCGTGGCCTTCGTCGGGGACGGGATCAACGATGCCCCTGCCCTGGCTGAAGCCGATGTCGGCCTAGCCGTCGGCACCGGTACCGATATCGCGATCGAAAGCGCAGACGTCGTCCTGATGTCCGGCGATCTCCGCGGCGTGGTCAACGCGATCGCCATCTCCAAGGCGACGATCGGGAACATCAAGCAGAACCTGTTCTGGGCCTTTGCGTACAACGTGACGCTGATCCCGGTTGCCGCCGGCATCCTCTACCCCATCAACGGGACGCTGCTGTCGCCAATCCTGGCCGCCGGCGCCATGGCCCTCTCGAGCGTCTTCGTTCTGGGCAATGCGCTGCGCTTGCGGCGGTTCACGGCGCCCCTCGTCCTCACCCAGGAGACGCGCGCGTCGCGTGCCTCCGCTTCCGACGGTTTTGACATTCTGGAGCCTGCATCATGAATATCGGCGAAGCTTCCAAGGCGAGCGGCGTCTCCACCAAAATGATCCGCTACTACGAATCCATCGGCCTGATCAAAGCGCCACTGCGCACTGAGTCAGGATACCGGGTCTATTCCGACAACGACGTGCACGCGTTGCGCTTCATCAGCCAGGCCCGCGATCTCGGGTTTTCGGTGGAGCAGATGGGGAGCCTCTTGGCGCTTTGGCGGGACCGCAGTCGCGCGAGCGCCGACGTCAAGTCGATCGCGCTCGAGCATATTCGGGCACTCGACGAGAAGGCTCGAGCGCTTCAAGCGATGAGTAAGACCTTGCGGCACCTTGCCGACCATTGCCATGGCGACGACCGTCCTGACTGCCCGATCATCGAAGGATTCGCCGCGGCCGCGGCGCCGACGCCGAAGAAGCGGCAGCCACGCTTCGGCGTCACGGGGATCACGCCGGATCGGGCGCACGCCAACTAACTTCCACTGTCACAACGCGATGACAGGCCGCGGCTCATCATGGCCCGCGGCCTCTTGCGTGCTATTCGCCGACCTGCCGCAGCAGGGGAGCTGGCAGGCCCGAGCGCACCGGACCTCGCCTCTGCCTCATCAACACCACCTACTAGGTCGGAACCGCGATCGGATTAGCGGTCATGGTCGCACTGGCGGCGTCGGTGGCGCCCACGGCGGAACCGAAACCGGGGACCTGCCGCCCGCTTCCAGACCGCGTTCTTCGGTGCCGCGGTGGCGGCCTTCCTGGGCGCGGCGGCGGCGCTGCTTTTCGTGCACAGTTTCGCACCCCAGCGTAAAGTGCCGGTGGGCTGACGAGCGCGTCGGACCGGCGCATGCCGGCCTGGCCTCATCTAAAGGAGCAATACGCTAATCGATTGCCCAAACTGATCGTTGGTAGCCGAGGAAGCAAAAGCTCCAACGGGCGTATGCGCAGGTCTTTTACGCCACCTTTCAGGATAGCGCGAGACGCTCGCCGATCTCCTCGCTCTTCCACAGGGAGCGTAGCGGGCCTCCAGGGGCAAATCGGAGCCAACAAGGGCACGCACAGCGGGCGGGTTCCCCCCGCATAGATATGCTCCGAGCGTCGCCGTGCGACAAACTTGTGTCTGGACCGCATCGTCGAACCCCGCCACAATGCCGCCGTCTATATCCTGCGATATGGTGCATGATTCCACGATCGGTCCAACTTCTGCTGAAGAGCCTCATGCTGGCAATGGTGGTTGCTGGGCTGGCGCTCGTGCCGTTGTGGCAATCGGTAGGCCATGCCAGTGAAGTCGAGCATTCGGTGATGGTTGTTCAGGAAGCCGATGCCAGGTCGAGCCAAGACCACTTCAGCGCAAATAATGCAGGTCATCACGTTGCCGCTGACCATGCGCACGAATTGCCCATGCTACGGCTAGCGGGCCTGCCCCAAGCCGCGATATCACGCGAGCGCTGGGGCTTCCCTGCGCCTGTGATTAGCGACGGCACCGAGCCTTACGATCCAGAGCAACCTCCTAGACGCATCTGAGCAATCGACCGCGGAACGACGACGTTCCGCGCGCAATGCTTTGATGAGGTCTAATCATGCTGAACTTTGTGCTGTCGCGGGGCTTTATGCCCCTCCGACAGACCCCCATTAGCGCTGGGGCGCTAATCGACAAATCCCAACCCAACACCCGGGTGGTAGAACAGGTCCCAAGTCGGTGGACACTGGTGCTGCCATGGGTGTGATCTCTGGCTATCCAGATCCGGCGCGTGTGGCGCTGGGACTCGCCACCGCGACGATCCTCGGGGCGCTGGCCTCCGAAATCCTTGGGGGCCTGGTGCCATGTGAGTTGTGCCTGACACAGCGCTTGCCTTACTATTTTGGTATCCCGCTTCTGCTCGCGAGCCTTCTCGCACCTGCCAGGAGTGTCCGCGTTGGATTGAGACTTTGCGCCCTGGCTTTCTTTCTGTGGGGAACCTATCTCGGCGTCTACCATGCGGGAGTGGAGTGGAAACTCTGGTCCGGTCCGACCGCATGTACAGGAACCGGCTCGGATGTCAGTTTTGATGCCATGGCCGACTTGAACAATGCCCGCGTTGTCCCCTGCGACCAAGTCCAGTTCCGTTTCCTCGGCTTGAGTCTGGCTGGTTGGAACGCGGCGCTCTCGTTGCTGATCTCGGTCCTGGTAGGATTCTCACTTGGCCTGCGCAAGGCGGGCGCCGAGCCAACCCGCCAAACCCAGCCATGAGGCGCGATTCGCTCCGACATCGTCAATCGACCTGGCAGCTTATGGCTTGGCTACCGGTTGTAGCACTCTTCGCGATTATCGCCATGTTGGCCGCGCCCGCGCTGCTTTCTGTGATCTCCCCGCGGCAGCCTGCATCAGCGTCGCGCGGTACCATTGAGCTGGATCGCTGGACGCTGTCGGCCGCTGTGAGTTCCCAGCCGTCACAGGCGTTGCTAGTGGATGTCGAACTGTTCGCTAAGGATCAGGACAACATGCGGCCGCCGCCTTGGCCGGTCATCTCCGCATTCATGCGCGGGCACGCCATGACCGGGCGTCCGCGGACGCGCGCGCTCGGCCCCACCCGTTTTCAGGCCATTCTCGAACCCGCCATGGCAGGCGCCTGGACGGTCGAGATCGAGGCCGACGGCAACTCGCTACAAATCCCCATAACGGTTCGCTAACTGCATAATACAAGAGGTATCCAATGCAACGACGCCACTTTATCGCTGGTCTGACGGCCATGTCGGCTCTGCCGATGACCTTAAATCGCACGCACGCCCAGCAGGCGACGGCGTTAACGGCGGATCCCGATGCGCCACTTTACGCCGGTATTCATGGGGAAGCGTTCGATATTCCACCGGTTGACGTCAGTCTGATCCGTCCGGGCTACCGGCGACAACTCACCGACTATACGACGACCGAGCGCCCAGGCACGATCGTCGTCGATACTGCGCACCGCTACCTCTATTTGGTGGCAGAGGGCGGCAAGGCCATGCGTTATGGGGTTGGCATCGGGCGTGATGGCTTCACCTGGTCGGGGCGTGGGGAAATTCGCCTGAAGCGGGAGTGGCCCACTTGGACCCCACCGTCCGAAATGATCGTGCGGCAGCCCGAACTTGAACCCTACCGGAACGGTATGGCTCCGGGGCTGGACAACCCACTGGGCGCCCGGGCGCTGTATATTTTCCAGGACGGGCGCGACACGCTTTATCGCGTACATGGCACCAGCGATCCGACCACCATCGGGCTGGCGGTGTCCAGCGGTTGTGTCCGGCTGATCAATCAAGACGTCATAGACCTGTACAGCCGCGTTCCCGTGGGCAGTGCGATCGTGGTCCAGCAAACAGCATGAAAACACCCGTGCGACATCTGGTGGTCCTGGTCGCTGCCGCTGTGGCGGTGTTGCTGTTTGGATGGCTAAGGGGTGAGTGGGACCCGATGCACCGCTGGA